>Ga0187778_10001611_pt1 | contig 15510 bp, 14 predicted proteins | sample 1015_Q2_SP5_20_M_FD_132418 | JGI IMG/M metagenome (GOLD analysis project Ga0187778, IMG submission 132418) | Tropical peat soil microbial communities from peatlands in Department of Meta, Colombia - 1015_Q2_SP5_20_MG | ecosystem: Environmental > Terrestrial > Soil > Wetlands > Peat | place...
ACCAGTGGGTTCTTGTCCGTGTCCTTGCGTGAAAGGAACTTGTATTTCTGCTTGCCAAAATCGAAGATGTGCACGCCGCGCGCGCCCGGGTCGGTCACGATGATGCGCCCCTTCGAATCCGTGGTAATGCTGTAGGGCCTGACCATGTTGTGGTACTCGGGCGCGCCGGCCACGACGTCAACCACTTTTGTCCAGAATCCCCGCTTGGGCTTTACTTCACGTTCCGACGTGAACGTGCGCTCGAAGCTGAGCTTCCGCCCCCCGTCCATCAGCAGGTCCGGCACGTTCACCGGCTCCACAACCTTCTTCTTGTCCCCGGCCGCAAATGCAGGCATTCCCGACAGCAGCACGGCCATGCATCCAGCCAGCAGCTTCTGTCGAAATCCCACTTTTCCCCCTGGCATTAGAAGAAGTTAAAGGACCGCGTAATTCCAGCAAAATAGGAATGGTTGCGTCCGGTCGGGGTCCCCGCGGCGCTGATGCCCTGTGTGAACATAGTGTACCCGGCTAGCAAGCTGATCTGCCGCAATCGGTACTGGAGTTGGCTATAGAAAATCTCCGTGCGGTTGTTGGAGGAGAGGATCTGGCTCAAGGTGTCGCTGGTCGCATGGGAATAGACTCCCGAGATGCTCAGGCGCGGAATGGGCGTCAACGTGAGGCCACCCCCGTAGCTTTTGCCATTGTAGACGATGATTCCTTGGGGCGGCAATCCTGGCGTCGGCGGGATTGGTTGAATTCCCGTGCTCGTCAAAATGGACTGGCCACTCGACTTGATGTAATTCGCAGACATGGTGACCCGGCTTAACGAAAGACTCGTGGAATACGCCATGCTCTGATTTACCGTGTTCGGCTGATTCGTAAACCCGCTGTGGCTTCCGTTGACCGCGCCTGTCCACTGCTTCGCCCGCCCCATGCGCCGGTGTACGTTTGCCCCGTAGTTGTAAAAAGACGTCGTGTAGGTCACCAGGATCGTCTGCACGTTCTGCGCGTAGCTGAAATTCCCGGACGTCTCCCACGGCCCGAAATGTCGAAATGCGTTGAGATTGCCCATGAATCCTAGTGAGTTGTTTGCAAATTTATTGGAGCTCTCGATCACCGTCGCGGAAACCGTAAATGTGTGCAGGATTCGCTTTCCGTATCCGACTGTGCCGCTCACGTAACTACCGTTGTAGGTCTTTCCGAAATACGATTGGTCGTAATAGGTGATCTGCGCCTGACCGTAGAGGTTTCGCGTAAAACTGTAGGTTGCTCCTCCGCTCAACAGCGAAGAATTCGATGTCGAAGATACCGGAAGCAATGGCACGCCGCCGCCATTGTTCACGATGCTCTGATAGAAGAATCCGTTGAGATTGTCGGTATAGCTTTGGTTGAAGTACAGTCCGAGCTTCGCCAACGGGTGAAATGTCGCAGTGGCCGTTTCATTGTCAGTGGTGAAATTCGTGAAAGTGTCGGCTGGCGCGACGGAAGATCCAAAATCCCCCGAATAGGTCGAACGGTTGAAGGCGACTGAAAGCGATCCATGCCAGGGAAGAGGATGTGAGCCGTTCAGCCCGTAATTATTCCCGCTGGAATCGGAGTGGTTGTTTCCCGTGCTTCCGCTCAGAAAAAACGGAAAGTAAGAATTGACGTTCAAGTGGGAGTAATAGGCGTTCAAATTCCAGCCGACAAGACGATATGAGGATCTCAAATTCAGCGTGTGCGTGGCGGATGTGGATTCCTCGTTTGTCCCGAACAAAGTTCCTGTGCCGTTCCCCTGTGTATAGCTCACCGAAAACGTCGGCCAGTCGGGAAGCAATGCGCTCCAGCCAACTCCAAATCCCTGCCCATTGCCTATTGTTGTGAAATTCGGCGCTCCGAGCAAACCCAACGTTCCCGTGCTATTCCGCGTGTAGTTATAGCTGGCATACCCGGGGAACCGGCTCCCCGTAAAGATGTTTGCGGTCGCATCAAGCCCGGTGCTGTCCGTCAGGGATTGAAAACTCGAATCCGCCCGCGACTGGTTGTAGTAGGGAGTGACGGCAAAGTTGAGGAAGTTCGGGTCGTGATAGGAACCGTATATCTGCCCGCTCCCGCCAAAATCGAGGGCATGACTCGAAGGGTACTGATTACCGTAAATCCCCGAGTAGCCCGCGGTCAGCAGCCCGTTCATGTTCATGCGCAGATCGTCGCCGACCTGAACCTGTCCCGACACGCCCCTTACCGCCACCAGCAGCAGAACGGCCAGCCAGGCGGCGCATTTGGCTATCTTGATCACCCCAGGTACCCTCCCCGGGCACCAAACCCTCAAACTGTGCAACTCTGGCCGTGGGACACAGTTTGTGATAGCACAAACCGTGCCAAACCGGTGCCATCACAAGTGCAATTAACGTTAATTAAATGAGTGACTTGCATCGCCACGCGTCCCCCAAAAACCGTCCTCTTCCATCCGCCTGCGCTATCTCACTCACCCGTTCTTGTTGAATGTCGTTACGCGCTCTCTCGATCACATCCGGCCGACTAACATATGAGTGTTAAGAATCTCCTCACCCTGAAAGTTCCATAAGCAATCTCCCGCTCTGAAGCACCCCCTCAAAGGATCTCCACCTTGGCATTGGCGTGCAGCTTTTTGTCCAACCCCACGCGCAACTGTTCGTATTTAGCCTTTTGCAGTTCCGCCCGCAGTCCGGACTTCGCTTCTTCAAAACTCTGCTTCTTCGCCGGGTTGTGCGCGTTTAGCCGGACAATCGTGTACGCCTGTTCGATCTGGATGATGTCGCTTACCTGCGCAGCCTTCATTGTGAGGAGTGCGTTCACGACTTGTGGCGGCAGCTTGTCCCGTTCCACAGCCTTGTGGTCTCCCATGTTTACCCGAAAATCGTCTTCGGAAATCTTCTCCGCCAGCAGCCCAAACTCCTCGTAGCTGTTCGTGGCTTTCGCCTGCTTTAGAGCCTCTTCTGTGCGTTTCAGACCTTCCTTTTCTTGCTCGTCCGTGGGTTTTGGGGGCGGCAAAATCGAGATCGTCTGAAATGCGAAAGACTCCGGCATCTGAAATCGTCCGGGGTTCTTGTCGTAGTAGGCCTTTACCTCCGCCATTGTCACTGCGGACTTGTCCTGCACGTCGCTCTTCAGCACTTTCTCGATAAGCAGTGACCTCTTGATCTTCTCCCGGACAGTATGCTCGGAGCCGCCCATCTCCACTTTCAAATACTGCTGGTACTCTTCGGGAGTCGGAAATTGGTTCTTGAAATCCACGGCCGCCTGCTTTAGTTGTTCCGGCGGCACCGTCAGCTTGCGTCTCTGCGCTTCCTGGTACACCAGTTCCTCGAAGATGATCATCTGCAGCGCACCTTGGCGGATCGACGCCTCTTGCTCTTTCGGAAATCCGTTGTGCTGACGGGCGTAGGGGAAGATTTGCAACATTTCGCGGAGCAGATCACGATCCGTTAGGACCGCTCCGTTCACTTTTGCTACTGGCTTGTCGCTGACTTGGAAGGAACTCGCGGGGGATACTGGTTGCTTTGCTGCTCCCGTAGGAGCATGAGATGCAACTTGGGCACTGCCAATCGCTGCCGTCGCTAGTAGTAGAGCGAAGACTACCAGGCACTTCATTTCTGATTTCCTCCCGCACCTTCAAAAAAAAAGGGGGGAGAGAGGGCTCTCCCCCCGTAAGTGCCGAACTTACTGGAACTTCGTTGTGATGTTGTTGGTGTTGTTGGCTTCGTTCGCTTCCCCAAAGTGGCACTGACGGCAGAACTGCGTCGTTGAGGGCGCCTGCGTCAGGGTGAGGCCCGTGACGTTAGGATTGTAGGGACCGTTGATGAAGAAGAAGGTCGCGTAGTACTTGCCGCCGCCATCTCCCACGATTTGGCTGGCTGCAGTGGACGTGTAAACGGTCATCACATGCTGGTTGTGGCAGGTGGTGCAAACGACGTAGGGCCTGCCCGCGCCGTTGATACCCCACGGGCTGCTCCACTTACCTGGTGCAAGAGCCGGCCAGCCATAGTTCGCGACGAACTGCGCGTACGGGCTACCCGGAGTCACCGTGAACGTGTTGTTGGCCCATACGAGACCACTGCCCGCGCTGATCGTAGCATTCTGGCCCACCGGGTGATCGTTGTTATAGTTTCCAGGGGTCGTGCCATCGTTGCCGAGCAACGTCGGGATTGGGCCGGCGCCATACGCCGTGTTCGTCAACAATCCGATCGACTGCTCATAAGACTGCTTCGCCATCATGTTGCTGTAGGTGAGGTTGCCGTCGTGGCAGCTGAGGCAGAGGAGAATGCCGCCTACTTCCGTCCCGCCACCAGTGATGGTGCTGGGCAGAACTTCCACGAATCTACCGGAGTCGCCGAACGCGAGCGTCGCGCCGTACATCGGGCTGGCATCCTGTCCCCACAGTGCGTAGTTACCGGTATCCGTGACACCGGCTCCCTTCGGAGTGTGGCCCGAACCATACGACCCGCTGTGCGGTGCATGGCACCCTGCGCACCCGCGACCGTTGTTGTTGTGTGCGCCCAACACGTCCGTTGGGGACGACCAGCCCTGACCCATCGCCAAGCCGGCGCTGGCCAGAACGAAAAGCCCTGCTAAAATCGCTCTCTTCATAAAAGTGTCAAACCTCCATATGTGTTGCAACACATGTCTTCCACTTCGTTTGGCTCAGACCTGGGTGGGCCCTAGCCAGCGATGTCCCAAAGTGCACCCCATATGCCGAACTGACACAAATCGACATCTTCAGTCAGCTTTCTTCAAGTGCCGTATTTTCATTGAATTGTGCCACAGTCAGACAGAATAGCAGATAAATCGACTCCAGTTGTAGGTACCTCATTTGCGTGATATACCCCATTTGTGATGTAAAATCACACACTCTAGTGTTGTGAAAATAAACGTGTTACCCGTCACATTGCTCGTGCTTAGCGGTCACAGTCTGCCTTAACCGCTCCATGAGTCCCGACACCACCTCCCTCGAATACCTCCTCCTTCCCGGAAAGGGCATTTCCTTGCCGTCTCCGGTTGAGCGAAAGACTTCTGCAGTGCTCCAGCTTACTATTTGAGCAGCTAGCACAATGTCAATTTGGTTTTGGTTGTGTGGCGGGCGCTGGCTGAGGGGGATTCGCCTCGTCCTTCTTCTCCGCACTGGCCTTTTCCCGTTCGGCAGCTCTTTTTTGGCGCTCCTGTTCGGCCTGCGCGTCGTTGATGTACTGAAATTCCTGTGCCCGCCCGGGGTAAATTTCGGAAGTAAATACGCGGTTCCGCTTGTCAATCACGATCCCAACCAGACCTTGAAACTGGCCTGGCAAAAGTCCGTGTCCGCCAAGGGAGATGAGCAACTGGCCTTCTTTCGTGAAAACCTGGACGCGGTCCTGCACGCCGTCCGCTACCCAGACATGTCCGTCGCCGTCAATCGCCACCCCTTTCGGCCTCGCAAAATACCCGGGGCCGTCGCCGGCTTTGCCAAACGTGCTGATGAAATTCCCGTCGGCATCAAAAATCTCGATGCGGTTATTCATGGTGTCCGTCACGTAGAGATTGCCTTCGGCATCGACCGCCAGCGCAGCCGGTTTTGAGAAATCGCCGATCGAAGTAAGTTCATGCGTGTGTCCGGTCGTTCCGATCTTTCGAACCAGCTTGAGCGTATCGGCGTCGTAGACGAGCACCTGATCCAATTCAACGTCCGCCACATAGAGCAGCCGGTTCTGCGTATCAATGGCCAGCCCTCCCGGGCCCGCCATTCCTTCGGTGATCACGTCTTCCGCTTTGTGGTCCTTGCTAAAGACCAGCACATGCCGCAGTGCTGGGTCCGAAACAAACAGGCGGTCGGTGTCGTCCATGGCCAGGCCAATAATCCTCACGAAGTGCGCATGCACGCCGTTCTTGATCATGTCCACGTCGCGCGTCTCCGTATTGAAGATGAAGATCGCTCCGACTTTGGAATCGGCCACGTAAAGCGAACCCTTGGAGTCGATGGCCAACCCGTAGGGCTGAACGAGTTCAAACGGACGCTTGAACACTTCGTCGCTCGATTGCGTGCCGGCCAAACGGTCCATCCACCCTGACTTCTTCTGCGCCTTGCCTTGGAGATTGCGCACCGCCTTGTCCGTGGAGAACCAGTTGACATACCGGATTCGGGCAATCGCGGGCGGATTCGGCCATACGATGTAGGAATAATCAATGGCTTTTATTTTCGCTTCAATCTCGGCGTTGGCCTCGGCTTTTTTCTTCTTCTTATCCGCCTGCAGCCCCGCCGGTGAGATGACCGCCATGGCCGTTAACACGGCGATCAAAGCCAAGGCCTTCCGGAGCAATTTCCTGTTTGAGCGATTTTCTTTCATTGCCAACTCTCCCGGCGCCCCTAGCGCCTGGTCAGGTCCTTGTGACACGTCGCGCAGAATGCCGTGTTATTTTCCTGATCGTTCACCAGCAAATCGGCATGGCTGGATGCGTGTGGCTGGTGGCAGCTCAAGCAGCTCAGTTTCGCACGCACCTTGGTCAGGTCCGCCGGATCCATTAAGTCAGAAACCGGATGGCCCTCCAAGGGATGCCCCTTCCCATACTTCATGGGGAGAGTCACCACCTTGTTCTTCCTAAAGTAATCGTCCGGAAGCCTGACCGCGCCATTGAAAATTTTGAGCACGGCAGACATTTTGTCCTCTTGTGGGACCGTGTCGGGTCCATGGCATTCCAAACAGAGGGCGTTCCCTTGCGCCCGCAGCAATTTCTCTTGCCCTCCGCCGTGTGGCTCGTGACAGGTGGCGCATCCTTGCACAAAAGCGGGCTGGTGACGCACGGCTTTCTTGGAAAGGTCGGCGATATCTGTGTGGCAGCCGAGGCAGATTTCCACACCGTTCGTTTTCGGCAAGCCCGGCTCCCGGCTGGCGTGGGGACTGTGGCAATCGGTGCAGTCTCCCGCTGCTCCGGGGTGCTGCACTTTCGCTGTTTCAATCAGCTTGGCTTTTTCGTCGTGGCACATCGTGCAAAGAGCCTTGGTGCTCTCCTGCGTCAGGACGACTTTCCCATCTTTGGCTGGCGCATGGCAGACCTCGCACTGCTTGTCAACGAATGGCGGATGCGTGAACTTGGCCATCAGTTTCGGAAGCGCGGACTGGTGCGGATCGTGGCATTGCACGCAATTGGTCGAGGCAAACGGTTGGTTCCGGTGGGCCTTCTGCAAATCCGCGCTGCTAGTGTCGTGGCAATCCACGCAAAGGGCCGGGGGGCTCTTCGCCAGGTGATAATCGAATTCGAGCTTGCCGCGTTCGCCCGTCTTGTGAGTAACGTGGCAGGTCTCGCAGCCCATGTCCAGCGCGATGTGCCGGCTTCCTTTTTCCGGCACGTTCAATCCGATCGTGTGACAGCCCAGGCACAGATTCTCTTTCTGGCCGCCCGCGGTCGGCTTCAGCAACTGATTCTTGTTGTCCGATTGATGCGGGTCGTGGCACTTCAAGCATTCCCGCACCGCTGGCTTGTGTACGGTGCCTTTGATCTCCGCCGCATTCTTGTCCTTGTGACAAGTCAGGCAGAGACTGTACGCCGTGGTGGTGATTAACTTGACGCGCGTAACGTCCCGGCTCACGCGGATCTCATGGCAACTAGTGCAACCCGTAGTGATCGCCGTGTGCACCGACTTCCCTTTTGCTTTATCAACGTGGCATTCCAGGCACTTCGCCGAATCCGTGTTTCTTTCAAGAGGTACCGGGTGGATGTCTGCGCGCGCGGGCGCACCGAACAGCAGAACGAATCCTAACAGTATCAGTGCTTTCCTGAGGCTTGGTAGAAAATGACTCAGGCGGTCAGACATTGCGGTTCCCCGACAGCCAAACAGCGCTCAGGGTGGGGACGGTGTTTGTCTGTAAGGTACTCGACTTCTTTCCTTCTGCCTTTCGTTCGCCGGCCAAAACCAGCGCTGTCGTCAGCGCTACGGCAAACATAAGCAGCACGACCATATATACGGCCCGGTGGGAGCGACTATTCGTTTTCACCGTCATACCCATTCTCCCTGCTGGCGTCAGCCACAGAGATTCGCTTTCCATCCTATCCCATCTCTTTCGGGAACTCACCAAGCCCTCTTGGCTGTGGGCTCGTCAGGTTCACCCAATGTCGTTTGCCAAGAGGAAACCCCAGCCGCATCCCGCCATCCAGAACGAAAGGAGGGCAAATCCAGCGAACCCGAAAGGCACTCTGCCTGGTTGCATCTCCTGTGCCGAACTGGTGAGACCCGACATGATACGACATTCGCCCAACAACTCTTTCATCTACAGCGACTTAAGGAACCAAAAGTGCTCCTTGTCATCGTGAGCTGTGACAAGTCTACTGGTTGTTTCTGCGCGATATAGCCCAATTGTGATGCCAAATCACACAGCAACCGTTGAAGAATTAATCGTTTCCGAACTCAACAAGGCTCGTTCCCTGCCTCCACAATGCTCAAGTTGTGCAGCCCGCTCTGTCCTCTGCACATTTCTGCTCCTACCCGCTCACTCGAAGCACGGCCGCCCCTGAGATCGCGTCATTCTTCAGAGCATTCAAAGCACGATTCGCTTCGCTAAGCGGAAAGACCTCAACGTGAGTGCGAATCGGAATTTCCGCCGCGAGGGACAGGAATTCTTCACCATCCCGACGCGTGTTGTTGGCCACACTCCGCATCACTCTCTCCTGATAGAGCAGATCGTAAGAGAAAGACGGAATGTCGCTCATGTGGATTCCGCCGAGGATTAGCCGTCCGCCTTTTCGCAAGGCGCGCAGCGCCGCAGGCACAATTTCCCCCGCGGGAGCGAAGACTATTGCTGCGTCCAATTTCTCCGGTGGCGTCTCAAGTGTTCCACCGGCCCACTTTGCTCCTAACTCCAGGGCGAGCTTCTGATGTCTTGCGTCGCGGGTGGAAGCGAAAACCTCCGCGCCCCAATGCCTCGCAACTTGAATCGCAACGTGGGCCGCCGCTCCGAAACCGTAGAATCCTAGCTTCGCGCCTCTCCCAATTTCCGCCATGCGCAAGCAGCGATACCCGATGATCCCGGCGCACAGCAACGGCGCCGCCTGTTCGTCAGGAAATCCGTTTGGAATCGGGTAGACAAATCCCTCCGGCGCGACGATCCACTCCGCATATCCTCCGTTCACGCTGTAGCCGGTGAACAATGGTGCTTCGCAAAGATTCTCCTCCCCGCGCAGGCAGTACTCGCACGTCCCATCCGTCTTGTGCAGCCAGGCAATGCCGACGCGCGCGCCCATGGCAAAGCGGCGGGCGCCTTCTCCGGCCCGTTCTACAACGCCGACGATCTGATGTCCGGGAATTACCGGAGATCTCTTGGGGCGAAGTTCACCTTCGATGACATGCAAATCGGTTCGGCAGACGCCGCACACCCGAACTCGCACCAGAATCTCCCCGTCTCCTGGGCTCGGCTCTGCTACTTCTCCGAATTGCAGTGGATTCGTTTCGATTCGCGCGGGCGTGTGCAGCAAACAAGCTTTCATCGCCAGACCTTAATCAGCATACGCCCGCGCGATACAAATAGGCGGCCAACACACGTGTTCCCAATATGCTACTGCTAACCTCCTTACACGAAAAGCCAAAATTCTGACCCCTCGGGGCACGCGGCGTTTCTGGCTGAACTCTCCCTCCCGGTCGCTTGCTTTCCCGCTCCGGAAACCCTAACCTGACATAAATCTATGCCCGAGATCACTCCCGAATTCTTGCTCTTTGGATTCATCTACTACGTCGTGTTCCTCTTTTCTACCACGTGCCATGAAGCCTCGCACGCTCTTGCGGCGCTGTGGGGAGGCGACGATACCGCGGCTCTGGGTGGTCAGGCTTCCTTGAATCCGTTTCCTCATATCGCTCGTTCGCCCTACGGCATGGTCGTTTTTCCCTTGCTCAGTTTCTTTTTGTTGAGAGGCCGGATGATTGGTTTTGCCAGCGCACCGTATGACCCGCTCTGGGCGCGCCGCCATCCTCATCGCGCCGCACTGATGGCTCTTGCCGGGCCGGTGACGAATTTCACTCTCATGCTGCTGGGGGCTTTCGCGCTTCGCGTCGGCTCGTCCCTTCAGCTCGTTCATTGGAACCGTTATTCGGGCCCTATCGGTTTTCCCGCCGTCATCCTCTATGTTCTCTTCTCTCTCAATCTCCTCCTTGGAGTGTTTAATCTTCTGCCGGTTCCCCCGTTAGACGGCAGTTCGGTTGTCATGTTGTTCATGAGGGAGGATCGCGCCTGTAGCTATCTCGATATGATTCGCAGCAGCAACTTCGCCATGCCAGGGCTGCTCATCGGTTTGCTCATCTTCCGCTATCTTTTCCCGCCGGTAGAAAATTTCGTCGAAGGTTTTCTCCTTTGACGAAAAACCGGCGCGTGCAAACTGTGCCTCAAAACGGTACATCCCCCTGCCCTGCCGTCTCAGCGCAGTACAGTTCTTCACCGCGCGCCTTTCTATCTTCTTTGTTTCTTGACCTTTGATTCCAGACTCCTGGCCAAATACCTGCTCTCCCTCATTCTGAGGTCGCCATGATTGCTTCTGAAGTTTTGGCGGGCGCGGAATGTTATCAAGTGGAAGTCTCAGGCTGGGATGAAAACGAAATGTTTTTCGTCGAGAAGTCCGATCTGGCTTGGGATGAATTCGTTGGGAAGCACGTTTCCTTGGAACACATGCTCCCGGATGGAGCAATCATCTTTGTTCGATTGCTTCTACCCACGGCTCTCCGTCAGGACTCACCAGTTGCCTACCAAGTGGAATTCATCGGCTGCGATCCGAAAGGCGCTCACCAATTCCGGCTGAATGGAGTCCAGCCGAGGTACAGTCCGGAATTCCCCCAGTCGAATTAGAGATTCCTTCCCATCCACTTCGGGACAATGGCCCATTTTGATATTGATTCCCGGCTTCGCGTCCCACCGATTCAGAGTTCACCAATCTTTCCTGCTCCGGGATCGAACTCCGATGGCTCTCCTATAATCATGCTGTCACTACACTTATCAGGCAAGGGCAAAACCGAACTATCTTACGGTCGCGATTGATCTTCCCGAAACACCACTCGTCCCCTTTGGCACACCTGTTGCCTCTGCAACGGTCATGGCATACGCAACTTACAAAACCGTCGAAGTATCCACACCTCACTCTTCCCCGACGCCGTGTATTTTTGACGACGACCCTTTCGAGCGCGATTCTCTGAATGCGCTTATCCACGACATGGGCTATGAGCCCGTCGCCACCAGCGATCCGGAAGAGGCTCTGCGCCTCATTCGCCTCGGCCGGTGCCGCCTCGTTTTTTCGAGTGTCCATCTGGACACCCACGAACCGTACGATTTTCTCTCTCGCGCTTTGCGCTGCGATCCCGGCATCCACGTCATTCTCATGACCGCAGATTACACTCTCGAAGCCGCGCTCGAGGCCATTCGCCGCGGCGCCTCGGACTTTCTGCCCAAGCCCATCGACCACCTCCGCCTGAAGCGCACCCTCGACGACGTTGCCTCGCTTCACGACCAGCGCCGCCGCGTCCGCGCGCTCGAAGAACAACTCCTCAAAGATCTGGAATTCCACGGCATCATTGGCAAAAGTCCGGCGATGCTGGAGGTCTTCGATTTTGCCCGCAAGGTGGCACGACATTACACGAACGTTCTCCTCGTTGGTCCCACCGGCGCGGGCAAAGAGCTCGTTGCCCGCGCCATCCACCAGATCAGTCCGGTAAGCCAGCAGCGCCTCGCAGTCTGCAATTGTTCCGCGCTCGTGGATACGCTTCTCGAAAGCCAACTCTTCGGCCACGTCCGCGGCGCCTTCACCGGCGCTACGGACACTCGCCCTGGTCTCTTTGAGTACGCCAACGGTGGAACCGTTTTCCTCGACGAAGTTGGCGAGACCTCCCTCCCCATGCAGGCCAAACTCCTCCGCGTGATTCAAAACCGCGAGATTCAGCGCGTCGGCTCGCCCGAGATCAAGCAGGTCAACGTCCGCCTGATTGCCGCCACCAACCGCGACTTGCGCGCAGAGGTCCTCGCCGGCCGTTTCCGCGAAGACCTTTATTACCGGTTGAGCTCTATCCAGATTCGCATCCCCTCGCTTTCGGAGCGGCTCGAAGACATTCCGCTTCTCGTCCAGTTCTTCCTCAAAAAATACAATGATGCCTACGGCAAGAACATTGCCGGCCTGACCCGCCGCGCGCAGACCATCCTTCTTCAACATCCTTGGCCGGGAAACGTCCGTGAACTGGAAAATGTGATTTCCACGGCCTGCATTACCGCGACCGGCGATTTCATTGACCTGAGCGACCTCCCGGAGCACTTGCAGCACCGCTCGCCTCGCCTGCCTGGCGACGAGGACTGGCAGCCGCTCTCGCTCGATGAGGTTCGCAAGGTGCATATTCAGAAGGTCCTGCAGATGTGCAACGGCAACCGTCTCCGCGCCGCCCAAATCCTGGGCATTGGCCGCACCAGCCTGTATCGCTACCTCAAGCGCGACGGCTTCGACGCCCGTCCCAGGCCTCATACCACCGGCGCCGCCGCCTGACGACCGATCCCCAAGCGGATTCCGGCACAAGTGAACTGCTCCTCTGTCCCATGACGCACCGAGGGGTCACTTCAATTCTTCAGATTTGCGATTGAAGTCCGACTACAAGGCGAGGAGGAAACTGCGAAGCTTATTTCCGGGGTGTGGCGCTCGCGTCCGCGAAGCATGCTTGAAGTGCCTCGCTGGACGGCATTTGCAGGATCGTCCCGATGGCCATCCGCCGGTAATCCGACACTTGCGGATTCGCTTGCGCGAGGCAGACCCACGCGCTGCCTCGGCCAAAATGCGCACGCGCTATGGCCCAGAGCGAATCGCCCGGCTTCACTACAATGCCGGCTCCGCGCGGGCTTGTTCGAGTCGTTCTCTCTGCCGGGACCAGCACCGCTCTTCCCATCCTTAATAGTTCCGGCGGGCCGCTCACCTCAGGATTCAAGCTGCGAAGTTCTGGCCAGCGTGCGCCGCTCCCCAGAAAACGCTCCGAGAGCTTCCACCAGCAATCGCCCCGTTGCACTTCGACCCGTCGCAATCCGGCCGGTTCCGCAACACGCGTTGGAGCCACTGGAACCGGTTGCACGTTCCGCGGTATCACCGGCGGAACTGACGGCATCACTGGCGCAACGTTGACGGAAGGCAGCGCGGGCGGGTTCGCCGGCTGCACGCGAATCGTGGGAGAAACCGTTGGCGCCGAAGGTGCGACTCGAACTGGCGGATGCGTCACGACGTGCGGCCGTGGCTGGAACGGAGAAATGCGCGGGCGCACGCCGTTTCCGTTTGTTGAAGCCCGCGGAGGCGCGAGAACATTCGGCGCATTCTTTTCACGCGAAACCAACGGCGGCTTGGGTTCACTCCGCGGCGCAACTTCGATTTTCGGAGTTGCGAGCGAAGCATCGGGAATCTTGTACGGGAACGGTGAGAATTTCTTCTTCCGTACTTCTTCGGACTCGCGCGCGGCTTTTTCGCGGCGGTAACGCCGCGCGACTTCGCCGAGCGACTCTTGCTGTGGCGCCGCATTGTCAGGACGCGATTGCGCGTTCTGCTCGGCAGGCTCGGTTCCTTGTTGCTTCTTGCGAGCTTCCACTCGCGCTTGATCTTCGGGAATGAGGATTTTATCGCGCTTGAGATCTTCGTCCGTGTAGACGTGCTTGGAAGGTTTCTTTTGCTCAACCTTGCGCGCTCGCTCTTGCCGCGCCGCTTCCGCGACGTCCTGCGCCTGCGCGAAGCCGGCGAAGAAAACGAAGGTCAGGATGCCGGAGCAGACACCTCCCCGCCATCCACAAATGAACCCCCGGACTGGACCTCTCACGGGCATCCACTCACACTCATGATTCGGTGCTTTGACCGGGGGGACAATACCGGTCTGCTAGGCACATTCTGCCTTGCCCGGCCGCGAACCGCAACAACCATTTGCGGTAAAGATAAAGCCGCCCGGCGAGCCTCCGGATGCTGCCAGATTTCCACGCCGGTCTCATTTGTCGTGCGACTTTCATATTCTGTTGACTTGCCTTCTAAAAGTCTGCGATACTCTCGCCCCTGTCTCTGAAGTGCGCTGGACCCCCGCCCCAGCGAGAACTTCTTGCGGTCGTGGGTGAAGACGCTGAGCACGTTGCAAGTTCCGGCCGGCCCCTCCCGCAGGCGGGTTCCCCGAATTCCTGTTGATGATGGTGTGTGGGTTTACTGGGAATCGCCTCCTTTTCGCGATGTCTCCCGCATTCTGGATTTGAGCGCCACAGGAATGTTCCTCGAAACGAAAACGCGCAAGCGCGAAGGAGAGCTCCTGGAGCTGCACTTCCTCGTACAGGAAGGCCCGATTCGCGCGCAGGCCGTTGTCCGCCACGTCGCCTCGGGCCGCGGCGTGGGCATGAAAATCAATTCCGTTCTCTCGCAGGACACGCCGCAACTGAAGCGCCTGCTTTTGCGCCTCCAGGAGAACCGGGCGCACTTGCAGAACTTCAGGCGCGTCAGGCCGTGAAGCCTTGCGCTTGATCCCAGCCGCCCGGCGCACGACACGTCACTTTTTTTGTTGTGTACCATTGACTCGGCCTTCGCATCGCACTACCTTTATCGTTGCCCCTCGAGTGGTTGAACTTTCACTACTGAGGTTTCCTATGTCCGCTCCGACCGTGGACTCCGCGAACCAACCATCCCACCAACTTGAAGATCGCTGGGCCAGCATGCGCTCCCACAAACGCGCGGTCGCCAGCCTCCGCTTCCTCCTCGAATGGGAAGAAGGCGAGATGCGGCGCTGCGCCAACGCCATCACCGTGGACGTCAGTCACTCCGGTTGCATGGCCGTAGTCGGCGCGGATCTTCCGCTTCATCGCAAGGTGCGAATTGTGCTTCCCGAACACGGTCGCAGCGCCGACGGCGAAGTCGTGTGGCGCGGGCACGAAGCCTGGGACATCGGCATCGCGCTCGTCGAGCCCGACGCATCTTTCTGGGGCGTCAAAATCTGACGCCACGCTTCTGAACAATTTGATGATGTGGTGATGAAGATTCTCTGCGGCTTGGCGCGCGGATCACTTTCACTTGCGAGATCGCTTCAGACTCGCGTGAGGCGGGAATCCCTTCGATGATGTGAACCATGTCCCATGTGCTTGGCCAACGCCTTCATCTGCAGATGCTGTTGGACCGCAACCCCGGTCGTGAATAGCGCAAGCGAGATTAGCGTTCCGCCAAGCAGGATGCCGGCCTCTCCGAACTCCCCAGGGTTGTACACGGAATCCAGGAGGACGTAGGTGCCCACAAAGCACAATACCAGCGATAGACTGGCCCACAGAATTCGATTCGTCCTCATCGTCGCCATCCTCTGCATCCGCCAAGACCGAGGGGCGTTATCCGTGCAAGATTACTATCCCATGTGTACACATGCTTTCCAAGGCATGTAGCTAAACGGGTAATATCCCAAACGCGCAGCCGCCGCAGTGCGTGAATCGGGAGAAGTGAGCAAAGAACGAGGAAAAGAATCGCCGGGTGCGTGGCGGTCGTGCGATTTCGCGCGGGGTGCAGCCGTACCGGATCGATCTGGAGGGGAGTGCCCCTTGTTTG
>Ga0187778_10001612_pt1 | contig 15509 bp, 12 predicted proteins | sample 1015_Q2_SP5_20_M_FD_132418 | JGI IMG/M metagenome (GOLD analysis project Ga0187778, IMG submission 132418) | Tropical peat soil microbial communities from peatlands in Department of Meta, Colombia - 1015_Q2_SP5_20_MG | ecosystem: Environmental > Terrestrial > Soil > Wetlands > Peat | place...
AGTTCCCTTAACATCTCCCGCGTGCTCCTGTTCTGTCTGCGAGCAGAAATCCAAGAATTGACGAGAGAATTGCCGAGCGAAAGAAAGGACAAGTGTATGAGGAGAAAGAGCGCTGGGATAGCAATATCGATTGCGCTGCTGTGCGTTCCCTTGCTCGCCTATGGTGTAACGAACGGCGAGAAGGTCAAGGTCAACGGGATGATCACCGCACGAGACAGTGAAACTCTCACCCTGAAAACCACGGATTCTGGAAACGTCGTGGTGGTCCTGACCGACAATACCAAGGTCCAAGCGCCGCAAGGTGTTTTGAAACTCCGGAAAGAGGACATGGGTATGACTGCCCTGATCCCGGGACTGAAAATTCAGGTCGATGGCGTCGGTGATGACCAAAACCGCGTGGTCGCGATGACCATCAAGTTTTCCAAGAAGGACCTGCAAACCGCCGAAATGATCCAGGCTGGTCTGAATCCGACCCAACAACAAGTCAATGCCAATTCCCAGGACATTCAGACGAATAAACAAAACATTCAGGCTAACCAACAGGGCATCGCGGCCAACCAAGTACAGATAGCCTCCAACCGAGAAGCCATCGACGCCAATCAAGAGGCGGTCAACAAACGCTTCTCCGAGCTTACCGACTATGACACCAAGGCAACTGTCACGGTTTACTTTGCCAGCGGAAGCACGTCGATCTCCGCTAAAGACAGAGATGCGCTGCAGCAATTGGGAAAAGATGCCTCCGGCATGAAAGGCTACCTGGTTGAGGTCAAAGGCTATGCCGATTCTTCAGGCAACGCTGCCATGAACCAAAAGCTGAGCATGGAGCGGGCTCAGGGGGTGGTTGCATATCTCATTCAAAACTGCAACGTATCCGTGAGACACATTGTCGCTCCGGGAGCAATGGGAGAAGCGGACCCGGCGGCGACCAACGAAACAGCAAAAGGCCGAGCTGAGAATCGTCGGGTAGAAGTGAAGATCCTGGTAAACAAAGGGTTGTCACCCGGGGCATAGGGACGTCAGGTATCCGGAATTCGAGGGCAGGATCTACTGAGTTTCCGGCGGCTCCGGTGCTCCTGCCAATATTTCCAAGGAAGATGTCTTTTCGCCATAGCTGGTGTACAGTCAGTTAGAGGTCGACCAACCAATCCGAGCTGGCTGTCTCTTACGAGGAGGAAGCTATGCGTAGTCGCATAATGGCGCAACTGTCTCTCATTCTTCTCGTCGTGCTTTCGGTCGGCTGCTCCAAGAAGCCCAACGACGCGCAAATCACCAATGATATTCAGCAAAAGGTCGCTGCCGATCCGGACACCAAGGATTCGAGCATTACGGTCGACTCCAAGGACGGAAAGGTTACGATCCAGGGAAAGGTGCCGACTCCCGAAGCCCGCACAAAAGTAGAGCAGATCGCTAAGGCAGAGCCGGGCGTTTCTGATCTGGACAATGAGACTTCGGTTGTGCCAGTCGCTGCTCCCGTGGTTGCGGCAGAGACCCAGCCTGCTCCGCCGCCGCCCGCGCCGGAGCCACCGCCTCCCCCGCCCCCACTTGTGCTGAAGGCCGGAACGCCAATAACGGTCAAAACCAGCCAGGCATTGAGTTCGAAGGACAGCCAAACCGGCCAGACCTTTCTCGCTACGCTGGCGCAACCAGTGAGCGCAAACGGGAGGCCAGCGCTGCCTGCAGGAGCAACTGTCAGCGGCACGGTGGTGACGGCCAAAACCAAGGGCAAGATCAAGGGTGAAGGTCAGCTGGATCTGGCACTCACCAGCATTTCCGTGGGAAGTCATAGCTATCCGATCCAGACTCAGGTGCTGAGTAGCACGGTAAAAGGCAAGGGCAAGAGAACGGCTGCCACCACTGGTGGAGGAGCGGCCGGGGGTGCGTTGATCGGCGGAATTGCCGGCGGCGGTAAAGGAGCAGGCATCGGTGCCCTGGTCGGTGCCGGTGCGGGCTTCGTGGGGGGCGCGTTGACCGGAAACAAACAAATCGAGATTCCGGCCGAATCAGCGCTCACCTTCACCTTGAGTCAGCCTCTCACCATCAAACCTTAGCACTCGGCAAACACGCGTGGGGGCGTTCGGACCACGCCCCCTTTCGATGGTTGGGCGCCCCCAAACCTCATCGACATGCGGGCCTCAGGTATTACGCCGTGCGTTGGTAGCCAGAATCCAAATACTTGATGAGAAGAACTTCGTTGCCTTTTTCTCCGTAAATGAGCTCGTCCACCAGATGTCGCGTAAGCAGCACGCCAAAACCTCCCGGTCGAAGACCTTGGGCATCCCGATAGGCTTGATGACGAATCGGATCATCGGGTGGATTGGCAATGGCAGCATGTTGGATTTCCTCGAGTGAGAAACCTTCCCCAGGATCCTTGACCCGGCACATCACAATGTGCCGCGCCCGCACATAAGAGATCTCGACGTACTGCGTAGGGTCAAAATGTCCGCCATGCTCAATCGCGTTCAGCAGCATCTCGCGAAACGCAGCGGCAACATCGCCTCTCTCGACTTCGGGCAAATCAACGATCTCGTGAAAGAATTGCAAGAGTCGGTCGGCGGTCTTGCGATCACAACGAGCCAGCAGCCGAAGCCAGGCGGGGGTAGCCGAAACAACTTCGATGCCATCGTCCCAAGAAGGCTCTTCCGTGGCAAGGCGAATCATTTCGGCGAACGATGCCGGGGAGTACGGCGTCGAGAAATAGCTGAAAGCGCGCTCGCGCATCGATGCAATGACGTCGGCCGGCGTGCTCTCGCTGGTGAGAATGATGAGTCGAGTGTGGGGCCGCACTCTTCGAATCTGACGGAGCAGATCTACGTCGGCTTTACCCGAGGTGTTCTCGCCGGTCAAGACCAGTTCGAATGGCCGCTCCTCGACTAATGCCAGTGCGGTGAGATTATTCGCCACGCGCTCGACGTTCCAGTTAGGCAGAGTGGCCGCGACCTCAGCGGCCAATTCAGCATCAGGCCCGACGACCAGGGCCGACGGTCGAGCATCAAGCTGCGAAGTCGAGCTCATATCCAAAGCCTTTGCCACTCCGGGCGTCTCCGAAGATCCTCGGCCGATCCTCGCTCAATGCGCGGCACGGTTCTTTCTCGGGCCCGATGAGCTACCGATAAGCACTGTCCACGCGGCACAATCATGAAACAGCTCGAGCTGTCGGGCGGTCTCATCCAGTTTCGATTCCGCGAACCCGACGGCCAGGAAGCGCCTTGGGTAAGTGCTGACATCGCCGCTCCAATCGGATCCGCAAGAGTGTTCTAAGAACACTTTCAAGCGCTTATTGGCAAAGATCTTCCAGCGGTCGAGGTGTGTCGGGAAGCCGGCGATCTCTTCGGGAGGGCCCAAGAGCTTCGTTACCAGGCTGGTCATTTCCACAAAATATTTCTACTTCCGACACGTCAGAGCCGCAGCTAGGACTGGCTGCCAGCTTTCGGCTCCGCAATGAGCTTCTTGAGGTCCTGCATCTGCTGCTTGCGCATGTCTTGAAGCTTCTGCGACTGTGTTTGCGACAGGAATGGCTTGATCTTTTCGTCGGAGGACTGCACGATCTTCTCCCACCGATTGAGCTTGTCCTTGCGGGAGAGAACAGGATTGTCGAAAATTTGTCCCACCTCGCCGGTTTCCTGTTCCAAGATCGGCTTGATCCTGGCTTGCTGATCTTCACTCAGGTTGAGGGTCTGCGAGAGACGCTGCTGCTTCATGGTGAAATACTGACCGGGCACTTTGGACAAATCGGGGCCGCTCGGAGCCTGCAGCGCTTGCCGCCTCAAAATCGGTACCACGGTCATTCCGGAAAGCTGGCTGTTGAAGGTCAGCGTGTCGTTTCCGACCAAAACCAACAGCTCGAAGCCGGCAGAATACTTGACCGCACTGGCGCCATTCGGCGGTGTGTACAAGACCGTATAAACGGTGTTGCCAACCCTCACCGAAACGTCGTAACGGGCAACGTCCGCCGATTCTCCCGGCGCATTTTCGTGAGCTTGAACCGCGGTGATCGTTCCGGGCTGAAACTTGGATGTCGCCGTTTGCCCATCGGCGGAAACCATCGCCGCACAGACGAGAATCGCTCCCCACCAACTCGACATATGTGCCTCCCCAGCGGCCTGCCCGACAACCGTGACGTTGGTCGAAAACAAGCTCGCAGTCTCGCACCGCATGGATCAGGCTATGAGCAGAATGCGCCTTGGAACACTGTCAAGACTTACAGGCACAACTGAGAGGGGGGCACTCAACGGTCTAGCCGGACGAGGCCGCTCCTCCGTGTCGAGCGGACTGTGGACCACAACCGGATGGGCGCAATGACCGAAACACGAAACAACAAACGAGCCGACGGCCGTAAGACTCGGGAATACCTCTTCACAAATCGCAGCAGGACCCTGCCTCACACAAACACTGTGAAAAGCTCGAGATATCATGCCGAGTTGAGTTGGACCTGAGAAGGATTAGGCAGCGGTCAGGTGGTTCTTGACGGCATACTTGACGAGATCAGCGCTGCTTTTGGCGCCCAGTACCTCCATGATCCGGTACTTGTGAAAGGCGACCGTGCGGGTGGTCATGTTCAGAATGGCACCGACTTCTTTCATCGCCTTTCCTTCGGCCAGCAACTGCAGGACTTCACGCTGTCTCCCGGTGAGTTTTTCCTGCTCTTCCACCAGCTTCTTGTGTTGCTTTCGCAAGAAATCCACGGTCTCCCTGGGGATGCGGGATGACAGGTAGGTGTTCCCCCGCAAGACCTCGCGAACACAGGCTACCAGATCCGAAGCTGCGCAGGTTTTCAGCAGGTAACCGGCAGCCCCGCGCCGGAATGCCTCGGCGGTAAGTTCGGCGTCGGGATTCATCGTCAAGTAAACCAACTTGACTGCCGGGAACATGTGCTTGATTTGCTGGCCGGCATCGAGTCCGTTCAGGATGGGCATGGCCACATCGATTACAATCACATCCGGCCTCAGCTCGGCAGCGGCTCGAACCAGAGCGCGACCGTCGCTAACCGTGCCCACTACGTCAAACTCGCCTTCGAGCAACCTCTTACAGAGTTCGGCCACGAGATTGTGGTCGTCAGCGATGAGAATGCGAGAGCGTGTCATAGCACTCACCTCTTCACATAATTGTTGGCACGGATGTCTGTCGGTGATTCGCGTCACACAGGTCGACGTGGCTTGATCTCCACGGGTCGAGGTCGCTTACCTTTAGCGCCCGGCCCGTTGGCATAGGAGCCTCAAGACTCTCCCTGTTAGTGCTCGTATCATACCTGTACAAAGCCCAATTTACAATGCTTTACAATACGTTGCAGAATCTTCAATGCTCAAGCGATGGGATCGGCCACTCGAGGGAGCCGGCTTCCTTGGTCAAGCGGACCACCTAAGAAATTGAAGAAATTTGCCCTTGAGCCGATTTCGCTACCCAAGTCCTTCCCTTCCATATGCTTCAGGCTGCGGCGATCACCTCGTAAGGACGCATCATTTCATTATCCTCATGCTCGAGGATGTGGCAGTGCCACACGTAGCGTCCGGTAAAGCCTTCGAAGGGCACAATGATCCGCGTCACCATTCGAGGATGCGCGCGCACGGTATCCTTCCAGCCTGCCTCACTCGGGTCAGGAGGTTCCGCCGGTCCTAAGAAGTGGAATTCACGCTTGGTTTGGAACAACCACGGCTCAAAGGTTTGCCGGTCGAGAATTTGGAAGCGCACCAGGTGCAGATGAATGGGATGGGAGTCACTGGTGGGATTGATCAGCGACCAGATTTCCGTCGATCCGAGCACGGGCTTTTCCGTAACCGGATGCTTCCAGTGGGAAGCATTCAGCAGCAGCATGACCGGATTGCCCGCCTTGTTGACAAACTCGTCGAGGGTCAACAAGCGCGTCGCGACGGCTTTGGACTCGGGAATCTTGGGAACGGGCCGCAGCGCGGAAGGCAAGGAACCGGTCTCGACCGCTTTGCCCGGCGAGACACGGAATTGCATGACCACGACGGCATTGTTCTTAAGCACCAATTGCTCGCCCCGATGCTCGCTAAAGTCGACGACGAGATCGGCGCGTTCACCGGGCGCGATTTCGAGTTCGGTGAGAGGAACCGGCGCAGGCAGTAATCCCTGGTCGGTTCCGATCTGGTGAAAGGGCGCCTCGTTGGCGAACGATAAGTGGTAGAAACGGGCATTCGAGGCATTCAGGACTCGAAATCGATATCTTCGGGGTTCGACCTCGAGATAGGGAAAGAGCTTGCCGTTGACCACAATGGCGTTGCCGAAGATTTCGGGAAGCCAAGGGGATTTTGGATCGGGCGAAACCAGATACAGAAGCTGGCCCTCGCGTGTCAGCAGGCGGTCATACAGAATGAGCGGCACCTCATATTTGCCCTTGGGCAAAGCGAGCGCCTCCTCGACGCCATCTCGAATGAAGAAGGCTCCAAACAACCCTGCATACATATTGAGACGATTAATCCCCAAAGCATGATCGTGATACCAGAGCATGGCCGCTTCTTGCTGGTTCGGATAGTAATAGAGCGATGACTTGCCGGGAACAATCCAGTCCTCCGGATATCCGTCGCTTTCCGGTGGGGTTTTCGCCCCATGCAGGTGCACCACGGTGCGGACTGCGGGTTTGTCCTCCTCGGCACCATGGATCGTGTGGTCGATGGGCAAGAAATGTTCGTTGGGCAACCCATTCACCCATTCCACCAGCAGCGGTTCCCCTGAGCGGGTCTCAAACGTCGGACCAGGCATCGACGTCCCGAAGCTCCAGAACTTGGTCGGTGGCAGATCGCGGTGAACTTTGCTGGCGATGGCCTGGGCTTGGATGCGGTAGAACGGCAGGCTTCTCTTGGGATCGCCAGGGCTGGGCCGCTGCCCCTGGGATCGCGCGATTTCGGGAACCGGTAGCGGATCGACAAATTGCGCGAGGGTCGTGACATCGAGCGCCACGGGCATGGTAGGCACGGCGTGCGCCATGGTCTCGAGGAATCTATTCTTGCCGGTCGCCAGGGTGGCTGCCAGCAGGCTTGATCGCTCGAGAAACGTTCGACGTGTAATCACCACCGGCCTTCCCGGAGAATCCTAAGAATACAACAACGGCAAGGCTGAGCGGCCGGCACGCGCCGCTCAGGCCTTGCCGTTAGGATCGCAATTCCGCCACATGACCCCTAAGGGGATGCAGCTTAGTTTTGCGTGTTGATGATTTCACCCGTGTCTTGGTCGAGGATCACCGGGACATTGCTGATGGTCTGGTGAAAGTCAAACATCGAGCTGATGGAGTTGGCGAGCGCATCAAACGATCCTTGCCCGATCCGCTCCCCTTTGAGCCAATTGTCTTCGATGAAGCGAATCACCGAGGTTTGATCGGTGACCGTATGATCCACAAAGTTGTGCTTCGACCAAGGAGAGATCACGAGCAATGGCTGGCGCGGTCCATACCCGCACCGGCCCTGAGCGTGCTCCGTGGCGGGGTTAACTCCGGGCAGCGCCGTGAGACCGCTGCCGCACATTCCAGCATCGGCAGGGACATGCGATGAATTCACGATGGGGCCCATTTGATGATCGTACCAGCCGTCGGAATCGTCATAGAGGATGACCAGCGCGGTGCTCGACCATGTCGGTTGGCTTTGCAGGAAAGTCGCAACCCTGACGATGAATTGCTGCTCATCGAGAGGATCGGAATTGCCGGGATGACCATCCTGCAGCCGGATGGGCTTGAGGAAGCTTACCGCCGGGAAATTGCCGGCCGTGACTGCCGCGAAGAAATCTTCGACGTCATAGTTGTGATTGGCGCGGTCCGTCTGACCGATCATCATCAGCGAGGTGGGACGTACGTGCATCGGATTCGAGGTCGAGGGGTAGTACTGGAAGGCAGTATGGTGCGGAGAGTAATCCCCCTGCGTACCAACAATGTTTGACGTAGATTGCCGGTTGCAGCCGGTGCTGCCGTCCGGATTCACCATGGACAGGTTGAACCCTCCTGCGAACCAACCCCAGGTGACGCCGGCTGCGTTGAGCAGGTTGCCGATATTCTTCCCGCCCATCTGCGCCTGTTCGTTGCCGGAGCAGACATCACCCCAAGGATCGGGGTCACCGATATTGGTTTTTCCTCCGTGGTCGTCACTTATTACGTCACCGTCAGTATTGCGGACTTTCACGACGCCATTGTTCTGGCCGGATATCAGATTGATCGCCCCTACCGTGGAAGGGCCAAAGCTGGTGCTGTAGGAGTTGTCGCTCATGGCGAAGTGTTGCGCATAGTTCCACAGCGCCGTCACCGTGTTGCCGTCAAAGTAGCCCATCACCTGGGCGTTCGTGAGCACGGTGGCCGGCGGAGCGCTGGGGGGCGGACCGGCGCTGCCCGTATTCATGGGGAACAAATCCATCAAGCCTCCGTCGAAGGCCAGTTGTTCGGGGGTGTAGTCGTGATTCATATCTACCGTGTTCGCCTGCGAGCGATCCAAGCGGAAAGGATTGGCTGCGCCCGTGCCGTTGGCCGGGTTCAGGTTCGGGTTCCGGGTCAGCAAGGCGTTCGTCAAGCCGTTTATGGTAGGTGTGTTCGGCAAGGCGTGGAACGCCGGTTCTCCTTTCGGGTTCAGCGCGTTCGGATACGTACCGAAATAATGGTCGAACGACCGATTTTCGTTGAAAATGATCACAAGGTGTTCAATCGGCGTGGCCGTCGGGACATTAGCCGCATAAGCCACCGGCGTGGTTACCGGTCCAGCCACGAGGGAAGCGATAAGACACAGAAGCAAGCATTGACGCATAGATCCTTGTCCTTTCGAGTCGCAGTGAAGGGAATTCCCAGGTTGATGCTCCGTTAAGGAAGCTAAATCGAGGGCAATGGTACGCAAGAAAGGTTACGGCACTATTACAGGAAGGTTAAAAAGGGCAGACAAACTCGCAGGTACCTACCTCGACATGCCACGTCCGAAGCCGCATTGCGCGGCCAGCAAGGTCACCGAAACTAAGCGGGCCGCCCAAGAACCGGACGGCCCGTGCGTACGAAAGCTAGTTCAGAGGCGACTAGCGACGTGGGCTGCCGCCGAAACCACCGGCGCCACCCCGGAATCCGCCGCCAACCTGCGCGCGCGTTACTGGGCTGCGATACGCGGGAACGGCTCGGCTATGGTAGCCATAGCCCGCATGAGGGAAAGCGTGTGCACCATACCATCCGTGGCCATACCATCCGCCGTAATAAGGGCCGGGTCGATAGAAGCCGGGCCCATAGTAGCCGTGGTACCACGGGCCTGCCCCAATGAACACACCACCGACGAACCATTGAGGTCCGTAGTAGCCTTGCGGTGCGCAGGCATAGGGATAGTAGGGATAGTAACCATACGCGCACACCGGGGCAGGACCGATATATCCGGGGCCAACGCCAACGCCGACCCCAACCGCCACCCCCGCGTGAGCGGAAACCGCGGGTAGAATCAGGAGACTCAGCAAAACAAGATGTCGTAGATGCCGCATTGCAGACCCCCTTCAGACACCCAATTCCACGGAACCCCGAAGGCCTAGCTAGAGGGCAACTCATGTCGCCCGTAGGCTTACTGTTAGAAACCCCAAATCGGGATAGAAGTCGCGCCCTCAGAGCGCTCCAGCAACGGGGAAATGTTTCTTTGAGTAACTAATGGGGAGTCGTAGAACATAGGGGAACGTCAACGTAGAAAGGCGACGTCCTGGCGATTACGCGTTGCGGCCTTAACGGCTTTCCCTTCCATGACCGTGGACCAATCCCGTCCTTCCGGGGAGGTCTCGAACTCGAGGCTATACGATGTAGGAGAGATCTCCCGAACAATGAGCCGCGATTGTGGCGTCTGCTTGCCCGTTGCCGGGAGGCTCGTCCACGTCCAGGTGTTACCTTCGAAGGCCCCTCTTAGATCCTCTACCTCTCCCGTGTCCTTGACGACACGATAGGTGTACAGCTTTTCCTGGGTGTTATATGCAATGACGGCGAGTCCGCCGGCGCCTGTCGCCGCCTCTCCATCCTGGCGGGATACCAACAGGAAACCGCCGGGCATCCACTCATTGTGTTCCGTGCCAAAGAAGGCTCTGGAGCCAAACGGACTGATCTTCATGTGCACTTCCAGGCTCCAGGTCCCGACGAAATAATTCAGCTTCTCGAGCGCACTAGCCGATTTCTCGCTCGTCTGCGCTACCGCAATGCCCGAGGCTACGATCATCGCTGCCAACAGAACTTCAGAAACCCTGCTCAGACGCGCCATTTGCCACCCCCCGAACCGCGACACCTGCTCGGGGAAAGATAGAACACAAATGGCTAGAATGGCCATTCAAAATTCGAATGCGCACCATAAGTCCGGCGAATAGCAGGGAACCTACCGCATGCCCTGCATCAGAATCGAAAGTTCCGGAGTCTTTGGACTTCTAACGCTCGATTTTTCTGCTGTTTTAGAGGGTGGACCGCGTGTTTGCGAAACTCTCCTCCGTACCGCGGCCCGCACGACGAGTCTAGCGCGCGATGCCAAGTTGCTCGAGCAGAGGACCAAGCGTCAGAGCCGGGAAGTAGTTCAGCGCAGTAAGGATCAGGGCGGTCCCGATCAGCAAGAGCGCGAAGGCGAGCGAGTCCGTCGGAATGGTGCCGACCGAGGGAGGGGCAGGCTGCTGTTCGCCTAAGGAACCAGCCAACGCGAGCGCAGGAATCGCCAGTCCGAACCGGCCAATCATCATGGTGATGGCCAAGGTGAGATTGTAATAGGCCGAGTTCGCGTTCAACCCGCCAAAGCTCTGTCCGTTGTTCGCATTGGCCGAGGCGTGCGCGAAGAGGATTTCCGTGAGCCCATGCGGACCGCCGTTGACGGTTAAACCTGCCAGTCCAGCCTGGCTGACGACGGCCAGGGCGGAAAGCAGTAGAATGCCGATCGGTGCTGCCAGGGCGTAGAGCATGAGCATCTTAGTTTCGGGTGCGCGCACCTTCTTGCCCAGATACTCCGGCGTGCGGCCCACTAACAAGCCGCCGAGAAAGACCGCGATAAGAGCGATCATCACCATGCTGTACAAGCCGGTCCCCAACCCACCGAAGGTGATCTCACCGAGCAGCAGATTGACGAGCAGCACCATGCCACCGAGTGGTGTATAGCTATCGGGCTGCGAATTGTACGAACCAGTGGCGTCATTCGACGTCGTGACCGCCGTCAGCACCGACGAGCTGATGCCGAACCGCACCTCCTTCCCTTCCATGTTGCCGCCGGCTTGCTGAGCGCTCGGCCGTCGATCCACGAGTGTCGTCAGCCTGGGGTTTCCTCTCTGCTCAGCCCAACCGCAGGCCAGCAGGCCGGCCACGAAAAGAACGATCATCACCCCGTACAGCAACCAGCCCTGGCGCGTTCGCCCGACCATCATGCCATAGGTGTAGGTGAAGGCGGCGGGCAATACCGCGATCGCTAGCATCTCCAGCAAATTGCTGAGCGGCGTGGGGTTCTCATAGGGATGGGCGCCATTGGCGCCGAAAAAGCCACCGCCATTCGTACCCAGATTCTTGATGCTTTCGAGCGCTGCCACCGGACCTTGCGCGATCGTCTGTCGCGGTCCTTCCAGAGTTTGCGCGCTGGCGTAGGGCTGGAAATTCATGGGAACTCCTTGCCCGATCAGCAGCACGGAGAGCCCGAGTGATAAGGGCAGCAGGATCCACAGGAGTCCGCGAACCAGATCGACCCAAAAATTGCCCAGGGTAGTGGTCCGGTCCCGCGCCAAGCCGCGGACGAAGGCCACCGCCACCGCCAGCCCAGCCGCTCCCCCCAAGAAGTTCTCAACCACCAGTCCGGCCATCTGGCTGGCATAACTCAGGGTGGTCTCGCCCCCGTAAGCCTGCCAGGTGGTGGTCGTGGCGAAACTAATGGCGGTGTTCATGGCAAGGTCGGGCGTTACCTGGGTGGTCATCCATTGGGGATAAAACCACGGCAGCCAGCGCTGGAACCTCAGGATGGCATATAGGAACATCGTTCCTACGCCAGCGAAGACGACAAAGCAGGAGGCATACTCCTTCCAGTGCATCTCCCGTTCCGGATTGGCACGAATCATCGCATACAGCAGTTTCTCCGCGGGCCGCAGGATGGGATCGAGGAGGGTAGGTTGGCCAGTAAATACCTTGGCCAGGTAGCGGCCGACAGGCCGCACAAGGGCGGTTATGATGCCAAGGAAGATGGCGTACTGCGCCAAGGCAAATCCGCTCATCCCACGAAACTCCGCCGGGACTGAATGGCTGAATGGGTGAGTCTGATCACGGTCGGGTCAAAAACCCCTTTTGGCCGATCGGCCGGACTGGTTATTCCGTCTTAGCGGGCTTGGTTAACGGAAACTGTCGATCGAGATCCAGGTTCAGTTCAAGGACATTGACCCGCGGTTCTCCCAGGAATCCCCATTGCCGGCTTTGGGTGTGATTGGCCACCAGCTGCCGCAGTTGCTCCTGACTGATGCCCCGTGCCTTTGCCACTCGCGGCGCCTGAAAGGCCGCCGCTGCCGGAGTAATGTCGGGATCCAAACCAGAAGCGGAAGCGGTGACCAAGTCAATGGGAACCGGCGTGCCCGGGTTCTCCGCTTGGGCGGCGGCAGTGTCACCCTTCACCCGATCGATGAGCTTTTGATTGGTCGGTCCCAACTGCGAGCCGTTCGAATTGGTAGCATCGTACCCATTCCCTGCATTCGAGGGGCGAGAGTGGAAATACCCGGGTGAGGAAAAGGCCTGTCCAATGATGCGAGAGCCAACGATTTTTCCATTGGCCACAACCAGTTGCCCATTTGCCTGGTTCCGAAAAAAGATCTGCGCGATCGCGGTAACTGCCAGGGGATAGAGGATCCCCAGCAGGATCGTGCTCACGATGGTCATCAGAATTGCAGTGACAAGATTCTTCTTCATGACAAACTCCTTCAGGCCAGACCGACTCCGGTGATGATCACATCGATCAATTTGATCCCCAGGAACGGGATGATGATGCCGCCCGCACCGTAAATCCAGAGATTGTTGCGCAACAGCGCGGCTGCACCCATGGGACGATATTTGACGCCGCGCAGCGCCAGCGGGATCAGGGCGATGATAATCACCGCGTTAAAAATCACCGCGGAAAGGACGGCCGATTCCGGGGTTTTGAGGCGCATGATGTTGAGCGCATTTAATACGGGAAAGGTCCCGGCAAACATGGCCGGGATTATGGCGAAGTACTTCGCCACATCGTTCGCGATCGAAAAAGTGGTCAACGATCCGCGCGTCATCAGCAATTGCTTGCCGATCCTGACGACTTCAATCAGTTTCGTGGGATTCGAGTCCAGGTCCACCATGTTGCCGGCTTCCTTGGCCGCCTGGGTGCCCGTGTTCATAGCCACGCCCACATCGGCCTGCGCCAGCGCCGGCGCATCATTGGTACCGTCGCCGGTCATAGCCACCAGCTTGCCTTCGGCCTGCTCCCTTTTGATCAGGTCCATCTTGTCCTTGGGCGTGGCCTGGGCCAGGAAGTCATCGACTCCGGCTTCGCGCGCGATCGCCGCCGCCGTCAGCGGATTATCCCCGGTGATCATCACCGTCTTGATACCCATGGCTCGCAATTGGTCGAAGCGTTCGCGGATTCCACCTTTGACCACATCTTTCAGCTCGATGACGCCCAGGGCACCGCGGGCTTTTTCCGCTACCACGAGAGGCGTGCCTCCGGAACGAGCGATCTGTTCCACCATGGCCTTGACCTCGGCGGGGACTTCGCGACCATGTTGGAACAGGTACGTTTGCACGGCGTCGGCCGCTCCCTTTCGGATTTCGAACCCGTTGAGGTCGAGACCCGACATGCGCGTCTGCGCCGTAAAAGGCACGAAGCGGGCCTCGTGCGAGGAGAGTTCTCGCCCGCGCAAACCGTATTTCTCCTTAGCCAGGACGACGATCGAGCGGCCCTCCGGAGTCTCATCGGCCAGAGAGGACAGCTGGGCTGCGTCGGCAAGCTCCTGCTCACTCACGCCCGGTGCGGGAACAAACCGCGACGCTTGCCGATTTCCCAGCGTGATCGTGCCGGTCTTGTCGAGCAAGAGCGTGTTGACATCTCCCGCCGCTTCGACGGCACGACCCGACATCGCCAGCACGTTGTGCTGTACCAGACGGTCCATCCCGGCAATACCGATGGCGGAGAGCAGGGCTCCAATGGTGGTGGGGATGAGGCAAACCAGCAGGGATACCAAAACGAAAACGGTTTGTGGCGAACCCGAATAAATGGCAAAGGGCTGCAAGGTCACCACGGCGAGCAGGAAAATGATGGTCAAACCGGCAAGGAGAATGTTGAGGGCAATCTCGTTGGGAGTCTTGTGCCGCTCCGCGCCTTCGACCAGGGCGATCATGCGGTCGAGAAAGGTCTCTCCCGGGTTCGAGGTAATTTTCACCTTGATCTGATCGGACAAAACGCGAGTCCCCCCGGTCACCGCGGAACGGTCTCCTCCGGCCTCGCGAATCACAGGCGCGGATTCGCCCGTAATGCAGGACTCATCGACCGAGGCGACGCCTTCGAGGATCTCGCCATCCGAAGGAATGAACTCGCCCGCGGATACGAAAACCAAGTCGCCCGCCCGCAACTTCGAGCTGGGCACTTTCTCCACCTCACCATCACTTCCCGTCAACCGGTTGGCAATGGTTTCCGACCGCGCCTTGCGCAGCGTGTCGGCCTGCGCCTTGCCGCGTCCTTCGGCCATGGCCTCGGCAAAGTTTGCGAACAGCACGGTAAACCACAGCCACAGCGTGATCTGCAGATTGAAGCCGAAAGCCGCTCCCCCTCGGAACAACAGCACGGTGGTAATCACGCTCCCGATCTCCACCACGAACATGACGGGGTTGCCCATCATCTTACGCGGGTTGAGTTTCAACACCGCATCCATGATTGCCCGCCGAACAATCTTCCATTCCCAAATCGCTCTTTTCTTTTTTGCCATAGCTGAATCCTCAGAAGGTCTTGCCCGCCCCGAGCAGCAGGTGCTCCAAGATCGGGCCGAGACTCAATGCCGGGAAAAATGTCAGCGCTCCCACGATCAAGATCACGCTGATCAGAAGCACGGTAAACAGCGGCGTGGTCACGGGAAACGTGCCGAGAGAAGGCGGCACGTATTTCTTTCCCGCAAGGCTTCCGGCGATCGCCAGCATCGGAATGATCATCAAGAAACGCCCGATCAACATGGTCACCGCGCCGGCTACGTTGTACCAAAGCGTGTTTCCATTCAGGCCTCCGAAGGCGGAGCCGTTGTTGCCGGCCTGGGAGGTGAAGGCATAGATAATCTGCGTCAAGCCATGCGGCCCGGGATTTGAGATGCTCAAGGTGCCAAAGGGCCTGACGGCGGAAACCCCGGCCAACGTCAGGATCACCAGCGGAAAGACCAAGGCGACCAGCATGGCCATTTTGACGTCATAAGCTTCGATCTTCTTTCCCAGGTACTCGGGCGTGCGACCGACCATGAGGCCGGCAATGAACACCGCCAAAATCACGTAAATCAACATTCCGTACATGCCGGCGCCCACGCCTCCAAAAATCACCTCACTCAGCATGATGTTGACCAGCGGG
>Ga0187778_10001613_pt1 | contig 15506 bp, 14 predicted proteins | sample 1015_Q2_SP5_20_M_FD_132418 | JGI IMG/M metagenome (GOLD analysis project Ga0187778, IMG submission 132418) | Tropical peat soil microbial communities from peatlands in Department of Meta, Colombia - 1015_Q2_SP5_20_MG | ecosystem: Environmental > Terrestrial > Soil > Wetlands > Peat | place...
AAGAAAAAAGAAACTCTCTAAGGCAATCTATGGAACATCACACATTATTTCGCTGAATGAAGCCAAGCAGGTCTACGAACAAGGTGCGAAACATTTGATCATCGGGTCTGGACAATATGGAAGCGTAACCCTCTCCGATGAGGCTGAAACCTATTTTCAGCGGAAGAAAGTCCAAGTCACCGTACTGCCTACGCCTGACGCAATCACCGCTTGGAACCAATCCGAGAACTCATCGATCGGCTTGTTCCACGTTACATGCTGAGAGTAATTCTCCCCAGAATTCGTTACGACATTATTGACCTGATCTAGTTGAATTACCACATTCAATACAGAACTCGGCGTTCGGCATTATACTGGTTCCGCAATGAGTGCAATAACGATCCACATGAATCAGCGGTAAGCACTGGTTTTCGCCAACAAGAGGGAATCTGCACGCGAAGAAGAGCGAAATAGTCAGCACAACTGAGATAATACTGATCATAAGCCAAGAGGTCTCACTGAGGCTGACTGGAACAGGGGCGTTCAGGAAGTCCAGTATTGGAGAAATGCTGTTCGTAATTATATGAAACGTCATCGTTGTGTAGAGCGAGTTTGTTCGAAAGAACAAGTATCCTGCTGTCACGCCAAACAAAATCGCAAACGGAATCCTCCAGGGATCTAGGTGTGAGATCCCAAAAAGGATCCCGGAGGCAGTAATCGCTGCTATAGGGTTCCAATTCCGCTGGAGCCCGTTCTGTACGAAACCTCTGAACAGTATCTCTTCGCAGATTCCAGCCGAAACGGCAATGCCTCCAAGCCAAATAATCATTTCCGGCCAACTGTTAGGGAACCATCGATACAATTCTCCTTCCAGAAAACGAGGATATGGGCCTAGAAGAGTCTGTGCCAAGAGAAACACGTCAACGTAGATGGGGTAAGTAACTAATGCCGCTGTCAAGCCAATGAGTACGTGGCGCATACGAAAGCGGCCAATCGAAAGCGCATTCCTCACGTTCAATCTCTTTCTTCTCAGTAGCAGGAGCGGTACGGCGGCGAGCAACCACTCTGTCAGCCAAATACTCGGATCAAACCCCGGAAATGCGGGAAGCGTTATAGCAACTACTGCCCCTATACCGGCGATTACTAGCGAAAGCGGGATTGCTACTGCGGCTACTTTTGGCGTTGGATATTTCAAGAGGTCAAGTCGTTTTGTCGGTTTATGCAACGATCGCTCGAACAGATATCCAAATGAGGCGCCCCAAAGAAGACACAACGTTAAGCTAACTAGTGCCAACATCCAATTGCTTGTATTCCAAATCAGAAATTGGAACACTAACCAGACCGATGAGAAGAACAAGAGGGCTTTCTTCCACATAGTACCGGTTGGGATATGCCCCTTCACGATGGAGAATAACAATCCTAGGAGCGCCCCAGCTCCTGCCAGGACCAGACCAATGAAGCAGGATGCCAGCGCCCACGCAACTGGTAGCAGTGCTGGACTCAACTCTGAAATTCGCTGTATATTTTTCAGCGAAGACGCAACTACGGAGAGTAAGATGAACCCTGCCACGGTTCCCCACAAGAACCCTGATAGCGCCCCATACTTTGCCCCTTTCAGTATTTGACTCATCTACTCAACTCACGAGTTGCCCCGTTATGCACTTTACACATTACGCGTTCTATCCCATTTATGCAAATGATGTATTGGTTCGTCTATTGATCGTGGGATTGACGAGTTACATGAATAGATTCAGCTAGACGAGTTAGATATTCAAAAGGGGTGCATCAGAATTATGATTGAATTATGGCCAGCCGGAGACTTTACGTTACTATTTGAATGCCGCCTTCGCGAATATCGAAGTTAACCCAGTCGGTCCTGTGTTTCGCGTTTCTGATCGTTCGGACTCTGAAGCGCCTCTTTAATCCGTCGACAGTTTCTTCGGAATCCATTTCTAAGAGGCCATCGAACACGGTGGGAAGTAGCCTTTCCTGTTCAGCCGCAATTACTCCAGGTATCAGAATCATTATCGCGGTTGCCTTCTGTCCTCTCAGGCGAGAAAGGGTGATCTGAGTGAATTTGAACGCAACCTCGGGACGTGTGTAGGCAACGACGGACGCCAAGTCGTCGAGGACGAATCTGAAACTGGTCAAATCTTTGGTTGCGTCGTTGATCGCGTGTGAGAGGTCATTGAGAGTAGCACCCTGCTGGAGCACGATTTTTGATGTCGACGGGAGTCCGGCCAGACTTGCATAGACGTCTATAAGGATCAGCCTTTCCTTCATATCCCCCTCGTCCAAGTCTAGGTGAAGAGACGATGCCTGTTCCATTAATCCCTCTGCGGGCACGCTTGTGTGGACGTAAACCCCTCGCTGGCCCGAAGCCAAGCCATCGTGAATGAATTGTAGTCCGAAAATCGACTTTCCGACCCCGCTCTTTCCTAAAAGTAGAAAACATCCATGGTCAGTTGCTCTCTCAACAAGAACCTGCGACAGAGGGAAGAGACTCGCAACACTCAACGTTCGGTTACCTTTCATCTCGGCTTGATTTGTTGGTCTAAACTTGTGTTTCTCCAGTCAACGTATAGAGAAATGAAGCTGACCATTAGAAGGAGAGACCATAACGTTCGATAAACATAGTCCGCAGTTCCCGAACCCATTAGACTTGTGAGGCCGTAAGCGGGCAAAAGAACGTCTACGCGGTTAATTACAACGACGATCAGTGTTAATCTTAGGAGCAGGAAAAATCTTCGGAAAATTCCTGTACTCATGTGATGCGCTATCGCAAAGATCACGAATAGAGTGACCAAACTCGCGCCAAGGAACATAAGTCTGATGGCTTCATCAAACCACGTAGTCAAGAACAAACTCTCTCGAGATTGACTCGAAAATCATGGCCCTTTGCCGTCCTATTAAAGTTGGTTACATGGCTCATGTAAAATCGAAAATCTGTGACAGTGGTATTGGTAGTGAAAAGCTTACAGCAAATCCTTGCTGCTCAGGTAATTCTCGTAGCGCGATGTATGTATTTGCTAAGCTCGAAAGACCATGTGCGATGCGAAGTGCGGACAGACGCGCGCGTCATGTAAATTCTGGAACGATACAGACACCATTAGCATGGGTTGTGGGTTGTGAACCTTACATCGCTAATCCAATTTGTCTGGCTTCTGCCTTTAGGACTTCTTTGAGGAGCGTGAGCTCTCTCGGATCCTCATTGTGCTGTTTTAAGAATCGAAATAACGTCGTATAGAGTTGAGTGCAGTCTGCGCATAAGGTCCATGCCCCTTCGTTAGCAGGTTTCTTACCGCAGATCTCGCACGCGAGAATTGTTTTTCCAATAGAGAGAGATACGCTCAATGGTTTCAAGCACCTCCTACGCTTTCCACTTTGCCGTTGATATTGAGGAATCTACCTTGTGGAGGATTCAGATCGATTCTTGAAGGCGTGTGGCTAGCTGGGCTATCCGCTAAACCATCTCCAGGATGTTCGAATGTATGCACGAGTCTGAGGCCGTTCGTATCCTCTCGCTCGATAAGCCCACTTGTCTGCAAGCGCTTTACGTGGTAGGCAACCGTATTCCTATTCATCATCAAGGCTCGAGTTACATGTGTGATGTTAGTGCCTGGGTTTCTGAGCAAATATTCCAAAATCTTCGTTGCGTTGCTGTTTTGGATGAGGGTTGCAGGTCGACTGCAGTTATTGCCGACGTAATCAGCGTTGTTCGCATGGTAGGTTAAGTATCGTCCAACATGCTCACTCTTGACGAGGTTCATTTTTTCAAGAATTCTCAGATGCCATGAACCCTCGTTGGGGCCAACCCCGACCATCCGCGTGATCCTTCGGAAGTGTGAGAAAGGATTGTTCACGACAAAGTAGTATATCTCTCTCCTCTTCCCATTTCGTAACACGTCCTTGCGCCTAATCTTCTCGCCTACAGAGCCCGTGAGGAAGAAGAATTTTCGGAATAGGCGTTCAAAGTTCGATTCCATCACCGTCAACCATGAAGGACCATCTGCTATTCCCACTGTCGCTGCTGCAGGATACGCGAACGTTATCGCCATGACCGGCGCCTGGACGGCGGGTGTCGAAACAATCTGTTGAACTACATCACTCGAGGTTGTCTGTTGGTCGAGGGGCGATGAAGCTGTTGCTTGGGCGAGTGGCTTATGCTCGTTGTTCCCGCTTGTGTGACTGTTGCCATTCCCGTTTCCGTTAATACCCCCAAACCCGTTTTGGTGTCCCTGCCCATTTCCATTCGCATTCCCGTTTCCGTGCCCGTGACCTTTCCCGTTTCCTTTACCATTTCCACTCCCGTTGCTGTTACCTCCTCCGTTCCCGTTACCGTTACCCTGACTATTCCCATTTCCATTTCCATTGCCGTTCCCATTCCCGTTACCGTTGTGGTGGCCGTTTCCGTTACCCTTCCCATTGTCATTTCCATTCCCGTGACCGTTACCATTTCCGTTTCCGTGACCGTTACCGCAAGCAATGACTTCCGTAGTAACAAATCCGAAGAACAGAAGAAAGATGAACACAGCCGGGAGGAGTGACTTGATCAGATTCTCATTCCACGGAATGATTCAATCTGCCGCCACTAGTAATTACGTCATTGTTTTCTATAAATATAATGCTTTTATTACATGGAATATTCGCACACACGTCACCATTCTAAAGCGATCTATCACTAAATGCGTTCAAATGAAGCAATTCCATTGAAAGAATCCAAAATTGTCCTATTTTTCCCATTTATTAATGAGATTCAGCTTTTCTGATTCGATCCTTCCTCGCCATGACGAACTTTGTACCAAAAATGAAGGTAATCAGTTTCCACATATGGTAGGTAGAGGAATGAGGATGTCTTCGAGGCTGTTGATGTCACCGGTCCTTAATGAGGCTAACGCGAGGTTTGACGGGAAGGCTAGAGTCAACGGAGATAAATTCAGTCATTTGTTCGTTGATTGCGTTGAAGATGCATTGACCGATCTCTTGGGAGCGAGGGTACGAGAGGGCCTGCTAGATTATTTAGCGAGAGAAGCTCGACTCGCTAGAACCGACGTGCTAGAGCAACCTAACGAACTTTCAACGTTGCTCAAGAAATGCCTTGGCAGGGGCGCTGTTGAGACGGAAAAATGCATCATGAGAAGGCTCTACGCGGTTTTAGGATGGAATTTCAAAGAATCTGCAAACTTCAACTTTGCCAATCAAGTGGAGGAGGCCAGGGTACACTGGAGGACAACCTCCTTCACTCATCCCCTTGCCCAGTAGAGGAGCAGAGTACAGCATCTCAAAGGGAGACTCACAGCAGACAGTTCTCCATAACTCCACAGTACCGCGAAAGCGTATTGCGTAAGCGCCTTTGATAGGACTCACGCTATTTGTTCAACGAAACGCGCACACAGATTCCCTTCACACTTGATATTTTAGCTCCAATACTATAGCTAACGCAATCATGATGCAACTTCATTTATACTTACAAAATTATTGGAAGGGGCGCGACTGTGTATAGGCTCACATCAGCTCGTGCGATCTGTTAGAGGGACTATGATAATAACAACCAATGCTCCGAGAAAACCAACAATCGTTCCGGCGAGAAACGAGCGAACGAATCGTCCAGAAACGACACCCTCAACATGCACAAAGGTCAACGCGAGCACGACGAGCATTAACACGATATGTACCTTCCTGAATTGCCCAAATCGACGTGACTTACGCCTAAATTCAGTGAGTAATCCTGACAAGTTTACTAAGATCAAAACAACAAAAGCCACAGCCCCAAACCAGATAGCCACACTTGGATAATCAAGACTTTGAAGAAAAAACGCGCTGTGAATGGCAACGAATATCGTAGTGACTATTGAAAGCGCGACGTGAACCCCACCCCACCTGTTAACTGCGCGATCAAACGAACTAACTTCACTCCCGCGTCGTCCCGCACTGCTCTCCAGACGTCCTGTAGTTTTCCAGACCCCTTGAATCATGAGAATTAATATTCCAACAACCGCACTCCACCCGAGCACCCCCGCATAGCTCGAGACAAAAGCAGCTGGTTCGAGCACGTAATACGTGGCTAAGAGAGCTATTACGGCAGCAAGGACGCCTTCAAAACTCCAAATCTTGAGGTGCACAGCTCACTCCTCCCGTGAGGTAATTTCTTGGCAAGTTAATCGTTGCTTCGAATCCATAGGTTAAATGAGGACGCACGAAAAGAGCATGTTCCGACTACTCAGCACGAAAGAAGTGGTGAATGAGCGATCACCTAGTTTCCTGATGAGACTGGAATCGTTTGAAGCGTGGATTAATAGCGGGTAATGGGATTTGCCTGCATGAAGCTCGACAGAAGGGCCTTCATAAAAATCATTCCCGCAGGTGTAGTATTAGTCGTCGCCTCATGGTTACTGCTGGACCATCAAACACTCTCATCGACGGCGACTGGTTCACAAACCGATTTTCCGGTGACGTGGAACGGAGATTTCGCGCCGACCGTGAACCCTAACGATTACCGACTCAGAATTGACGGAGATGTATCCAACCCTTTGGAACTTACCATCGACATGCTGCAGGCTATGCCTACTGTGATCAATGATGCAACTATCTCATGCGTTGAAGGATGGAGTGCATCGGTCAAGTGGGAAGGCATACCATTATCCCATCTTCTATCCTTAGCAGGAGCACCAGACAATTTTGACCACGTCACCGTCAAGAGTGTCACGGGCTATGCCGTGAATCTCGGCCAAAATGACGCAAAGTTCTCTGAAACTTTGATCGCCCTCAAGGCACGATCCCTTCCATTGACAGTCGAACATGGATACCCTGCAAGACTCGTTTTACCCATGAGGCGTGGTCTCGAATGGGTGAAGTGTGTCGGTGAGGTCACGTGCTCGAAAGCGTAGCATGATTCAAGCGGTGTAGATACAGATCTTTGCTCAATAGAACTCAGTAATACAGCGCGCCCGGCCCCTGCACTTGCTTACAATTATGCTCCTAATTAGCTCAATCACTGGCAGGCTCCGGCTGCTTGCTGAGTTTGAATATGGGGCCCAGAGCTATCCAAAGGAACGACGCGCCAGAGATTACGCTGCCGATTATGAGCGTAGGTATGATTCCCACGAAAGTGCTGAAGATTCCTCCCAGAAACGAGCCGACCGGAATCGTCCCCCAGATAATTGTCCTCATCGTAGCGTTCATCCTTCCCTGAAGCCTGTTAGGCGTTATGATCTGTCGCAAACTAACTTGATTAATATTGTAAATCGGATTGCCGAGGCTACTTACAAAAAGCGCGGCACCGATTACGAGTAAGGGAAAAGTAGTATTCACTAGCATAATCAGAAGACCGAAACTACACGCCGCAGCCAGGGCGATTGTTCTACCCAGACCAAGCTTCTCAGTGACAGACGAACAGACGAGTACGCCCACAAGCAGTCCAACTGCACCGATACAGAAAGGGATCCCGATGACGTCTTTCGAAATTCCCAAGATTCGATACGCGTATAGGAAGAACGCTACGAAAAAAATATTCGAACCAAGATTCGAAGTACTGGTGCACCCTGCCTGCGTCCAGAGCAATTTGTTGCCTGTGATCACCTTAATCCCTTCTCTCATTTCCGCGAAAAAGTGCCACTGACCACCAGCTGCGCTATGTAGGGGCTTGGGGTCAGGCTTAGGTTCAGGCTTCCGAATACTAGCCAGCGTGAACACTGAGAGCAGTGTTCCTAATGCATCTGCGGCGGGAGAATTTGGTGCACCCACGATGCTCATCAACCCGCTTGCAACACCGGGTCCGATCACTTCGGCCGCTGAAGCGCTTACCTGAAGCTTCTGATTTCCTTCTACGATATCCTGCCTGTTGACAAGACTGGGCAAGTAGGCCTGGTAGGCAACGTCGAAAAAAAGAGTGCTCGTCCCCATAATCAAGGAGACGACGTAAAGTTGAGTCAGCCCTAGCTGTCCAAGAACATAGGCAAAAGGCACCGACGCGAGCGTCACTACTTGGACGAGGTTCGCAGCAATCAGAACAGGCCTCCGCCTCACCCGGTCAATCCATACGCCTACAAAGAGGCCGAAAGTCGGAAAAGCTACAAAACCTAGGGCAGTCAGTATTCCGAATTGCAACGGTGTGGCATTCAGGTTTTGAAGGGCAATTGTCGGAATTGCTAGGTTTGTGATTGGACCCGTGAATTGTGTGACTGTGTCACCCGTCCAGAACTTTAGAAAATCCTTGTGTTTCCAAAGATTCCCTTTGAATGCCATAAATCATCATTTCTCTCAGAGTAATTCGTGCCCTCGATTCTTTCGTAAGCGAGCAGAATCAGCATGACCAGTGTTTAAGCTGGATCCTATTCGGCCCACTCAGCTCTCTGATTCAGATAGATATATGGCATCGCCAGAAAGTGTAGCGGTTATTTACATGGCGTCAAGAACCAAAGCTGACGAATTAAAATTCTCATTGCTCTCGATTACTTTAGCAAGTGGATAAGGTGACCCGACGTATTGAACGATGGTCAGACCACTTACCCATTAGTGTGAAATTATCTTAGGTCGCCTTTCTAGACGCTGTGGACGCGGCCTAGCCGTGATATCCTTCACGAGATTAATGATGTCCTCAATGGGTGTACCCGGACCGCAATTACCGGAAACTCCCATCTTCTCCAGGACCCTTACGTCTTCGGGCGTCAGAAGACCACCGGTGATTAGAGGGATATCTGCGGCTTCCAGTTTACGTAATTCCTTGAGAACTGCTGAGGCGATGATGGGAAGACTGCCCGTGTGGTCACTCAGAGCGATCACGTCCACGTCTTCCGAAACGGCCGCGATAGCAACGCCCTTAGGCGTCTGATAACGCCCGGTATAGATAACTTCCATGCCAGCATCCCGAAGCGCTTTCGATATAGTCAGGGCACCTCTCTCGTGAATGTCACAGCCAACTTTCGCAATCAAGACTCGAGTATTCGTAGTTCGCTGCATCTTGTCCCTCAACTCTTCAATATCTCACGAACGAAATCCGGCATCTCGATTTGCTTGAAAGGATCATACTCGATCCCATAGCCTACCCGGATTACACCGACGCATTCGCCTAAGGTCAAACCAGCTTTAGCAGCCTCGATGACGGCGCGTTGCACGTTCTTGCCTTCCTTCGTCGACCGCAAAAGATCTGCGGTGAGGGGTTTCAGCCGCTGCATATTTCGGCCCTCCTTGAATTTTCTGACCTCGCGAACGAGTTTCTCGCGCATGGCGATTGAGGGTACTTTGTAGGCCACGTCTCGGATGGCCTTGTTGATGGGCCCCTCATCTTCAGAACGAAAGGCGTTGACTCCAACGATCAGCCGTTTCCCCTCAGTTTTCTCGCGCTGTACCTTAAGGCGACATGTTTCCATGACAGAGTTGAGCCATCCAGACTCGAGACACGCAAAAATACCTCCTTGTGAATCGATCTCCTCGAGGTATGCGTTAACTTCAGACTCCATCTTGCTGGTGAACCATTCCAGGTAGTAAGATCCGCCTAGCGGGTCCGCGACCAGAGGAATGTTGGCCTCGTGAGTGATGATATGCTGAGTGTCAAGGTTGAACATGCGCGCCTCCCATGAAGGTAGACCGATTGCCTCGTCAATTGATGAGGCGTCCAGAGAGTTTACCCCGCCTAGTACAGAGCTAAGGATCTGGAGGGTTACACGGGCTGCATTGTTCAGGGGTTTTTGGTGGGTAAGGGAGAGGCCAGAGGTGCGGATGCCGATCTTTAGCTGCGTTGCCCGGTTTGTTTTGGCACCTAGTTTTTCCTTGGCGATTTTGGCCCACATCTTGCGAGCCAGACGGAATTTAGCAATGGTCTCAAAGAAGTCCGATTCCGCGTCAAGGGAGAAAACCATGGGGCCGTATTCGTCAATGTTTATTCCTCGCTTCTGTAGGTCCTTCATGACTGCAGTCGCCACTGCCAGGCATCCGCCGAGTTCTCTTACAGCATCCATGCCACTCTGGCATGGATCAACTCCGTTAGGGGCGATCGGCTTCCAGTTGGGTGTGTTGCAGACGGCAAACTCGATGTGATCGACGCATATGCGACGATCTATCACAGTGGGAAAATCCGGACATCGGTAGACAAGCTTAGTCCGAATGGGATCGTTGATACTGTTGCCACGCAACTTCCGGATTTCTATGCCCCTGTTCTCCATGATGGCGACGAGTAATCCGTAGAAATAGAGGAAACTGGACATGCCGGCGTGAGCGAGCTCGAAGACCGCTTCACCCAACGGAAGACCTTCGAGCATCTCTTCGTAAACGGGCAGCGCGTAGGTGGACACTCCGCCGCACATTAGGCTGTTCCAGGCAGAGGGATGATCGGGATCAATGCCGGACTGAGAGGGAAGATCGCATAGGAGCCTCAGGTCAGTCATCCCGTTGGCGATGTACTGCCGGAACGCCTGATTGGTCTCCCGTGCAGTCGCGTAACTGACGATAAATGACTTCAACCATAGTCGATTCCGGTACATGTCCGGATAGATGCCACGCGTATACGGATACTCGCCTGGATTACCTATATCTTCCTCATACGAGAGGTGAGCTATGTCCTTCGGACCGTAGCATGTTTTCAGTTCGATGCCGCTCTGGGTGGCCGTTCTGACCATGTGACCGGCCAGTCTGTCGACTTTTGCTTCCTCAAGTTGCATTGAACCATTTCTCCTGTCAATCCGCGTCTGTCGAATTTATGCTTGCCAACTCTTAACACTTCGTAACACTTCCCAACACTATACTAGGCGTCATTTTGTGTTGGCTGAGCTGATATGCGGTGCCGAGAGATTTGACGCCTGAATCCATCGGACACGTGCGAGTCGTGAACTTCATTAATTCTCGCTTAGGGTTGTACGAAGAAACTCAAGGCTCCTTTTCCACGCTAGATCAGAAGCCGTCGAATTGTAGGCATCTTGCCTGTCGTTCTCAAAGAACCAATGCCCGGTACCCGGGTATGTGTAGAACTTAGCGTTTTTTCCCGCCGATATCAGGCTCTTCTCAAGATCTACGACGTCAGCAGCGGACTCGTAGGGATCCTTTTCAGCAAAATGCCCTAGATAAGAAGCTCCAGATCTGTTCCATTGTCGTGTTGGAGAGGTCGCGTAGAAGATGACAACAGCCTTCACTTCCCTTCTCATTAAGGTCAAGTCCAATGCGAAGTAACCGCCCATGGAGAAGCCCACAACGCCCAGCTTTCCTCCGCGAAGTTGACCCTCCCGAAGAAAGTAGTCCAATGTCGCGTTAATTTTCCCGAACGCTTCATTCCTGTCGAGCTTAGAACAAAGAACCTCCGCTTGTCCAACCGTTGAGGCAATGTGACCGCCGTAAAGATCTGGCGCCATTATGGTGAAGCCCTCTCCTGCTAATCTGTCGCAAAAGTTACGAAAGAAATCGTTAAGTCCCCACCAGGCATGGAGGACTATGATGCCAGAACGATTCTCCCCTCTTGTAGAAAAGTAACAATTGAATGACTCTGAATCGTGGACGATTTGGATAGTTTTGCCGCTCAAGATTACCGGCCACCATAATTCCAACGCCGTTCAAATAAGAATTGGCATTGACATAACGCAGCCTGACTGATTATGAGCTGTTTTCGGCTGGGTCGGACTTCTCGCTTAGCACTAAGCCGAACCTTCTTGTCACATGAACCTCGGACCCTTTCAACCATCCTGCAAGAAACTCAACCCACTGATTCTCGCTGAGTCGCCTCTCACGATATTGAGGGCCAACTGAGGAAAGATACAGTTGGTTGATGAAGTCGTCAAGCCTAATTGTAAGATCATAGGAGAGTTCCTTGACGGCGTTGATGTTCAAACCTGACCTCTGAACCAGAATGCTCATGCCCTCTGGATTGGGACGGAACATGCCGCGATGCTTTCCGAGTATTTTTACTTGCAATTCGTCAATTAGATTGTTCAAATCGTCATTTGAGGAATAGTCAGCTAGAATGAATTTACCTTGTACTTGAAGCACTCTGCAGAGTTCATTCAATATACTAGTCGGATTGGAGTAGTCGGATAGCACGAAGAAACATGTCACGGCTGATATTGAGGCGCTTTCTATGGGAATATTATCAATGCTAGCACGCAGCGGGTCGAGTGAAGGCAGATTGCTTTTCGTCCGCGAAAGCATTGTAGAAGCAAAGTCGATTCCGATAACCTGATGATGTTGAACGAGGGACGCAGTCGGTATTCCGTCACCGCACCCAACGTCCACAACAATGCCTTTGACACCTTGAAGGTATCGTAAAGATTCGTCCATGACACCATGTATTGCATTGGCGCGCTGGAGAAGAGTACTCCTTTCAGTGAATGTTATTCCTCTTCTCTGCCAAAGCTCCATCAGAGCCCTCGAAACCATGCTCGGTCTGTCCTGCATATTGAGTTATGATTTGTCAATCTCGTCTGCTTGCACGAATAAGGCTCCTTTCCCAAGTTTCCTTCCTTGGATCGAAACCATGATGTCATTTAACCAACGAATGCATCTTTTCGTCACACTCACTGACATGTGCCTAACCAACAGGGTTTGAAAGTTTCAATTGCCTCAGATCGCGCAAGTTCATTTCAAACTCCATTTCAGAGACAACACGCACTGGATTCAGTTTGACGCGGGTTATGCAACAGGGTGCGCGTTTCTTGACCATGATCTTTTCCAATCGGACAGATTGGCGAAGCTCTTCGAGGCTCAGAACAGTTTTCGAGATTTCGTTTCAGTACTGGGTAAGCTCAATGGTTTCTTCGCTGGGATCCGAATGTCCAACGATTCTGTATTCCTAACCTCCGATCACGTGAGAAGCCTGCCACTGTTCTATGCTACGATAGGCAAGCAAGCTTTCGTCAGCGACGATGCGAATTGGATTCGACAACAAGTTCGTGATGATGCGCTAGATGAAGATTCCGTGACCGAGTTCCTTCTTGCAGGGCTAGTTTCAGGGCACGATACTTTGTCGCCGTCAGTGAAACAACTTCAAGCTGGCGAAGCGGTTGAATTGGTCCTCACTTCAGACGGCATTCGAAGAAGTTCGGCTCGGTTCTTTGCGTATGACTATAACGAACTGGCTGTGTCACCCGCTGAGGACCTCAGGGTTGGAGCAGACCACTGTCTTAACGCAGCAATCACACGGTTGTTGAGATTAACAGACGGTAGAACTGTCGTGGTGCCGCTTAGCGGAGGGCTGGATTCACGACTGATCGTACTGCTGTTGAAAAAGATAGGATACGACGCTGTCGTCACGTTCACTTATGGTCGTCCTGGAAACCGTGAATCGAGCGTCAGTCATAAGGTCGCGACGAGGCTCGGGGTTCCGTGGCATTTCATTCCTTACACTAACCAAGCTTGGTATCATTGGTATCATAGTAATGAGTGGTCAACGTATTCCAGGTTCGCGAACGGCCTATCCTCAATTCCGCATATTCAAGATTGGCCAGCAGTCTGGGAGTTGAAGAGGAGAAAATTGATACCAGACGATAGTGTTTTCGTACCTGGAATCACGGCTTCCCCAGACAATTTTGGTTACACGATGCCAACCGAATGGCTTACCATGACAACAATTAGCGCCAAAGACTTAACGAAGAAAATTTGCGAGAGTTACTGCGTTCTCCAAGACTGGTCGCGGGAGACTCCTGCTGTTCAGTCAGTACTTGCAACGAAGATCGATTCCGTACTACATCCACCAGCGAACCTTACGTTCGCGGAGGCAGTAGGCTACTTCGATCGTTGGTGGTGGGAGAGCCGGTCCGCCAAGTTCCTCATAAACTCCGTTCGTGTCTATGAATATTGGCGACACGTTTGGTGGATTCCGTTTTTGGACATGGAGTTCGTCCGGTTTTGGCTACCAAATCGGTTCATGTTACCTTCTCATTTTCGCTTCGAGAAGGCTTTTCAGCGTGAGTACGTGCAAAGACTGGAGACGGAGCTTACCGGGAAGTCACCGATACCCGACTGTTCGGGGCATGCTACTGCTATGATGTTAGCTAACATCCTAGAGAATCTTCACCTGAGAAAATTCGTAAAAAGAGTTCGTGCTCATTTAGAATATTACAATCACCCATACAGTTGGTATGGTCTAATGCAAAGGGAAGAATATGCTCGATCATTCCACGGTGTAGAGAACATAAACACTTACCTAGCAAGGGAGACAATTAGAGATATTTTCCCGCATTGGAGGAGACGGCAAAATTCAGTTCCACACAGAACACACTCGCCCCGCGTTACATGAAATACCATGGATGAAGATTTGAATGCGAATCATCGGAATCATACCCGTCTACAACGAATCTGACAACATAGGTTTCGTCCTCGATCACCTCCTGTCGCAAGGAATTGACCCGGTTGTACTAGATAATGGGTCAACAGATGGCTCGGATCGAATATGTTCACGATACCTGAACAGAGGTCTTCTGTGGCTTGAGACTCTCAAAACCGACAAGTTCGACTTCAACCTGATCTTGAACACGTTGTATCAGACAGCTCTCACCTTTCAACCGGACTGGGTACTCTTGAATGCGGCAGACGAGTTCCTAGAATCACCGTTTCCAAACGTCACATTGAAGGCGGCAATAGAACAGGAAGATGCGAGAGGTTGCAATCTGATTCAGTTTAACAATTTTGAATTCTTTCCGACCGAGAAGGATCAATCTGCAACTGACCCGGACGTTCGAAAACGACTAAAATACTATACTTGGAATGACGATCTGCAGTTCCGAGGCTGGAAAGTATGCCCGCGCGTCCGAGTTAGTGGAACAGCAGGGCATTATCCCCTTTTTCCTGGCAACGTGACAATTCATATCGCCGATAAGAAATACGTTCTTCGTCACTACAGAATCCGATCGTACAAGCATGGACTAAGAAAGATCTTCTCAGAACGAATTCCAAGGTATATTCCTGAGGAGAAGAAACTAGGGAAGCATATTCACTATGACAACTACAAACCCGAACCACGATATTTCATCATAAACTCAAAAAACCTTACCGAGTACAGGAATGATAACCGATGGAAAATCAGGAAGACATTCGACTGGACATGGGGAATACAGGGGAAAGCGTGGGCTAAACCACCTAGATCCCGCTTCGAAGTTCGTGTTGCAAACCGCTTTCCGCAAGCAGCGAGAATCTGGAAAGCGATCTTTCTAAGAAACAAAACCCTCACGGCTTCCGAACTCGCAAACTAGCCAATCACAGTAGAACCCCTGACGGTACTCTGCATTGCTTGGAACCGCAAACTACCAATTGAAACGGAAAGCCATAATCGATTTCTATGCGATCAGAGCACATTACGTTTGGAGTCGGTCAGATTGGTGCTGAAACCCTCTAGCCCTGTTGAACAGGAGATCTTCGACATCTGGTGCCAGGTTAATCCAGCAGGAGCATTCATTGGTGGACGTTCTGAATTTGCTGGGAAAGCGTTCATTCCTAGTCATGAGAATGTGGAATCAGCACAGAAGAATATCACAGCCGCATTGGCTCGATGCGAGAATGAGTCTCAGAAGAAGCTGCTGTTATCACTCGATACGGCACTCGCTATTCTAGAG
>Ga0187778_10001615_pt1 | contig 15501 bp, 14 predicted proteins | sample 1015_Q2_SP5_20_M_FD_132418 | JGI IMG/M metagenome (GOLD analysis project Ga0187778, IMG submission 132418) | Tropical peat soil microbial communities from peatlands in Department of Meta, Colombia - 1015_Q2_SP5_20_MG | ecosystem: Environmental > Terrestrial > Soil > Wetlands > Peat | place...
GCAAAGCCCTGGTTGGGTTGTTTTTGATTCCTGTTATTCTCGTTTCGAGTCTTCCCGTTTCCACACCGGCACGTGTCGCACCGGACACCTATTCTCTAGGAACTGCGTACAACTCAGAAAGGAAGATCGTGGTGGATCCGAGCGGGAACATCTACACCGCCTACAGTGCTCTCGCCAAGAACGGTTCCTACTATGTCGAAGTGGCCGTATCAAGGGATGGGGGAGGCTCTTGGTCGGACCTTCCCGGCGTGCCCTCCGCGGCAAACTCGTCCAGGTCTGCTCTCGCCGTGGCTCCTTCGGGAGCGGTCGACCTCGTCTGGACAGAGGGCGCTCCGGTGCGTAGCCAAATCTACTTCAGCTCCTACTCAGGAGGGGGCTGGTCCCCGAAAGCCCTGCTGTCCAACTCGAGTTATTACTCTGGCTACCCCTCGATTGTCGTCGACTCGAAGGGAGGGGCTCACGTCGTTTGGTACGGCTTCGACGGAACGTACTATCAGATCTTCTACACGCAGTCGAGTGGTGCCACTTGGACCCCGCCCCACAATCTCTCAACCCTCAAGGAAGACTCTCTCAACCCCTCGATTGCCGTAGACGCTTCGGGCAACCTGTACGTGACCTGGTATGCTGAGGTCAGCCGGTATTTCCAAATCTACTACACGGAGTTCAAGGCCACCTGGAGTGTTCCGGTGGCCATTACGACATCGCAGGCGGACTCCACCGGGCCATCAATCGCAATCCAGCCCGATGGAAAAGTGAACATCGTCTGGACTACTGCGATCAACAACATTGACCAGGTGTTCATGATGACCGGACAAGATGGGCTTTGGGGGCCGAAGTCCCAATTGACAAACGGTTCAGATTACACCGCAGATCCTACCCAGACCTTCGCTCCTAACGGAACCGCGATTGTCTTCTGGGCCGCAGCGGGAAATATCTACGGCTGCGCCGTCGGCGGTACCTGCGCGGCCTACCTTGTCTTTTCCGGAGGGTACAACTCATTCCCCAGTGCCGAGTGGCCCAGCCGGCCGGGTTCACAGGAAGTCCTGCTGATGTGGACCACTTCTTCCCCCACCGCGAACGGCACAGAGGCGACCGTCCTCTTTGCGAGCATCGCCGTTTCAGGAACCTCGCAGGATCTCCTTCTCGAGTACGGGCTCATCGCAGCCCTCGCTTTTGTTGCAATTGTCATCATGATTGTTCGCAAGCTTCCAAAAAAAACCGAATCCAATAGGTAGGCTTAAATCTCTCAAACGGCAGTGAGGTGCGATGAAATTTAGTCACAACGCAATTTCAAATGTTACAGCCGCTATCATCATCATAGTAATCCTCGTTGTCGGTGTCGGAGCAACATACTACTTCGTGTCAAGTTCAGCGAGCACCACCACTATCATAAGCACTGCCACTAGCACTGCCACCAGCACTGGAACTGTCACAAGTACCGGGACCGTCACCACGACCAGTACCGGGACTGTCACCACAACCAGTACAGCCACCAGCACCTCAAGCACTCAAAACTACGCTGTTGATCCCCACCCCAACCAACTCACGGTCGAATCGTGGGGAGGCGGGCCTCAGTTCGTCGACCCGGCAGTCGACTACGAAACCTCAGGCTCAGGTGTGATCCAAAATGTCAACGAGCAGTTGATGTTCTTCAAGGGTGCAGACGCGACAAACGTAGTTCCATGGCTTGCAAGCTCTCAGACAATGAGCACCAACGGCACTGTGTACACGTATCAGCTCAGACAGGGGATAAAGTTCTCAGACGGGACCCCATTCAACGCGTCATCGGTCTACTTCAGCATCATGAGGACTCTCGTTATCGACGACCCCAGTGGCCCAGGATGGGCACTCGATCAGGTGCTAAGGGGAGCAGTGGACTACAGCCAGTCCTTCAACGCAGCCTATGGTACGAATAACTACACCCAGGCTGCCGTGAATGCACTGGTTGCGGCGGCACCTATCACAATCGACGGGCCGTACGCGGTCAGCTTCCACCTGATCAAGCCGTACGCCGCCTGGCCATTCATCATGGCTTTCTCACCATCTGCCATAGTTTCACCATCTTGGGAGTTGAAGAACTTCGTTCAGCCGCCAGCCGGCACGGGAGTGCTTCCTGCGAATGCTGGAGGCGACGGACTTCCGGCCGGGGGAGCAGCCGCCGGTGACTACCAGGATGCCATAGAAACCGCACAAGCGAGCATGACGGTCGGATCTGGTCCTTACATCCTCCAGTCCTGGGACAGGACCACCGGTGATGTCACACTGGTGGCCAACCCCAACTACTGGGGCGGACCTGACGGGAGTATTCACCCGACGATTCAGACCGTCGTTGTAAAGCAGGTGAGTGACGCCAACACACGCGAGCTCGACATCAAGACTGGCACGGCCGATATCGGACTCGCCGCAATCCCTATCGCGACGGGCCAGATCTTCGACTTCGTGAACCAGACCACCTGGACCAATAGCCACACCATCCAGGACACAACGCCCTACTTCACGGTGAAAGGACCGTTCGCCGAGCTGGAGACTGACTTCGCAGGCCTAGAACAGCAACTCAAGAATGCTGACGGCTCTGTAGCTTCGTTCCAGCCATTCCAAGACCCGATGGTCAGGGCAGCTATGGCGTACCTCTTCGACGATGCCACATTCGCGAACCAGGTTGAGAAGGGCTTCAGCCCACTGGCGACACAGATCCTACCTCAGGGAATGTACGGCTACAACTCTAGCCTTCAAGGGACGCCTCTCAACCTCACAAAAGCAACCCAGCTGCTTATTGCAGCAGGGCCTAAGGATGGCTTTGGTCCCAACAACCCCCAGACGATAAACGTCGGCTACAACACCGGCAGCACTGGGAGACAGGACGCTGCGATAATCCTCGCCTCGAATATCAACTCCATCGCCAAGCAAACTGGCCTCTATGCCAACGTGGTCACCTTGCCTTGGCCACAGTACCTCTCCGAGATCAGGACCCATCAATTGGGGGTCTGGTTCGTGGGGTGGATTGTGGACTACGTCGACCCTGACGACTTCCTAGTGCCGTTCGCATCAGGGACGGCAGGGACTTACGCCATATGGAGCGGGTTCGACAACACCACCATCGACAACTGGGTGACTCAGGAGCAAGTTACACCAATCGGTCCGGCAAGGACTGCGATTATCAACGACATCCAATCGGCAATCAACAACGGCCACTACTACATCTGGACGATCAACGGCGTCGACCTGAACGAGGCTCGCACCTGGGTTCAGGAGAAGCCGAATGCGTTCGTAGCGTCTAACATCGGCAACTCGTATCTCACCTCACTCTATCAGTTCTACTACGCGTCGATACAACCTACAGCAACAGGTTAGCGAGAGACAAACAGACTCTCGCTCTCCTCTCTTTATTTTCTTTCTTTAGAAGCGCCACTGGGGTTTATTTATCGCTTGACGCGGGGATACGTCAGTGAGTCCCTTTGAGACTCTATGAGTACATAGTCAGAAGGATGATTCTACTCATCTTCGTCTTAGCGGGAGTCACTCTCGTCGTTTTCTACCTCTCCCACGTAATTTCAAATCCGCTTTACCTCTACCTTACTCCAAAGACGACGCAGGCAGGCATTCAGGCCCTCATCGAAAAATACGGATTGAACCAGCCCCTCCCCGTTCAGTACTTCAAATACTTCATCGGGCTCTTCACCGGGGATTGGGGGTACTCTAAGCTCGCAACTCAGCCAGTTTTCACCGCAATCGCCCAGCGCTTCCCAAATACGGTTGAGCTCGCGATAGCGGCAGTGATTCTTACCATCGCTGTGGGTATCCCCTTGGGGATCGTCTCGGGCGTCATGAATGGGAAGTGGGCAGACCACGCGAGTAGAATCTTCGCGATAGTGGGGGTTTCGCTCCCTGTTTTCTGGCTTGGGCTCCTCCTGAAGATCCTCTTCTACTACGACTTCAACGTATGGGGGCTCCCGAACCTCCCGAGCAGCGGCGCCTACGATACGATACTTGCTCTTTCACATCCAGCGGGACTCAGCCCGACCATTACAGGCGTCCCACTTCTGGACACCCTGGTTACAGGAAACTGGGTCATGTTCTCCGACTCGTTCGCTCACCTCATCCTCCCTGCGGTGACCCTTGCTTTCATTTCCATAGGGAACATCACCCGCATCATGCGTTCCAGCATGCTGGAGGTACTGAGGCAAGACTACATCACCCTGGCGAGGTCCAAGGGCCTCACGGAAAGAATCGTCATCTACCGCCATGCTCTGCGGAACGCAATGGTCCCGACCCTCACGGTTTCCGGTCTCATCTTCGCGGGTTTGCTCGGGGGCGCACCAATTACGGAATTCATATTCCAATGGCCGGGGATAGGGCAGCTGTCAATCAATGGGCTCCTGTCAAACGATCTGTCACTCGTCCTCGGCTACGTCTTCCTCACGACTATCATAATCGTGGTGGCGAATCTAGCTGTTGACATCCTCTACGCCTACATGGATCCGAGGGTAAGGATATGAGAAAGGGAATGGACGAAACCATGCCGGCGCCTCCGCCGAAAAGGGTGAGCCCAATGGTGGCCGAGGTGAGGTACGCTCTTCACCTGCTCACATTGAACAAGCTCGTGCTGGCAGGGATCGGGCTCGCCGTCGGGTTAACTCTGCTAGCCATCATCGGCCCGTTTTTCGTCCCAGCAAATACGCCCAACGCAATTAATTTTCAGCTGGGGTCCCAGTCGGAACTCGGTAACCCGAACATCGGGTGGGCGCACCCCCTGGGGGTCGACACCTATGGCAGGGACACACTGAGCTTGATCATACTTGCTCTTGGCCTTGACATGGGCGCGGCGGGGCTCGTCGTCGGGATCGGACTCGTGGTTGGAGTCCTTCTCGGGGTCACGGCGGGCTATATCGGAGGCAAGATAGGAGAAGCCATAATGAGGATTACAGACATCTTCCTCGCTCTCCCGCTGTTCATCTGGGCTCTCGCTATAGCCGCTGTCTTGACAAGGAGCCTCAATAGTCTGATCATCGCCCTCGCGACTGTTTCCTGGCCGGGTTATACCAGGATCATAAGGGGGCAGGTCCTAGTGGAAAAAGGCAAACCCTACGTCGAAGGGCTCCAGGCGGTCGGAGTCGCTCGCTGGAGGATCATGCTTCGTCACGTCGTCCCCAACAGCATCTTCCCCCTGCTCGTCCAAGCGACGTTGGACATAGGGGGGGTGATTTTGACCCTGGCCGCTTTGACTTTCCTCGGCGTCGGCCTCACTCCTCTGGTCCCTGAGCTTGGACAAATGGTCTCCAACGGGACGACTTACATTCAGATAGACCCGGCACTGATCACAATTCCTGGGCTCTTTATCGTTGCAATCTCGCTCAGCTTCAATTTAGTGGGAGACGGTCTCAGGGACGTTCTAGACCCACGTCTGAGGAGGTAGGAAGCTTGGGTCAAGCCACGGAGGAAGTGTTGAGTAAGAAGGACAATCAGGCAAGACCGGTCCTCGACATAAAGGGTCTCATGGTGGACTTCACCACCTATGCCGGAGTGGTAAAGGCTCTGGATGGAGTGATTCTAGATGTAAAGAAAGGGGAAGCGCTGGGTTTGGTTGGCGAATCTGGGTGCGGCAAGTCGGTGACCGCCGCTACCATTGAAGGGCTCCTTCCAGACAACGCCCACGTGGTAGGCGGGGAGGTTCTCCTGGGGGAGGATGACCTCCTGAAGAAGAGCAAGAGCGACATGCGGAAGATCCGGGTAAACGACGTGGCGATCGTGTTCCAGGACCCCATGACCTTTCTCAACCCTGTTCTCACCATTGGCACACAGCTGACCGAGGTGATAGACATGGAAGAGGGGATCGTTGACAAGGAGGCCCTGAAGGTCCTCGAGGAGGAAGGAAAGCCAAAGCCTCCCACGACCGGGGGGAACGCTTCTGGGAAGCCCTGGAAACCCACGAGGAGCCTGAGGAAGAAGGCGCTCAGACGTCTCGCGACCCAGGCGCTCTCGAAGGTCGGGCTCCCCGACCCAGACAGGATTTTCGACGAGTATCCCCACGAGCTCTCTGGCGGGATGCGTCAGAGATGCATGATAGCGATGGCAATTGCGAGGAACCCCGTTCTCTTCATTGCCGACGAGATTACAACGGCCCTCGACGTGACGATGCAGGCCCAGATTCTCGACCTCCTGAGAGCGCTACGCAGGGACTTCGAGTCCTCTATCCTCATCATCACCCACGACCTCGGCGTTGTGGCGAGCATCTGCGACAAAGTCTCCGTCATGTACGCAGGGAGTGTCGTCGAAACAGCCGACATCAGGGAGATATTTGCCAACCCCCTACACCCGTACACGCAGGGGCTCCTCAAAGCGGTCCCAAAGGTAATGGGGGAGAAGGAGCTCGACTCGATTCCCGGTTCCGTCCCTGACCTGATCTACCCACCCGCCGGTTGCAGGTTCCACCCGCGGTGCCAGTACGCGTGGGACCTGTGTGCGAAGGAGAAGCCGCCGCACATCGAAACTGCACCCCGACATTGGGTGGAGTGCCACCTTTACAAGGAGATGAAAACCAGTGGCTGATGAGGAATTCCTACAGGTTAAGGACCTGAGAAAGTGGTTCCCCATAACTGGAGGGATACTTGGGAGGACCAGGGCCCATGTGAAGGCGGTCAACGATATCACTTTCTCTATTCGTAGGGGGGAGACCTTCGGCCTCGTGGGGGAGTCAGGCTCTGGCAAGTCGACAGTAGGGAGATGCATTCTGAGACTACTCGACCCCACTAGCGGGAGTGTCATGCTCGATGGAGTGGACATTGCGAATCTGAAGCCCAAAAAACTGAAGCCATTCAGGAGGAAGATGCAGATCGTCTTCCAGGATCCTTACGCGTCACTAGACCCAAGGCAGACGGTCAAGGGGGCGCTGGTAGAGGCGATGAGGTCTAGTGGTGCGGTTGCGGATGCAGAAGCTGCGACAAGAGCGGCGAAGGAACTCATCCAGAGGGTAGGCCTGAACGAAGACCACCTAAACAGGTTCCCGCACGAGTTCTCCGGTGGCCAGCGGCAGAGGATAGCCGTGGCTAGGGCTCTGGCGACCAACCCAGAATTCGTCGTTCTTGACGAGCCAACATCCTTCCTCGACGTCTCGGTGCAGGCGCAAATCCTGAACCTTTTGAAGGCTCTTCAGAAGGACCTGAAGCTGACCTACCTTTTCATATCGCACAACCTGTCGGTCGTGGAACACATGAGCGACAGGATAGGGGTGATGTACCTCGGAAAGATCATGGAGATTGGGAACAAGAACGTGGTATACAGGTATCCAAAACATCCTTACACCAACGCCCTCCTGAACGCGATTCCAATACCTGACCCCACTGTCCCAAGGGTTCCGGCGATGCTGATAGGTGATGTACCGAGTGCTCTGAACCCTCCCAGCGGCTGCGTGTTCTCAACGAGATGCTCCTACGTGAAGCAGATATGCCATGACAAAGAGCCGCCTCTACGGGAGGTGGCCGAGGACCAATTCTCTGCCTGCCACTTCTCCGAGGAGTTCAGCTTCGAAACCGTGATAAGCAAAGTGCAGCAGGCTGAGACCAAGAGAGGAAATGCCGCGGGTGCCCCCTCTTCCTCAGGCTGACCTTTCTACCTGTTCTCGGCAGACCAGTCCTTCCACCCAGAAAGATACTCCTGCGGTTACAAACCATCTCTCTTTGTCCTTGCTCGAAGGGCGAACGGGAAAGGCTTAATGGGCGCACGCTCCCAATTTCTTGCAATGGCGGGAGACGACGAGGAGGATAAGAAGACAGAGCTCGACTGGAAGGATTACATCGCCATCACGATAGCCTCTCTGGAGACAGTCTTCCTCCCGTTGGTTGTGGTCCTGGTCGCCATGATCCTACTATTCATTGTCATCCGCTGAATTAGTAGCTTCCTTCGGCGGCCCTCTTCCACATCGTCTTTGCAGTTCCCGATTGAATTATTCCAAGGCCCTGCCACGGAGGCTTCTTCAATGTGCCCAGCAACTCCCTGACGAATTCCGATGCCCGTTGCCTGGAGAGGCCGTTTTCAACGGGGAACTCGACCCGTAGGTCTGTGCATTCGGCAAGTCTGCTGGGGAGTATGAAGCCGAAAATTGGAGAGGGGTATTCGACTTCGGCCAGGTGGGAGATAATCACGAGAAAGGGGTCCGGCCAGGCGATCTCGAACTCCACCACATTGCTCCCTTCGTGCTTCGCGAACCTGAACCCCAGCTTCCCGAGGCTTCGCTCAGCTGCGGATACCATCTCTTTCATCCGTGCCGACGCCTTCAACGCAGGACAATGCTGCCTGCTGAGATAATTAACGGTAGCGAGACACGGGGCCCACTAGGGGTAATGGTACTTGCGCCTGGCGTGGTGTGTACAATTCGTCCTGCCATCAGAGGGGTCGCCCAGGCGACTCGATGGATGCGCGACCGGCCTCATTCAAAAAGCGACCGCTGCTGAAGGTATCTCCGCCAGACGAGGATGGCCAACACAACCCCGGCAACCCCCAGTGCGGCCTCCACGTAGAGCAGTATTGGGAACCCGGACGATTCCACAGCAAGGCTGATGCTCTTTACCCGCCCATTGACTATGCTCACATCCTGCGAATCCGACACTCCCTGAAATCTTGCCGTGACCGTGTAGTTTCCCGGCGGAAGGACCGCCGTCAGGCTACCTGCCTTGTTTGGTAGACCTGATGTCCCGCTGGCAGATGACACAGTGAACGTTGCGTTCGAAAGTGGACTGCCCCCCCGGGTCACGTAGGCTCTGAGGATGCCGGCAGGGAATACCAGCGACCCCCTCCAATATGGCTGGGGGACGGTCACATTTTGTGCCTCCGAGGCCGCACCTCCAAAGTCGAGCCTGACTGTGATATCCGCCGGGTACCTTCCGGTTATTACGTACAAGGACCCCGCGCTGAAGCTCCAGTCCTGTAGCTCCTTCCCAGTTGCGCTCACTCCAATCCCGTTTAGGGTGGCATTCGGAAGCGGCAGGCTGAGACCAACTGCCGATCCGATCGATGGCAGGGTGACCTGAGAGTATCCCTCCACACCGCCAACTCCATACATCATCAGGATGCTTCGGGGCCATCTGGAAGTGGGCATGGAAAGGTCGGAAGTCGTCTGAAAGGCCTGGGCGACAACGACTGCCAGGGAAGAGCAAGAACTGGTGGACACCCAGCCGCTCTGCTGTGTGAGAAGATACTCGGATTCGATCACGGAAAGCCCCGACTGTGTCCGAAGGTATGTCCTCAGAGTGTACCTCCCGTATCTCATCGGCAAGGCTTCGTTGATGGGGGACTTGATCGACTGGTTTCCCGGTGTCGAAACTGGGTCGGTCCGCGCCACCAGCAGATCCGTCGTGATGATTCCCTGGCTTGTCTGATAGGAATAGGGGGCGTAGAGCTCCACCCACGTTGTGAAGGGCGAGGCAACTTCGCTGACATTGAGGTCTGTAATCCCGCCGGCAAGACTCAGATTCATTTTGCCGCCCAGGCTCGTCGGGAGACTGATAGTCACCACTGAAGAGAGGCTTTCGCCAAGGGCACACGCCTGGATGTCGTAGGCACCGGTGGCAGGAAGGGTGAAGTTCTGGACAAGGAAGCTGCCGTCGAGGGAAGACGTAAGCAGCTTCGGCTCGACCGCCTCCCCCTGGCTGCGCACCAAGAACGTGGAGTCAGTTGACCCTGCGGGGGAGACCACGGTAATCTGCCAGATTCCCAGCGGGGGGGAATTTGCAAACTGGTACAGTTCCAGAAGCCGCTGAGGATCAAGGAAGGTCGGCGGGGTCGCCGACGTCCCGTTCGGAAAGCTGAGGGAGGCCTCTACGGGGGTGCTGTAGTTGGAAAAGATCCACATCTCGTCCCCCTGTGAGTATATTGGCGCCCCTTGGCCCAAGGGAAGTAGATAGTCAGGACTGAACCCCATCGACAGCGAGGGAGTCCTTCGGGCCGCTGCAGCGGAAGTCGGAAGAAGTAGAAAGGCGGACAGAAGCAGCAGCGAGCCTACGGCAAGGGTGCTAGTGCGCACGGGTAAGCCACCACCACGCTGTTGTCATCAGTATGGTCGGAGGGGCGAGGACTAGTGACAGGTTGCCCACGAACCCCTGCAGTCCCAGGATTAACACAAGAGCGAGGAGCGTCCCTGCGAGTGTGACTAGGAGAGGTGCGGGGGCGCCGAAACGGAATCTGTCGTTAGAAAACTGCAAGATGAAAAGGAGAAGGCAGAGGAAGGAGGTGACGAGTGCCACCGTCGTGAGGGTTCCCCCTTGGAACCCCGCGAGGCCGCTTCCCGTCACGCTGGGTTGAGAAGGAAACCCGCCGAACCCAAGAGTACCAGGCAGGTTCAGTCCCCTGCCCCCTGCGGCTGCAAGGAACCCCTGTTGCACCTCGACGGCCAGCACCGTCAACGGGATTGTATATCTAAGAAGGCCTCCTTGGTACATGGCTCTGAGCGACCTGAAGATGACGAAAGGCAGACTGAAAATAGCGGCTCCCAGCAACCAGCCCGAGATGATCTGGTCCCCCACGTTCAGGGCAAGCGGGTCACCGCTGGCAAGATACAGGAGAGCCGCGGCCTCGTAAACCGCAAGTTCTGCCCCCTGGAGGAGGATTGTGCCCTGGGGTTTTTCATCTCGCATGCTCTTCACGGAGAAGAATAGGACGCATTTTGCGGCCGCAAGAGCCAGCACGGTCCCCCCGACCATCGTCAAACCATGGATAACCCCGCTGCTGGCGATCTCATAGGTGAGCTCTCCCTGGATGACCAAGAAGGCCGCCGCAACGCCAACGAGGAGGAACCTGCCCTGGGTGCTCATCTGCTCAGCACCAGCCCCACTATCCCGCTAAGGTCCTCAGACCCAGTGAAGACCAGCAGTTTCGGATTCTGCTGGCGATAGGTCTGGCCCAACGAAATCACAACCGTCGGCTTGCTCCCCGCCAAGCTCAGCCCTTCTGCCGAGTTCAGCTCAGCCTCCCCTTCGATGATTATCGTTGCCGATTCAGGTCCGTACTCTGTGCCCTTTTGATCTGCACCCTGCCAGATTGCCATTGTGCAGTCGGCCAGACTTTCGAGGTCGTGGGCTTCTGCCACGGTCCTCCCCGCTCGAGTGTCGCGGACTAGCCTGAGACGCACCCCGATTCCAATGACGGCGCTCCCGACCCTTGCGACTGCTTCGCAAACGAGGTCCATCCACCTGTAGTATTCCACGCCTCCCCTTTCTATGAGCTCCAGCACGCAGACCGTGAGCAACTCGGGGGTGTTCGCCTCCCTGACCCTTACCATCGGCGACGGGGAGGCGAACCTCGCGAGTCGCTTCCAGAGTATGTCCTTGACTTCTTGGGACAGGTTGTATCTCTCTGCACCATAGAATTCTTGAGCGAGCCCCATTCTGTTAGCGGGAATCTCCCCCAGGGTGAGGGGTGTCATGTTGACACGGGCGAGCTCAAAAAGCAGCGCTTTTGGGAGAAACTCTAAGGTCAGCTCCAGTTCTCTCTCTTCATACCTTTCTGCGATTCCGAGAAAATCAGGGAAAGAGAGCCTGACCTTCACATTGCGATACACGCCGCTGAACCTCGAACTCGCCACGACCGTGGAGGACCTTCCTGTGCTTCGCCGAAGTTCCAGCGTCAGACCTTCTGGCGCCCCAGCAAGGGACACATCAGACTCTTCAAAACCCATTGGCGATTTCACCTTCAGATCGACCTCGGCTTCTTCGCCCTTGAGCACCCTCAACCTCGGTTTATCCGCCCTGACGCTGAAAGTCCGGCTAGGGGAGAACCTCAGGAGAACCACCGAAATGAGACCCGCGGCCGCGACCGAGAATCCCAGCACCAGGCCCCAGCCGAAGTTCCCCAGAACTGCCGCCAGCGTCACGAACAGAACGCACAGGGCGGCGTCCTTGCCTCGCCTCGTCAGGCCTAGCGCGGCGGTCTCACCCGGGCCAGGATGTCCTTCACCACTTCGGCAGGATCTGAGGCCATGCCAGAAAGCAAAGCGCTCTGGTTGAGCTTCACCCTGTGCCCAAGCACTCTGTACGAAATCTTCTTGATGTCGTCCGGGACTACGAAATCTCGACCCTCTAGGTAGGCGTTCGCCTGGGCGCCGTGGATCAGGTGAACTGCAGAGCGCGGGCTGACCCCTAGGCTGAGCCTCTTGTCTATTCTAGTTTCCTGGGCGACCCGCGAGACGTAGTCCACTATCTCAGCTGAAATCTTGACTCTCTGCACTTCCTTGAACACCTGCGGGATTTCATCGGGTCCGAGTACCACCTGGATGACATCTGGGTTCATGTCTTCCAAGTTCCTGACCATTATGTCCGACTCCGTCTTGAGGTCCGGATATTGCAACTCAATCTTCATCAGAAACCTGTCCAACTGCCCTTCCGGGAGAGGGTACACTCCTTGGAACTCGATGGGGTTCTGGGTGGCAATGACCATGAAGGGGTCGGGGAGCTGTTCCGTGTGTCCCTCTACAGTGACCTGCCTCTCCTGCATGGCCTCGAGAAGCGCGCTTTGGACCTTCGGGGGCGCCCTGTTGATCTCATCGGCGAGGACGACATTGGTGAAGACCGGGCCCTTCCTGAACTCGAAGACGCGGTTCTCGATGTTGAAGACGAAGCCCCCTACCATGTCCATCGGAATCATGTCAGGCGTAAACTGTATTCTGTGGAGTTCCAGGCCAAAACACCTCGAAAAAGCCCTGGCAAGCAGGGTCTTCGATACCCCTGGGACCCCTTCGATCAGGGTATGCCCCCTTGCTAGGAAGCAGATGAGGAGGAGCTCGACCTCCTCGTCCCGCCCAACAACCAGCTTCCTAACCTGCTCTTGGACCCTCGATTTGAGTTCTGTTGCCAATCTTCCTTCTCCTCAAACGCAAAGCCAGCCTCACTACTTCATTCCAATTCTCCTCCGTCGCCCTCTTCCCCCCGAATCTGGAAGCCTGGTAGTCCGCTAGGCTCTTCTCGATGCCCTGCCAGTCGGCTGAGACACCTGACTTCTTCATCCGCTTGACCGCTTCTCCCCACGAATACCCCTCGGGCATGTCTATTATGTTGGACTTTATCGAGCGCTCGAGCAATTGGAATGCCTCCCTGGAATCAGCAACCCTTGGCGGACGTCTGATCTCTGTCAAGAAAAGGCCGATGCCGACCACGGCAAACACCGCCAGGTCGAACATCGGCAGCACAGACTCAAGGGTAAGGTCAGCCGGCATGTTATGTCACTGAATAGGAGATGCTGTAGGTCATGATTAGAAGGTTTTCGGGCGGAATCGAATAGGGGGGCGGGGAAAGCTCGAGCGCAACCCATTCTCCTTTCTCCCCCTGGTATGTTCCCAAGGCAGTGGCATTCAGAAAATAGGTTCCCTCGGGGTGGAGTACTCCTACCAGCATATTCCGGTCATTAACCTGTGTCTGGTTAATTGCCTCGACCAGCTGGACGAACTGGCCCGAGTCAATGGCCAGCGGGGGGCCCGATGGGAGAGATGAGGTTACCTCGGCGTACAGCCTTGAGGAGGGGTCCAGGGACAGGGAGGTGTCATGTCCCGAAAGGACATAAGAATCAACCGGAGTAAAAGTCGGAAAGATCTTCAGTAGCAGCAAAGTGGTGGCCCCCTTTGTGACGTTCACGAAGTAGTCTACCGTGAAGGTGGGGTCCGACGCGTGCAGCGCATATGACCCATTCGATACGAGAAAAGTGGCTAATCCAGAGGAGTTGGTGCTCAGGATTACCGGCCTTGGTCTTGTGGCCTGGAGAGTCAGGGTGAGTTGGAGGGACCCCAGCGGTGCGAACATCGAGTCTGGGGGAGGGCGTGTGAATGCTGAGACGTTCCAGTCTGCCGGCCTTATTTTCTCGACTTCGACAACAAGCCTCGTGATCCTCAGCGGGGTACTTCCCGGTCCAGGGCCAACCGGGCTTCCTCCCGGTCCCTCGCCACCTCCCAGCCATCCTCCTACCTGGTTGAAGTTGCCTCCCAGAGCGAATGCCGTGGCTATCAGCACGATCAGCAGAACGACCGACACCTTCTTCCCTTGCACGAAACTCCATTACAAGCTCAGACGCTAAAAACATTAGGAAATCGTCATGTCGTCCCTCTTTGGCGACTCAGGTCCTGCGTGACGGCCGTGGCCGGCGACCACACTAGTTGGAATGGCGCCGTCCTCGTGTGGAACCGCTAGCTGTCTTTACACTTTCTCCCGCCCCTCTCCAAACCGAAATTCTTTCAAACGTGCACCCTAGAAGGCGCGTTTTGTCGCCAGGGGGGATTCGATGGAGAGAGCACGCACAGGTGGAGAAAACGCCATAGAGGTTGTCGGACTGACCCGTGAATATTCCACCCGCAACTTCTTCGGAGGAGTGGTGCGGGTCACCAAGGCGCTGGACGGGATTGAGTTCTCGGTGAAGAGAGGGGAGCTCTTTGGACTCATAGGACCAAACGGTGCGGGGAAGACGACAACGGTCAAGATCCTCACCACCCTCCTAACTCAGACCAGCGGTGACGCGTTCATTCTTGGGCTCGACGTGCGCAAGGACCTCTACGAAATCAGGAGAAGGATTGGCATCGTGTTCGGCGGTGAAAGGGGACTCTACAACAGGGTGTCCGCCATGGACAACCTCCGCTACTTCTCGGACCTGTACGGCGTGGAGCCGTCGGTCGCGAGGGAGAGAATCCCGCAACTTCTGAAGGCAGTGGGACTTGCCGAAAGGGCGGACGAGAGAGTCGAGAAGTACTCGAGGGGAATGAAGCAACGGCTCCATATCGCAAAGGCACTCGTCCACGACCCGGAGCTCCTCGTCCTAGACGAGCCGACCATCGGCCTTGACCCCGGAGGAGCCAGGGACATCAGGAACATGATTCGTGAGATGCAAAAGCAGGGGAAGACCATACTGCTCACAACCCATTACATGTTTGAGGCGGAGGAGCTGTGCCAGAGGGTTGCCGTGATATCGAAAGGGAGGATCGTCGCGCTGGACACTCCGTCGGCCCTCAAGAGGCTTGTAAGAGACATATCGGTGATAGAGCTGAGGACCTACGGGGTCACTACCGATTACGTAGAAGCTCTCAAGCTCCTGCCCAACGTGGTGCGCGTCGTGGCCGAACTCGACTCTGAGGTTCAAACCATCAGGATTCAGAGCCCGCTGGGTGCAGACCTGCTCCCCCAAGTGACTTCCGCCCTTCCCACGGATGCCAAGATCATAGACCGGACCATCAAAGAACCAACTCTCGAGGATGCTTACCTGAGGCTGGTGGAAGAATAGTGGGAGGTCTAGGCGAACTTACCCCTGGCAAGAAGGTTAACGGCTATTTGGCGCGGAGAGGGCAGGTGCTGAAGGCCTGCGTTGTCCTCACTGCCAAGCTGTTCTTCGCAGACCCGCAGTGGATCGTCCCAAGCATAATAGCGCCTTTCATATTCACCCTTGTTGCCTTCTTCCTCTTCGGGGGGCAGGATTCGACCGGGTCCTTCTTGCTCTACCTGGTCCTCGGCTCCGGCCTGATGGGAATGTGGGGGACGACAA
>Ga0187778_10001617_pt1 | contig 15494 bp, 7 predicted proteins | sample 1015_Q2_SP5_20_M_FD_132418 | JGI IMG/M metagenome (GOLD analysis project Ga0187778, IMG submission 132418) | Tropical peat soil microbial communities from peatlands in Department of Meta, Colombia - 1015_Q2_SP5_20_MG | ecosystem: Environmental > Terrestrial > Soil > Wetlands > Peat | place...
CGGCTACGCCGACGTCGGCCTGCGCGAGGCGATCCGCCGCGGCATCATCCCGGGCCCGCGGCTGCTGGTGGTGACGCGCGCCATCGTGGCGCAGGGCAGCTACGGCCCCAAGGGCGCGCCGGAGCGCGACCTCGCGTTCGGCGCCGAGGCCGCCGGCGGCGTGGACGACCTGACGCGCGTGGTGCGCGACCAGATGGGCCGCGGCGCGGACTGGATCAAGGTGTACGGCGACTACCGCTGGGGCCCGCACGGCGAGACGACGCCGACCTTCACGCAGGAGGAGATGAACCTGATCGTGGCGGTGGCCTCGAGCGCCGGCCGGCCGGTGTCGGTCCACGCGTACTCGGCCGAGGCGATGCGCCGCGCGGTGCTGGCGGGCGTCACGACCATCGAGCACGGCGACGACGGGACGCCCGAGGTGTTCGAGCTGATGGCCCAGCACGGCGTCGGCCTCTGCCCGACGGTCGCGGCGGGCGACGCGGTGATGCGCTACCGCGGCTGGCGGCCCGGCGTGGACCCCGAGCCGGCGGCCATCACGCACAAGCGCGAGACGTTCCGCGAGGCGCTCGCGGCCGGCGTGCCGATCTGCTTCGGCGGCGATGTGGGCGTCTTCCCGCACGGCGAGAACGTGCGGGAGCTGGAGATCATGGTGGACTACGGGATGACGCCGCTCCAGGCGCTGGTCGCGGCCACGAGCGGCAACGCGAAGATCCTGCGCCTCGACGACCGCGGGAGCATCAAGCCGGGGCTGCTGGCGGACCTCGTCGCGGTCGACGGCGATCCCACGGCCGACGTGCACGCCCTGCGCAACGTCCGGTTCGTGATGAAGGGGGGCACGGTGGTGCGGGCGGTGGGCGAGTGATCACCCGGCGCGAGTTCGTGGAGCGCGCGGCCCTGGCGTCGGCCGGCGCTGCCGCGCTGCCGCTGGCGGGGCGGCTCGGGCGCGCGGACCGCGCGCCCGCGGGCCCCGGCGCCGCCCGCCTCGCCGCGCAGGGCGACGAGCTGTCGCTCGCCAACGACGACGTGGCGGCCGCGTGGAGCACCGCGGGCGGCGTGCTGCGCGCGGTGCGCCTCGAGGACCGGCGCAACCGCACGACGCTCGCTCCTTCGCCCGACGTCTTCGTGCTCGCCCTGGCGGGCGGCACGGAGGTCCGCTCCTCGGCGATGCGGGTCGCCGGGCCGCCGCGCGTCGAGCGGCTCGCGGGAGATCCTGCGGCGTCGCGTCTGGTCGAGCGCTCGGGCGGACAGCAGGTGAGCGTCGCGCTCGCCGACGCGTCGAGCCCGCTGCGCGTCACCTGGCGCGCCGTGCTGCGCGACGGCTCGGCCTATCTGCGGCAGGAGATCCGACTCGAGACCGCCGGCGCCGAGCTGCCGGTCCTCCGGATCGCGCTGGTGGACCTGGCGATCCCGGGCGTCGAGGTGCGGGGCGCCGTCACCGGCTCGCCGCTCGTGGCGGGCAATCTGTTCCTCGGCTTCGAGCACCCGCTGGCCGGGGCGGCGTCGGACGGCGGCCGCGCGCGGGCGTGGCTCGACCGGGCGCTGCCGCTGAGGCCCGGGACCGCGCCGGCCTACTCGTCGGTGGTCGGCGTCACGACGCCGGGACAGCTGCGCCGAGACTTCCTCGCCTACCTGGAGCGCGAGCGGGCGCACCCGTACCGCACCTTCCTGCACTACAACTCGTGGTACGACCTCGGCTACTTCAACGCCTACGACCAGGCGGGCGCGCTCGCGGTGATCGACGCGTTCGGCACCGAGCTCGAGGTCCGCCGCGGCGTCGCGCTCGACTCGTTCCTGTTCGACGACGGCTGGGACGATCATCAGACGCTGTGGCACTTCAACGCCGGCTTCCCGGACGGCTTCGCGCCGGTCAGGGCCGCGACGGCGAGGTACGGCGCCGCGCCGGGCGTGTGGATGTCGCCGTGGGGCGGGTACGGGCAGCCGCGGCAGGAGCGGCTGCGCTACGGCCGCGCGCAGGGGTTCGAGACCGACGAGGGCGGGTTCGCCCTGTCCGGCCCGAGGTACTACGCCCGGTTCCGGGACGTGTGCCTCGACATGATCCGCACCTACGGGATCAACCAGTTCAAGTTCGACGGCACCGGCAACGCGGCGACCGCGATTCCCGGGAGCGAGTTCGACTCCGACTTCGACGCCGCGATCCACCTGATCGGCGAGCTGCGGGCGGTGAAGCCGGATCTGTACGTGAACCTCACGACCGGCACCTTCCCGTCGCCGTTCTGGCTGCGGTACGCCGATTCGATCTGGCGCGGCGGCGAGGACCACGACTTCGCCGGCGTGGGCAGCGACCGGCAGCGGTGGATCACCTACCGGGACGGCGACACCTGGCAGGGCATCGTGCGGAAGGGGCCGCTGTTCCCGCTCAACTCGCTGATGCTGCACGGCGTGATCTACGCGCAGCACGCGCACAACCTGGACACCGACCCGCACGACGACTTCGGCGACGACGTGCGCGCCTACTTCGGCACCGGCACCCAGCTGCAGGAGCTGTACGTCAGCCCCTCGCTGCTCGCGTCTCGCGACTGGGATGTGCTGGCCGAAGCCGCTGCGTGGTCGCGCCGCAGCGCCGAGGTGCTCGCGGACACCCATTGGGTCGGCGGCGACCCGATGGCCCTCGCGGCGTACGGGCACGCGGCCTGGCGCGGCGGGCACGGGATCCTCTCGCTCCGGAACCCGGCGGCCGTCCCCCAGGCGCTCACGCTCGACGTGGGCGAGGCCTTCGAGCTGCCGGAGGGTGCCGCGCGCGTGTACGCCGCGCGCAGCCCGTGGGCGTCGGATCGCGGCCGGATGCCGCTGCGGCTCGCGGCCGGGACGCCGCACGACTTCGCCCTCGCGCCGTTCCAGGTCCTGACGCTCGAGGCGGAGCCGGTCGGGTGAGCGGGCCGGCGCGGCGCGCGGGGCCGCGGCCGGGAGGCGGGGCCGTGTGAGTCTCCTCGCGCTGTGCTTCCTGGTCGCCGCGGGTGTGCTGCACGCCGCGTGGAACCTGCTCATCAAGCCGGTCGAGGACCGGCTGCTGGTGCTGTGGCTGGCGTGGCTGGCGGGCTCGCTGCTGTTCCTGCCGGTGCTGGTCGCGGCGCCGGTGCCGCGGGCGATCTGGCCGTACGTCGTCGCCAGCTCCGCCGTCGAGGCCGCGTACGGGCTGCTGCTGGCGCACGCGTACGGCCTGGCCGACTTCTCCCAGGTCTACCCGCTGGCGCGGGGCGCGGCACCGGCGCTGCTCGCGGTGTGGGCGGCGCTCGCGCTGCGGCAGGTGCCGTCGGCCGCGGGGGTCGCCGGGCTCGCGCTCGTCGTCCTGGGTCTCGTCCCGGTCGGCGGCGGCGAGGCGTGGTGGCGGTGGGGCGGGCCGGGGTTCCGCCGGGGCGGGGTGGCCGCCGCGCTCGGCGTCGCGCTGTGCATCTCGGTGTACTCGCTGATCGACGGCATCGCGGTGCGGCGCACCGCCGCGGCGCCGTACACGGTGGCCATCATGCTCGGGGGCACACTGTTCCTGACGCCGCCGGTGCTGGCGCGGCACGGGGGCCGCGGCGTCGCGGCTGCGTGGCGCGCGCACGCCTGGCGGGTCGTGGCCGCCGGCGCACTGATGATGGTGGCCTACGCCCTGGTGCTGCGCGCCTACGCGGTCGCGCCGCTCGGCTACGCGGGCGCGGTGCGCGAGGTGGGCGTGGTGATCGCCGCGCTCGCCGGCTGGCTGTGGCTCGGGGAGCGCTTCGGTCCGCGGCGCGTCGTGGGCGCCGTGGCGGTGTTCGCAGGGATCCTGGTGCTGGCGTTCGCGGCCTGAGCGGCCCCGGATGAGCCGTCCCTTGCATCTCCCGGCCGTCGCTGGTGTATTCCGCTCGCCACCCCACGCACCGCCGTTCGCCGAGGCGTCCGCCGCTCCCGAAGGAGGCCGCATGCGTGCCGCACCGTTCGCGTCCGTGCTCCTCGCCGCCCTGCTCGCCGTGCCCGGCGCGTCCGCCCAGCGGCCGCGGCCGGGGCCCGCCGCCGCGCCGGCGGGCGACTCCGCGGTGAAGGCCGCGGCGCCGGCGGACACCGTGCCCGACTCGTCGGTCACGTTCCACACGCTCCGCATCGGCGGGCAGACGATCCCCTACCGCGCGATGGCGGCGACGATGATCCTCCGCAACGACTCGGGCGCGCCGATCGGGAGGCTCTACTACACGGCGTACACGCGCAGCGACGCGCACGATGCGGCCGCGCGCCCGCTGTCGTTCGTCTACAACGGCGGCCCCGGCTCGGCGTCGGCGTGGCTCCACATGGGCGCGTTCGGTCCGCGCCGCATCGTCACCAGCGACGCGGCGCCGACGCCGCCGCCCCCGTACCGGCTGGTCGACAACGCCAACAGCCTGATCGACGTCACCGACATGGTGTTCGTCGATCCCGTGGGCACCGGCTTCAGCAAGCCGGTGGGCAAGGGCACGGGCAAGGACTTCTGGGGCATCGACGAGGACGGCCGCTCGCTCGAGCAGTTCGTCACCCAGTACGTGAGCCGGAACGGCCGCTGGAACTCTCCCAAGTACCTGATCGGCGAGAGCTACGGCACCACGCGCTCGGCGGTGCTGGTGAACCTGCTGCAGGGGCGCGAGGGGATGGACTTCAACGGCGTGGTGCTGATCTCCTCGGTGCTGGACTTCGAGACGCTGAACTTCGCGCCCGGGCACGACATCTCGTACGCGCTGTACCTGCCGAGCTACGCGGCGTCGGCGGTGTACCACCACGCGCTGCCGCAGCCGGCGGACCTGGGGGCCTTCCTCGACACGGTGCGGCGGTTCGCCGCCGGTCCCTACACGCTGGCGCTGGAGAAAGGGTCGGGCCTGGCGGGCGAGGAGCGCGCGGGCGTCCTCCGACAGCTCTCGGCCTACACCGGCCTCGATACCGGCTACCTGGACCGGGCGAACCTGCGGGTCACGCTCGGCGAGTGGATGGCGGAGCTGCAGCGCGCGCACGGACTCGTGACCGGCCGGCTCGACGCGCGGTTCACGGGGCCGGAGGTGAACCTGCTGCGCGAGACGGCCGGCTACGATCCGCAGTCGGACGCCATCACGGGCGCCTTCACCGCCGCGATCAACTCCTACCTCCGGGACGAGCTGAAGTACGGGGGCGACCAGCGCTACGCGGTCGGCGGCAACGTCGAGTGGAACTGGAGCCGGGGCGGAGGGCGGAGCGGGGGCTGGCGCGCGACGCCGTACGTGGGCAACGATCTCGGGGACGCGCTGGTCGCCAATCCCAACCTGCGCGTCGAGGTGGAGAACGGCTGGTACGACATGGCGACGCCGTTCTTCGCGACCGAGTACACGATGGACCACCTCGGCCTCAGGCCCGACCTCCGCAGCCACATCGCGCTCAAGTACTACGACGCCGGGCACATGATGTACCTGCACGAGCCCGACCTGGCGCAGCTCAAGAGCAACGTGGCGGCGTTCATCGCGGCGACCAGCCGCGCACCCTAGCAGCCCGGGCGGCGGAGGGGGCAGGAACGACGGAGGCCGGGGCACCATCGCCCCGGCCTCCGTGCGTCGGTCGACCCGCCGCCGCTACCGCATGCCGGCCGGGGCCTTGACCGGGGGCGCCGGACGCGGCGGCAGCCGGCGCGGATGCTCCGCCATCCGCCGCAGCACCTCCGCGACGCCGCGCTCGAGCTGCGGGTCGCGGCCGGCGATCACCGACGCCGGGTCGTTCTCGACCTCGATGTCGGGATCCACGCCGTGGCCCTCGATGATCCACCGCCCGTCGGCGCTCGCGAACCCGAACTCCGGCACGTTCACGTTGCCGCCGTCGAGCAGCGGGCCGTGGCCGGTGATGCCGATGACGCCGCCCCACGACCGCTTGCCGATCAGGGGGCCGAGGCCCGCCTGCCTGAACATCGCGGGGAAGATGTCGCCGTCCGAGGCCGAGGTCTCGTTGAGCAGCGCGGCCATCGGGCCGTAGAACGTCGTCCCCGGGTAGGTGTCGGTGAAGTCGTTGTTGCGCGAGTAGCGCGTGGCCAGGAGCGTGCGGCTCAGCCGCTCGATGATCATCGCGGACACGTTGCCGCCGCCGTTGCCGCGGTCGTCGATGACCAGCCCCTCCATCCGGATCTGCGGGTAGTACCACTTGATGAACTCGCTGATGCCGTCCGCGCCCATGTCGGGCAGGTGCAGGTAGCCGACCCGGCCGTGGCTCAGCGAGTCCACGCGCCGCCGGTTGGCGGCGACCCAGCCGTAGTAGACCAGGTTGGTCTCGCTGGCGACCGGCTGGTAGGTCACCTGCCGCGCCCCGTCGGTCGTGGGGCGCGTGTTGAGCGTGAGGGTCACCGGCCGGTCGGCCTTGTAGCGGAGCAGCCGGTACGGATTGTCCGGCGCCCTCAGGTCCGTGCCGTCGATCGCCATGACGTAGTCGCCGACGCGCGCGTCCACGCCGACGGCCGTGAGCGGCGAGCGGTACGGCCCCTCGGCGTTGTCGCCGCGGAGGATGCCGGCGATGCGGTAGCGGCCCGAGGCGGAGTCCAGCGCGAAGCGCGCGCCGGGCAGCCCCACCGGCGGCCGATCGGGCACGTCGCCGTAGTCGCCGCCCGAGATGTAGGTGTGCGAGTTGCTCAGCTCGGCGATCATCTCCTGCAGCACGTAGTCGAGGTCGGAGCGGTGACCCACGTATTGGAGCAGCGGCCGGTAGCGGTCGTGCAGCGCCTTCCAGTCGTAGCCGTTCATGTTCGGCACGTAGAAGAAGTCGCGGAACCGCCGCCACACTTCCTCGAAGATCTCCGCCCACTCCTGCTGCGGGACGATGTCCGCCTGGAGGCCCGCCGTGGAGACCGTCTTCTTCGACGACGCGCCCTTGGCGCTCGCGTCGTAGAGGTTGTAGGTCCCGCCCTGCTGCACCAGCACCTTCGAGCCGTCGGGCGAGAGCGCGTAGCCGCCGACGTCCTCGGCGAGCGTGGTGGCCTTGCGGTCCTCGAAGCTGAAGACCATCAGCGCCGAGTGCTCGTCGGTCGAGCGGCCGTAGAAGCCCGCCGGCTGGCGCAGGTAGATCAGGCTGCCCTTCACGGCCACCAGGCCGCTGTAGTTGTCGGCGGGCACGGGGACGGGCGTGACGCGGTCGGCGAGGCCGTCGAAGTCGATGCCGACCGGCGCCGGGGCGGCCTTCGCCGCCGACCGGGCGGTGTCGGCCGCCTCGTGCCGCCCGCGGGGCGCCGCCGGCGCGGGCGCGGGAGCCGCCGCGGCGGCCGTGTCGGGCTTGACCTCGTCGCTCTGGGGCGGGAACGGCGTCGGCACGTCCTTCCGGAGCGACAGCGCGAAGATCCCGGTGGTGCGGTTGCCGGCGAAGTCCCACTCCAGCGAGCTGAGCTGCGGGTGGTACTCCCGGTCGCTCAGGAAGAAGAGGTACTTGCCGTCGCGGTCGAAGACCGGCTCGTACGCGCCCGTCAGCGCGTCGGTCACCTGGTGCAGGACGTGGTCCGCGAGGCCCCACACGTACACGGAGCGGAAGCCGCTCTCGTGGGTGAGGCTGAAGGCGAGCCACCGGCTGTCGGGCGACCAGCTCTGGTCGTACAGGCTGCCGCTGGAGTCGCGCGCCACCTCGGTGAGGCGCCTGGTGGCCAGCTCGAGCGCCCACAGCCGGCCGGCCTTGTCCGCGAACGCCAGGTACCTGCCGTCCGGCGACCACACCGGCGGGTAGCGCATCATGTCGCCGCCGGTGGTGAGCCGCTCGGGCGCGCCGGAGCCGTCCTGGTCGACCAGGTACAGCTCCTCCTCGCCGCTCATGTCCGAGATGAACGCGATCTTGCGGCCGTCCGGCGACCAGCGCGCCGCCTTGTCGTGCGCGTCGGAGCTGTGGGTGAGGTTGCGGGTCGGGCCGTGCTCCGCGGGCACCGTGAACACGTCGCCGCGGGCGGTGAACAGGGCGCGCGCGCCGTTGGGGCTCAGCGCGAAGTCCTCCACGTAGCGGGCCACCGACTGGTGGTGCGGCCGCGCGGCCAGGCCGTCGCCGGGCACGAAGATGTCGAGCTTGCGGTCGGAGCCGTCGCGGGTGTCGAAGACGTGCAGCTCGCCGTCGGACTCGTAGACGATCTGCCCCGTCTCGTCCGCGCTCGGCCAGCGCACGTCCCAGGTCGTGCTGGTCGTGAGCTGGCGCAGGTCGCTGCCGTCGGGCGCCTCCGAATACAGGTTGAGCGTGCCCGACCGGTCGGAGGCGAAGTAGATGCGGTCGCCGATCCACATCGGGTCGCGGTCGGTGAACGGATTGTTGGTGATGTTCTTCGACTCGTGGGTCGCGAGATCGAACACCCACAGGTCCTCGGCCCAGCCGCCCTGGTAGCGCTTCCAGGCGCGGAAGTCCCGGAACAGCGGCGAGTAGACCACGCGCCGGCCGTCCGGCGAGAAGTCGCCGGCGCCGGCCTGCGGCATCGGCAGCCGCGTCGGGAGCCCGCCTTCCACCGGGACGGTGTAGAGGTGGTTGTCGGCCAGGTCCCAGCCGTCGCGCAGCGAGCGGAACAGCACCGCTTTCCCGTCCGGCGTCCAACCGTAGACCTGGTTGTCGTAGCCCCAGCGCGGCGGCAGCGGACCGCGGGCCGGGTAGAAGGTCAGCTGGCGCGGGACGCCGCCGGTCGCGGGAATGACGTACACCTGCTCGTCGCCGTCGTATTGCCCGGTGAACGCGATCCACTTCCCGTCGGGCGAGAACTTGGCGAACAGCTCCAGGCCCGGGTGCGCGGTGAGCCGCACCGCGGTGCCGCCGGTCGACGGTGCCGTCCACAGGTCGCCGGCGTAGGTGAAGACGACGCGGTCGCCGTGGATGTCCGGGAAGCGGAGCAGCTTCGTCTGGGCCGCGAGCGGAGATGCGGCGAGGGCGGCGAGGGCCGCGAGGCGCAGCGCGCGGCTCAGGGTGCGGTCGGTCCGGTGCATCGGGGGGTCTCCTTCGACGCGGCGATGGCGAATGACCAAGCCCGGGGGCGACCGACGCTGCGGTCGTCCCCCGGAGCGTGGCACGGGCATGTGATGTGTTACGGACGGCGCGGTCGGTCCGTTTCGATCCGGCCTACAGCCGGCGCATGGCCGGCGCGGCGCCGGTGAGGAAGAACTCGGCCCGGCCGGCGTGGGCCGGGAACGCCTTCCGGTAGCCGTCGGCCCAGCGGCTCAGGAAGTCCGCGGCGTCGCGCTCGGCCACGAGCGCCCAGACCGCGCCGCCGAAGCCGCCGCCGAACGCCGAGGCCGCTGCCGCGCCCAGCGTGCGCGCGCCGGAGGCCAGGGCGATCGTCTCCGGGATCTGGTTCTTGAGCAGGCGCACCGCGCGGTCCATCGACCGGTCGACCAGCGGGCCGATGCCCCGCACGTCGCCCCGCGCCAGCAGGTCGCCCACCGCCGGGATGATCTCGGCGTTCTCGACGTGGAACTGGTCGAACCGCTCCAGCAGGTCCGGCGTGGGGCCGAGCAGCGAGCGGAACCGCGCGGGCGCGTCCGGCGACGAGCGCAGGGCGTCGGCGAGCCACAGGTCGTCGCGGCCGGTCGCGCCGCGCCACACCTTCATCACCTCGTCCACCAGGCGCGCGGCGCGGTTGTACTTCTCCTGGGCCGCGGCGTTCTTGTCGGCCACCACCCCCGTCACGCCCACCGCGAAGGTCCAGCCCGCCGGCAGCGGGATGTTCCGCTCGTGGCGCACCGGGCAGAACGAGTACTGGCTCAGCTCGCCGGCGCGGCAGCACAGGATGGCCGTCTGGTCCTCGCTGCCGCCCGCGAGACCGACGCCGGTGTCCCCGCGCAGCGTGCCGAAGGTGCGGCCGTTCTCGACCGTGCCGAGGTAGCCGGCGAGGTCCTCCATGGTGTGGATGTTCTCGGCGTACTCCGGCCGCCGCTCGAGCGCGTTGGCGTCGGCGAGCGCGACGTAGTAGCCGATCGACACGGCGCTCGAGCTGCTCATCCCCGCCGCGAGCGGCAGGTCGCCGACCATCCCGACGTCCACGCCGGTCCAGCGGCCCGGGAAGTTGCGCGCGAGGCGCCGGGCCATGGTCATCGGGTAGTTGGACCAGTGGCCCGGCGCGGCCCGCACGCCGGCCTCGATCGCGAACTCCACCGTCTCGCCCAGCCGCGCGTCGGCGATCCGCATCCGGCCGTCGCCCCGCGGCGCGACCGCGAAGTACATCCCGCGCTCCGCCGCGCACAGCAGGCTCCGCCCGCCCGCGTAGTCGGTGTGCTTGCCGAGCACCTCGATGCGGCCGGGCACGAAGTAGCGGCGCACCTCCCCCGAGGTGCCGCCGAGGCGCTGCAGCGCGTCGAGCGCCTGGTCGAGCATCGGCTGCGAAGCCATGGGCTAGAGCTCCACCCGCGTGCCGGCGAGGCGCGCGGTCACGTAGGCGATGTCGCCGCGGGCCGTGAGGTCCAGCACCGGGGCGCGAAGGGCGAGAACCTCGAACCGTTCGCCGAGCGCGCGCATCGCGTGGCGCACGGCGGCCTGGATCTCCAGCTCGCCGTTCGGCGAGGGCGGGATGGCCCGGCAGGCGGCGAAGATCGTGGGGGTGAACATCCAGCAGTTCATGCTGATCAGGGCGTCGGCCTCGGGCCCGACCGCCGCGTCGGCCGCGTCGACCAGCCCGGTCGCGAATCCCGCCGCGTCCCGCTCGATGATCGGGAAGCCCGCGACCCGCTCGGGCTGCAGGTTGCCCTCGGAGACGAGGGTCTTGCGCCAGAAGGCCGCGATGCCCGCGCCGTGCATCGTCCGCAGGCCGCGGTACGCCTCGATCGGGTAGTAGTTGTCCGAGTTGATGACCAGGAAGCGGTCGGGGCCGGCGAACGCCTCGGCGGCCAGCACCGCGTCGGCGGTGCCGCGCGGCTCGTCCTGGACGGCGAAGGCGATCCGGAGCCGCCTGGGCCTGACGTCGCGCTCGAAATGCTCGCGCACCGCCGGCCGGTCCGGGCCGATGACGAGACAGACTTCCTCGTAGCCCGCGTCGGCCAGCGCGCTCAGCACGTAGTGGACGAACGGCCGGCCGCCGAGCGGCATCAGCACCTTCAGCCCCTCGGCCGCGGTCGCGGCCTGCTTCGCGTCGAGCCCGGCGGCCGCGTCGTCCCGGCGCATCCGTGTGCCGAGGCCCCGGGCGAGGATCACGGCCTTGCGGGTCACCGAAGTCACCGGGAGCGGGTCTCCGGACCACGGGTTTCCGGGCGGGTCGGCCCGCGCCGGGAGGCGGTCACCTGCGGCACGACGCGCGGGCCTCCGCCACGCGGCGCTGGAACGCGACAGCCAGGGCCAGGGGGCGCAAGCCGTCGTGGGTGAACGGCAGGGCGGGCACCGCGTCGGCCAGATGGTCGAGCACGCGGGCCGCCGCCGTGCACTCGCCGCGCGACGCGAGCGCTCGCGCGCGCTGCAGCCTCAAGTCGAGGTACACCTGGCGCACGTTCGTGCCGCCCTCCTCCCGCGAGAGATACCGCCCCGCCAGCCGATGCTCGGCCTCGTCGAACCGGCCCGCCTCGGCGAGGACCCCCACGGCCGCATAGACCAGCGTCGAGGGGGCGTCGGGCCAGTCCGGATAGCCGAGCAGCGCGCGAACCCTGTCGTCGGCGGACCGGCCCGCGCGCCGCATCGCCTGCTCGAGGCCAAGGTACAGACCGACGTTGAGCGAATCCACCCGGGTGCCCTCCGCGAACAGCTCGACGGCGCGATCAGGCGACCCACCGGTCGCCAGCACGGTCCGTGCCATCATGCCGTAGAGCGCCGGCAGGCGGGGATTGAGTCGGGCCGCCGCTTCCCATTCTTGCATCGCGGAATCCGGCAGCCCGCTGGCCATGAGCAGCGAACCCAGCAGGAGGTGGGCGGTCGCGTCGCCGGAGTCCGCGGCCAGGGCACGGCGCAGCACGGTGAACGACTCGGGGCGGTTCGGGAACACGTACCGTGTCGGCATGCGCGCGGCGGCGGCGATGTCGGCCGCGCCGTCCTCGGCCGCCGCGTCGCGGCAGAAGCCGCGATAGTAGGCGATCAGCGGATAGGTCTCCGGCCTCGGCATCCCGGGCTCGGTCACGACGTCCGGACCGGCCGGCCACGGGTGGGCGAGCAGGGCCACGACCTCGCCACACAGGCCGAGCCGGAGGTACTCGGTGGCGATGTCCAGGATGCGCTCGGGGTCCGCGGCGAGGTGCGGCCAGAGCTGCGCATCGTCGGCACCCAGTCGGGTCGCTTCGTAGCGCAGCAGCGAGTTCGCCGGGTCGAGGCGCATCAAGCCTGCCAGGCGGTCCCGCGCCTCCGCGTCGCGGCCCAGCGAGTGGAGCAGCGCGACCTCGATCGTGCCGGAGCGCACGCCCTCGCCTTGGGTTCCCAGCCCCCGCACGATTCCCAGGGCGCCCGCGCGGTCGCCACGGCGTGCCGTGAGCTCGGCGAGGGCGATCGTGGCCGCCGGCCGGAAGGCGCCGTAGGCCTGCGCCAGCTCGAAGGCGCGGCGCGCGGCCGCGTCGTCGCCGGCCGCGGCCGCCGCGACTCCGGCGTAGTACCAGGACTCGAGATCGGTGCTGACGCCGTCCACCGCCGTCGCGAGATGCGCGCGGGCGGGGACGTCCTGTCCGAGCGCTGCCTCCAGGCGCCCGGCCGAGCGGTTCAGCAGGACGCTCTCCGGAAACCGCGTCAGGCCGTCGCGATAGGTCCCGAGCGCCTCGAGCAACTGACCCTGTCGCTCCTGCTCGCTGCCCACGGCGGCGAAGTCTCCGTCGCCGCGCTGGTCGGGCGGCGGATAACGGCGCGGCGCCCGCGCGCCGAGCGCCACCTGCGACGCAGGGACGAAGTCGTAGCGACCCTCCGTGTGCTCGAGCACGACGGCGCCGGAGGAGTCCGCGAGGGTCACGGTGTAGGTGCCCGCGGCGGGAAGCGCCGGGTATCGCCGCCTGAAGGTCGCGGCCGGCGTGAGATCGACGCGCTCCGAGGCGATCGTGCGGGACCCGTCGCCGAGGCGGAACACGGCTCCGGGCAGGGCTCGCGTCACCTCGAGCGCCACCAGCACCGAGACCGTGTCGCCGCCACCGGCCACGCGACTGAGCTCCAGCACGGCGTCCGGGCCGGCCCTCGTGACGTCATCGAGGCCGCGCAGCGGGAGCCAGTACTCGGTGAAGCTCGCCGACTGCTCGGGCTCGAGCAGCCCGTACGTCTCCTGGTCCCTGAACAGCCCGGCCTGGATCTCGACGTACGCGCTGCTGTCGTCCGACAGGGTCCGTCGCCAGTCCAACGCGTCGGCGTCCACGCCCCACGACCAGATCTTCTTCGCCGGCAGATCCGACGACGCCGAGTAGTGGACCACCCCGGCCCGCGTGTGCGGATGGTAGACCGCCATCCAGCCCTCGCGACTGCCGTAGCTGAACCGGGACACGGGACCGGAGCGGTGGTTGCCGACCACGCTCAGGTCCACGCCGGCGCGATCCACCGGCCAGGTGTCCACGTCGGCGAAGCCGTGGCCCGCCGTGAACTGCATCGGGTAGAGGATGCGGCTGTCGTCCCACACGCGGACCCCGGCGTTCGTCCACCAGTAGAAGCGGTGGCGCACCGGACCGGGGTTGGAGAGCGTGGTCCGCTGCTCCAGCACCGCGCGGCCGGGGCGCAGCGTGAGCCGGACCAGCCAGCGCATCCCGGTCACGCGGTCGGTGTTCCCGACCCACACGGAGCCGGCGCCGTCGGAGTCGATCGTCGTCGCGTAATCCACCGGCGAGGCGGTCATCCAGTTGTGCGAGACCGGGAAGTTGAACTCCACGCCCAGGGCGGCCCAGGCGCCGCGGTACGCGATGCGCGCGAACTTGACCGAGGGATTGGCGTAGAACAGGTCCGCGCCGTTGACCTTGTCCGTGCACCGGTAGAGGTGCCCGCCCAGATCCGGCAGCACCGTGCAGCGCAGCCACTCGTTCTCGAGGTTCAGGGTGCGCCACAGGCGCGCGCTGCGGCGGCCGGTCAGGTCGGTGAGCAGCGGGTACGGGTAGTTGATCCGACCTTCGGCCAGCAGGTCGAACGGCGGGTTCGGGTCCGGCGGCGCCACCTCGTACGTCGGGATGGTCAGCGTGTCCTGCCACACGCGCACCGGGGCCGGCGCGCGGCCGCCCTGCGCGGCGGCCGGGGAAGGATGCGCCAGCGCGAGCAGCACGGCGGCGTGCGCGAGCCATCGGAGTCCGGTCATGGCTTCACCACCAGCAGCCATCCCTTCGCGGGAGGCACGCGGATCGGCTGGCCCGGGACGAAGCTCGCCGAGTCCTGGAAGTGCGCGACGGCTGGCGCGATGATGCGCGCGGCCGCCGAGTCGAGGCCGAGCGCCGCCCAGTCGAAGCGCGGGATGACCTCGACCGTGTCCCCGGCCCAGCTCGCCAGTGCGACGAGGGCGTAACCCGGTCCGCGGTACACGGTCGCCAGGACATCGGCGCGCCCGGTGGCGACCGGGTTGGAGGGCACCCACCAGCCGATCATCGCGGTGCGCTGGATGCCGATCGAGTCCCACAGCCGCCACAGCGGCCGGGGATCGCCCGACCACGGCAGCCGGTTCGTCATCCCGAACAGCATGCCGCGCCACGGGTTCCCGCCGTCCTGGAGCATCTCCCCCATCAGCCCGAAGGGGATGCCGGAGATCTCGGTCAGCCAGTAGTCGGGCGGCGAGCCGTAGTCGAAGCCCTCGCCGAACCACAGGCGGTCGAGGTAGGGGAAGTGCTCGAGGTAGAGGTTCGCGCTGCTGGCGAACCCGTCCGCCGGGTCGAACTGGTTGGCCGAGTGCAGGTCGATCAGCGGAGCCGGCCGCGCGCGCACGAGCACGCGGCGGATCCGCTGCATCACCGAGCGGTCGAACGCCACGTCGTCGAGGTAGATGCCGTCGACGCCGACGTTCTCGGTCAGCCAGCGCAGACCCTCGACGTAGAAGTTGTGCCACCGGGAGATGCCCGTGTTGATCACCGCGGCGTCGCGCAGCTCCCAGACGTGCCACCCGAAGATGTAGGAGCCGCCAAGGTGCTCCTGGAGCCACGACGGCCCGCCGCCGGCGCCGCGGGCGATCACCTCGTCCCCGAGGCTCCGCAGGGCGAACAGCTCGGGCGCGTGGTCGGTCAGCTCCCGGACCGTGTAGTAGATCTTGACCCGCATCCCGCGCCGGTGGGCGTCCGCGACGTAGCCACGCATCGAGTCGGCGCGCAGGAACGGGTAGTTGAGGTACGGGTTGATCGCCGTCGCGTGGTGCACGTTGACGACGTTGGCACCGGTCGCCGCGATCGAATCGAGCGGGGCGAAGGCATGGTAGTAGCGCGTCGCCCACTGCGCCCCGGTGTCGAGCGGGTGGAACGGCGTGAGCAGCAGGCGGAAGTCGTAGTGCTGCACCTCTCCGGCCTCCATGCTCCGCGCGCCGCTGTAGCAGGACACGAGGTAGGTGCGCGCGCCGCGCAGACCCAGCCGGCAGCCGCCATGGCCGCCGTTGTCCCACGACGCGGGCATGACGAGCGGCTGGGACTGGTAGAAGTTGGTGTTCAGCGGCCGCACGTAACGGTCGTCCCTGAGCGTGAATTGCAGCC
>Ga0187778_10001618_pt1 | contig 15492 bp, 15 predicted proteins | sample 1015_Q2_SP5_20_M_FD_132418 | JGI IMG/M metagenome (GOLD analysis project Ga0187778, IMG submission 132418) | Tropical peat soil microbial communities from peatlands in Department of Meta, Colombia - 1015_Q2_SP5_20_MG | ecosystem: Environmental > Terrestrial > Soil > Wetlands > Peat | place...
AGCACGGCAGAAGCAGAGAACCACGCGCCCATACTCAGAACGGAGGAACCCGCGAGCACGGCCAAAGCCCACCAGCGACCGGGGGGATCAGGTGGAGGAGTAGTGTTTGCAGTTTGCAAGGAGGGCGCATGATAGCATGTCTCGAAAAAGTGGAGGGGGGCGGCGATGACGGAGAGAATTTCGCGGCGTGCGTTTCTCGTTTTTGCAGGTGGAGCGCTGGTGGCGCCGCGCGTTTCGTGGGCAGCGGTGGAGGTGCCGTCGTTGCTGGATCACATATTGCTTGGCTGTAATGATCTCGAACGTGGCATCGCTTTCGTGGAAGAGCGAACCGGGGTGCGAGCGGCGTTTGGCGGCGTGCACCCGGGGCGCGGCACGCAGAATGCATTGCTTTCTTTGGGAGAGCGGCGGTATCTAGAAATCATTGCACCGGATCCCAAACAATCCGGCGTGCAGCAATTCGCCGTTATTGCTAAGTTGACTGAGCCACGTCTGATTGGCTGGGCCGCGCATCCCGGCGATCTCGATTCCTTTGCCAAAAAGCTAAACGGAGCTGGAGTCGTTTTCAAAGGTCCGACGCCCGGCTCGCGGAAACGCCCCGATGGCCGGATGCTCAACTGGAAAACTCTCAATCTCGCCGATGATCACGGCGGACTGCTGCCTTTTTTCATCGAGTGGTCGGCGGATTCAGTGCATCCTTCCGCTGACGCTCCGAAAGGATGTTCGCTCTTGCGGTTCGAAGCCGCGACGCCCGATCCGGACGCGCTCGCGAAGCAGGTCGCGCTGCTTGGACTAGACCTTCCCGTCGTCAAAGGCGACAAGCCGCAGCTGCGCGCCACCTTCGTCGGGCTTAAGGGCCAACTCACGGTCACGAGCTAGCTCGGTTTTGGCACGGATCGTGAAAGGATCTGTTCTCAACGTGAACACAAGAGACAAACGGCCAATTCGCGAGCAGATTAAGTCCGGCTTTCGCCTTGCCGGGTGGGTCTTGCTCACACTGGGGTTCATTTTCTTGGTGCTTGCTTGCACCGCGCTGGCGGTTGGCAAAGGCAACTACACGCACCCTGCTTATCAGGTCCTTGGTCTGTGCGGATTGTTAGGCACTTCCACTGTTATGTTCATTACTGCCCGCCTATGGGCCAAGTGGTTTTTGGGCGTACTGGCGTATGTGGTCTTCAAGGCAGCGCTTAGTCTGCTTTTGGGGCGCACTCCGTCTGTGCCCTCGATCGCGCGACCACGCCTAGTGTTTCTCGAGTTTCTGGTCGTATCGGTGTTCGCCGCTGTCGTGTGTTCCCGTTACTTAACGCACAACGCGCGTACCGTTGAGAGGGCGGGCCTAGTGGGGCTAGTTATGGGGCTGAGCTTCTCCGTCATATACGACTCCAGTTTGCCACTCCTCGCCGGAGCGGCGGTGCTCGGCCTAATCCAACTTACCCATGGGAGACGGAAACCTCGGACCGGATTGTCCTCGCCTCCTCCTATTGCGGAGTGACGTGTGCGGCGTGCTATACTTTTTAGCCTGTCCCCAGGCGCTGTTGCCCTGTGGGCGGTGTGGGTGGATTCGGGGCCAGCTCCTGGTCGAACCGGGGAAAGCAGGTGCCTAACGGTATTGAGGGGGATTTATCGCAGAACGTAATTTCCGGCAGGCGGACCGCACGCGCATCAACGAGCGCATCCGGGCCCGCGAGATCCGGGTGATTGACGAAGATGGCGCGCAGCTCGGCGTCATGCAGCCGTTCGAGGCCACGAAACTGGCTCGCGAACGCGGCCTGGATCTCGTGGAGATTTCGCCCACGGCCGATCCGCCGGTTTGCAAGATTACCGACTACGGGAAATATCAGTACGAGCAGAACAAGAAAGCCCACCAGCAGCGGAAGAGCAGCCGCGGCTCGCAGCTAAAAGAAGTCAAGTTTCGGCCGAACACGGCGGAGCACGATTATCAGGTTCGCAAGAACCAGATCGTCCGGTTCCTGGGTGAAGGGCACAAAGTGCGCGCGATGATTTTTCATCGCGGGCGCGAAATGGCGCACCAGGAAGTGGGGCGAAAGAAGATGGACCGCTTGCTGATCGAAATCGGCGATCAGGGGCAGATCGAGACAATGCCGCGGATGGAAGGCAACGTCCTGGTGGCGCTGCTCGCGCCGAGAAAGGGCGCTAGCGCCCCGAAGGCCGCGAGTCAGCAGGCTTCCCCGGTGCCGCAGTCGTAATTGGCGATAGGTGCGGCGGACCGATTTAGCTTACGAGAGGATTTTGCAATGCCAAGAAATGCTTCGAAACCGAAAATGAAATTGAAAACGCACCGCGGGGCGCGCAAGCGCTTCAAGATTACCGCGACGGGCAAGCTCAAGCGCGGACACGCCGGGAAGCGCCACTTCACCGGAACCAAGCTCGGGGGCCGCATGCGGAAATTGAAGAAGCTGACGCTGGTGAACCCGGCGGACGTGGCGAAGATCAAGCAGATGCTTCCGTACGGCGGCTAGGCCGTCGCTCAGATCGATTTGCTTTTTGAGTTTCGCGGTTCGAGTTTCGAGCCAGGCAGCGCTTCACGGGTGCCTGCCGGCCGATTGGCCCTGACCCAGTCGGGGCAATGTAGCGCCGGGCTTTAACCCGGCATCGTCCGCGCATCGCGGGCGACTTTGCTGGAGCGGCCGCTGTGCGGTTGCGCCGCGAAGGCTACGACGCAGCACACCGGAAACAAACCCGTTGCGGACGGCCTTTCGTGCCGGCTCGCAACCCGTTTTGTTTCCCGTTTGAAATTCATCCAAGGCCGCCTCTTTCGCGCGGCTGCTGGTAAAGCGCGGGTCTAAAGACCCGCGACTACATGAAGGAGAAAACCCATGGCACGCGTAAAACGCGGCACCAAGCGCCGGGCCCGGCGCAAGAAGTACCTCAAGAGGACGAAGGGCTTTTTTCTAACGAAGAGCAAGCTGTACCAATCGGCTCAGGAAGCGGCGAATCGCGCGGATCGCTATGCGAAGCGCGACCGGCGCGTGAAGAAGCGTCAGTATCGGCGGTTGTGGATTCAGCGCATTGGCGCGGCCGCGCGGCAAAATGGCTTGAGCTATGGACAGTTGATTCACGGCCTCAAGGCCGCAGGTGTCGAACTGGACCGCAAAGTGTTGGCCGACATGGCGGTGAAGGACGCCCCGGGCTTCGCGCAGCTCGCGGAAAAAGCGAAAGCTGCCGCTCCTCCGCCAACCAAGGCAGCGTAGAGGAAAAGGCCGCAGGGCTTCGCGGACTTCTCGCCGCGCTCAGTATTTTGTGTTTGCTGCTGCGTCAGATACTCTTTCGACGTGCGCAGTGTCTTTCCGCTAGGGCACGATAAGCCGTGCCCCGTTGCAGAGTTGAACCGACTTATATGTCTTCAGAGGATTCAACTAAGAAAACGCTCGCGGCTCTCGGTGTGACGCAACCCGAGCAGATCGCGCATCTCTTTGCCGGAGTCCGCGCGCGTTTCGAATTTGATTCCGCCGGCGCGCATAACGAGGCGGGCTGGAAGCTATTTCGCGACGCCTGGCTGGGCCGCAAATCCGGCGTGCTGGCGCAAATCACGGACAACTGGCTGAAGCCTGCCACGCCGGAGCTGAAGCGCGCCGTTGGAGCATCACTCAATGAGCTGCGCGCGCACGTCGAATCGCACATCGAAGCGCGGCGCGCCGCCATCGAATCCGGGGCGGAAGAAGCGGCTCTCGCGAAAGAGCGAATCGACCTTTCGCTGCCGGGAGTAATTCGGCCGATTGGCTCGCATCACCTGATTCGGCAGGTCTTTCAGGAAATCGAAGACATTTTCCTTTCCATCGGCTTTTCCGTCGTGGAAGGCCCGGAAATCGAAACGCCGTATTACAACTTCGAGGCGCTGAACATTCCGGAGTTCCATCCCGTGCGCGACGACATGGACACGTTTTACATCGAGCTGCCTAAGGGCGCGCCAACCCCGCTGCTTTTGCGCACGCACACGTCGCCGATGCAGATTCGCACGATGGAGAAGCAGAAGCCGCCAGTGCGCGTCATTGTGCCGGGCAAGGTTTATCGCCGCGACAATCCGGATGCGACGCATTCCTTCATGTTTCATCAGGTGGAAGGCCTGGCCGTCGATACGGACATCACGTTTTGCGATTTCACCGGCACCATCGAATACTTCGTGAAGCAGTTCTTCGGGCCGAGCGTGAAGACGCGGTTTCGCCCGAGCTATTTCCCGTTTACCGAGCCTTCCGTCGAGTTCGATGTGTCGTGCCCGTTCTGTGGCGGCACCGGATCCTCTGCGAGTGGCGCAACCTGTTCGAAATGCAAAGGCGCGGCGTGGATTGAGCTATTCGGAGCGGGCATGGTCGATCCCGCGGTCTACGGCTTCGTGAGCTACGACGCCAAAAGAGTCAGTGGTTTCGCTTTCGGCATCGGCATCGACCGCCTGGCCATGCTGAAGTACGGCATCGATGACATTCAGGTTTTTTTTCAGAACGACCTGCGCTTCTTGAAGCAATTTCCATGACTTTCGCTGACGCCAAGCAACGTTTTTCGAACCGCGTCGCCGATTACGTGCGGTACCGCCCGGGCTATCCGTCGGAAATGCTGGAAGTGTTGCGCGCGGAATGCGGGCTTCGTCCCGGACACGTTGTTGCCGACATCGGCTCCGGCACCGGTTTCTTAAGCGAACTCTTCCTGCAAAATGGCAATCGCGTTTACGGTGTCGAGCCGAATCAGGAGATGCGGTTGGCAGGCGAAGAATACGTGGCTGCGTACGATGGCTTCTCGAGCATCGAAGGCTCCGCGGAAGCCACAACACTCGACGATAGCAGTATCGACTTCGTTGCGACCGGGCAGGCTTTTCACTGGTTCGAACCCAATGCCACGCGCCGCGAATTTGCCCGTATCTTGAAACCCGCCGGCTGGGTCGTTGTTCTTTGGAATGAACGATTGACGGACGTATCGCCTTTTTTGCGCGATTACGAAGTGTTTCTTCGCCAGTTCGGCACGGATTATTCTCGCGTGAACGAAAGTTACCCGCGCGAAGAGCAGATGCGGGATTTTTTCCAGCTCAACGCGTACCGGCAGCAGCGTTTGCCAAACTTTCAGGAATTCGATTTTGAGGGATTGGCCGGGCGCGTCCGCAGTAGTTCTTATATGCCGGCCAGCGATCATCCGAATTACGCGCCGATGATCGCGGAACTCGAACGAATTTTCCACGCGCACCGGCAAAACGGTACGGTGCGCATCGAATACGCCACGCACCTTTATTACGGGCAGTTGCAGGCAGGAACTTGCGCATGAAGATCGTCTACAACTGGCTGAAGGATTTCGTCGATGTGACAGCTCCGCCGGAGGAGCTCGCCTCGCGCCTCGCTCTTTCCGGCACAAACATCGGCAGCGTCGAAACCGGCGCGCACGGCGCGGTCATCGACGCGGAGGTCAGCTCGAATCGGCCGGATTGCCTGGGCCATTACGGAATCGCGCGCGAAGTTGCGGCCATTTACAAATTGCCGCTGAAGTGCGTCTCGCCAAAGCCGCCAGAAAGCACGGCGAAAGCCAGCGACGCGGTGCAAGTGGAAATTCAAGCGCCCGAGCTGTGCGGCCGCTTTACGGCGCGCGTCATTCGCAACGTCAAGATTCAGCCGTCGCCGAGATGGCTGAAGGATCGGCTGGAAGCTTCCGGCGTCGCCAGCATCAGCAATGTCGTGGATATCTCGAACTACGTGATGCTCGAGCTGGGCCACGCACTGCACACGTTTGATTATGCCAAAGTGCGCGACCGTAAAATCGTCGTGCGCCGCGCCAAGCCAGGCGAGAAAATGCGCACGCTTGACGGCGTTGAGCGGGAATTCGATTCCGGCATCTGCATGATCAGCGATGGCGACGGCTCGCGCGCTATCGGCATCGGCGGCATTATGGGCGGCGCGGAAACGGAAATTTCATTTTCCACGAAGAATATTTTGATCGAATGCGCCTGGTTCGAGCCGGTGGCGATTCGCCGCGCTGCGCGTTTTCTGAAACTGCACACGGAGGCTTCGACCCGTTTCGGACGTGGCGCCGATCCGGAGATGGCAGAGCTGGCCTCACGGCGTTGCGCAGAATTGATTTTGCAGCTTGCCGGCGGCGAGCTGCTCGCGGGTGTGGTGGATGTTTATCCCGCCAAGCGCGAGCCGAAGAAAATCCGCATGACACGCGCGGAAATTCTGCGCGTGATGGGGGCGGATATTCCGGATAAGGAAATTGAGGCGAGCCTCGGCGCGCTGGGTTTTGCTCCCGTTCGCATCGACCACAATCGTGGGACGGAAGGCTCGCTGCTGGCGGCGTGGGAATGCACGCAGCCTTCCTGGCGCGCCGAAGTCGAACGTGAAATCGATCTCATCGAGGAAGTTGCGCGCATCTACGGCTTGGAGAAATTTCCGCCTCGTCTGCCTGCCGCGCGCCTGGGCGCTGCGCGCTTGCCGCATTACGAAGCCGAGACACGCCTGCGCGAACGCCTCATCGGCCTCGGCTACCGCGAAATCGTCTCGATTCCACACGTTGCCGAGGAGCGCGACGCGTTGTTCCGACCGGAAGATGTTCAGCCCGCGCGCCTGGCGAATCCGCTCTCCGAAGAAGCGAATGTGCTGCGTTCGACGGGCATCGTGACAATGGCCGCGGCGCTCGAATGGAATTTGAATCACGGCCAACGCAACGCTCGCTTGTTCGAGATTGGCCGCACCTATCGCTTGCATGGAAACGAATCCGTTGAAACACGCGTGCTGACAATTGGCGCGACCGGGGAAGCGCGCGAAAAAGGCTTGTACGATACAGCCCGCGAATTTTCTTTCGGCGACCTGAAAGGCGATCTTGATGCTGTTGGGGCACTCGCCCATGGATTCGACTGGCGAACCGGCGGGCCAGATTGGTTGCACGCGGCCAAGCGCGGAAAGCTTTGCCTCGACGATGCCAATATTGGAGCGGCTGGCCAATTGGCGCGCCGCGTTGCGGAAAAGCTAAAGCTCCGGCAGGATGTGTTTCTCGCCGAGCTCGATTTTGAGCGCTTCTCTGCGGCTGTTGACGCAGGGAAATCCGCGAGAAGGTATGAGCCGCTGCCGCGATTCCCGGCCGTGGAGCGCGATTTCTCGCTGCTGCTCGCCGACGGAATCGCCTTTTCCGAAGTCGCTGATTCTATCCGTTCGCTCGGCATCCCGGAAATCCATTCCATCGAAGCCGTCGATCTCTTCCGCGGCAAGAATGTTCCGGCAGGGAAATATTCACTGCTTGTGCGCGTCACGCTGCAAAGCCGCGAAGGGACCCTCACGGAAGGCCAGATCAATCATTACGCGGGGAAAATTATTTCCATCCTTGAGCACCGCCACGGCGCGCAACTCCGCGCCAGCTGAGCAGCTCGCTCCCTGCTCTCAGGCTATTTTGAGCTTCCTGCTGAAATAGCGCGTGCGCGTCTGATAGAGCACGCGATGCTTCGCGCTGACCGGGATCAATGGGATCAAGATCCAAAGCCACTGGCGCATGACGCGGGAGTGCCACCGCGGGCAGGCCTCGCTGCCCCAAGCCATCAAGCGAGTTCCAAAAACAAGATTGACGGTGAACGTTCCGCCCATGCTTTCCGCGGTTGTTTCGGCTTTGCACTGTTCGCAGAAACCCGGATGCGCATGAAAATTCCTGCACTGATCCGAGCAGAAACGCACTTCGCCTTCCTTGCCGCCGCCAATAAGGGTTGCGCTGCAATTCGCGCACTTGCCGAACATCGCCATTTCGTCCTCCGTAGGAGAGTGCCTGCCACCAGAAATATCACGCCACACCTCGGACGGTTTATGAAACGCGCCGCGCTTTGCCGGGTGTGGTATTGTGCGGATGAGCACAAGCGGAGACGAGATGAGCGCGCCGGTCAAAGTGCAAATCTTCGGGCAGACCTATTCGATACGGGGAGACCTGGACGGGCGTTACGTTCAGGATCTCGCGAAGTACGTCGATGAAAAAATGCAGGCCATTGCCGATGCCACGGCGACCGTGGACACGCAAAAGATCGCCGTGCTGGCCGCGTTGGCCATCGCCGATGAATTGCACAGCGTGCAGCGCGAGCGCACTGACCGCGAAGAATTGTTGCGCGAGCAAGCCGAGCGCTGCTTAACGCTCGTCGAACGCGCCTTGAAACAAACCGCGTAGCCACGAAGCGCTACGCTCTTAAAAAATGACTTTTCGCTCTTACACTTCGGTGTTGGCGTTTCCGGTCATCCTATTGTTGGTTGGGTGTATTCCAAAAGTCAGTTGGTTCGTGTGGTCGGGACACGGCGGTTTCAGGTGGCTGTTGTTGCCACTATGTTTTCCCTACATTTGCATTCGGCTTGTCATACTGATCTGGCGCGCCCAGCCCCAAGAGCGCGTGCAAAAACTTCGCTTCGCCGCGTTTTCCGTGTTTCTCTATCTCGTGATTGCCATCCCCGCCACCAACTACACCGAACGCTACATAAATTCGACGATCGGCGCTTTCATTCAGCGGGGCACACTGGTTCGCCTGGCGATCTTCCCCGTTGGGCTGGCTATCCCCAATCACAACCCAAAACCGTGACGTTGGCGGGATGGAAACGGAACGGCGACCGCTCCAGGATCACTGGCTCCACCTTGTGGGGATACGCACCCACCGATGGGGCCTGAGCTGCGCGTGAAGTTGCGCGGGCAACGGCCCTTTGTCGCTGGCGGCGAGATTCGATTCGACATGCTTGTGTTTGCGCATGCCGGGAATAATGGTGTGCACGTCCGAATTGTTCAAGATGAAGCGAAGAGCCATCTCCGGCATGGTCATGCCTGCGGGAACCAACGGCTCAAGCGCTTCGGCGCGCGCGACGCTGGCCTTGAGATTTTCCGGAACAAAATAGGTGCTGCGCCAGTCGCTCTTGGGCCACGTGCTTTGCAGAGTGAGCGTGCCGGTGAGCGTGCCTTCATCAAACGGGACTCGCGCGATGATGGCAACATCTTTTTCGCGGCAAGCAGGGAAGAGTTCGTCCTCAGGGTTTTGATCGAAGATGTTGTAAATGACCTGCACCGCGTCGATGAGTCCAGTGCGAACAGCGCGAATGCCGTTGGCGGGTTCCCAGCGATTGAGGCTTAGGCCGACGGCGCGGACTTTTCCGCTGGAACGAAGTTTTTCAATGGCGTGCGAAATGCGTTCGTCGTCAAGCCAGCCATCTTCCCAAGTGTGAAGCTGAATGAGGTCGAGCGTTTCGACGCCGATGTTTTTCAGGCTTTTGTCGACATATTCGAAGATGTAGTCGGGCGGATAGCTTTCGTCGAGCGAATATTCGGGACGCGAAGGCCAGCGGCGGTTTTTGGGCGGGATTTTGGTCGCGATGTAGAGTTTTTTGTCAGGCCCTCCGCAGGACGCATTGCCACGGTTGCCGCGTAGAGTCTTTCCGAGCAATTCCTCGCTGTGGCCGTTACCGTAAGCCCATGCGGTATCGAAGAAATTGCAGCCCAGATCGACGGAGCGCTGGAGGGAATTGAGTGACTCGGCGTCGTCGGAGCCGGTCCAGCCGCCCATGCCCCACATGCCGTAACCAACCTCACTAACGTTCCATCCGGTGCGTCCAAATCGACGATAGCGCATGATGCGAGCCCTCTCCGTATAAAATGGGCTTTCATTATAGAGAGTTTTCAGTTGTAAGTTTTAAGTCGTAAGTGGGAAAGAGATGCTGCGCAGGGAGCAAACTGCCGTGCGATTTGGTATTGCGTCTAACCAGGGGGGAAGGCTGAACGATGAAGACTATTAGAAAGCGGTTGTGCGTGGCACTGTTGGCGTGCGCCGCGGCGACCATATTTGGGGTTGGTGCGCAGGGCAACGACGCCGACGAGATGAAGCGCCTGGCCGCGCTGATGCAATGGAAGCCGGGAACGATCGCAGCGGACATTGGAGCGGGCGACGGACGATTCACATTTGCGGCTGTCGAGCACCTGGGAGCCGCCGGAAAAATCTATGCCACAGAAATCGACACCAAGAAACTCGAAGAGCTGAAGGCCGAAGTCGCAAAACGCAAGCTGCGAAATGTCGTTGTGGTGGAAAGCAAAGAAGCGGACACGAACCTGTCGACAGCGTGCTGCGACGCGATTTTTTTGCGGCGCGTCTACCATCACTTGACGAAGCCCGCGGAGTTTGATGCCAACCTGGTTCGCTCGTTGAAGCCGGGAGGGCGCCTGGCAATTATCGATTTCCCCCCGCGTTCGGGGCTGGAGCCCGTGGAAGGAGTGCCGGCGAACCGCGGCGGCCACGGCATCCCGCAGAAAATCGTAATCGAGGAGCTGACCGCCGCAGGACTGCAAGTGGAAAAGATTGTCGATGACTGGCCGGAAGACGATTATTGCGTATTATTCGTGAAGAGATAAACAGCGAGAAATGCAGGGAGAACGCGACATTCGCGTCAACAGTGCCCCGCGTCGAAATTGCGGTTGCCAGCTACTCGATGTCGCCGTCGTCTTCGTCCGCAGCGCCGTGCGGTGTCGCGCTGAGCTGGAGCTCGGGCAATCCTGCCGATTTGAGTTGCTTATTGAGAGCGGGGACGTCGGTGGACTGAAAGTCCTTCCAAAGTTTCGTTACGGTTGCAAAATCTCTTTGCGCCGTTTCGACGGCAGCGAGCTGCGCGGCGGTGGGAGCGGCGTCGGAGCGATCGATTTCCGCGTAAAGACCGGCGATAGCGCCGCTCGTGCGGCCCAGTGTTGGAGTCGGCACGGCCGCTGCGCCGAAGCCGGTAGCGCCAATAAGGCCCGAGAGTTTTTTCTCAAAGGCCGCGACGGCATCCCCGAGCGGGCCGGAAATCTTGTTCGCGGGCGCGGCGGAGTTATCTCCTGATGCGGCAGAACCCTTGCCTGTGAGTTTCTGGACCTGCTCGCGAAGCGCACGCGCCTGCGTAATCGCTTCCGTATTCTCGCTCATCAAGTGAGCGAGCACCTGCTGCTTTTGAAATTCCAGAGCGAGCCCTTCCGCGGAAGTTTTCACGCGCGGATCCATTTTCACGGTCAGTGGCTCCGTGAAGGTGTGGCCGTCGACGGTCAGGCGCACGCTGTACTGCCCTGGCACGGCCATGGGGCCTTGCGGGGAACGAGGCGTGTCGCCGGGAATCGCAGAGATGGGATACTCGGTGCGCGGCGAGCGCGGCGAAGAGTAGTGCAGGTCCCAAATCCAGCGATGCATGCCCGCGGAAGTCGGCAGAGTTTTGGGCATACGAATCCAGTAGCGCGGAATCAATTCCTTGGCGAGTTCTTCGGGAGAAGGCTCAGGCTTGTCCGTATCGGTGAATTTGCGGACGAGCTTTCCTTGAGCGTCAACAATCTCCAGTGTGATAGGAGAGGACGCAGGCTGGGCCAGGAAATAATCGATGACCGCGCCATCGGGAGGATTCTGGGCCGTGGGTTCATCCGGCGGAAGGGGCGTGTCGGGGTTGGTGTCGCGGCGGACACGATACGCTACCGCAGGTTTGAAGAGATGTACTTCGGATTTGGCGACGGCGTCGCTCAGCTGGCGCAGCGGAGAGATATCGTCGAGCACCCAGAAGGAACGGCCATGCGTCCCGACGAGTAAGTCATTTTCGTGAATCCAAAGATCGCGCATCGAAGTGTGCGGCAAATTGAGCTGCAGCGACTGCCAGTGATCGCCGTCGTCGAACGAAACCCACACGCTCGTTTCTGTCCCGGCGAAGAGCAGTCCCTTGCGCACGGGATCTTCGCGAACGGAATCGACCGGGCCATCAGGCAAGCCGTTCGTGATCTGGTGCCAGGATTTTCCGCCGTCGTGCGTGCGATAAACATAAGGATGCAGATCGTCGATGCGGAGGCGGCTGACGGACGCGTACGCAGAGTCGTCGTCAAAATGCGAAGCTGCAAGCTGCGTCACTTTGCTCCAGGGAGTTATCTCGGGCGGCGTAATGTTTTTCCAGTTCGCTCCGCCATCCCGTGTGATCCAGAGGTAACCGTCGTCCGTGCCGGCCCAAGTCGTATTCACATTTTTGAAGGACGGCGCAAGCGAATAGATGACGCCGCGAATTTTTTCGGCGTTGGGATCCTTGGCAGCTTTGTCGCCGAGGCTTGCGGGAATGCCGTTGTGCTCGCGCGCGAGGTCAGGGCTAATGGTCTTCCACGTTTGCCCGCCGTCGGTCGTCTTAAACAGAAAATTCTCGGCGTAATACAGAATGTGCGGATCGACCGGCGAGAAAAGTATTGGCTGAGTGCGGTCGGCGCGAAATTTCGGATCGGCGGCGGGAATTGGGGTGACGTTCTGGAATTGCCCCGTGGAAATGGACCAGCGGGAAACTTCGCGGCGGCCCGCGCCGTAGACGATGTCGGCATTCAGCGGATCGGGCGCGGCATAGCCGTACTCGATAATTCCGACCGGATGCCAGTCGCGAAACGTGATTTCGCCGTCGTTGCCGCGGCTCGAGACGCAAACGGACCCGCTGTCCTGCTGCCCGCTGCATACCAAATACGGAAACGAATTCGACGTCGCCACGTGATACATCTGCCCGGTCGGCTGGTTGTACCAAGTGCTCCAAGTTTGGCCGGAATTGACGGTGACGAGCGCGCCTTGATCGCTCGTGAGCAGCATGATGTTGGGAGAGTTGGGATTGATCCACAGATTCTGATAGTCGTCGCCGCCGGGCGCGCCGCGGAAACTGGTCCACGTCTTTCCGCCGTCGGCGGAACGCATCGTGACGATGCTGGTGCTGTAAACGATGTCCGGATTTTTCGGGTCCACGCGCGGAATGATGAGATCGCCGCCGCCAATCCGCAGAGCCGGGCGGAAATCGGTGGTGATTTTTGTCCAGTTCTCGCCAGCGTCATCCGAGCGGTAGATCCCCACGCTGGGCTCATTGGTGGCTACCGAAGCATAGAGCCGGCTCGGCAGACTTGCTGCGATGGAGGCGTTCACTTGAATGATGCCCTTCGGCAAACCGTTCGTCAGCGCCCGCCAGGTCTTGCCGCCGTCGGTCGACTTGAAGAGCCCGCCCCCCGTCCCGCTGTATTGATTGCCGTCTTCCCAGGGACCCAGGCGAACCTCCCAGAGCGAAGCGTAAACAACGTCCGGATTGGACGGATCGATCTCGACGTCAGAGCCGCCGACGTTCGCGTCTTTCGAGAGGACCTTTTGCCAGTTCTGTCCACCGTCGGTCGAAAGGTATATGCCGCGCTCCTCATTCGCGCCAAAGGGATGGCCAAGCGCCGCGGCGAAAACGCGATTCGCATCGCGCGGATCAACGGCAAGAGCCGGAATCCCCTGTGTATCGCGCAAGCCGAGATGCGTCCAAGTCTTTCCCGCGTCCGTGGATTTGTAAATGCCGTCGCCAACCGAAAGATCGGGGCGCGCGAGCCCTTCGCCGCTGGCCACGTAAACGATGTTGGGATCGGAAGGCGCCACGGCGATCGCGCCGATCGACTGCGTGGGCTGCGCATCGAAAATGGGATTCCAGGTGCGCCCGTAGTCGTCCGATTTCCAGACGCCTCCATTGACGGCGCCCATGTAGAACACGTTGGGCTGGCTCGGCACACCGCAGGCCGCGCGTGTCCGGCCGCCTCGCGTCGGACCAATCATGCGCCAACGCATTTCCTGATACGTGGATTCAGGGTACTGCTGCGCAGCAGCTCGATCCGCTCCGAGAACGGCGATGAAAGTGGCAAGCACGAGCAGATAAAGACGAGAATGGCGAATCACGGCAGACCTCCGGCGAATCTTCAAACGGCACAGCATAAATCAAAAGTTGCCCGAGGTGGAATGAAAGTCTAAGAAACCAGGTTGTGACTAGTGAAGGCGGGGAGTATGCTTTCGGCCGCGACCGGAGGTGAGGCATGGCGATGAATCGAAACGGATGGATGGCGTCAGCGGTTTTGCTGGTGGCAGGTTGCGTTTTGGCGCAGCGGGCAAATGCCCAGACAGCTCCTGCGGCTGGTACGGCGCAAGCGAAGCCGACCGATGCGCAAGAAATGGCCAAGTTAGGAACGGTACCAAATCCCGTCAGTAGCGCGGTGAAGAACCAGTTGCCGCGCTTTTCCAAGATCATGGTCGCGGCCGCGGAAGCAATGCCCGCAGACAAGTATGGCTTCAAGCCGACGCCCGAGATGAACTCTTTCGGGCATATGGTGTTGCATATCGCGCAGTCCAACAATGCTTTGTGCTCGATGGTTTCGGGGACGGCCCGGCCAGAGGTGAAGATCGCCGACACCGACGGAAAAGATCAGCTGGTGGCGGCTCTTAAGGCTTCCTTCGACAATTGCGCATCGGTGCTCGAAAAAGTGGACGACTCCAAGCTCGGAGACCAGTTAATGGGGTATGGCAATCGCCCAACCTCCCGCGCAGCGATGCTCATCCATTTGAGCGAAGATTGGTACGACCACTACGGCGCGGAAGCGGTGTATTTGCGCCTCAACGGCATTTTGCCGCCCACGGCGCAGCCTGCCCCGAAATAGCGGAACGCACCAGCCTAAAAAATCACCACCGCGAGCGTATCGCGGCGAGCAGCAGAGCTGCCACGGCGGCAGTATCCCGCCGCTGGGCCTAAAAATGGAAGCCAAGCTCCGCGGTCAACGACCGCGGGGTCACGTAGTGTGTTCCGCTGAACGTCGACAGGAAGTTGTACAGCGCCGTCTTGTTCATCAAGTTGACCACGGTGAAGCGCAGGCTCCACTTGTAGTGGTCGCCGTGAAAGAGATCGTCCTCTCCCACGCTCGCGTCAAATAAGCTCCGCGGTTGAATGCGCTGCGGGTTGTGGTCATCGTTTTCTTTTCCCGGCCCGGGTATCTTGACGTAAATGGATCCCAGTTCATTCGCGGGGCAACTCGCGAGCGCTGGCCCAAGGGGATTGGGAGCCGCGAGCTGGCCGTTGCAAGTCAGCCCCGCTTCATACTCCTGGTCGGCCGTGAGTGGCAGCCCCAGAATCGCGTTGTACAAAGCCACCACGCCCGTACCGACGGTTGTATTGGTTCCTCCATCCGCCACGGACGTGGAAGGCGAACAGGTCGCCGTGGCCGCCAGGCATGGCACCGCTCCGCTCACCAAGCCGCTGTCGTACCTCCAGTTGAACCCGACCCATGGCCCTCGCTTCCAAGGCTGGTATTGTAAGTGCGTCGTCTGGTTGAAAACTTCGTCGTGGTCGATGCGGAAGACACTCGTTCCTGGTCCGATGATCGGCAACCCGCCTACTTGCGGCAGGAAGAAGCGCGCCGCAACGCCGGACATGACCACCAGTGCCGAAAGTCCGTGGTAATTCGGCACGTTCAGGCGGATCGCATATCCCGGAATCTTGTTGCGCTGCCACTCGATGGGGAACGTGATGGGCGTAGCGCCCACCACCCCGAAGTCGTAGCCGTTATGCGTGTATTTCCAGATGTATTCGGCATCCACAACCGCGTACTTTCCCAAGGCTTGCTGAATTCCGGCATGGAACTCATTGCGGAAGGCCGGCGTGATTGAGCCCCCGACGCATGGGACGCCCGGCGGAGGCACGATCGCCGCGAGCACCGGAATGCTGCATCCCTCGCTGGCAATCACCA
>Ga0187778_10001620_pt1 | contig 15489 bp, 15 predicted proteins | sample 1015_Q2_SP5_20_M_FD_132418 | JGI IMG/M metagenome (GOLD analysis project Ga0187778, IMG submission 132418) | Tropical peat soil microbial communities from peatlands in Department of Meta, Colombia - 1015_Q2_SP5_20_MG | ecosystem: Environmental > Terrestrial > Soil > Wetlands > Peat | place...
CTGCGGCGGAGCCGAAGGCTCCTATTCCAGACTTTTCAAAAAGCGCGAGCTTGGAGAGCCAGTAGGCTTGGGCCACAGCCTCGTCAGGCGTGAAGTTCTTGGCGTCGCATTCGTCCCAGGGGAACTCGACCGGGTTCCAGTTCTGGGGGAACCAGAGTTCGTAGGTCCTGAGGAGGGTCTCGGACACAACGTCCCAGTTTCCGGGGAAGACGTTCCCATCGCTCTTGTCTCCGGCGCCGTCCTTCAAGAATCGGTCCTCTCGCTACTCATGTTCTCGCTTCGCTAGCCTGACTCCACGATCACGGTGCCCTTCATCCAGGAGTGGTAGAGGCAGTAGTAAGAGAAGTTCCCGGGTGTGCTGAAGGTGTAGGTCCAGCTCCCGCCGGGTTTGATGTTTCCGGAGTTGAAGCTGTTGTCTGTGGCGGTGACGGTGTGGTAAGGCGCAGTCGTGTCCATGTCCTTGAAGGTCACCGTGTTGTTCTTCCCGATGATCACGACTACCACCGCTGGGGTGAACGTCAGCTTCCCGTTGGTTCCCACCCCCGGCGGCATGATCACGGTCCCCTGGGCGGCCGTGGCACTCCCGGCGCTGAGGGACTGCTGGAGGGGGACTCCGAGGAAAGCCCCAATGCCCACCAAGACCAGGAGTAGTACGACGACGAGCGAGATTAGGACCCACTTTGGGGAGTATTCCTCTTCGTCAGAGTCGAGGATGCTCATCCCAGGGACGCCACCATCGAGATCAGGAGTCCTGCGAGGAACATCAGTGGAATGATGACAGCGATGATGAGCGATCCGGGCTCTTCCTTCAAATTCATGTAAAACAGAACCGCGGCAGCGGCCTGGCTAATGGCGAAGGCCACCACAGCCGAGGCCGCGACCAGGACTGGATGGAGGTTCTCCGCTGCGAGTACCTCGGCAATCACGGCGACCACGGTGTATACCCAAACGCCTGCGAGGACTGATGCTTTCATTTCTCAACGCCTCATAGCAGGTAGAAAAGCGGGAAGAGAAAGCACCAGACTATGTCGACGAAGGCCCAGTATAGGCCGAAGTTCTCGATGGCGCCGTGGCTGTCCTTGGTATAAACTCCTGCCGCCGTTTTCTTCATCAGATACACCATGACGATCAATCCTGCAGTGACGTGGGCTCCGTGCAGGCCTACTAGGAAGTAGTAAGCGCTGGCAGCCAGTTGATAGAGCGAGTTCGGCGAAGCGATAGTGAAGCCGGTGGACGCCAGGTCGGTCCACTCCGACAGCTTGATCCCCATGAAGACGGACCCGAGCACGAAGGTGACGGCAAGCCAACCGAGGAGCGCCCTCTGGTCCCCCTTCCTTATGGAGAGGACAGCCATGGCCATGGTGAAGCCGCTGCTGATAAGGATGAGAGTGTTTGCCGTTCCCAGCGGAATGTTGTGGATGGTCGAAGCCAGCGGCCAGCCGGCCACGGATGTTCGGATGAATGTGTAAGCGCCGATGAAGGTCCCGAAGAGTATCACCTCTGACGAGAGGAAGAGCCACATCCCCAGCTTGACCTTGGGAAGGGCGGCGAAGGGCCACCTCTCTTCCCCCTCGTCTGGGATGGAGAACTTACTCCTCAGGTCGTCCTTGGCCCAAGAGAAGAATGTGTACAGGACTACGAGAGCCCCGGCTACCATGGTCGCGAGGCCGGCCGCCGAGGGATAGAACGGTGCTCCCAGAAAGAATATCGTGACGCCAAGGCCGAGGGTGAATGGCCTCGTGCTTGTGTGGCCTCCGTGAGTTTCTGTCGAGGCGACACCGGGGGGGTCCGCCGACGGCGTCGCTGCAGTCGCTAGCTGCCCTATCCATCCTCCAACAGGGGCGGCCTCTGAGCCGACTGCGGGTGTCCTATCCTCTGTACCTGAGGACCATTCGAGGTCGCTCGAACCCCATGGATTGGGTCCAGACGGAGGTCCCCTGAACCAGGTGTAGACGACGTTGTAGGCGAGGAACACCTGTGCGAAGACGAAGATGAACGCACCGACAGATGCGATGCCGTTGACCTGCGCCAGGTCCCCTGTGTTGGGGTAGGTGAAGACCCTCCTGGGCATGTCGGTGAGGAAGCTCATAGGGAAGTAGAGGACGTTGAAGCCGATGAAAGAGACTATGAAATGGACCTTCCCAATCTTCTCGTTGTACATCTTCCCCGTCATGCGAGGGAGCCAATAGTAGATGCCCGCTATCAGGCCGAATATGGTGGCCCCCACCATCACGTAATGGAAGTGGGACACGACGAAGTAGGACCCCCTGAAGACCCTGTCGAGGACCGGGGACGACAGGAAAACCCCCATCAGGCCCCCGAAGATGAAGAGAACCACTGCGCCCAGGACGAAGAGGAAGGGAGTCTTGAATTGGATTCTTCCCCTGACGAGTGAGAGGGTGAAGGCTATGACAATGATACCGAATGGAATCGAGATTGCTTCCGTCGACGCGTCAAAGACTTCCTGGAGGTCCAGGGGAATCCCCGTGAGAAACATGTGGTGCATCCAGACCCCGAAGCTGAGGGGAAGGACGACAAGCGCCGTCGCGACGAGAATCCAGTTCCTCCCTGCCAGCGGTCTGCCGGTGAACGACGGGAGTATGTCGGAGATGACGCCAAAGGCTGGCAAGAGTACGATGTAGACCTCTGGGTGGCCGAAGAACCAGAAGAGGTCGTCCCAGAGGATTGATGGGTCAATCCCTGGGACGTTCAGGATGGCAGGGCTGGTGAAGAAGCCCGTCCCCAATATCCTATCTGAAACGTTCAGCGCGAAGGCTGCTATCAGCGTGGGGAAGGCGTAGAGCATCGCCACGGTGGTGAAGAGTGCGAACCAAGTGAACATGGGGAGCTTGGAGAAGCCCATGCCCTTGGTCCTCATCCAGAGGATGGACGTGATGATGTTGACACTTCCTAGAGTTACTGACACCGCGAGCAGCAGTAGCCCGATGTATGTCAGCGTGGGGCCAGGCCCTGGCTGGAAAGAGGGACTGGAGAGAGGCTGATAGGTCGTCCAGCCTGACGCAGCGGAACCGCCCGGAACGAAGAAGCTGGAAACAGCGAGGATCCCTCCTCCCAAGAAGAACCAATAGCTCAGGGCGTTGAGCCTTGGGAAGGCCAGGTCCTTCGCCCCTATCTGGAGTGGGACAAGGTAATTGAAGAAAGCAACGGCGAGAGGCGATAGGAACCAGAAGATCATGATGAGCCCGTGCATTGTTACGGCCTGGTCGTAGTATACAGCGCTGAGGAAGCTGTTGTTGGGGACCGACAGTTGGACTCTCATCAGAAGTGCCAAGGTTCCTCCGGCCATCCCGAAGTAGAGAGACGTGAAGAGATACAGCAGGCCGATGTCCTTGTGGTTGGTTGTCGTCACCCAACGCCCGAGCCACGCTGTCGCACCCATCTAGGTCACCCGGATGACATCCATGCGTTCCAAGCGGGCTGGCTCACGACTGTGAGGTTGGCTATCATGAAGGCGTGGCCCACCCCGCAGAGTTCGAAGCAGTGGATGGCGTCCTTGTACACCCCTGCCTCGGGGACTTCGAACCAGAGCTGGTTCACCTTGCCCGGAATCGCGTCCTCCTTCACCGCCAGCATTGGGATGCCTAGGGCGTGGTAGACGTCTCTGCTTGTTATGTTCAGAATGACGACTCGGCCGGCTGGAACGGTCAGGTTGTCAATCGCGAAGTGCCCGTTGGGATAGGTGAAGTTCCAGCCCCATTGGAAGGCGGTGACCTTGATGGTGACGGAGTTCGGGGTGGTGGGGATCGCGATGTTGGTGGCGCTTGCGAAGGTCTGGTAGCCTGCCGCGCCGAGGGCGAGGGCCATGATCACGACCACGGCCAGCACCACCCAGAGGCTTTCCGGCCCCTTTGAAGGAGGGGGCGCGCCCTCCCTGGCCCTGTACCTCACGGCGAAGAACAGGAGGAGGCCGACCACGAACCCGCCTGCTATTATCCCAGAGACAAGATACCAGCTGAAGAGGAAATCAAACGTCGCCGTAGTAGGGGGAACAGTCAGTACAACCGAATACATTAGGCTAAAAGCGCGTTTGCGCCCTAAAGTCTGGGTTATAAGTTTTGATAGATAAGTCGGGTTTTCAGAACAACTTGCGTGAAGCCTGCCCAGTCCCGATATAACGTATAATTATCGTCCTTGAAGAGGCCAGATTGCGGTGGGGTGGCGGAGCGGTTACGCGTGCGCCTGCAGAGGTACCCGCCGGTGAGCGCATTCACAAGGGTCCGAATGCGGCTACCCGAGGCCGCCGGAGATCCCTTCCCCACCTCTCTTTAGCGGCGAGACAGGCTACACGAACAGCGCGTAGAGCACGATGGCGGAGATGAATACGATTGAGATGGTGTTCAGGACCTTGATCAGAGAGTTGATTGCAGGTCCCGCAGTGTCCTTGAACGGGTCGCCAACGGTGTCCCCCATGACTGCTGCCGCATGGACCGGAGTGTTCTTTCCCCCGAAGTTCCCGAGCTCGATGTACTTCTTCGCGTTGTCCCAGGCAGCGCCCCCGTTGCACATCAGGAACGCCAGGAACACACCTGACGCGACGCTTCCTATGAGCAGCCCGCCCAGGGCAAGTGGACCGAGCAAGAACCCCACGACCAACGGAGTCGCGACCGCCAGGAGCGCTGGCTTGGCAAGCTCCCTCAACGCCGCAGTGGTGCTGATGCCGACGCACTTCGCGTAGTCAGGCTTCGCCGTACCCTCCATGATGCCTGGGATCTCTTTGAACTGCCTGCGGACTTCGTTCACCATCTTTATGGCGGCTCGTCCGACAGCCTGAATCAGGAAGCTAGAGAAATAGAAGGGAAGGAGGCTTCCGATGAATATCCCTATCACGACCCTCGGGTCGCCTAGGGCGTAGGAGAGCGATGCGCCCGGGATTAGGCCGTACTTCGCGAAGAGGTTGTGCTGAGATATCAGTTGATTCGCCTCGTTCTGGAATGCGAAGAAGAGCGCGACGGCCGCGAGTGCCGCCGACATGATCGCGAACCCCTTCGTGGTCGCCTTGGTCGTGTTCCCGACGGCGTCGAGCTGGTCCGTCACTTCCCTGACGCTCGGTTCGAGCCCCGCCATCTCCACTATGCCGTTGGCGTTGTCGGTGATGGGGCCGAACGAGTCTATAGACATGATAACCCCCGTGAGGGAGAGCTCAGCCATCGCGGCAACGGCTGTGCTGTACACGCCCACCAGTATCCTGGAAGACTCCGCGAGACTGGAGGGAGCCGCGTAGTACCCTATGAAGTATGAAATCAGTATGGCAAGTACAAGCACCACTGCCGACGGCGCGGTGCTCTGGAGCCCCGTGGAGTATCCCGCGAGAAAGTTGGTGGCCGCCCCCGTCTGGCTCGCTTCGGCTACGAACTTTACCGGCTTGTAGTTGTATGAAGTGAAGTAGTCCGCGACCCTTTCGATGGCGACCACGACAATTACCCCGACAACGGCGCTTGCCAGCATCGACCACCCGAAGGAGTTTCCACCGAAAACGTAGTCGCTGATCACCGCGTCGATGATTATGGCGATGACGGCCGAGATTATGAGCGAAATGTTCAATGCCCCCATTGGATTCTTCGAGATTCCCTTCCTGATGTAGAACCCTCCTAGTATGGAGCCCACGATTCCCGAAGCACCCAGGAGCAACGGATAGACGAGCAACTGGTTCGAAGTAAACAGAGACTCGAGCGACCCGTAGGCCGAGCCCCCTGCAGTGATGAGTGCCGCTAGGATCAGGCTTGCGACAGAGATGACCACGAAGGACTCGTAGATGTCGGCGCCCATGCCCGCGCAGTCCCCCACATTGTCGCCAACGTTGTCCGCAATCACGGCCGGGTTCCGAGGGTCGTCTTCTGGTATTCCCGCCTCAACCTTGCCGACCAAGTCCGCCCCGACGTCGGCGGCCTTCGTGTAAATGCCGCCAGAGACCCTCATGAACATGGCTATCAGGGAGGCGCCGAACCCCAGGCCAGCCAGGATGGCCGGCGTGGCCACGATGGTGCTTTCAAAGGCAAGATAGAATGCCGAGACCCCGAGAAGGCCGAACCCCACGACCGCCATGCCCATTACCCCCCCGCCCCTGAACGCGAGCGTCAGTGCGCTTCCAAGGCCCTTTCTCGCCGCCTGGGCCGTCCGTGAGCTGGTCCTCACGGTCATGGCCATCCCGATGTATCCCGCCAGGGCAGAAAGGAACGCCCCGACCAAGAAGCCGGCAGCAGTCGCTCCGTTCGTTTTTAGGGGAAGATCGATGAAGACGAAGATCAGAATGGCTACCACGGCTGCGATGGGGGTGATGACTTTGTACTCCCTATTGAGAAACTCGTCGGCCCCCTGGCGAACAGCGGTGGCGATCTCGACCATCCTGGGGTTGCCAGGATCCTGCCTCCTTACTGTGTATACGAGGAAGATTGCATAGAGGAGTGCGACTACTGCCCCTCCTATCGCGAGGTACCCGTAGTCGAAGGCCATCTGTGCACGGGCGCCTCAAAGTTCGCTTTAAAACAATTCCCCGAAAAAGGGCTACCTCGTGCGGCCCCTTCTCTTGGTAAGGACGTACGAGATGATGAACGGAAGGACTGTGGTCACCTCGGCGTAGAGGCTCGCCTGCCTGGCGTGCTCCTTCACCTTGCCCCAGGAAATCGCCTCCTTCAGTCGCGCGCCGCTGAGAGACCCGTCATACTCGGACGCGGTCGTGATGTAGCAGGCCCAGTCCAGCCCGCCGTGGAAAAGGTTCCACCAGATCAGGTGATGTTTTGATATTCCCCCGCCCAGGACGAGTGCGCCTGTCTCCTTGGCCTCGGCCGTGATGTCTGAGAGTCTCCTCTCGTCCCCTATCAGGTCGACCCGAAAGTCCCGGTGCCTTTCGGCGAAGAGCCAGAGCTGGCTCCCGACGGCTCCGTCGGTTATGCCGGGGACGAACACGGGGACGTTCATCTTCTGGGCCCAGTAGAGCAGAGAATCCTTCGACCCGAGGTCGCGGCCGATCTCCTCGCACAGCTGCTCCGTGGTGATCGACTTCGTCCCGTCGGAGTACAGCCTACCGAGCAGCGCCTGCATGCGCTCTTCGATCAGTGGCCCGTAGTTCTGAAGCGGGACGAGGATGTTCCCTAGACGGTGATAGCCCGACCTCCGAAGCTTGGCGTCGTCCAACTCGAAGCTCCCCTCGTAGTAGTCAGCCAGGGTCCGGGCGATGTCGTGGTCCAGGGTGCCGCAGGTGGTCAAAATCACGTCGACGAGCCCCTCCTTGACCATGTCCACGAGTATCCCCCGGGTGCCCGTCGAGACTATCGCCGCAGGGAAAGACAGGAACTTCGTGCACCCTTCTCGAGTGCACATCGCGTCCAGGTTCGTGGCGACCTCGTAGAGGTTCTTCGCCATGAAACCCCCTGCCCTGCCCATCCCATCGATCATATCTGCGATGTCTTCCGAAGGGGAGGCGTGGAGGTCCAGGACCTTCCTTAGCCCCTGGATGCGTCCCATGGGAGTTGATGTCGCGCCGACTCCGCGCTTTTAACCATTCAGCGAGCACTTTCTGGGCACCGACCCCCACCGATACAACGCGGTACGGCGCTGAGATTGAACCACCCGTCGCAATAGATACGGGAGCCCCACTTCGGAGTTACAGGAGTAGCGGGCCCCAAGGGTCGTGCAGGCGTACGGACTCGATTCATGCTTAGAGTGCTCGACAGCTCTGCTTGATGCCGGGAACGAGCTGGTTTGCCCCAATTGCGGAGTGGTGAAGGAGAAAGTCGTTGTGGCCGAAGTCGCAGACACGATGATGGTGCCTATATTGGCACGGCAGACACTCGGGAGCTACATGGGTTCGATAGAACCAACTCGCGAAGAGAGATTCTCCAGAGGCGTGGCGGGTTCGAACTCAAGGTATGATTATCTAAAGTCAGTCTCCGATTTCGCGGGACGGTCGGAAGGAGCCGCTCTTTCATGCAGCAGGATGATAGAGCGGGTGGCGGAGAAATTGCTTCTCCCAAGGATAGTGATTCTCCAAGCGGCCTCAATAGCCCGAAGGGTCTTCGCGGCAGACCATCCTCGTCGCCGCGTGACGATCCCCTCGGTCTCGGCGTATTCCCTGATTGCGGCCTGCAAAATCGAAGGTGTCACTTCAGTAAGTGTGAGGGAGGTGATCGGCGCACATGTGAGCCTTGGGAGAAAGGTGAGCTCGTCTTCCGTCATCCAATTGGCACTCGAGTCCCCTGTCAAGACCTTCGCGCGCAGGCCAGAGGACTACCTCACTCACGTACTGGCTCGTCTCTCCCTGAACTGGCGTCTCTGTGAGAATCTAAGGGTCGAAGGGGTTTCGCAGACTGGCTTCTTCAACTCGCTTCGCGAGACGGCGAGGGAGATCCTTCGGTTCGCAGATGAGGGCGCGATGGCCGGAAGGAGACCATGTGCTCTTGCCGCGTCCGCCCTATATTCGGCAGAAATGGCTAATGCCATCTGCGAATCGAGGAGGAAACGCATTACTCAGAGGGACCTAGCAGAGTGCGGAGACGCCGCGGAATACACTATTAGGGAACAGTGCGCCCGAATCTTCACTCCTGCGGTTCAGATGCTGGTGACCCGAAGGTCGCGGACCCTGCTTCCTGCATCCTCATGATGAACGGACCACTGGGTCCCTGGATGCCGACCTGAGCGAGGGACACCTCGAAGTCGACCGTGCATTGCGCTCCTCTATCTACGCTGTAATCGAGAGCAGCTTGGAACCCATCGCGCCGTGCCGTGGAAGCTAGGGTGGCGCTTGCAGCTTTCATGACCGGGTATACCGCCGAATCAGTGCAGTTGGTGACGCCGCTCTCGGAGACTCTGCTAGTTGTCGTCTCGACCGCTTCCAGACAGTCTGCGATGGCGCTCTGCAGATGCACAGGCAGATGGACCAGGTGGTCTTCGTGCTTGCTGAAGTAAACTCCCTCCGGGCTGTCACTGCCTTTCGCAAGAACCTGCAGAGAAATGCCGAGGTCGCCAGAGATTAAGCCATTGAACGGGGCGACCATCGACATGTTGTCGACCACGCTGCCTCCATCTGCCAGCTTGGCGGACACAAGCACCGTGAGATTGCCCTCAATCTGGTCGTCGGAGAGCGAACCAGTCTCGTCGGCTATCTTCGTAGTTGCCGTGGAGCAGCCCCATACCTGCGATTCGAGCAGCGTCTGCTCCTTCACGAGAATGTTCGCTCCTCCGACCCCTGCCAGAGCGATTGCAGTATCGCTGATTGAACTTTCGGAGTCGGACCTCGAATACATCGTTGCCCGGTCCTGTGATGCGAAAAAGAGAGCGAAGTTCGAAGCCAGGATGACGGCAAAAATGACCACGGCGGCTGAAGTCGCCCCTATTCCAACGTGTTTGACCATGCTTCCACGGTGACCTCCTCCGGAATCATGCCGAGGTTCACAGCGACGTAGACCGTCCCGCTCGGAGGCGAGCCGCACGATCTGGGGCCAATCGTCGCCGAGAGCGTGACTGAAGCGTTCGAAGCTCTCGAGAGTTCTGAGCATATTGACTCGGGTGTAGACTGTAACATCCAGAAGACCCCTTTCTGTTGAAGATAGGCAAGCACATAGTCGCGAAGCTCCTCCTGCAACATCAATTGCCTCGAAGCGCTGTCCCCGGATCTAGGAGTCCAGACGGCGGCCCCGGAAATGGCCGACATCCCCACGAGGGCGGCGATTGCGATGTCCAGATACCTCAACCGGGCAACATCTCCGAAAGCAAGATCACTACTGCCAGGATGGAAAGAGAGACAAGGATGGCGTACACTATTGCGATGTCCACATAGACCTCCACCTCAGCCAGCCTGGCTCACCCGAACCTGGGTTCCGCTGAGGAATGCAACATAGCGGACGGTGGGCAGCAGTGTGAAGTCCGGAAGGGACCACTTCGAAGAGAGCAAAATCGTTCCCTCTCCGTAGTTGCACGAAATGACCTTCCCGTGGAGCTGTATCTTGTCTGAAGTCAAAGCGTCCCCGAAGGAGAAGTTCAAGGAAACCCCTGGACGAAGCCCGTCAAGCACAGCCCGCACACCGTCGGCCTCCCGCCAGTCGGCGCCCTCCCTGGAGCCTCTGACGGTGCCGGTCAACAGCGGGGCGAGGACGAGAACCAAGGCAAGAGAGGCAACGATGTAGACTCCCCAGGAATTCATCGCGCTGATCGAGGATGCCGGCAGGTCAATTCACCGATAGGAAGAGCCACGCCGACCTGTCGCTGAATCGGAGAAGATGGGAACCCTGGCTCACCGAGACTTGGAAGTCGCAGGATGCCGGCACGTTTTCGCTTTCCGTGTAAGTTCCCGCGCTTAGGCTTAGCGAGCCCTTTGCGCACGCGATTGTGGATGAGGGAAGAAGTATGGCGGCACCTGCGCTTCCGTTCCGGACAGCCTCCGACGCAACCCCTGCCATTGTCGCAAATGCCGCCCTGAGCTGGAGTTCCGAGTCGAAGGAGGAGAAGGATGCATAAGTAACCACAGACCCTGCTACAAAGAATGAGGAAACAAGCACGACAAGGCAGTATTCGACTATCTCTGCCATTGTGGTAGTACGGCCTCAGGCAATTTAAGCAGCCACGTTGGCTCTTTTATCGTCTCGAGCTGTCCGAAACCAGTGGTCTTGAAGTCGAGTCTCGAAGCCGCCTTCTTCAGGCTGACTGCTAGAAGAAAGCGACCATCAGAGCCGCCGCCGTTGTTGCTCGAACTCTTCGAGAAGGCTGTCAGGTACGATGGGTGGAGCGATGAATCTTACCCATTCCTTTACAGGGTCAGGTCGCTGAACTCTGTCCCTCACTACGAAGTCGCCTGCAACCTGCCGCTCGAGTCCATCTTGATTCTGAGAAGGGCCGTGGCCGAAGTCTCTCTCGGCCTGGATCCGAAGGAGGTCGAACCCCTGACTTTCCGCAGACTGGTGGAGGTACTGACCCAGCACTCCGCAGGCAGGCTCGCCGCCTACGGAATCAGGAACAGGATAAGGGAGCTTTCCGAGCTGGCTGCGTACGAAGCCATTGGGCTGTCCAGAATCCTGGCTCTGGCCAAAGACGAAAAGGTGACGGAGTTCTTCGTCGATTCCGAGGTCACCCCTCTGTACCTGGACCACGCGTCCGCCGGGAGGTGTGAGACAGGGCTGGTCCTGACCGAGAGGGAGAGGAGTTCCCTTGAAACGCATCTCGACACTTTCAGCGGCTACACCCTGGACTTCAAGACCCCTTCGCTGAAGAACGACCTGCCCATCGGAGGTGCTGTGCTGAGAGTATCACTCGACCTCGAGCCAGTCTCAGTCAATCGATTCGCACTCGACGTCAGAAGGCTGAACGTTACCTCGCTTTCGCTGCCTCGGCTGATCAAGCTTGGGGTCCTTTCCGAAGAGGCCGCCGCACTGCTCGTGGGATGGTTGGAAACTGGAGGGAACGTGACGATAGTGGGCGAGACGGGCACGGGAAAGACCACTCTTCTCAACGCCCTGGATGAAATGGTCGAGAGACGCCTGAGGCGCCTGTACATCGAGGACGCCGTCGAGACCAGAGACATGCTCGACCTAGGTTACCATCAGATGAAGGTAAAGGTCGACCCGTTCGAACGCGGAGATGACTCAGGGAGGACAAAGGAGTCAGAAATTGTAAAGGCGCTGCACCGTTCCCCCGACATCGTTATCCTCAGCGAAATCCAATCAGAAGAGCATAGCCGGGCATTCTTCCAAGCGCTTGCCTCGGGGGCAAGAGGGATTCAGACCTTCCACGCCTCGTCGGTGGAGCAGGCTGTCCGGCGGTGGGTGAACATGCATCGCATCTCGGAGCAGAGCCTGCTAGATCTCGGATTGATCGTGCAGATGGTCAGGCCGGATAGGCTGAAGCAAGAAAGGTACGTGCAGAGAATCTGCGCCATGAGCCAGGCGGAAGGGGTCCCTAGGCTGAAGGAGCTCTTCACGCGCGATCGTGGATTCAACCTTCTCAACGTGGCAGGTCAAGACCATGTGTTTGCCTCCGAGGGGGTCGATCCAGGAAAGTTGCGCGCAAAAGTCTCCCTTGTAGTCGAACGAATTCGCGAGAGGACTCGAAGCGAGGCATGAGATTCGCTTCCTACGATCACTTCGGAATCAGCGCCTGGAAGATCGCAGCCGCCGCGGCAGCGGCCTCCGCTCTGGCTGTGTGCTCGATGGGGGTAGTTGTTGGAGACTCCCTGGGGCAGGCGAAACCGGCAGCTATGCTTGTCGTAGGAGCACTGGTGGGCTACATCGTCCTGTCGACGCCGAGAAGGCTACTCGACGCACAGAGGGGGGCCCAGGCCCGGGAATCTGTCTTGCTCTCCGCAGAGGCCAACGCCTGCCTGAGCGTCATGGGGTCCAGGTCGCGAATGCTCGTCCTTCTCAGGTCGAGGGACGCCTCCGTGGCAAGGGCCCTCACTGGGGTGGCAAGACTGGTGCTGCTGGGCACCAGGGTCGACGCCGCCGTGGACTCCTGCGCAAGTAGCTTGGCCTCCTACTCAGCAACCGCCTCTCTTCGAGGAATGGCCACCCTGAACGCCGGCAGCCTTGACGAAAGCGATGAAGAAGCAAGGGGGCTGGCGAGTTCTTCGGAGCTGAGCAACGAGACCAAGCTTCCCATGTTCATGACAGCCTGCTTCTTCGCACCGATCATGCTCCTGTTCTACGCCGCCTTCTCGCATTCATACGACCCTGGGAGCCTCGCCGAGTTGGCAGCCTTCGAGTTCATCGTGATTGATGTAGCTTTCTTCCTCAGCTCTGCGGAGAGGGGGTCCCGATGAACGCGGACCTCTCCATGCTCCTGTCGCTGAGAAGGGTTCTCGAATCCGCAGGTGGAGGGAAGGGGATGTCTCGGTCTATCGTAGAGGAGCTGGCGGGAGTCAGACCACTCGGTTCAGAGTCGGCCCGGAGGCTTCTCCTCGGGTTCCCTCTGTCCAATTCTCTCCGGCCGCTTGTTGAGCAGGGTTCAGATGAGGTATCCATCCTTGCGTCCTTGCTAGTCTCAGCTCCCAGGAGCAGCATCTCGCTTGTGGGAAGGAGCGGAGAATTCCTGGCCAGGACCCTCGAGAGATGGGTCAAAGCTAAGGAGAACAGCATGCTAGAACACAGGGTAATGAAGTTCAGGAGCCTCGTGATGTCCGGGGTACTCGGAGCTGTGACCGCAATGGTTGCTTCGCTCGGGCCGCTTGTGGGGAGTCTGGACTTCAGTGGCAGCGCACCACCGGTAGACTCCTTGACGTTTATCGCCGCGGCCGCCGCCATGACAGCCATCAGCTCGGGAATGCTCGGCTACTTCATGTCCGGCCGAGGATTCTACCTTAACCTGGCGGCCTCGCTGTTACTTTTCTCCGCGGTGAGCGCGATAGTCGCTCCCCTGGTCAGTATTCCTTCGTTGACTCTATGGGGCGTTAAATAGGGTATTCCCATTATGATTCGATGGGTTCCCGTCGAAACTTCAGGCTTAGTCGCAGAGGCGCGCAACTCATAGAAGAAGCACTACTGCTGTCAGTGGCTCTTGTGGCGCTTTCGCTCCTTGTCGGAGGAATAGAATCGATACTCAAACAGAGCTCGAGTTATACCGCGAATGTTTGGAGCTCAATTACGAGCTCCCTGAGCAGCATATTCGGCAGCCTGTTTCACTGGTGAGCGCCGTGCACCTGGCACGTGAGCTACTCTCTCGGGTATCATGGCGTCTGCGACCGCAGGTGGGCATTGGGCTGGAAGAGCTCAGAATTGCTGAGGACAAATACGTCGTGGCCTCTGAGGGTTCCAAGGCTCGGAACATGGCGATGTTCAGGGTCGGAGTTCCCGACCTTGGCGAAGACCCGAAGGTCGACTACTCGGCTGCCCTGAGGACGACTCTGCAGCAACAGAAGATGCGCAGCCTCTTCGAAGGGCTACGCAGGGCAGCGGTCCCTTTCGTCTATGTTATGCTGATGAATCAGACAGAGAAACAGGAGCGGGCTCCGCCGGTGCTGGAGTTCGACCTCGTGGTCGGGACCTGGGTAGACACCAAGAAGAAGGAGGAGCCAGGTCCGACACTCGAACAGAGGGCCAGCATCCTGTCGGCAACCTTGAGCGTCGCGCTTCCAACCGCGACGATCGTGCGGCTGGTGCGAGCCGAGTTGGCTGAGTTCGTGAAATCTGCACTGCTGCCCGGTGGGAAGGCCCTGCCCCAGGCTGGGTCGCCAGGGATCGCCGGCGCACTTTGCTCCTTTGACGAGATGTCACCCGTCGCAGCTCGCATCGAGCAGGTGCCGGAGTTCTACGTCCCAAACGCTATTGAATCTGGGACGGACGGAATCCTGCTAGGTTCTGTGAGGTCTGGAGGGAAGGCACTCCACGAATTCAGACTGCAGATGGAAGACTTCAAGCGACACGTCAGCATACTGGGCATGACTGGATCGGGTAAGTCGACGACGGCCGCAACAATTGTGAGGCAGGTCGTTGAGGCGGGGCTCCCCACTTTGGTCCTCGACTGGCACAACGAGTATGGAGCCGTGGTTGCGGAGGGGGGCGGCAAGGTCGTCGCTCCTGGAAAGGACGACTTCACCCTGAACCCCCTCGAGGTGGGCCCTGGAACAGACCCTATGGAGCACATTGCGATGGTCTCGGACATTTTCTCTGACATCTACCACTTCACCCACCCGCAGGCCTACATGTTTAGGAACGCCCTGCAGAAGCGCCTCACCGAGACGCCGGCCGATGAGGTCCCGACCATCTCTTCCCTCGTGAAGACTATCGAGGCGTACCCTCTCAGGTCGGCCTATGATAACGAGACCAAGGTTGCACTTCTCAGAAGACTCGTTCCTCTGACCCAAGGGCAGCCTGGAAAGGCGCTTGGCGGGTCCGGCCCGCTGGAGCTAGGGGAACTTCTCGGCACCGTCGTGTGCGTCGAGCTGGGTCACATGAGAGACGTCCAATCCAGGGCGGTCTTCTCTGACATCGTGTTGAAGATGATTTACGAGGAGAAGGTCAGGAAAAAGGGAATCCTCGACCACCTGACGGTGATTGAGGAGGCCAGGAACATTGCACCCGCCAGGAGGGCCGAGGACCCCCCAACGGTGGGGGAAAGGATGATTTCAGAACTCCGAAAGTTCGGCGAAGCAATGATGTTCGTGGCACAGTTCCCGACTCACGTGGCGTCCGAAATCGTCAAGAACTCAGGGACGAAAATCGTGCACAGGCTCACGTGGCCTGACGACGTTGCGCTCCTCGGAGACTCGTTAGGGCTCAACCAGAAGCAACGCGAGCATCTTACCAGGCTGAGGGTCGGCGAGGCAGTCGTCGGACTTTCGAGGCTCCAGAAACCCATCCTCATCCAGGTTAACCTGGACTACCCCACTCACGAAAGCAGTGTCCTGAGCTTCAGGCCCGAGTCGTAGTTGGCGGTCCAATCGACCCTTGGCGCAGGCTCCTCCCCGCCCCTCAATACCTCAGCTGCAGACCCTGCTGCCTCCGCGGGAGTTGTGTACGTGGTGTCCACTTCGAAGGTCTTGCTCTCTCC
>Ga0187778_10001621_pt1 | contig 15477 bp, 13 predicted proteins | sample 1015_Q2_SP5_20_M_FD_132418 | JGI IMG/M metagenome (GOLD analysis project Ga0187778, IMG submission 132418) | Tropical peat soil microbial communities from peatlands in Department of Meta, Colombia - 1015_Q2_SP5_20_MG | ecosystem: Environmental > Terrestrial > Soil > Wetlands > Peat | place...
GCCATCGCGCTGACGATCGGAATTTCGATCCTGCTTCTCTCCGCCCTCTTCATGGTCGTGATCGGCGACGACTTTGTGGATTGGCTCCGATTCAAGTTTCGATGGACATCCGTGATCTGGCTCATATGGAGAGATCTGCAATGGCCGGCCGCAGCGCTTTTCGTAGCGATCTCATTTTCCTCGATCGACTACTTCGGGCCGAACCGGAAGGAACGTCGCTGGCACTGGCTCACGCCGGGTTCCGTATTTGGAGTTGTCCTGTGGCTTGTTTCGTCTGCGGGATTCCGTGCTTACCTGCACTATTTCAACACCTATAGCGCCACGTATGGTTCTCTCGGGGCTGTGATGATCCTGCTGGTGTGGCTCTATGCGACGGGTCTCGCATTTCTGATCGGAGCGGCCATCAACGCGGAAATCGAGCATGCGGCTACGGATGAACTGGCGAAGGCGTCGCCTTCGGCCCATCCTGCCTGAATTGGAATCGCAGGACCCATTCGCGAGTGCTGCTGCCGTCTGCCATGGGACTGAACTTCCACTTCTGCGCTGCGTTCACCGCCAAATTCGCAAAGTACTTGCTGGGCCCAGGCGAATCGAGGCTGGTGTCCGTCACGTTACCTGATGCATCGACTTGTACCCGCACACCCACCCTTACCGTGCCTTGAATCGTGTCGAGAGCTCTCTGCGGCACGTCGGGCAGAACCTGTTGGAGAACATCTCCCGATGACGTGGGCCTTGTTGTCGCGACCGCTGGTGGCGCAGGTTGCGGCGGAGGTGGCGGAGCTGGGCTCACGGCGGTTTTGTCCTTGCTCGACTCGTCCGCACCCTTGGGAGCGCTCGAAGGCGTTGCTTCCGAATTCTCAGTCGGAGGCGCAGCTTCGGTAGGGGCTGCGGCACTGGGCGCGGTAGCTGAACCCGCTTCGCTCGCGGGCGTCGCTACCACAGGTGCCGTTGCTGCAGACGTACTTGGCTCGACTGCCGCAGCGCCTGCCGACTGTCCTTGCAAACGATTGAGAAGCCTTGGCGCGATGAAAATGACGACGAGCGCGAGCCCGATGAGTACTGCCGCTGGCACTGCGCTCCGCCAGTTCGTGGGTGCTTTCTGCGCTTTCGCGGGCGCTTTTTGAGTTACGGGAGCTTTAGCGCGGGCCACTGGCTCTGGCGCGGTCATTGGTCTTCGAGGCACGCTCGCGGGAGTCCGTAATCTGGCCGAAATGTCCGCGATCGTTGTTCGGCGGCGCGGCTGCCGGCGCAGGCATTCGCGCGCGATATCCAAAAACGGTTGGGGCAGGGAATCCGGCAGCTCGGGGTCGTCCGATACATTCTGCGGTATCACGGGGAGCCTTTGCGTCAGCGCCTCGACTACGGTCATTCCAAGTGAACAGATATCGCCTTGCGTAGAGAATCCGGTCTTTGCGATCTCCGGCGCGTCGTAGGCGCTCGGTTGTACCGGCATCTCTCCCATCGCGCTGACGGCGTCGATCGAAATTTTCACTTGATCGCCGGTCGCTAAGATGTTGGCGGGTTTGAAGTGCCCGTGGACCCGACCTTTGCCGTGCAAGTACGTCAAAGCGTCCAGCGCTGGAGGCAACAGCTCGGCGACTTCGGCGGGACTGAGCGCACGCTGAGCAAGAATGTCCGCGAGACTTTCTTCGGCGTATTCGGTGACGGCATAGACCAGCGGCGTATCACCGAGTCGGCAGCGTCCCACCTCATGGACGCGCAGAAGACTCGGATGCGAAAAGCTCTTCGCTTGTTCCAGACCGGAAATTCGCGCGTCGGTTTGTCGCGCATTTGCGGAGATCAGCTTAATTGCGGCCCGTTGCCCTTCGCGCTCCGTGAGGTAGACCCAACTTCGAGGCGAGCTGCCTACGAACTCGCGCAGCTCGAATTTTCCGTCGACGACCTGGCCCAACCACTGGACTTTTGTATTACTCATGGCCCACTCCCGCCCGTCAATCAGCGGACGCGCTTAGTCTCTCGACCGCGAATCCGCTGCTGTTGTTCCGGGCTGGGTCTTCGGAACCTGCCGAGAGAACCGCGGAGACATGATGAGTCCATTCCTTCGGAAAGTAAAACTGTGTTTGCTCAAATGAGCAAGACTGCGCGCGCGCTCGAAGCGAACGCTACGATTTCTTAGCGGACTTTGTCGGCGCAAAATCCTGTCGCACCACCGCAGCGACTTTCTTGCCGAAATCAAACGTCGCGCGCAGGTTCTCGCCGAGGAATTGCACTTTGCCCTCGACGTCGTTTTCAAAAAGCTTCTGGCCGTCTTTGTCCGTGAACAGCAGATGAACTTTGATGGACGTCTTGCCACTGACCGTAGTGACTTGGCGCTTCTCCGCGCTCCCTTGCTTGAAACCTGTGGCCGTGCAACGCAAGGTGACCAGATCGGGAGCGTTTGCGGCATCGCGATCTCCGTCGCGATACAAGTGCTCGAATCGCCTTGTCTTTCCGACTTCCTCCATTACGTGCTCGTACATCGCCATCTGAAACTCGGCAGGCAACTTCACATCTTCTGCCTGGATTTGCAGAACCTGAAGTGCGGACGCGTGCATCGGCGTGGGAGGCGTTGCGGTCGACGCTTGCGCTGCCTGTGCCGTCGGGCGCGAGAACGCGAGATATGCCACGAGAGCGAAAATTGTAAACACGAGCGAACTCAGAGTGCGACTTCGGGTTTGACGATTCATGGTTTCGCCGCCTCCTGCGCAGGAACTGGGCTCGCTTTCGCTCCCGCGGCCACGAGCTGGGCTTTGAGTGCCGACGCTTGTCCTTTCGGCAAAGTGAAAATGGCGCCATGCAATCCGCCATTGGTGTCGCGGTACTCGATCGTCAGAGTGTCGATCTTTTCTCGAAAGAGGCTTAGAAATCGGCCACTCCCGTACGGAGCGACCATCGTTAATGTTCCGATTGTGCCTCCGATGAGTCGCTGGCTATCGACGCCCGTCTGAACGTCCTCGATACCGCTGATGGCAAGGTCGCTTTTCGTCGGACCGCTGGTGAATGTCAACGCGTCCTTCGACACAGTGGCTAGCCCCTTTGTGTTGTGTTGAACGGCTTGCAAACCGATGATGTGTTTGACCTTGAAGCTCGCGGGCGCAGTAGTCTGCGCGTTGACGCGCGGAGAATTTGCGGCGGACGCAGCGAACAGGACCAGCGCCGACAGAAATATACGTCGATCCAGCTTTTGCATTTTGTTTACTCCTCGGTGGGGCCTAACGAGCGCGCATAGTCTGCACGCGGACTCCTTAGGAGTCAATGAATTTAAGTTTGATCGAATTCGGCTGAACGCCAATCCTTCCGCAGTAGCTACAACGGACTCGGCAAACGCGCCCGGGATGTGCACGGACGATAATCCGCAGTATGCTGTTTATGTTGGGTCACAATAGTCGAGGGGGATGAATCGCGTGGACGCCAAAGCCTCGCCCGCCACAGCCGTGAAGACGCGTACAGAATCGGACAGCATGGGGAAGATCGAAGTCCCCATCGACTGCTATTACGGCGCCCAGACAGCGCGCTCGCTGATCCATTTCAATATCGGCACGGACACGATGCCGCCTGAACTCATCCGCGCCTTCGGCATTCTGAAAAAGGCCGCGGCGCTGGTGAATCAGGATCTCGGCAAACTCCCGCACGATAAAGCCAAGCTAATTGTGCACGCCGCGGACGAAGTGATCGCCGGAAAGCTCAACGGTCATTTTCCGCTTCGCATCTGGCAGACAGGCAGTGGTACCCAGACCAACATGAACGCGAACGAGGTCATCTCAAATCGCGCGATCGAGATCGCCGGCGGCGTAATGGGGAGCAAGAAGCCGATCCATCCGAACGACGACGTCAACATGTCGCAGTCGTCGAACGATACGTTCCCGACGGCCATGCATATCGCTGCAGCCTCACGCGTCGCTCAGGATTTGATTCCTTCTGTCGAGAGACTGCGTGATGCGCTCGACGCGAAGGCAAAGGAATTCGCGAGCATCGTGAAGATCGGCCGCACTCACCTGATGGACGCAACTCCGCTCACGGTCGGCCAGGAAATTTCCGGCTGGGTCAGCCTGCTCGACCGAGACATCGGACGAATGGGCGAGTCGCTATGGGGACTGTACGACCTCGCCATAGGTGGCACGGCAGTCGGGACAGGTCTCAACGCGCATCCTGAATTCGCTGAACGCGCCGCAAGAAAGATTTCGGAGCTGATTGGTTTGCCGTTCAAGTCTCATCCGAATAAGTTCGCCGCGCTTTCCGCTCACGATGAGATCGTATTCGCCAGTGGCGCGCTGAAAACGCTCGCGGCTTCACTAATGAAAATTGCCAACGATATTCGCTGGCTGGCATCCGGTCCACGCGCGGGACTGGGCGAGTTGATCCTTCCGGAAAATGAGCCGGGATCGTCGATCATGCCCGGCAAAGTGAATCCGACTCAGTCGGAAGCCATGACGATGGTTGCCGTGCAAGTGATGGGCAACGACGTGACCATCGGTTTCGCGGGCTCGCAGGGAAACTTTCAGTTAAACGTTTTCAAGCCCGTCATCATCCACAATTTCCTTCATTCCGTGAGCCTGCTCACCGACGCCTGCCGCTCATTCCGAGAGCATGCGGTGGAAGGCATGCGGGTCGATCTCGACTGCATTCAACGCCACCTCGACAGCTCTCTCATGCTCGTCACCGCTCTGACACCGAAAATCGGCTACGACAAAGCCGCCGAAATCGCCAAGAAGGCCCACCATGAAGGGCTCACGCTTCGCGAGGCGACCCTCAAGCTCGGTTACCTTACCGACAAAGAGTTCGATGAAATCGTTCGTCCCCAAAAAATGACCCATCCTTGAAGTCTTGTGCCGAAATGGAATTGCGTGTTCGATTTCGGTTTAATCAAGATGCGGCGATGGCTTCCATGCGTTTCGTTGTGAAACATATTCGTCGAGAGCTCTTAGTCCTGGAAAACGAACGCGCAAGAATCACAATTTCTTTTGACTCCCTCACGTGGCTTCACTAGAGTCGTAGCACCCTTCCTAGATGTTCCCCTTCCGCAGGAGCAGCTATGCGGATCCTTGTCGCTGAGCGCGATTCCTCGCTCGGAGCTTATCTGAACGAAGAATTCGCCGCGGAGAAAATCGTGGCAGACCTCGCGCACGACGATGAACAGTTGAAATCGCTGGCCGCAAGCGGGAGTTACGACGCTGCGATTCTCGATATCGATCCGGCGAACGAAAACGCGTACTTGCTGCTGCGCGATTTGCGTTCAACGCGCGAACATTTGCCCATACTGGTCCTTGCAACGGGCGCGCGCCCAGGCCAGCAGAGGCAGGCGCTTGATTCGGGCGCCGACGATTGTCTTTCGAAACCCTTCGAATCGTGCGAGCTGTTGGCGCGCTTGCGAGCTCTGGTGCGTCGTCGCGACCGTCGGGCCGAGACGGTGCTGCGTATAGACAATCTCGAGCTCAGGCGCGACGCGCACGTGGTGACTCGCGCGGGTCAAAAAATCCGTCTGACGCCCAAAGAGTTCGCGCTGCTCGAATGTCTCCTCGCAAACGCGGGAGAGTGCGTCACGCGCTCGGAAATCGTGCGTCATGTGTGGCACCACAAAAGCGACCCGCTCACGAATATCGTCGACGTATACGTGAATTATCTGCGCAAAAAAGTAGATGTGCCGTTCGAGCCCAAGTTGATTCACACCGTGCGCGGCCTTGGCTACCAGTTAAAGGCACGAAACACTTCCGGCGGAAAGGTGGCGTGAAAGCGAGAACGAGATGGCTCGGTCGATAAATGGTCTCACGCTAGACCTGAACGCTCCAGACCTGCGGGGCGCGGTCCGCGAGCGACTTCTGCAGATTGTGGGACTCTTGCCGGTTCATTCGATTGAAGCAAGCGGTGCGGCTGACGAAGCTCGTGCGTCCGGCAATGGCGGCTTGAAAGTGATCTTGCTCGATGAGGGCATCGACGACCTGAGCATTCAGCAGCTTATCGCGGCGCTTCGCGAAGATCATCGGGAATTGCTTGTGGCGTTTCCCGATGGCGACCGCAAGGGGAAAGAACTCCCGTGCGAATTTGGCGGCGGACAACTCGAGCAGGGCACCAGCAGTGAGTCTCCGATCGCTCGCGCCGCAGCACCATTCTGGCTGGCGATGGAGCGCGCCTCCGCCTTGAGGCTGGAGATCAAAAACATCTGCACGACAGACCTCGCCACGCCGGCGCAAGGCAGTTGATTAGGGATTCTAATGAATCGCTCCGCACAACTGGAATCTTTCGTGCATCTTTCAGCGACCCATGCTCACTACAGCGCTCAACGAACAGCAGCGCGAGCAACTGCTGCTGGAACATCTTCCGCAAGTTCACTACGTGGCGCGGCGCATTCATTTTCGACTACCCCCGCAGGTTCCGCTGGAAGATCTTGTACACGCAGGGATTCTCGGCCTGATTGACGCCGTCAAGAAGTACGACCCCGCCAAGAATGTTCGTCTCAAGCACTACGCGGAATTCCGCATTCGCGGCGCGATCCTCGATAGCCTTCGACTGATCGACTGGAGCCCGCGAGCGCTTCGCCGCCAGGCGCGGCGTCTGGCACAGGCCGTTTCCCAAATTAGAACGCGGCTCACGCGAGACGCGACCGAGGAAGAAATTGCCGCCGAGCTGGATATGAGCCTTGAAGACCTGCAACGGTTGCGGGCGAGGTTGCGCGGACTCGACCTCGGTAGCCTTCAGACTGAATCCAGCGATCAAAGCGGCGAGGAACAGATTGAGCGCTGCGAATCAAAAGAGGAAGATCCCTACCACCAGGCCCTGCGCGGCGAAATGGCTGAGTTGCTCGCGCGAGCGATGAACGAGCTGCCACAGCGCCAGCGCGAAGTTCTGTCTCTGTATCACTTTCAGGATCTGACGATGAAGGAAGTCGGCCGGATTCTAAGTATCGGCGAGTCTCGCGTCTCACAAATCCACAGCGCCGCGCTCCTTCGATTGCGAACACGACTTCCCAAGCTGTTGTCCCGCGCACGTCCTTCTAATCTTGGAACCTCGGCAGCGTCCCCCGCGGTACGCTGCAAAACAGCCTTGGCCTAAAGAGCGCGTTTGCAAAAGTCGATTTGTGCATTGACGGCAATGGTCTAGCCGAGGCTGAAATGCGCAAACTCCCTTCATCTCCTGAGTCGAGTCGACGCAAGAATTTGGTGAGCGGTCCGACGCCGGCTCCAGAACCCCCGCAGGCGGTGCGGCGTATCAATCGCTTACTCGACGCCGAAATTGTGGATCTAAATCGTGTCGCGCGCGAGATCCGCTCGCATCCCGATCTGGAATCGCTGGTGTTGCGGACGGCTGTTTCTCTAGCGCTGTCGCCGGCAGAGTTGCTGCGGACGCTGGAAGACGCAGTCTTGGTGCTGGGTCCAGACCGAATACGCGTGTTGCTTTACGCGTGGTCGCTAATGCAACGCAAGCTCCAGCAAATCCATCAGACAGCGTGGAAAAGTTGGACCCCCGAAGCGCTCTATCTCGCGAGCTTTCTGCGCTATCTCGGGTTGGACTCGCCCGACGCGGCGATCCTCCACAGCGAAATGTTTTCTTTCGCGCTCGACCGGCAGCGTGCGGAGTTTGCCGATCTGCGAGGCGCGCTCATGCGGGACTTCTTGTCCCTCATGCCGATTCTAGATTCGTCGATCTTAGGGTTCGTTCCTAAGTCTCACCCGAAAACATAGTCTTTCGAAAAGAGACCGCTCATCACCCATAACCCTTGATGATGGTTGCGGAGCTCGCCAAAAAGAGTGCCCGCTGCTATTGCGGCGCACGCCGCCGGTAAGTTACCTTAAATCCCGTACACCGTAGCCATGGAACTACTTCTCAACCTGGTGTGGCTCTTGATGGCGGCTGGCGTCCTCTGGACCTGGCGCACGCGTTGGGTCCACCAGCGGCAGCGCAGAATCGGAGTGTCTCTGCGTGAATGGACGGCCGTCAGCGTAGCGCTCATCTTGCTGTTCTTCGCCGTTTCGATGTCCGACGATTTGCATATGGAGATGGCGCTCTTCGAGGACTCCGCAACGAGCCGCCGCAGTTCGTCTCACTCCATCGAGGCTCAACACCCTACGGCACATTCCAGCGCTGCATTGCATGGTGCAGGGGCCGCCATCGCTCCGTCCATTGTAGAAACAGAAACCTCCCCTTGCGCGTTTCGGTGTTTGGCTATTGTTGCGAGTGCGCGTTTCGAATTCTTGGATGGCGCACCGCCTTCCGGTCGCGCGCCGCCTACCTCGGTTAACCGCGCTTAATCGTCCCGGTTTTCTGATTTCAAACGTCCACGCGGATTGATCGCCGGCCTTTGGCTCTTTTGTCGCGCAATGGCATCCCACCGAACGAGGCACTGCGTGTCGCATGAATGAGGCACTTCGATGATTTGCAAACGATTTTATGGAACCATTCTTTTTTTGGCCACCCCTTTCCTTCTGGAGGCCTGCGGTGGCGCGGCCGATTCAAACGCCGGAGCGCCGCCTCCGGCAAAAGTCGTTGAAGTGGGCGATCTTTCGCTCTTTCACGTGGATCATCCCGAACAATACCCACTCTCGACCGCGGTCAAACGCGAAGCCGTATCGCAACTGGTTGTCACCGGCACGGTGAATCCGGACATCGCCCGGACCGTTCCAGTGATTACGCTCGCTTCGGGCCGCGTAGTGGATATCCGCGCGCGTCTCGGGGATACCGTTAAGAAGGGGCAAGTGCTCCTGCGCATACGCAGCGATGACATTTCTGGCGGCTACTCCGATTATCGCAAGGCTGTAGCCGACGAGCTCTACGCCCGCCAACAACTCGATCGCGCCAAAGAACTCTATGAACACGGCGCGATTGCAAAGTCCGCCTTGGAAGCGGCCCAGGACACCGAAAACGACGCGAAGGTCACTCTCGACACCACCACCGAGCACCTGAAGCTGCTTGGGAATGATCCCGACCATCCCTCCGGCATCGTCGACATTGCTGCTCCGATCTCGGGAGTGATCACCGACCAGGAGGTCGTAAGCGGAAGCAGCGTGCAAAGCTATTCGGCCAATCCGTTCACGATCTCGGATCTGTCCTACGTCTGGGTCATCTGTGACGTCTATGAAAACGATCTGCCCAGCGTGCACGTAGGGCAAATGGTCGACGTCCGCCTCGATGCATATCCCGACCGCGTTTTGAAAGGGACCATCAGCAACATCAGCGAAATTCTCGATCCGACGATTCGCGCGGCGAAAGTACGTATCGAGGTCGCGAATCCTGGTCTGATGCGCGTGGGAATGTTTGTGAAGGCTACCTTCTACGGCTTGAAGAAAGAGACGCATACGGCCGTACCAGCCTCTGCGATTTTGCACCTTCGCGACCGCGACTGGGTGTTCGTGCCGGCCCCCGATCAGAAATTCCGCCGGCTGGAAGTTAGAAGCGGAGATCAGCTTCCAAACAAACAGCAAGAAATCCTCTCGGGCTTAGAGCCGGGGCAGCAAGTCGTGACGAATGCTCTGTCACTGCAGAACGCGATCGACAATGAATAACGCGCTCCCCATTGATTCAGGGCTGAGGCAAGGGGAATGATCCGCAAGCTGGTTGATTTCGCGCTGGGAAATCGCTTCCTCGTGCTGGCGGCCGCGCTGGTGCTTTTCGGCTGGGGTGCGATTTCTTTCCATCAGCTGCCGGTTGAGGCGTATCCCGACGTCGCCGACAATTACGTCGAAATCATCACGCAGTGGCCGGGTATTTCGGCGGAGCAGATTGAGCAGCAAGTCACGATCCCTCTGGAAATCGTGATGAACGGCATCCCCCACGTGGTCCACTTGCGCTCATTTTCTCTTTTCGGGCTTTCGGACCTGAAGTTGATTTTCGACGACCAAGAAGCCAACGCCTGGGATCGCGAGCGCGTGCTCGAGCGTCTATCGCAAGTCACACTGCCGCCCGGCGTCGTGCCCCAGATGGGCACCGACTGGAGCCCCGTCGGCCAAATCTATTTCTTCACGCTGGAAAGCACCAATCCCGAGTACGACGTGATGGAGCTGAAGTCGCTTGAGGATTGGGTCGTCGAGAAGAATTTCAAGGCTGTGCCTAACATCGTGGACGTGGCTAGCTTCGGCGGTCCCACTCGCGAATACCAGGTTCGAGTCGATCCCAACAAATTGATCGCATACGGCCTGAGTCTCGGCCAAGTCGAACAGCAGCTGACCAATAACAACGTGAACGCCGGCGGCAGTTTCATCGAGTCCGGCTTGCAACAAGTGAACATCCGCGAAGTAGGCCTCGTCGACAACGTCCGCGACATCGAAAACACCGTTCTTTACACGAAAAACGGTACGCCTCTCCATATCAAAGACATCGCCGAGGTAGCGCAGGGCCCCAAGATTCGTCTGGGCCAATTTGCGCGCGCCTATCACCGAGCTGACGGCACCATCATCGACAATGACGATGTCGTCTCCGGCATCGTTCTCCTGCGCAAAGGTGCCAACGCGGACGATGCGCTTCGAGGAATCGAGGATAAGGTAAAGGAGTTGAACGACCATATTCTGCCTACCGGAGTGAAGGTCGTCCCGTTCATCGATCGCAGCGACCTCGTACACTTCACCACGCACACAGTCCTTCACAACCTTACCGAGGGGATCATTCTCGTTTCGATCATCCTATTTTTGTTCCTCGGCAATGTTCGCGGCGCGATCATCGTGGCCCTCACGATTCCGTTTTCACTGCTCTTTGCGGCGACTTGCTTAAACCTGAAAGGCATTCCCGCGAACTTGCTTTCTCTGGGTGCCCTGGATTTTGGAATGGTCGTGGACGGCGCGGTTGTGATGATCGAGAACATCGTCCGCCACATTCACAATCGTCAGCGCCAAGCTCTGGCCGGCGAGGAGCCGAAGCCCACGCTTGAAGTGATCCGTGAAGCGGCGCACGAAGTTCAGCGCCCTGTGTTCTACGCGATCGGAATTATCATCACGGCGTATCTTCCGATCTTCACTCTGCAACGCGTCGAAGGACGGCTTTTCAAGCCCATGGCCTGGACCGTAGCGTTTGCGTTGCTGGGAGCGCTTTTGTTTTCGATGTTGGTCGCTCCGGTTCTTGCCAACATCCTCCTGCCCAAGGCCACGCGCGAGTGGCGCAACGTGGTTATGGAATTCCTGATCGTCAAATATCGTACAGCGGTGCGGTGGGCGATCGAGCAACGGTACGTCACGGTCGGCATCGGCGTTTTGGGCTTGGCTTTTGCGGCTTTCCTCACCCTCGGAGGAGTGATTGGCTCGGAGTTTTTGCCTCACCTCGATGAAGGCGCTCTGTGGGTGCGCGGTACTCTCGCGCCAAGCGTCGGTCCGAGCGAAGGAATTCGCGTTTCCAACGAGGCGCGCTTGATCTTGTGCTCGTTTCCTGAAGTACCCCAATGCACCAGCCAGACCGGACGCCCCGACGACGGCACCGACACGACGAGCTTCTTCAATACCGAATATTTCGTCGATCTCAAGCCCAAGGAACAATGGCGGCCGATCTTTCGTCAGGATAAAGACCTGCTGATCGCCGCCATGAATCGGGAGCTAAACAAAATTCCCGGCGTTGTGTGGGGCTTTTCACAGCCGATTGAAGACAACATGGAAGAAGCGGTCAGCGGCGTGAAAGGCGAACTCGCGACAAAGGTTTACGGCGACGATTTGAAGGTCCTCGAGGACAAGGCCGACCAGATCGTCGACGTCATGCGGCAGGTCAAGGGAATCGAGGACCTAGGCGTGCTGCAGGTTCTCGGTCAGCCCAACGTCAACTTCACAGTCGATCGCGAACAAGCCGCGCGCTATCAAATTAACGTAGCCGACGTGCAGGATGCGATTCAAACCGCGGTCGGTGGCAACGCTCTCACGCAGGTCCTGCAAGGCGAGGCCCGCTACGACCTTGTGCTGCGCTACCTTCCTCAATACCGGACTACGAAGGAAGCGATCGAAAATATCCGCCTGCTCGCGCCCTCCGGAGAGCGAGTCTCGCTCGCGCAGCTCTGCAAAATCCAAGAACGTGACGGCGGCTCTGAAATCTACCGGGAAGGGAATCAGCGCTATGTGGCGATCAAGTACAGCGTTCGCGGGCGCGATCTCGGGAGCACCGTCGAAGAAGCGATTCAGAAAGTGAACGCGCAGGTTCAGTTGCCCCGCGGCTACCACATCGATTGGGAAGGCGAATACGAGAGCGAAAAGCGAGCCCAGGCGCGTCTGCTGGTGATCGTGCCGCTGACCGTGCTGGTGATTTTTCTCATTTTGTACACGATGTTCCGATCGGCGAAGTGGGCCACGTTAATTCTCGCCACTGTTGCGATGGCGAGCGTGGGCGGCCTGCTGGCGCTGCTCGTTACTGGCACACATTTCAGCGTTTCTTCGGGCGTGGGGTTCTTGGCGCTCTTCGGTGTCTCCGTTCAGACCGGCGTCATCATGCTCGAGTACATCAACCAGTTGCGCGCCCTCGGCCGTCCGACAGAAGAAGCCGCGATCGAGGGCGCCGTTCTAAGACTCCGGCCGATCATGATGACGATGCTGGTCGCGACGCTTGGCCTGTTGCCCGCCGCGGTGTCTCACGCGATCGGATCGGATTCGCAGCGGCCCTTCGCGATCGTCATCGTCGGGGGCCTGATGGTCAACCTTGTGATGAGCGTGTTTCTCTTGCCTACGCTCTACGTCTGGATCGCTCGGGTGGGTGATAGACTTCCCGAGCGAGAAGAATCGTTCGAGAACTAAGCGCCCTTCGCTCAGCAGTTGTTGAAGGGGTAGGTGTGCGTGGCACTGGACTAGTCGCCGCAGCACTCTTGTTGTTTGTCGTGCTGAGTCCCGCCTTACTCGGCGAGACGACTGCGTCGGTCCCTTCGAAGAAAGTCGATCTCATCGTAATCGTTAAATCGAGCCGCGAGATGACCCTTCTGTCTGCCGGGAAGTCGATCAAAACCTACAAAGTCGCGCTTGGCGCGCAGCCGGTGGGAGCCAAGGAGCGGCAGGGTGACCACAAGACTCCCGAAGGCCACTACCTCATTGATGCCAAGATCCAGCACAGTCGTTTCCATCGCGCACTGCACATTTCCTACCCCAATAAAGCCGATCGCGAGCGTGCTCGAAAATTGGGGGTCAACCCGGGCGGGGCAGTCGAAATTCACGGCTTGGGCGACGGATACGGCTGGGTCGGCGCGCTTCATCGCGAGATGGATTGGACCGACGGCTGCATCGCGGTAACCAACGGAGAGATCGACGAGATCTGGCCCTTGGTGGCGATCGGTACTCCCGTTGACATCCGACCCTAATCATCCTTCGGATTCCGGCACTCCTACCTCGCACGAAACGGTTACGGGTCGTCTGTAACCTTCCCGGCCTTGACGGAAAAGTGACGTGCCGCTATCGTGTCGGAGCTGCTCGGCCCTGACTTCTATGCGCCTTGACTTAGCCCGGACGGCATTCTAGAGTCTGGCCACGCATCAGCTCGCGGACGCTGCGTGCGGAGTTTTTTGTCGATTTCGTGAGACTGTCATGTCCCTACTTGGCATTTCGGCCTTCGCCGTTTTCCTCGGGATCGCCGCATTGGGCTTTCTGTTCCTCGTCTTGAGCTTCATTTTCGGAGAGATCTTCGGACACGGGGGTGTCGGCAGTCATGATGCTACCCCGCATGATGTTCACGGCGACGCTCATGGAGTCAGCATATTTGGCACGCGGATCGTGAGCGTCTTCATTACTGCTTTCGGCGGATTCGGCGCTATCGGAATTCATCTCGGCTACCGTATCGAAATCAGCACACTCATGGGTCTAATCGGGGGAGCGGTATTCGGCGGATTGATCTATCTTTTCGCAAGCTTCCTGTACAGCCAACAAGCATCCAGCGACGTTCGAGTAGGCGACCTGATTGGCCTTACTGCACAAGTTACGGTAGCCATTCCTCAGGACGGACTGGGCCAGGTCCGCTGCTCACTGGGCGAAAGCATCGTCGAAAAAATCGCGCGTACAAAAGATGGCACCCCGATTCCGATGAATACGTCCGTGAAAATCGAATCCGTGGTCGGTGAAACAGTTCTCGTCAGGCGGGCAGACTGAAATCGCTTTGGGCAGAGGCTTTCAATGATTACTCAATACTTCATACCGATCGTCGTTGTCGGCGTCGTTTTGGCGCTCTTCATTGCGATGGCGTTGTTCAGCAAGAACTATTTGAAAGTTCCGCCGAACGCCGTCGCGGTGCTCAGCGGACGCAAACGCAAGACGGCAGACGGCCGCGTGGTTGGATATCGTGTCGTCAACGGCGGAGCGACCTTCCGCTTCCCGCTTCTAGAGCAAGTTGATTATCTGTCCCTCAATGTTTTCACGATTCCGCTGGAAATCAAGCGCGCCTACACACTGAAGGGTGTCCCGATTTCCGTCAAAGCCGTAGCCAACGTGAAGATCAAGAGCGATGACACCTCTCTTCGCGCCGCTGCCGAACGCTTCCTTGGGATGCCGCCGGACCAGATTCAGAAAGTGATTTTCCAAACCCTTGAAGGACATCTGCGCGCGATCCTCGGGACGCTTACCGTAGAAGAGGTTAATAGCGACCGCCAAAGCTTCGCGCAAAAACTTACTTCCGAGGCCGCTCAGGATTTGGAGCGCATGGGAATCGGCGTCGACGTCCTCACCGTTCAGGAGATTAGCGACGAAGAGGGCTATCTCGATGCGCTCGGCAAGCGCCGCACAGCCGAGGTAAAGCGTGATGGGACGATCGGCGAGGCCGAAGCGACGCGTGATTCAAAGATCAAGTCCGCGCAGGCGATGCAGGAAGGTGAGAAGGCCAAGTTTGACGCCGATGCGAACATCGCAGGTGCTCAGCGCGATTTCCAGATCAAGCAGGCGCAATTCCTGGCCGAGGTGGAAACCGAGAAGGCAACTGCCGCCCAGGCTGGCCCGCTGTCTGAAGCGAAAGCAAAGCAGCAAGTCATCGTCGAACAGGTACGCATTGAGAAAATGCGTACGCAGGAACAGATTGCCGTTCAGGAGCAGGAAGTTCTTCGTAAACAAAAGGAGTTAGAAGCCACGGTCATCAAATCTGCCGAAGCTGATCGGCAAGCGGCGATTCTGCGCGCGGAGGCTGCCAAACAGGCCGCGATACTGGAAGCCGAGGGTTCGAAGGCAGCTCAAATCGCCTTGGCCGAGGCGCAGCAAGAGAAGCTGCGGCAGGAAGGCATCGGTCGGGCCGCGGCCGTCGAAGCGGAAGGACGTGCAGAAGCGGCGAAGGTTGAGGCAGTCGGTCTCGCCCAGGCGCGGGCCATCGAGGCTCAGGGAGTTGCTGAGGCACAAGCGATTCTGAAGAAAGCGGAAGCTTGGAAACAGTTTAACGACGCTGCGCGGCTCCAGACGGTCCTCGAAAAGCTGCCAAGTGTATTGCAGGCTTCCGCGGGCATATTCGGTGCCGTCGCAGCCCCACTCGGAAATATCGACAAAGTCGTCGTGATCGAGCAAGGGAACGGTACGGACGGTGACGGTACTGGAGGGATCGGTCGCGTTGCGCGTACTGGCCCTGCGC
>Ga0187778_10001622_pt1 | contig 15468 bp, 12 predicted proteins | sample 1015_Q2_SP5_20_M_FD_132418 | JGI IMG/M metagenome (GOLD analysis project Ga0187778, IMG submission 132418) | Tropical peat soil microbial communities from peatlands in Department of Meta, Colombia - 1015_Q2_SP5_20_MG | ecosystem: Environmental > Terrestrial > Soil > Wetlands > Peat | place...
GAGGCGACTGCAGCGTCAATCCACGACTGCTTGGCAACTCCCCGCTTAATTGCTGTCGAGATCACTCCGGTGCCCAGGGCTTTGGTAAACAGCAGTCGATCCCCGGTCTTTGCGCCGGAATTTGTAAGTACTCTTGTGGGATCGATCAGGCCCGTGACTGAGTACCCGAATTTTGTCTCGTCATCTCGAATGCTGTGGCCGCCAATGACGGTGCATCCCGCTTCGATCATCTTGGAGAGTCCGCCGGCGAGGATTCGCTCGAGCACTTCGATTTCCCCTTTTTCAGGAAAACACACCATTGCCAGCGAACTAAGCGGCTTTCCTCCCATAGCGTAGATGTCGCTCAGAGCATTTGTAGCCGCGATCTGGCCAAAAGTGAACGGGTCATCCACTATAGGAGTGAAAAAGTCGACCGTCTGCACAAGTGCAGTGTCGCGAGTGAGTTGATACACGCCCGCGTCGTCGGCGCGATCGAAGCCAACCAGTACGTTCGGATCATATTGCCGGGCTAATTTCCCAAGCACCGCGTCCAGCACCGCCGGACTCAGCTTGGAAGCTCAACCCGCGGCTTTGACCGTCTCGGTCAGCCGCACCCGCTTAGTTTCTGGCATATAGACATTTTAAACACGATGTTCAGTATGAGGGGGCAGCTATCCCGCCATGGCGCAGGATTAACGTTAGGTACAATGTCGGTGGTGAAAGCGAGCCCCGAGCCCGACCCAATTACGGAGCTTCTCAAACGCGCTAAAACTATTGCCGTCGTGGGTCTTTCAAATAATCCGTTACGTCCCAGCCACGGCGTTTCGGCTTACATGCAGAGCCATGGGTACCGCATTATTCCCGTGAATCCCAGAATCAAAGAAGCTCTGGGAGAAACCGCATATCCATCCCTGCTTGAGGTGCCGGAAAAAATCGATATCGTAAATATTTTTCGCCGGCCGGAATTCGTTGGCGCGATTGTCGATCAAGCGATCCAGTTAAAGATTCCCGCGGTCTGGATGCAGGAGGACGTGATCGATGAGCCCGCGGCAGAAAAGGCACGTCAACACGGCCTCTTTGTCATCATGGACCGATGCATACTCAAAGAGCACCGCGCCCGTGTGAACCAGCTTTAGCCTAGCCCTTCACGAAGATCACACTCGCATCATCTCTAAAACCGCGGCTGTTGGCGAACCGACGCACATCTTCGAGGAGGCTCTCAGCCGACGCCTCTGGCTTGGTAACGTCAACCCGGAGACGTTCTAACCCATATTCTTCCTCTTGATCGTTTTCAGCTTCTGTTATGCCGTCACTGTAGAAGACCACGCGCGAACCCTCGGGGAAAGGGACTTCGTGTTCCGAAAATTCTCCAAACCCTATGCCGAGGGGCAGACCTCTCTCAGTGGAGAGGAAGCGGGATTCATTGCCAGACAGCAACAGTGGCGGAAGATGTCCAGCGTTGGCGAAAATCAAAGTCCGTCTCTGGGGATCGAGCACACCGTATACCATGGTGACAAATCTGCCTGCCGGAAAATCCTCGACGAGTAAACGATTCAACTTACCCAGGACCTCCCCTGGCGTGCAGCTGGCCTCAGCCAGCGAGCGCAGCATGCCGCGAGTTGCTGACATCAACAATGCCGCGGCAGTTCCTTTGCCTGAGACGTCGGCCAAAACTAGTCCCCAGCGACCATCTTCGAGAGGAATGAAGTCGTACCAATCACCGCCCATGGCTCCAGCGGAAATCGAAAGACCGGAAACAACGAAACCGGGGATAAAGGGTGAGGTCCTAGGCAGGAGTGCCTGCTGAATGACGCGTGCCTCGTGCACTTCGCGGCTCATAGCCTCGCGTGCTTGACGTTCCTTCTGAAATGCGCGGGCATTATGGACAGCCACAGAGATGTGGGAGCAAAGAGCCTGGAGAAGGCGCATCTGCTCCGGTGGAAACCCATCCAGTTCAGGATGTGAAGCCGTGAACACCCCCACCAGTTTCCCCTGCACATGTAAGGGAATGGCCAGCTCGGAGCGTGTGGACTCCTCGCAAGGAATGTAATAGGGATCCTTACTCACGTCGGGTGCGTAGCGAGGCTGCATCGTGGCTGCCACATAGCCGACCATGCCTTCTTTACCGATCTTCAGGCAATAGCCCTTGCTCGCTTGCGTGCACCCGCATACGCCTGCCAGAACCATCTCACCCCGATCTTCGTTATGCAGATAGATGTTTGCTTCCACGCATCCAAACGAACGTGCGATGTCGTTTACGACGTTATCGATCAGTTCATCCAGATCGAGGATCGAACTGATTCTTTGCGCTGCTTTTTGGAGTTTCAGGAGATCGTCAATTTGATCGATTCGAAGGGAACCGGCGATTGCGGCATCTTCGGGAGCAAAGCTTGGGACGGTTGCCATAGCACCTCCTCGGGTCCAGTAAGTGCAATCAGGTGAGTCACTTACCCTTTAAGCATAAGATGTAAAAAACTGTTTCTCGATGCATTTTTTCGGCAAGATCTTGGCGGAGTTTCTCAATGCGCGTCTCCCGAGAACCTTGATTTGATGCGTTTGATCTCTTCGATCCGCTCGCGCATTCTTCTTTCGACCCCTTCGTTTGTCGGATGATAGTACGTGCGGTTGCGCAGGTTATCGGGCAAACACTGCATGTCCGTGATCTTTTCTTCAGAATCGTGGGCATACTGGTAGCCTTGGCCGTATCCCAGGCCTTTCATAAGCCCGGTCGGTGCGTTGCGCAGATGCAAAGGAACAGGTTCGGCCGTAGTACGTTCTACGTCTATCTGAACGTCGGAATAGGCGGTGTACAAGGCATTGGACTTCGGAGCCAGCGCGAGATAAACGACCGCCTGCGCCAGCGCCAGATTGCCCTCCGGCATTCCAATGAAATCAACGGCGTCGCGCGCCGCCATGCAAACTGAAAGCGCGGTCGGATCCGCCAAGCCGATATCCTCCACCGCCATTCGCACCACACGGCGCGCGATGTAGAGCGGATCCTCCCCAGCTTCCAACATGCGTGCAAGCCAGTACAGAGACGCGTCGGGATCGCTATTGCGGACAGACTTGTGCAACGCCGAAATTAGGTTGTAGTGCTCTTCTCCGGCCTTGTCGTAAAGCAGAACGCGTTTTTGCAAGGCGTCCTGAGCAATTTCATCGGTGATTTGCGTGCGGCGCTCTATTGCCAGGCTGGCCGCGACTTCCAGGGCGTTATAGGCACTGCGGGCATCGCCACTGGAATAGGCTGCGATTTTTGCCAAGGTCTCTTCGGAGGCCTGCAGATGCAGAGACCCGAGCCCCCGCTCGACGTCTCCCAGCGCTCGCTTGAGCAACAAAACAATCTGCTCTTCGACAAGCGGCTTAAGCACGTAAACGCGGCATCGTGACAACAAGGCTCCAATAATCTCGAAGGACGGGTTTTCGGTGGTCGCACCAATAAGGCGAATGTTGCCCTTTTCGACATGCGGCAGAAAGGCATCCTGCTGGGCTTTGTTAAAACGATGAATTTCGTCAATGAAAACGATTGTGCGGGTGCCATACTGCCGCGCCTTTTCGGCATCAGCCATTACCTGCTTGATTTCCTTGATTCCCGAGAGTACGGCGGAGAATTCGATGAAATCCGCCTTGGTCAGCCGAGCGATGATTTTGGCGAGGGTGGTTTTGCCGGTGCCGGGTGGTCCCCAGAAAATGAGTGAACCGGTATCGTCGCGCTCGATTTGAGTGCGCAGCGGTTTGCCTTCGGCCAAGAGATGTTCCTGGCCGACAAATTCGTCAAGCGTGCGCGGCCGCATGCGATCCGCCAACGGGCGCGTCCGGTCAGCGGATTCATCGCGATTCGGGATTGGCTGAAAAAGGTTCATGGCTCTAAGGGCGAAGGCTCCGATCGGTCGATCCCCTCCTCTGCCTGGAGGCTTCGTACAAAACGACACTTGCCGCCACCCCGGCATTCAGCGACTCGACCTTCGGCGAATGAGGAATGGCAATAACTTCGTCCATCTCTGCCATCAACTCACGCCCGAGACCCGCGCCCTCTCCTCCAATGAAAATCGCTGACGGTGAGCTCAAAGTGGTTTCCGGCAAGGGAGTTCCTTTGTGCGACGAGGTGGCGAGCAGACGCATGCCTTGTTCTCGAAGTCTTCCGAGGACCTGCGGCAATTCAAGCTTGACTGCAGGCAGGCGAAATACAGAGCCGGCCGACGCCCGCACTACCTTCCAATTGAGCCGGCTCACAGTGCCACCTCCGAGCAAGATCCCGGCTGCACCGAATGCCTCAGCAGAACGCAAAATCGTCCCAAGATTACCGGGATCTTGCAATCCGGCAATTGCAACGACCGGTCCGACTTGTGACCTTGCGAGCACATCCTCCAGAGTGAAAGACTTGCAATAAACCAGCGCGGCGATGCCTTGAGGCGCTTCGGTTGGAACCACACCGGCAAAGAGCCTGTCCGGAAGAGTCACAGTTTGGACGTGGGCGCCGAGCTGGGGCAGAAGGCGCTCCGCCTTATCCTTGGCCGAAGTGCTGAAGAATACCGTGTGAAATCTCAATCCGCTGCGGATGGCTTCTTCTACAACCCGCAGCCCTTCAATCGCACAGCAGCCGTCAGAAATCAGATCACCGGCGGCAAAGCCCTTGCGAAGCTCCTTGACAAGGGCATTATGCCGTCCTTCGATGCTGCGAAGGCGATCAAGTTGCGCGATGTGGGACTTTGGCACTTGTCTTCCTGCCACATCATAACCTCTCGGCTGGCAGGGCTGGTCCGTGGTATCTTAAGTTTCGTTTCCAGACATCTAACAAAAGGGCTCGTGTGCGCGCGGAGATCCTAAAGATCAACAGTGAAAATCCGGAGGCGTCGCTGATACGCTATGCGGCCGACCAGATTCGGGCAGGCGAAGTTCTGGGCATGCCTACAGATACGTTCTATGGCTTGGCCGCGGATCCGTTCAACTTGCGGGCAGTCGATCGGGTGTATGACATCAAATCCCGCTCCCGGCACAAGCCTTTATCGTTGCTGATTGAGAGCGTTGACCAGGCGGAAGATCTCTGTAAGCCTCTCCCGGAGGAATTCTACAAGCTGGCTCGCCGTTATTGGCCGGGTCCCCTGACCATCATCGTGAAGGCTGCGTCCCGCCTGCCTCTGAAGGTGACGGCTAATACCGGAAACGTGGCCCTGCGCGTACCGAATGCCAAAATTCCTCTGGCCGTAGTTCAGGCGGCACAGATTCCGGTTACGGCAACGTCGGCCAACCTGAGCGGAGAATCTGAGTGCACGACCGCCGAAGCCGTTCGGGACCAACTGCGAGACCGGATCTCTATCATCGTTGATGGCGGTACTTCGCCGCGCGAGATTGCTTCCACCATCGTTGACCTCACGGACGAAGAAGCTCGTTGGCAAATCCTGCGCGAAGGCGCGATTCCGGGCCAGGAGATTTCTGAGTTCTTTGCACAGGGATGAGCGGAGCTGCACCGATTCTGTCTCGCACGCGAAGTCACATACCATGGGTTTGGCTAGTAGCGGCGGTAGGCGTCGCGTTTCTCACCTGCTTGGGCGTCATATGCATCAAGATTGAGGAGTCTGCTAACCAGCAACAGCTCCATCCTGCCGATGCAATCGTAGTGTTCGGAGCAGCGGAATATTCGGGGCGGCCTTCGCCCGTCTACCGGGCCCGCCTGGATCACGCCTTCGATCTTTTCCAAGGTGGCATTGCGCCGGTCATAATCACAACCGGAGGCGCTGCTGCCGATCCCCAGTACAACGAGGGCGGCGTCGGCCACGATTATCTAATGCACCGTGGCGTCCCCGATGCCAGCCTGATCGCCGAAACGCAGGGGGCCGATACCGCACAATCCGCCGCACGGGTAGCGGTCATCATGCGTGCCAATCATATGCGGAGCTGCGTCGCGGTCAGCGATGCATATCATGTTTTCCGCATTCGACAGCTGCTGCAGCATGAAGGAGTAAAAGTCTATCTGTCGCCAAGGCCGGAGTCGCGCCCGCATTCCTTTTCGCAGCGTACAGAAGCCGTCTTGCGGGAGGCCATGAGCTATGTCCTTTGGCGGATGCACATCACAAGATAGTTGCAAATGGGTGCTTCGGGCGGAAGCATTTGTGAACTCTTGAATTCAGAATACAGAAATTAATTTTGCCCTCTTACTTCTGAATTCCTCACCATCCCATCCTCTTCCTCAACTCGGTGACGTGCGCCACATGGTGTCTTCCGTGCCAGGCGTAAAGCGCGAGATTTTTCTCTAGCGGTACTGTCCCGAGTTCCGGGTGCCGGAAGGTGCGCTTCCAGTCCTCCGGTTTGAGAGAGCGCAACAATCGCACCCAGCGGTCGTGCAGAGAATCCAGAAGCGCCAGCGAAACCTCAAGGGGTGTGCCTTTAACTTCTTGCGTCTCTGCCCACAGGTCTTCCATATATGGCTTAATGGTCGGCTCATCCTCGGTGAGTGCCAGCTTGAAGCGGATATAGGCATTCATGTGACTCTCTGGCACGTGATGCACCACCTGCCGCACTGTCCAGCCTCCGTCGCGATAAGGCGTTTCGAGTTGCTGTGGGCTAAGGCCTTTAACTGCGGCGCGCAATGCGGCAGGCGCCTGCGCGATGGCATCAATCATTTGCTTGCGCTGAGCTTCGTCGGTTGGACCATCAAACGAGAATTTTCCGATAGGGTAACGGGGATCAGTCATTTGTCCTCTTTCTGGCATGACGGGTTGGCTCGCTTTGCGAGCTTAAGCGAACAAGAACTCCTTGGTCCGCAGCTCCTTGATCGTATCCCTCAGCTTGGCCGCCTTCTCGAATTCGAAGCGCTTGGCGGCTTCCCGCATATCGCTTTCGAGCTTTGCAATGTAAAGGTCGAGTTCTTCCTGCGATTTGAAATCTGGAATGCCATCGGCCTCTGCACTGGTCAGATCGGTGTAGTCTGCTTCGACAATGCTGGCCAGCGACATCTCCAAGGGTCGCACAATGGATTGCGGCGTGATTCCATTCGCTTGGTTGTAGGCTTCCTGAATCGCGCGGCGGCGATTGGTTTCGTCCATGGCTTTCTGCATGGATTCGGTAACCCGGTCGGCGTAGAGAATGGCGCGGCCGTTCAGGTTGCGAGCGCAGCGCCCAACGGTCTGGATCAACGATCCGCTGGATCGCAGAAAACCTTCCTTGTCCGCATCCAGAACGGCGACCAGCGAAACTTCGGGCAGATCGAGACCTTCCCGCAGGAGATTGATTCCGATGAGCACATCAAATTCACCGCGCCGCAAATCGCGAAGAATTTTGACGCGTTCTAAAGTCTCAATTTCCGAGTGCATGTAACGGCATTTGACGCCGACTTCACTGTAATATTCGGCCAAGTCCTCAGCCATGCGCTTGGTGAGCGTGGTCACCAACACTCTTTCGCCACGCCCCACGCGATCGCGAATTTCGTGCAGCAGGTCATCGATTTGACCCTTGACCGGTCGGACTTCGACTGGAGGATCCACCAGCCCAGTAGGACGAATGATCTGCTCAACCACAACCCCCGCTGATTTTGTCAGTTCATAAGGCCCGGGCGTGGCGGAGACGTAAATCATCTGATTCATCCGGTGCTCGAATTCCTCGAATGTAAGCGGGCGATTGTCGAGAGCCGATGGCAGCCGGAATCCATATTCGACCAGGGTTTCCTTACGCGAGCGGTCTCCGTGATACATGCCGTGCAACTGCGGCACAGTCTGGTGCGATTCGTCGAGGAACATCAAATAGTCGCGCGCGAAGTAGTCGAGAAGTGTCGGCGGCGGCTCACCAGGCAAGCGTCCTGTGAAGTGCCGCGAATAGTTCTCAATGCCATGACAGTAGCCCATGGACTTTATCATCTCCAGGTCGTACATGGTTCGCTGATGGACCCGTTGCGCCTCAACTACTCGACCTTGTTTCTCCAGTTCGGCCTCCCACCACGCGAGCTCTTCGCGAATGGTCCGCACCGCGTTCGACCGGGTTTCCTCTTTCATGACGTAGTGAGTTTTGGGATAGATGGGCAGGCGAACATACTTCTGCTTGACTGTTCCGAATAGAGGATCGATCTGTGAAAGCGACTCAACCTCATCTCCCCACAGTTCCACGCGATATGCCATATCGTCGTAGGTGGGGAAGATTTCAATCACGTCGCCCCGGACGCGGAAAGTTCCTCGGCGAAATTCGCCATCCGTGCGCTCATAGAGAATCTCGACCAGCTTGCGAGTGATATCTTCCCGCTTGATCTTTTGCCCTTTTTCGAGAAAGAGCAGCATGCCGTAATACGCCTCGGGCGAACCGAGGCCGTAGATGCAACTGACCGACGCGACGATCAGGCAATCGCGCCGCTCAAACAACGAACGAGTAGCGGAAAGCCGAAGCTTGTCCAGTTCGTCGTTGATGGTTGCTTCCTTCTCGATATAGAGATCAGCGGCCGGGACATAAGCTTCGGGTTGATAGTAGTCGTAGTACGAAACGAAATATTCCACCGCGTTCTGCGGAAAGAAGCTCTTGAACTCGTGATAGAGTTGCGCGGCCAGAGTCTTGTTGTGAGCCATGACCAAGGTTGGCCGGTTTACCTGCTCGATCACCTTCGCCATCGTGTAAGTCTTGCCAGAGCCGGTCACTCCCAGTAAAACCTGATGCTGTTCGCGATCGAATACACCTCGGAGGAGCGACTCGATGGCCTTGCCCTGGTCGCCGCGAGGTTTGTAATCGCTGACTAGCTTGAAATCCATTAGAACTTATCGGCTGTAGGCTCTGTTCTCCGTCCGCAAGCGTTTAACAGCAAGAGATGCAGTCCACTCTGCTTGCCTGCAGTAGAAACGAACCTCAACTGGGACGCATTTTTTGATTATATCCCGGCAGGGATAACGACTGGCGCGGGTGACGCCGTGGATGAAAAAAGAAAAACTGCAGGCGAGTTGCGCAACGAGAAAAACGCTGCACGATGCGACTATGGCAATTTGAATACGACGGTAATCTGGGTCTGAATCTCTACCGGCTGGCTATCAAGGTAGTACGGTTTGTATTTCCACTGCTTGACTGCATCCATGGCCGCACGGCCGAGGATAGCGTCGCCGCTTATGCGCTTAAGATTGGTGATGTTGCCCTCTTTGCTGATGGTCGCCGCCAGTTCAACCGGGCCCTGGATTTTCATCTGCAACGCCTGTTGCGGGTACAGCGGTGCAACTTTCTTGATTAGCAGCCCTTGTGAGATGCCTTGGGAGATTTTGAGCGTTTGTGCTGCCTTGGGGACGGTGGGCGACACGTTTACCAAGTCAGAGATGGTGTCGTTCGGCGAATCCTGGGCGACATTTAATTCGGGCGCCGTGGTTTCCGCGGGCTGCTCAACGGGCCGCTGCTGTGCTGGGGTCGAGGCTCCCCTCTTAACGACGATCGCGGTAGGTCCGCTCGCATCCTCGTCGCTGTTCTCGTCTGAGTCAGGGTCGCTCTTGGTGGAGGCGATCATGGACTTTTTTGCCTTCGGAACAGATGTTTCTTTGGCCGGGGATGAAGTTATAGGCGCCGCTGAGGGAGCATTAGTAGCAGTCGAGTCTATGGGCAAGTCCGACCCAGTGCTGGCGGTAGGCTCTGGCGATGTTGCCGCGGCCTGAGGAGTCGGAGGCTGGACAGCTTGTGGCTGCGCAGTTTGGGCCTGCGGCTGTGGGGCCGCCTTCTGAAGTGTGCTCGACGGCAAGCCACGTTGAAACTTTGTGAATCCTACGTACCCGAGCGCAGCCGCAAGCAAGATCACCGCAGCGATGACTATGGGTCTAATTCCGCCGCTGCGTTCGGATGACGATACCGGTCGCGGCTTTTCCGTTGCGCTTGCGAATGACGGCAGTTCCAATTGACTGGCGTCAATCGTCTCTCGCGAAGACGGTCTCTGCTTCGCGGGTGCAGCCGCTGCACCGGCGCCTGCAAGTGGCATTGGAGATACCGGACTGGCCGAGATTTCGCTCGAACTCAACAACTCGCTGTGTGCGGTCGCATCAGCGGCAGTGCGCAGCGCACCGGCCATTGGTCGTGAGATTAGCTGCCAGGGGTTGGCCTTCTCTGGTGAAGCAACAGACGGTCGCGTTAGGTCGGCGGTGGGGTCCGGCATTGACTCCAGAAATGCCGCTTCGGTCGGTTCAAGCCGAGGCTGTGGTTCATTTTCAAGTTCAAAGCTTGCAGAAGGCACTGAGTCCGAAAGCGTCGGGGACAAGGAATGCGGGCCCGGAAGAGCACTCTGAGCTGCCTGATCTGCCTTCGCCGAGGTAGCGGCCAACCTCGTTGATTCGGACTTGCGTAAGAGTCCGCGTGCTACTCGAATCGTGCCCTTCGATTGCTCGACGTTAATCGGTTTGGTCAGAACCAGATTAGCCCCGATCCGGAATGCTTTCGCAACCCCGGCTTGCCCCTCGACTACCGCAATCGAAAGCGACGCCTGGTTCAGTTCCGAATTTCGTGCACTCTTGAACAGCAAAGTTGCATTCTGCTCGTTCTCACAATCAACGACGATGGCGTCGAAATGCTCTGCTGTCAACTTCTTAACGGTGGCAAACGGCTCGTTGGATGGCTCAACCTGGAAGTCCAGGTCGGTCAATACCTGCGTCACAGTTCGGGCAGTCTTCTCATCGGGGCAGAACAAGAGCGCCTTGTAGCTCATACTCGAATCGTAGGTACAGGGATACTCACCGGCAAGTTACCGAGGTCACAGGGGCTTAGGCCAAGAAAGCAGCTTCTGGCCTGCAGATACAATGGCACTCATGCGGCTGCCGCTTTGGCTCAAAATCGCGTGGACGTTGTGGTTAGTCGCTTGGGTGCCGGTGTACTGGCACCAATATGGATTGCAAAATTTTCTTTTTTTCTGTGACCTGGGGAATTTCCTAATCGCAATTGGCCTGTGGTCGGAGAGCACGCTTATCTTTTCCTGGCAGGCGACCGGGCTGCTGCTCTTTCAGACCCTCTATGCAATCGATCTCATCGGAGCAGTTATGACCGGGAGACATTTCATAGGTGGCACGGAATATATGTTTAATCCACTGGTGCCGTGGTTCGTCCGGGCGCTCAGCCTTTTTCACGTCGTTGTGCCTCCTTTGTTGTTGTGGGCGATCTGGCGGCTGGGATATGACAGTCGCGGGTGGAGGCTCGCAACCGTGACGACCTGGATTGTCCTGCCGATCAATTACTTTTGGCGTCCGCAATTCAACGTAAATTGGGCGCGAGGACTCTTCTTTCGGGAACAGCAAGTGGTTCCGGGATGGTTGTACCTGGCGGCTTACCTCCTAATCGTACCTGTAGCCATTTACTGGCCCACCCATCTGATTCTGCGATGGTGGATAAGTCGCTTTCGAGAGCGCGGTCGCGTTACTTCGCAGAACTAGTCGCGGCGAGCGCCCGCCCAGTAGCTTCCAGTAATGCCTCTGGACCAACAGGTTTTCCGGTGGCGTTCTCCATCCAGAGATCGGGAGTAACGCGGCCCATTTTAGCCATACGCTCGAACTCCGGACCAACGCTTCCTGCTTTCTTCATCTGCTCTTCTATCTGAAACGCAATCATGTGGCCGATGGGATAGTCGGGCAGATAGAGGAATGCATCAATCATGTGGGAGTACACACCCAGCAGAACTACATCCTTCTTGCCAAACACGGGAGCGTAATAACGATTCCAGACGTCCTTGGCAATCTGTACCGTAGCCTGGTTGAGCTGGCTTGGCGTGGCTTGCGGATGATCGTACATCCAGTGCCACACACCCATATCGACGAGCGCGACGCCGGAGATTTCGTAGGTTCCCCAAAAATCATTCAAGGTCTTTTCCGCCTCAGCTTTGGCGTTGGGGGCCGGCAGACCCAACAGCTCGAGATCGCGTCCTTGAAAGACAAACGCGAGCGCCTCGGTGAATGCAGTATTCGGAACTCCTTTGAGCAACGTGTAGTCGACCTCATTGAGGGAAAACGTCTGCTCCACGTTGTGACCCATCTCGTGCACCGCGATGTTGAAACCTTTGTAGTTCATCCCGGTCTTCTCGACACGGGTGCGCAGGTGAGCTTTTTCCGAGCGCATCTCCGCCCCCATCGCATGACCGGACCCGCGGGCCGGATCCACAACGATATTGTTCGCCACATATTGCGCCCGAGCCGGCGAGAGGCCGAGCTTCATGAGCAAATTGGGGATATCTTTTTGGTAGGCCTCCGCGCTTGGATATTTCTTAGCAACCATCGCGTCCAGTTCCGCCTCGCTGTATTTGCTGCCCGGGCGAAATCCGTTGTACCAAATATCGAAGGGTTCAAGCGGCCGGCCAAGACGTTGCTGAATAAGTTTGGCCGTCTGAGCCACCAGCGGTGAACTCACCACCTGCTCAAGCATGGCTCGTACACGTGTCTCGGGAAGCTCACGATCCTCGTCAAAGCGCCTGTCGATCAACGTTGGGGCGGTCGGGGAATAAGGATCAGCTTTCCGCGATGCCAGGAATGTCCCAAGCAATCTGGCATAGCGAGTATCGGGTTCACGTTCGTTGTTCGCGCGCCGAGTATTGCTACCCATGTCTGAATCCCTCGCTGCTGCGGCGCGAACTTCATTCGTGTAAGGATCCCAATCGACCTGCGGATTATCGATCGCGGCCAGCGGGATGGTCTGGGTAACGATTCTTTCCATGACCTGCTGAATCATGCGTTGTTTCGCCAGACCGTTTTGCGAATCGGCGTAGTCGGACTTGATCTCGTCGCGCAGATTCCAGTGGCTCAGCAGCCGCATTTTGGCGGGGAAGAGGCGTTTTCCTTGATTATCGAGCAGGTGATACATCCAGATGTTGTACTGCGCGATATAAGCGTCAGCGCTGGCGGCGGCCTGACCGATGGCCAGATTCACATCCGCTGGAACGCGCTTGTCAAAACGCTGCCCGAGCCGAACCTCAGCCCATTGCCGGCGGGTCCAGGTGGGGCCGTCGTGCAACCGCTGATCCAGAGTGGTAAGTGGAAAATTCAGAAGTACGATAAAGGCCAGCTTATTGTTGAAGAAGTCGTCGATGACATGGGCTGACGGGTCGTACCCGGCGAATATTTCATCGAAAGGAAGCGCCGGTCCGGCATCGAGGTCCTGCTGCTGCCGGAACTCGCGGTTAATCTCGTGCATGTGGCCATCAAGCTGTTCCAGCAGACGCTGATAGCGAGTGAACATTGTGTCGAGTGTTACCTGGTCGCCGGCGAAATTAGTGCGCACGAAGTCCTCGAACACGGCTGCATCGCCATCTTCAGTACGCCAAAACTCGCTTATCTGGCGCAAGCCGAGCTGGACGCGCGATGCCTGAGAATCGCCGTAGCTTGCCGTAAGCTCGGTTTCCATTTTTGCGATCGATGATGCCATCCAGGAATTCCGATTCGTGGTGTTTTCACTGGAGGCGGTTGCAGCCTGCGCTGCGGTTTCCTGTAGCTGAGTAGTAGCGACGAGAAAAACGAAGATCAAACCAATCAGATGAAGGGCGTGCACTCTGATAGCCTCCGTCGGGAGTAACTAGCAGATCAGTATAGCTAACGCGGGTGTGCAGAGATTGAAGGATAAGAATTGTTGTTGCTCGCCATCGTACTGACTAACACGCGAAAACGAGCAGAGCAGCGGTTTCCATCAGGCACAACTCGGGCCCCCGCGACCTTGACGACCTCAGCGCTTGGGCCGATATATATCCGTGGCCGTGCCGAAGAAGACTTCGGCAGATTCCATGATGGTCTCCGATAACGTCGGGTGCGGATGAATGCTGAGCTCGAGATCCGTAGCCGTGGCGGCCATTTCGACGGCGAGAACGCCCTCGGCGATCAATTCTCCGGCGCCGACTCCTACGATTCCAACGCCTAGAACACGCTCGCTCTCAGGGTCAAGGATCAATTTTGTCATACCTTCAGTTCGATCCAGGGTCATCGCGCGACCGGACGCAGCCCAGGGGAACTTGGCGACTTTGATCTCTCTTCCACTTTGTTGAGCCTGCGTTTCAGTCAAGCCACACCACGCAATTTCAGGATCAGTAAACACGACAGCCGGAATGGCATGTGGCTCGAAAACCACTTTGTGCCCGGCGATTGCTTCAACCGCGGTCCGTCCCTCGTGGGAAGCTTTGTGAGCGAGCATTGGCTCGCCCACAACGTCACCAATGGCGTAGATCACCGGGTCGTCCGTCTGCAGTTGTTTATTCACCTGAACAAAGCCGCGCTGGCCGACCTTGACCTTTGTGTTTTCCAGGCCAGAGATCTCGGAGTTGGGTTTGCGGCCTACCGAGACCAGGACCTTGTCGAATAGTTTTTGGCGTTCCTTAACCTCGGGGCCATCGAACGTTACAAGAATGCCGTTCGATTCCGCTTCCACGCCGGCCACCGTAGTGTTCAGGAGAATGGAGTCAAGTATTTTCTCCAGGCGTTTGTGCAACGGCAGAACCAGATCGCGATCTGCTCCCGGCAACAAGCCCGACAACATCTCCACCACAGAAACTTTCGATCCCAGCTCCGCGTAAACTGTGCCGAGTTCCAGGCCAATGTATCCGCCGCCTACTACCAGAAGGCTGCGGGGAATTTCGCTGACATCGAGCGCGGAAGTGGAATCCATTATGCGTGGCGGGCCCAAGTTGAGGCTGGGAATCGCCGCAGGACGTGAACCGGTGGCGATGACGATTCGGTCGAAGGTAAGTGATTGTTCGCTGCCGTTTGTACGGGTGACGCGCAATGTATTCGAGTTTTCGAACGCTGCGCGACCCTGGACGTATTCGACCTTGCGTTGCTTTGAGAGTTGCCCTAAGCCGCCGGTGAGTTTCTTGACGACCCCCTCTTTCCATGACCGCAGGCGAGCCACGTCGATTTTGGGATTGCTATACTCGATGCCCCAATTCTTCGCGTGCTGGGCTTCATCGATCAGCTTGGCTACGTGAAGCAGGGCCTTCGACGGAATGCAACCCCGGTAAAGACAAACGCCTCCAGGGTTCTGCTCCGGATCAATCAAGGTGACCTTCATCCCAAGATCAGCGGCGAGGAAGGCAGCGGCATAACCGCCCGGTCCGGCGCCAATGACAGCAATATGTAGGTTTAAGTTTTCAGGCATGTTTCATTTGAATTGTAAAGGTAAATCGGTGATTCATCCCTATGTCCGTTCGCTTCACCTACTATCGGAGATGGCGACATAGGCGCCCAACCCTACCAGCACCAGTCCCGTGCCAGCACGTTGCCTTTTACGCAACGCTGACGAAGCACGCAGTCGTGCGCCGAGCGGAGACGCGAGCACGATCACAAGCATGTCAGCGCAAGTGTTCAGCGTTACAGATATTGTTCCCAACAGAAGGAATTGACGGAAGCTGCCATCAGTTCGATTCACAAATTGTGGGATAAAGGCGAGAAAAAAGACCGCAGTCTTGGGATTCAGAACTTCGGTAGCGATCCCTTGCCAGAATGGATTGCGTCGACCCTGTCGCGCCAGGTTCATGGTATCTGGATCTATGCGAGCACTTGCGATCATTCGGATGCCGAGGTAGATCAGATACCC
>Ga0187778_10001623_pt1 | contig 15463 bp, 10 predicted proteins | sample 1015_Q2_SP5_20_M_FD_132418 | JGI IMG/M metagenome (GOLD analysis project Ga0187778, IMG submission 132418) | Tropical peat soil microbial communities from peatlands in Department of Meta, Colombia - 1015_Q2_SP5_20_MG | ecosystem: Environmental > Terrestrial > Soil > Wetlands > Peat | place...
ACCGAAAGTCGCTTCACCACGTCGCCCGCCACAGAGACCATGCCGGTCGCGACCGAACCCGGCAGCACGCACGCGGTTCCGACCGTTACGGCGCCTAACACTCCAATGGCTGCGTGACATCGGTGGGGGATAAACGTGCGAGTCGTGAGGTGCCCGCCGTCTCGTGGTGGCGCGATCAGAGTCACTTTGGGAACCACTTTCGATCGCACATCACCGAGGCCCATGCGCCTGCCGGCGAGAATACGAATCTCCTCCAGACGCGATTTGAATGGTTGGTCGGCATCGAGTGCGGCAGGAGTCTCGTAACCGGTCTTATCCAAGTCGGCGGCGCGCAGCACGACGACCGGCATGCCGTTGTCGATCAGCGTTGCCTCGATCTCGCCGATTTTGTCGAGCGCCTGCCCGGTGGGCAACAGAGCGCCACATACCGAACCCGCAGTATTGAGAAAGTCGATGCGGATGGCGGCGGATTTACCGGGCACGCCAGCGATAGCTGCGTCTCCTTCATAGGTGACTTGTCCGTCCGGTGTCGATACGTGTGCGACGGCGACATTGCCGGTGTTGACCATGTAAATGGTCACGGGTGTGGTCGGGCTGCGGGGCACGACGAACCCATGTTCAATGGCAAAGGGACCAACACCGGCAAGCATATTGCCGCAGTTGGGCGTCACATCGACCAGGGCTCGATCGACGGACACCTGCGCGAAAAGATACTCGACATCGATTCCCGGACGTGAAGAGCGCGATATGATTGCCGCCTTGCTGGTCAAAGGGTCGGCGCCGCCCACACCGTCGATTTGCCGGACATCCGGAGAACCCATCGCTGCGAGCAACACACGGTCCCGCAACTGTAGATCGCTCGGAAGATCACCGGCCAGGAAGAAAGGCCCCTTCGATGTTCCACCTCGCATCAAAACGCAAGGAATCGGAGTTTGCGATGGCCGTGCCATGCCATTGTCCCGTTCACAGATACTTGAGGCCAAGTTGTGCGATTTTCGGGCGCATGTCGTAAATGTCGAGCCCGAGTTCTCCGCGCGCCAGTCGCTCGCGAGTTGCGCTCTCTTTACGAGCCCGTTCGTCCGCCGCCGCCGCCACCTCGTGAGCCGTCGCTCGCTTCACAGCCACCACTCCATCCTCATCGGCAACGATAACATCCCCCGCTTCGACCAGCGTGCCGGCGCAGGTGATCGGAATGTTGACCGACCCCAGGGTCGACTTCACCGTGCCTTGCGAACTGATGGCGCGGCTCCAGACGGGAAACTTCATTTCGGTGAGAGAACGGATATCGCGGCATCCGGCATCGATCACCAGTCCTTTCACACCGTGGGCGCGCAGGGAAGTTGCCAACAGCTCACCGAAATAGCCGTCGGTGCAAGGTGAAGTCGGCGCCACGACCATGATGTTCCCTGGAACGCAGACCTCGACCGCGACATGGATCATGAGATTATCGCCCGGCGGCAAAGACACGGTGACGGCGGAGCCTGCGATGACCGCGCCAGGAAAGATGGGACGCATGTAGGGCGCGAGCAGACCACAACGCCCCTGCGCTTCATGAACGGTCGTGACACCATGCTTCTCAAGAGCTGCGACGATATGCGCTGGCGGCTGCTCCACTTGCCGGACTACCACGGGTTGATTCATTCGAGCTCCTCCGTGACCTGGGGAAAAACACGCTCATATGCTTCTCCGTACTTAACATTCCTATTCGAATTGCGCGAGGCCTGCACGCCGCGCTGCAAGGCCACTCGTTCGTAGTAATGCCACAGGTGTTCCTGGGCATTCATGGCCTTAAAGGCCTCGTATTTCCGGGGCCACACCGAGGTGATATCCAGCAGAACATGCGGCTTCCAGTCGCACTGCTCCGGCTGGTGTGGCTCGAACAGAAAGACCGGCGGCGCCCCGATGACAGGCGTGCCCGGCTCATGTCCGTGGGCTTGCGCGACGATGCGCGCCTCCTGTACGGCATGAGACACTAGTGGATGATCGAAATTATAGGGATCGTTTCGCGAATGTGTAAGGATGAATTCCGGCCGAATTGTTCGGCAAAGTCCAGCCAGCTCATAAAGGACCGTGTCGGGTATTCGCATCGGGTAGTCGCCGATATCGAAGAACGTCGTCTTGGCACCGAGGATTTCTGCCGCCTGGATCGCCTCTTGCTTTCGGTTGGCCTTTACTTTCTCCATCGTCATTCCCGGCTCGCGCCAGAGTTTAGCGGATTCGCCCCGTTCGCCGTAGGAGAGACAAACGACGGTGACTTCCCAGCCACGCTCCGCATACAAGGCGATTGCCCCTCCCGCGCGCCAGACGAAATCCGCCGAATGCGCACTCACGACCATTGCGGTTTTCTTGGCAGTCACCATGGGAAGGCTGAATTCCTGTGTGCTCCTCGCAGCCCTCTGCGACTTCCGGTCATCCCGATGACCCATAGAGGCAGGAAGACATCGGGCCGCTCTATGCTTTACTGACTGCTCCCACCGGAGGCGTGCCATACGTGTGAAAGGATTCGATCGTCTGCAGGCCCCATGCCTGTCCTTTCTTTCGCTCCGCTTCGCTCCAGCGAATCGGCTTCCAGTCGGGTGCCAGAATCAACCGGGCTCCGGCATTGCAGACTTCCACACGGTTCCCCCCGGGCTCGTACACGTAGAGAAAAAAGGTCTGCTGAATGGCGTGTTTGTGCGGGCCCGTCTCTATGTAGACGCCGTTCTCGAGGCAAATGTCTGCTGCCAAAAGCACTTCCTCGCGGCTGTTGACCGCGTAGGTGACGTGGTGCAAACGTCCTTCCGTTCCAGTGTGGTCGCGGGTGTACGCGAAATCGTAGCTCTTGTTGGTGCAGGTCATCCACATGGCCGCCTCCGAACCGTCGTCCAACACGATCTGCTCGGTCAAGCGAAAGCCGAGATACTTCTCAAAAAATTCGCGATTGGCTTTGATATCGACCGCCAGGCCGTTCCAGTGATCGAGCCGGCGGACGTTGATGCCACGCGCCGGAAACCGTTGCGCCTGATTCTTTAGAGCCGGGCGCAACTCCGGCGGCGGCTGATACCATTGGGTTTCGTAATAGAGCTCGATCTTGTGCCCATCCGGGTCTCGGCAGAGAAACGCCGGGCCGTGCTCCAAATCCCCGCTTGTCCAGCCCAGGTCAAAACCCGACCCTTTTAACGCCGCAACCCGCCGTTCCAATGCTTGCGGGCTTCGGGCACGATAGGCCACGTGGCCCAGGCCGGATAACTTCGCGGCCGTGAGTTTTAGCGAGTGGCATTCGTAGTCGTCATAGGCATGCAGGTAAACCGAGTCGCCTTCCCGGCCGCTCTCGGTCATGCCCATCACGTCGACGAAGAAGCGCAGGCTCTCCTCGGGCTTGGGAGTGAGCAATTCTAGATGCCCTAAGTGGGCTACATCCATGACCGGTTCATTTTGCATGCGCCACCTCGACCGGATGGAACTCAGAAACTATCTCAGGTTGCACTGCAGCCAAGTTATTGCCGGCGGGGAAAGTGTCTAGCAAACGTTAAGTACACTCAATATAACTCTCACTTTTATTTCCACGTGTCAAGCAAGCCATGATTCGCTGACGTCGACGCTTGACAAGCGTTCCTGCAAGCAGGAACAATGGAGCGCGACCTTATTCAGTATACTGAACGTAGGCCAACTACCTCATGCCCGACGATCGAACCCCATCGTCTATGGTTCGGATGCTTCGTGGCTACTCGATCGAAATTAATCCCCGTCAGCCCAGAGTTGTCGATGCCGCCCTGGATCGCTTGGAACGGGGGACGGAAGTTTTCCTGGTTTGGATTCCGGGGGCAGACCCGATGCAGATGGTGGGTCCGGCCTCCAGCCTGCGGCGGGCCGGCCTTGTGCCCGTGCCTCACGTAGGGGCGCGCCATCTAGAAAGTTCGCAGCAGCTCGCGCGGCTTGCCGTCCGCCTGGCGGGCGATGCAGGGGTTGATCGTATTCTCGTTGTCGGCGGGGACCGTGCCAGACCCGCCGGACCGTATGAGGCCAGCCTCGACGTGATGCGGACGGGTGTGTTTCAGAACGCGGGTATCACCCGCATGGCCATTGGCGGTTTTCCGGAAGGCAACCCCAGCATCTTGCCAAACGTTCTTGAGGAGGCATTGGCGGCCAAGCTGAACTTCGGCCGCAGCGCCGGGCTCGAGCTTTCGATTGTTACGCAATTCTGTTTCAAGGCTGAGCCGATCGTGAGCTGGTTGCAGGGGATTCGGGCCCGCGGCATTGACAACCCCGTGCGGGTTGGCCTTGCCGGCCCTGCCTCGTTACTGACGCTCACGCGCTACGCCGTGCACTGCGGAATTGGAAACTCGCTGCACGTCCTACGAGAACATACCTCCTGGGCGAAGCTTCTCACCGAGAAGGGACCCGCACCCATCATTCGGGGCATCGCCGACGGCGCAGGGCCGGAAACCAACCGTAGCCTGCCGCTCGGCATTGCGGGTCTGCACTTCTTTGCCTTTGGGGGTTTCAATAAGACGATCGACTGGATTAACGCCCAGCAGGCCCGCTAGTCGCGACGGCTTGCCCCGTGCGCCAGCCTTCCGCGTAAGTTTCCCGCGCGACCTTGGAGTAAGGTACGGGGCTAACCAGCGCCCGAATTTTGGCCTGTTTATGACGTTCGACCGTGGTCTTCTCGGAACCGCCGCCGCCTTCGCCCCACAGGATCGCCACTTCGGTGCCGATCGCGACGTCTGGGTCCACAACTCCCAGCGACAGCATCGAGCGCTCGTTGTAGCTGTAGCCGGTAAACATCGAGAAGCCGATAATCTTCCCATCTCGCAGCACGGCGTCGTAGGATGACGACGCATAGTTGGCCAGCGGCATATCAATGTACTTGTAATGGTCTCCCGGTTCTAGCATTGACGACCACACCTTGACGACATCCTCTCGATCCCATGCGAAGGTAACCTTTTTCCGTTGTGCTGCGCCTGTCATCTTCTCGAGCGCTTGTCTGCCGATGAAGTCGTGATCGAATTTGACAAATGGGCCGTAACCCAAGGCGTAGGGTGTCATATAGTAGTCCTCAACATTGCTGGACTCGAAGCTGCCGCCGAGCGACGCCGTTCCCTCATAGCCGTTGGCCGGCAGCCACCGCTGGTAGGCTTCCATCTTCTCGCCGGAGTAGACGGCGGGCAGAGGTGATGGAATCCATCCTGACTCGAGTGTGTTGGTGGCGTACGCCCTGGCACCAACTTCGCGAAGACCAAAATCCTTGCCGGCACGCACAATTGCCTCCCGGATCTCCTCCCGCTCTTCATACGGTCCCCAAACTTCCAAGCCGGGGGCTCCCGCCATGCCGTGACGCAGCGCACGGACCTTACGACCGGCAATGTTGATGACATCCATGTTGAAGAACTTGATGTCGGGGACCGGCCCGCCGTTCAGCTTCTCGAGGATCTGCGGCGCCTTGGGACCCTGAATCTGATAGCGGTAACAGCTACGAACCACGGCCTTTCCTTTTGGATTGGCAGGCGATCGATCGTCCTTCTGGATGTGGACGTTGAATCCTCCGCTTTCGGCATGGAACTGAATCCAGTTGGCCGCGGGTGCCCGTCCGACGAAGACCAGCCGATGTTCCTCCAGGTGAAAGAGAATGCCATCGCCGATCACAAAGCCGTCGTAGCTGCAGGGAGCGAATTGCTTGGCGCGGTTGACCGGGAAGGTTCGGAAGCTGTTGGTCGCGAGATAGGAGAGCATCTTGAGAGCGTCGGGGCCTTCGACGTAAATGTTTGCCATGTGGTGCGACTGATCGAAAAGCACCGCAGTCTCCCGCCAGGCATGTTGTTCGTCACGCCAATTCGAGTATTCGCTGGGGACAACCGGATACACGTAAGCGCCGATCGGCGAATTGCGCAACATCCTCGCCGGACTCCCGAAATTCTGTAATAAATCCGCAAGACTCTTCTCGCTCATCGCTCCCCCAAAACCGGCTATCATGCTACATTCCGGGCGCGGGCAACGTTCAGTATACGGAACGCCCTCGAATTTTACTACGCGGGAGCAGGGAGTCTTCGCCTTGTCCAAGATTGTTGCCTTCGAGGAGGCTGGTCCGATCGGCGTAATCCGCCTGGATAACCCTCCTGTCAACGCTATCAACCATGCCGTACGAGCCGGTCTCGCCGATGCCGTGACCCTGGCTGCGAATCGTCCTGATATCGAGGTCCTGCTGATTACGTCGGCGGGCAATCTGTTTAGCGCGGGGGCGGATGTCACCGAGTTCGATCGCCCGATGCAAGATCCCACCCAGCAAATGGTCGAGGACAGGCTCGAGCGAGCGCGCGTTCCTGTCGTTGCCGCCATCCACGGAATGGCTTTGGGTGGCGGGCTCGAACTCGCCATGGCGTGTCACTACCGGGTGGCCGAGAGGAACGCAAGACTTGGGTTGCCCGAGATTACACTCGGGATCATTCCGGGCGCCGGCGGCACACAACGACTGCCCCGGCTGATCGGTGCGCGCGCGGCGTTCGATATGATTCTGTCCGGCGCACCCATTTCGGCACGCGATGCCCAGCTTCTGGGCCTCGTCGATGAGGTCGTCGAAGGGAATCTGCCCGAGGGCGCCTTTCAGTTTTGTCGTCGTCTGATCGAGGACGGATTGGGTCCGCGGCCGACGTCCGAGCGCACGGTCCAAACCCATGGCTTCGATGAAGCGGGCATCGCCGAAGCGTTGCGCGCCCAATCCCGAGCCCTGAAGGGACGAACAACCCAGACCTTCCTACTTAAGGCGATCGAGGCGGCGCGGTTGCCATTCTCCGAGGGCGTGGCGGTCGAGTCCCAGCTGGCGCAACAGTCGTTGGCCACGCCCGAAAGCCAGGCACTACGGCACGTGTTTTTCGCCGAGCGCGAGTGCGGCAAGGTGAAAGGAATCACCCAGCCCACTGAATCACGGGAAATAAAACGCGTTGCCATCATTGGTGCGGGAACCATGGGCAGCGGAATTGCCATCGCATTTGCGGATGCTGCTCGCGAGGTGATCCTGATTGATAACGCGGAAGCCGCCCTGGCCCGTGGTCGAGGGGCGATCCAAACCATCTACGCGTCCGCCATCAAACGCGGGCGCGTCACTCAGGAGATGGCCGATGAGAGAATGAGCCGAATCAAGGGCAGCTTAGCTCTTGCGGATGCGGCCGATGCCGACCTTGTCATCGAGGCGGTGTTCGAGGACATGGATCTCAAGAAGCAAGTGTTGTCCACGGTGGATTCGATTCTGCCTCCCGAGCGGCTGATCGCCTCCAATACGTCCACGCTTTCGGTCACCGAGTTGGGCCGCTCGACTGCGCATCCCGACCGAGTGTCCGGTCTGCATTTCTTCGCCCCGGCGCAGGTGACGAAGCTGCTCGAAATCGTGCGCGGTGCCGGCACGTCACCCGAAGCGCTGGCCACCGCACTCAAGGTCGCGAAATTACTCAAGAAGATTCCGGTGGTCGCAGCCGATGCTTTCGGCTTCATCGGCAACCGGATGATGCTCGATGGCTATTTTCGTGAGGCCGAGCTGTTGCTGCTCGAAGGAGCCTCACCGATGCAGGTCGACATGGCGCTCGAGGCCTTCGGCTTTGCCATGGGACCACAGCGTGTGAGCGATCTGAGCGGGATTGACGTAGGCACCAAGGCGCGTATCCAGCTTTTCCAGCGGGAAAGTCGCCCCGATCCCTATTTTGTGATCGCCGATCATCTCACGGAACTCGGGAGGCTGGGCCAGAAGACCGGTCGCGGATTTTATCGCTACGAGACGGGCGGGCGCGAGGCGCTGCCGGATCCGGAAGTCACGAAACTGATCGAAGCGCTATCCGCGGAGCGAGCGATCCGGAGGCGCGAAATCAGCGACCAGGAAATCGTCGAGCGATGCATCTTGGCCTTGATCAATGTCGGGGCCATGGTCCTCGACGAAGCCATCGCAGCGCGTGCCTCCGACATCGACGTGGTGTGGACCAGCGGCTACGGTTTTCCACGTCACCTGGGCGGCCCGATGTTTTACGCCGACGCCCTCGGACTCGGCCGCGTTGCCGAGCGCATCCGTCACTACCATGAAAAGCTCGGCTACTATTGGCGTCCTGCACCGTTCATCGAGCGCTTGGCAGCTGAGCGTTCGAGTTTCACGCAGTGGGATCACAGGGGATGAACTGCGGCTCCTGTGTTTCCCATGAGCCGCTACTGTCGATCCTCGCGCGTGTCGATGCCACGGCGAGAGCCGGGACGGCTTCTGGTTTAATGAGGTTTTCATGCTGATCAATCGACGAACCGTGCGCATTGAGTGGGGTGATTGCGATCCGGGAGGGATCGTCTATTTCCCTCGCTATTTCGAGTGTTTCGACGCCTGCACGAGGGCCCTGTTTGAGCGGGCCGGGCTCTCCAAACGCGAGATGATGAAGTCATACGCGATGAACGGCATTCCGTTGGTCGACATCAAGGCGCGATTCCTCGCGCCATCGCGCTTTGGTGATGACGTGGTAGTGGAGTCGTCCATTGCGAAGTGGGGAAACAGAAGCTTTGTGGTGCAGCATCGCCTGATGAAAGGCGGCCTGTTGGCCGTCGAGTGTTTCGAGACGCGCGTCTGGGTCGCACACCCGTATGGGGATCGAGAGCAGTTCGAATCACGACCGATTCCAGAAGAGGTGAAGGAACGGTTTGCCGGAGAGGCAGAATCGAACGCGGATTCAACCAGCGAGTGAACGGGAGTTCCTTCGCGCGTCGGCAAATCTCCGGTCGAGGGGGGCGCGGCTTTCCTCGTTGTTTAAATGCACGAATTTCTTGAGCAGCTGGAGAAATATCTTCTGTTCTTCCTTGCTCAGTGCTTTGAGCAAACGGCCGGCCAGGAGTCGGCTCGAGGGAACGAGCTTCCGCAATAGCGCGGCTCCCTCCGGCGTCAAATGGAGCAGGCGAAAGCGCTTGCTCTTCAGGGGCATCATCCGGCGGACAAGACCGCGTTCTTCCAAACGCACGGCCAAGTCGGCGGCGGTGGAGGTATCGAGGGCGCACAATCTGGCAAGCGTGACCTGGTCAATTCCCGGATGTTCCTGGAGAACTCGCAATACGCAATATTGGACGGGTGTCATACGGTGGCCCATGGTCGAGTGGAACATCGACACTGCGATTTGCTGAGCGCGCCGAATTAGGTGGCCCGGCTCGTCGTAAACCTCGATGGGGGATTCCTGGCGTCTGCCCCTGCGCCTCGATGCTGGTGCGCTCCCCCGATTCATGGTTCCGACCGATATCCCATCTAAGGCAGGCCTATATCCCCTTGCGGTCGCGAATTCCATCGATTAAGCTTCGTAGGCTTTGAGTGCACGGAACGCCAGAAAAAGTGCCGATCCTGCGCCCATGCGACCGGTCCGCTTTTTTTCGCCCGAAGTCGAATTTATCCGACATGCCGACGGCACGTGCCTGATGCGCTCCGGCGAGCCGTTGGCGGAGTACGACCATCGCGTGGGCGAGTGGCTGGACTATTGGGCACGCGAGGTCCCCGATCGTACCTTTCTGGTCGAGCAGACGGGCAGCGGTGAACGGACCATCGGCTACGCCGAGGCTCGCGAAAGGGCTTTGGCTCTCGCCGAGGGCATACTCGGCTGCGGGCTCGGTCCCGACCGTCCGCTGGCACTCATCGCCGCAAACGGTATCGATCATGCCTTGCTCATGCTGGCTGCGCTTTACGTTGGAATTCCCATCGCCCCGATCGCACCTGGGTACGCGCTCCAAAGCACCGATTATATCAAGCTCACCCATGCCTTTCGTTTGTTGACGCCCGGACTGGTGGTCATCGACGATGGCGTTCTCTATCGCAACGCCATCGAGCGGGCTCTCGACCGTCACGTTCCTGTCATCGCCCTTCGCAATGCGGCGGCATCTCCGAGGATGCGCGACCTGGCATCGCTCTGTGGGGATGGCCGGGGGAGGAATGCGGTTGCCGCCGCCGCCGGGCGAGTCGGCCGGGAAACCATCGCCAAGTTTCTCTTTACCTCGGGCTCGACAGGCATGCCGAAAGCCGTGATTAACACCCATGGCATGATCTGCTCCAACTCGCAGATGAAGCGGCAGGTGGCGCCCTGTCTCGAGGAAGAACCTCCGGTCATGGTGGATTGGGCACCGTGGAACCACACGGCCGGTAGCAACAGCAATTTCAGCATCATCTTGCACAATGGTGGGACTCTCTATATCGACCCGGGGAAGCCGACTCCGGCATGCTTCGGTCGAAGTCTGGAGCTGTTGCGGCGCATCTCGCCGACTATCTACTTCAATGTGCCGCGGGGCTATGAACTGTTGATCCCCCACCTCGAGTCCGATCGCACACTGCGCGAGCATTTCTTCCGGCGGCTCAGGTTTCTCTGGTATGCCGCTGCTTCCATGCAGCCAGCGACCTGGTTCGATCTGGAACGGCTTGCGATCGAAACCGTGGGACACAGAATTCTGACCGTCTCCGGGCTGGGCATGACCGAAACCGCTCCGATCGCGCTCTTCGGCAATGCGCAGGCGAGCGGACCTGGCGTAGTCGGCATCCCCGTCCCCGGAGTCGAACTCAAACTGATACCGCACGACGACAGCTTTGAAGTCCGTTATCGCGGCCCCAATGTCACTCCGGGTTACTGGCGCGACAGGAAGGCCACCGAGGCGGCCTTCGACGAGCAGGGTTTCTTTCGCTCCGGCGACCTGCTCAGCTTTATTGACCCGGAACGGCCCAAGACAGGACTCCGTTTCGATGGCAGGATCAACGAGGATTTCAAGCTGAGCTCCGGCACAAGAGTCAGCGCCGGTAAGCTGCGGCTTGATTCGCTGGACGCTCTTCGTCCCCTCGCCAATGAAGTGGTAGTTTGCGGAGCCGACCGAAATGATGTACGAATCCTTGTCTTTCCCAATTGGGAGGTCTGCGCCGCCGCGGCCGGACTGGACCACGCGGCGACGCCGGCAGAAATCGCCTCGAGCCCGGCACTCCGGGCGGTCTTTCACGAGCGTTTGGTGAAGCTAGCGGCCGCTGGAACCGGCAGTTCCAACCGGATTGTCGCAGCCTTGCTGGTGGAAGTCGCTCCCTCGAGCGCCGCCGGTGAGCTGACGGAGAAGGGCACGGTCAACAGTCGTGCGCTCGTACGGAACCGTCCCGAGCTTCTCGATTCCTTATATGGCGATACGAATGATCAAGTGCTGAGGGTCGATGTAGCCTGAGCAGTTAAGGGGCAGAATCGGCTTCCGAGCAACGATCGGGATGACCAACCTTTCCCGGGCGAAGCGCCTCCCGGATCGACGCCCGCATCGCCTGCTGCAAGCGCTCGAAGAATCCCCACCCTGAACAGCGCACGGGGATTGCGATTCGGGGATCTCGAGGAAGCGCCTCGCAACCTGCCAGCGTGTGAAGATGCATACATTTTGAGGCAAATTGGCGCCGAGTTCGGGGGAGTCAAGCTCCCGGAGGTGCCTCCAGGGGCATCCGAAAAGCCTAACGTATACATTTTTTTATTGACAGAGTACATTTTGCGGTGATAAACACTGGCGGCGGTCGGGGTGTTAGATCCAACGCGCGCAGGCCCATACGAGGCGTCGAGAACCTACTTCTTCGAGCAGCAGTCCCCGGAGGTGGCGATGAGGAGGCATTCCATTCTAAAGGTCTTGCTTGCTGTGACCGTTTTCTCCGGCGGCGCACCTTGGGTGTTTGCCCAAGGCGCTGTCGCTAACGCGCAGTTGAGTGGCACGGTGACAGACCAGGGCGGTCGCCTCGTCGTGGGTGCCGCCATCATCTTGCGCAACACGGCAACCACCACCACCTACACGGCGACTTCCAACACCAGCGGATTCTATGCCATCGCGAATGTTCCCCCTGGTACCTACGAGTTGAAGGCATCCTACACTGGTTTCGCCAACTACACGCAAACCGGTATCGTGCTTACGGTGGGCCAAGTGGCAACTGTCAATGTAGGTCTGAGAGTTGCATCTCTCGGTGAAGTAGTGGTTGTGACTACCGAGGCTCCGACGATCGAGCCAACCAAGACAGAAATCAGTCAGGTTATCGCCACCCAACAGATTCAGACACTGCCGATCAGCGATCGTCTTTTCACCGACTTTGCCCTTCTGACGCCGGGAGTATCGATCAGCCGCACCAGCTTAGGAACTACCGTGACGGAGTTCGAAACCACGCAGATTTCCTTCGGCGGCATGAGATCGTTCAGTAACGAAATTACGGTGGATAGCGCAGACTTCGTCAATGAAGTAAGCGGGGTGCAGCGATCCACACCTCCCCAGGACTCGGTTCAGGAATTTCGTGTGGTGAACAACAGCTTTACCGCGGATTACGGCCGCACGGTCGGCGGTATTGTGAACGTGGTCACCAAGTCCGGGACGAACAATTTTCACGGCTCCGCCTATGAGTACTTGATGAACAACGCGGTCAATTCCCGCTCGCTGCTGCAGCCGCAGCCATTACCAGACGTATGGCGGCAAAACCAATTCGGCGCCACCGTCGGCGGTCCCATACGAAAAGACAAAACCTTCTTTTTCGCTAACTATGAAGGGCACCGAAATGCATACTCGCCTACTTTTGCTCCGGATTTGTACAACAACATCAACAACATCGATACCGCCAAAGCCTATTTGGGGTTGAACCCGGAAGGTGGCCTGCCGGGCTTTGCCGGGCTGCAGCAAACTTTGCGTACGGGCGACAATGACTATGGCTTCGTCCGCCTCGACCATCAACTCACCAACAATAATCGGCTAGCAATTCGCTACAACATCGAAGATGCGCGCGATCTCGGTGAGCTCATTGGCCTCACCGAGGATGGCGGAGGCATTGGTACCCCCAGCGGGGGCCGCAATCTCTTCGTGCGCGATCAGTCGCTCCTCGGTTCCGTCAACACGGTGATCACACCCAATGTGGTCAATCAGGCTCTCGTCCAATACGCCCGGCGGCATTACAGCTTTCCGGGAGCGACCGGTGAGCCTGATCTGAGCGTCGTGAACGACCTGGAGTTTGGACACAACTTCGGAACCTACGATGCCATTTACGAGACCCGGCTGGAAGCAGCGGATTCGATCTCCTGGGTAAAGGGCAACCACATCGCGAAGTTCGGGTTCGACGGAAACTATCTTTGGGACCAGAATAACTATCCCGGGTTTGAGCCCGAGCGTATTCTCTTGCCCAACCTGGCCTGCCTCTATTCATTCGCGGATACGGTGAACGCAATCACCACCGGGACCTACGGTTCACTTCCGACTACGGGTTGTCCTCTGCCGGCCCAGGCGGATGGCGTGGAGTTCCTGTATCAAGGTATATCGCTCCCCAGAGCGCTGTGTCCGGATCTGAATACCCCCTGCTCGAACGGCTTCTACAACGGCTACGTGCCACCACCTCCAACCGGAGCTGGATTCGGCAAGGGCTGGCCGCATGCAACACCGGTCAACCTAACCAGCAACTTCAACTTTCACCTCGATCACGGCTATTGGGGGGTCTTTGCCGAAGATCAGTGGCGCATCAAACCCAACCTGACCCTCAACTACGGCCTGCGCTGGGATGTTGAAACTGGGCTAGGATACGCCATTGATCCGTATTACAAAGGGTTCCAGCCGCGCGCTGGGTTGGCTTGGTCTCCCGACAGCAAGACTGTGGTCCGAGCCGGTTACGGCTTGTTTTTTGACCGCAACAATATGACGTTTTTCTTCGTCACCGGAAACCAAAAGACGATTCCGGGGTACTTTTGCGGCAACGGCGGCCCGACGCCGGCCAGCTGCACTGCCGCAGGACTTTCGGCTGTGAAAGTGCCCATGGTCAACAATCGCGCTCCCCAGGGCGGGTGGCAGCTAGGCGGACAACCTGGCTATCCGGGTACCCCGTCGCTCCCATGCGTGGTCTTTGGACTCCCTGCTTCAGCGTGTCCACCGCAGCAAGGAGGGACGATCAGCCTGGCCGCGCTGACGGCTTTTGGAGTTCTCGCGGGTGCTCCTTATCCGCCCGAGACTCTGACCGGGCCCTGCACGCTGGTGCATGGCGCCCCGACGGGCGCTTGTGGGGTAGGTTCAGGAGGAATACAGAAGAACGGCGGCTTGCCCTATGCCAGTCAGGCCAGTGCCCAAATTGATCGTCAGCTTGGACATGGCCTTACCCTCAGCCTGGCGTACTTGTTCGTCGATGCGCATGACTTGGTTCGCGGGAACAACATCAATGTGCCGTGTCCGCTCGGCACGAGCAAGCCAGGAAATCCTTATTTCGCGCAAGGCTGGCTGAATCCCAACGGATCGCTTACGCCATGCCAGGGGAATCCAACGCTCGGACCTTTTAACCTCGGCCCCTTGTTTGCAACCTTGTCTAATCCTTCGGGCCTGGAATTTGGCGTGCCGAGCGCGGCAAATCCAGCTCCCACCATCAGCGGAGGCTTGCTGGACTACAACAACAACGTTGCCTATGCGAATTACAACGGTCTGACGGTGACCGTGAGAGAGCAGATCGGAAGTTTGTTCACCATGACGGCCAACTATACCTATTCCCACACCATCGACAACGGGAACTTTACGACCTTCATCAACTTGCCTCCCAATCAATTCGATTACGGCGCAGAAAAATCCAATTCCAACCAAGATCTGCGCAATCGCTTTGTAGCGAACTTCACGGCGAACATGCCATCGCACGGCTGGTACCGAAATTTCATCATCAGCAGCATCATCACCTTGCAATCCGGAAGCCCCTTCACGCTCTTCCCCGGTGCCGACGTGCTGGGCGACCTCGCTGGGCTGAGCACCGATCGCGTCGGAGGGCCACCGGTCCAGACCAATTGCACATCCGTGCAAAATTGCCAAACGATGGTACCGAGAAATACCTATATCGGGGACCCTCTCTATACCTGGGACTTTCATTTAGGCCGGTTTTTCCAGCTTCGTGAAAACCTTCGGCTCAACTTCGGTGTAGACGCGTTCAATCTGCTGAACCGTCAGAACGTTGAGGAGGTGCAGTCGGTTTACGGCTCGCCCGTGTTCTGTGGCGCAACGCCTGTGATTCCAAAGCACTACAACGACGCGATCACGCGCGCGATTCAGACAGGTCAGGTATCCTGCGCCACGCAACAGGCGCAGAACGTGGGACCCGGTCCCCTTAATTTCAATGGAGGCGCTTGGATCGCAGCGGGAGTTGTGCCCGTAACCGTCCCCAACACGCCGAACCCTGTCTTCGGCACGCCAAGGACGGTGTTCAACCCGCGGCAGTTTCAGTTCTCGGTGAAGTTGCAGTTTTAAACAGCCCGATCCCCCCATCGAGAACCGCCGGATGGTCGATTGGTTTGCAACGGACGGTGAATAGGAGCCGTCGTCGAACGCAGGGCTTTTGCCGCGGGAAGGTCTCAGGCCGAGAGGAGGATCTTATGCAGTTTCGCCAATGGGTTATTTTGCTCGCGATGGTAGTCGCCAGCGCATTCGTTTCCCTGGCACAAGAAACAAAGTCTAGCGTCAAACACGAGCCGGCAGCGATGACATCGCCGGCGTCGGG
>Ga0187778_10001624_pt1 | contig 15457 bp, 9 predicted proteins | sample 1015_Q2_SP5_20_M_FD_132418 | JGI IMG/M metagenome (GOLD analysis project Ga0187778, IMG submission 132418) | Tropical peat soil microbial communities from peatlands in Department of Meta, Colombia - 1015_Q2_SP5_20_MG | ecosystem: Environmental > Terrestrial > Soil > Wetlands > Peat | place...
AATACGGAGCAGCTCTTCCGGCTTTTGCGTGAGGGCGGCGAACTCGGTCTCCAGACCTTTGAGGGCGTTCATGAGGGCGTCATAGGCTTCGCGGTTCTGCTCAAGGAAGGCTTCACGCTCCTGACGCGAGAAGGGGAAACGGCCATCCTTAGGCGGGAAAGTGTCGAAGAAGGAGCGGCTCTTTTCGCGGATGCGCTGCGTGCGGCGGAGAAGACTAGGCGTGGCCTGATGCATCAGGCGCATCATCTGGTCGGCGTCCCTCGCCAGCTCTTCGAAGCGGAAATTCGAGATTTGCTGACCGAAGTATTCGCTGGCGACATCCTCCATTTCGTGGGCTTCGTCAAAGACGACCGCAGAATATTCCGGAAGGATGCTGCCGAAATCGTCGTGCTTGAGGGCCAGATCCGCAAAAAACAGGTGGTGATTCACGATGATGAGGTCCGCTTCCTTAGCGCGATTCTGCATACCCGTTAGAAAGCACTGATCAAATTGCGGGCACTTCTTCCCGGTGCAGGTATCGCGCCGGGCGTCAATGCGGGACCAGAGTTCGGAATCGTCAGGCAAAAAGGTGAGCTCGGCGCGATCGCCCGTTTGCGTGAGCTTCGCCCAGTCTCGTATCTGGCGGAAAGCGTCGACCTCTTCCATGCCTTTCAACACGGGCTGATCGGCCATGGCGTGCATTTTGGCAAGACAGAGGAAATTCGAGCGTCCTTTCATGACGGCGACTTTCCAGTTAGGCGCGAAGTGTTTTTGCAGGAAGGGAACGTCCTTCTGGTAGAGCTGCTCCTGCAGGGATTTTGTGGCTGTGGAGACCACGACGCGCCTGCCGCTGACAATCGCAGGAAGGAGGTAGGCCAGCGTTTTGCCGGTGCCCGTGCCGGCTTCCAAGATGGCGTGATGATGATTTTCGAAGGCGTCGTCGATAGCCTCGGCCATCTGTAATTGGGCGGGGCGATGTTCATAGCCACCAATCATGCATTTTTCGAGAAAGCCGCCGGGGCCGAAGACGTCGCGCATGGAAGGCTTATTTGCGTTGGCGCGGTCTTGCCGTTCCTGAGGTGCGGGAGTGTCGTGATGCTCTTTATCGTGGAGATCACTTACGGGTCGCAAAGCCGAGCGAGGGGTAGCAAATTCCTCATCCAGGGGAACATAGACCCGTTCGGGGACACTTTGTCCGGCCTTCTTACGCGCTTGAGTTGAGCCCGCCTTGGTGGTACGTTTCGCCAGAGTGCCCGCCTGAGTTGGTGCAATTTTGCGCAGTAATCTAACGATATCACATCGATTGGAGTCGCTCAGAGAGGCGCCCCTTCGGGAGAGGCAAGCCGCGCATTCTCAAGGGGACCCCGCTAATAAGCGGCTGATTTGCCGGGGGTTGCGGTTCGGGCTGCGCGCGGCCGACGAAGCAAGCGCACCGTTAATAGTTGGGCACTCGGGCCCTTTCGATTTTGGTTTGCATCGCACCCCGGCGCTACAGTGTGACTGGGGGATTCCCAGCCGTCCGGTCCGTCTGGTGCGGTCTGCCTAATCCTGTCGTGGGGTGTTCGCATGAATTCGAGAAAGTCCCTTTTTGTGATCGCGCTTGTGGCGATTCTGGCGTTGAGTTCCTGCAGCGGCTTGAAGAATAAATGCACGACAAATTGCGGAGGCAGTGGCAATGCTTCCCTCAGCATCACGATTTCCGATGCGCCGCCCACCAATGCGACCGTGGTAAGTTTCACGCTCCCGATTATCGGAATCACGCTGACACCTTCTACCGGCAGTCCCGTTTCCGTGTTTTCCAGTGGGAACTTTGAATTGACGCGCCTGCAGTCCGATACGAACCTGGTTGTTTCGAAAAAAGAGATCGCGGCGGGAACATACACCGCAATTAATGTGACCGTGTCCGCGCCATCCGGCGTTTTCGCCAACTCTTCCACCGGCTCGTTCGGACCGTGCCCATCCGGAGACTTCTGCGTCATTACGGGAAACGCCGCTACGATTACTTTCAAGTTCTCGACGCCGCTGACTCTGACGGCAAATGCAAATCAATGGTTAAACCTGGATTTCAATTACAACAACGCGATTGTAAGCAGCAACGGGGCACTCAGCATTGACGTGACACAAACGGGGGTCATGACGGCGTCGACCGCAGTCCCTACAGGAGTAGCTAGCGACGCGTTTGCGAACATCGACGATTTTACCGGGCAGGTGACCGCGGTGTCCTCGAGCAGCATCACAGTGAAATCAACGATTCGCGGCACGCTGACAGCAGCGATTACTTCGTCGACCCTGTTTTTTGATCCGCTGAACCAATGCTCAGGCGGAGCGAGCCTGTCCTGTGTTCAGACAGGTTCCGTCGTAAGCGTGCAGAGCTTGCTGTTAACTTCCGGCGTGCCGACGGCGTCGTCGATTGACGTCATCGATGCGGCCACGAAGCCGACAGACGAGGTGGAAGGCATCATCTATCCGAGCACGTGCAATGGCGGGTCGAATTTCGGGATGATTTTGAGCGATAGCCTGATCAACACCAGCGGGTCACCACTGGAGAGCGCCAGTTTCGGCGCTGGACTCTGTTTGACCGTCGCCCAGATCTCGGGCTTCGTGGTCGATTCGGGAATACTGACAACCCAGCCTGGAGTACCCAGCGGGGCAAATATTCCGGGTTTTCAGAGCACCAGTGACATCCTGGCTGGCCAGATGGTCCGCGCCAAGGTAACGGGGGCGACCTCCGGAACAAACGGAATGATCGATGCGAATACGAACACGCTGATGCTGCGCTTCTCTCGTCTTACAGGAACCATAAACACCACGACGGGAACGAGTTTCAGCATTGCAAATTTGCCGCCCTATTTGGGAACGTTCTCGGTTCCTCCACAGGTGATTACCTACATTAACGCCACGCTTTTGGAAGGTGAGACAAGCGTGGGCAATTTGACTGGCACTGTCTCCATGAGCTCCCTGTTCCTGAACGTAAGTGGCGGCGCGCAGTATTGGTTTCAGGCTGCCAAGGTCCGGCAACACTAGAGTTTCTTCCCGCCTCCGCAAAGGCCAGCGGGCCCCGAGAAGTTTCGGGGCCCGTATTTTTTTGGCATTAAGATGGCAAAAGAAGCACGGGTCTGAAGACCCGCCACTACACAGGGGCCGAAAAGGCAGCGACCTAGCGTAAAGGTGGGTGCGCACCTAACGGCCCGCCTCAGCCCCTTCAAGGCTCAGGGCGAGCGGCGGCCGCTACAACACCAAGAGAGCAGCGGCGTAAGGCTGCTGCTATACCGCAGGAGGACTAGGCGGGGTTCACCGTGGTGTTGGGAGGAAGCGGCGTGCCCACGGGCCCGCTGGGCATCGAGGGAATATTCGGAGCGATCACGGGCTGGATTCGACGGTAGAGAGCAAGGGAAACCGCGCCCATGCCCCAGATCCACACGCCAAACATGATCCAGCCACCCACATGTGGAATGCCGGTGGCAATAACGATGATGAGAACGCCCAGGGCCATGCGGCCGACCGAGGGCCAAAGATCGTGCACCTTTCCAAGAATCCATCGGCCGACCACGGCTCCGGCAACGACATAAGAGCTGAACAAAGTCACGATCCAGAGGAAGAGCGTAGAAACCCCCACCAGCAAGCCCACAATGGTGACACAGGCTATTACGGCGGCAATAGCGACACCAAAGAAGACCAGAACGCCAAGGCCAAGGGAAGCGCCGTAGCGCTCTGCGGATTCCACTGTCTCTCTCGAAAAAATGGGCATCAGAGAAATCAGAATCAAGCCGAACAGAATCCAGGCGCCGGCCCAAACGGTTCGCCAGATATAGTGACCTGCACCGCGTTCGTGATGAGAATCGTGCTCCATCTTCTTGTATTCGATAGGAGAAGCGAGTTTGGCGCCGGAAGCAACATCGGGAGGCCTGTCGCCTTCAAACGAGGCTTTTCCACCAATCGAGGCATTGCTTCCGATGCTCAGAGTGGCACCCTTGGCACGGACTTCGCCGCCGACGGTGCCGTCGATGGTGCCGTGGCCGATGAAACCGAGGAAATCGCGCCCCAAGGTTCCGTCAAGAATGAGATTGCTGGAGAACGCGGTGAGATTGTGGCCAATTTTTCCGCCGCTATCGAGAGTGGTGAGATCGGTGAAACAGGTGACGCTGCGCTCGACGTTGCCGGTAATCGTGATGTTGTTAGAGCCGGTTCTAATGTTGCCGTCAACCTGGCCGCCGACCCGCAGGCTGCGGCAGAAGCAGATGATATCGCCTGTCACGTGCCCGGTCACTTCCACCTGTTGGCCAAAGGCGTAGAAGTCGCCGTCGATGGTGCCTTCTTCCTTAATCTGGTTGCCCATGGCAAAAACGTCGGTCTTGATGACCTCATCTTTTTTGATCTGGACGGAATCGGATTTGCGAAATTCGGTAGCGGATGCCGGCGTGGCCATCCCCAGAATCAGGCCCATGCTGGCGAACATGACGGCGAGAGCCGTGCCGCGCCTGACATATTTGCGGGCGAGAAAGAAAGCGAAGCCAGCGAAGGAAGCCAGGGCCACAAATTCAACGAGAGTGAACATAGACTGCCATCCTTTCCAGAAGGCTCCTTGAAAAACGAGAAGGCTGAGAAGATTTGTGCCGCCAAAACCGGCTTGCTCGAACTGCTGCTGCCAATTCTCCCAGGGCTCGATGATCTGGACGTACAGGGTATAAACGCCAAGGAGAACGATGGCAACGACCAGTCCCCATATCCACTGGGCGGATCCTTTTGCCCTGGCGCGAAACTCGGCAAGCCGCTCGGGAAGCGGCTCATCCTGCTCGAGCATCGAGCGCGTCAGCAGGCGGGATTCGCGGTCCAGCGCACGCAACAGGGTGAGGCATCTCTCGCAAGTTTGCGTATGCAGCGACACTTCCTGCGCTCTCTCTCGGTCCAACTGCCGTTCGACATAGAGCAGCAGGGTGATTTCATCCAAATGCTTGTTGGTCGTGTCCGCTGTATCGCTCACCGGGTTCCTCCAACGGCAACGAAATTGTTTTCACCCAATGCCTGCCGTAGATCATGCCTGGCACGCAACAGGACGACCCCCACGAACGGCCTGCGCACGCCCAAAGCATCCGCAATTTCGTCGTAACTCATGTCCGAGTAGTAGCGCATGACGAGAGCCATGCGAGCCCGCGCGCCCAGTTTGTCCAAGGCTTTACGCACTTCCTCACTGGTGCGCTCTTCAATCAGGCGTTCGAGTTGATTGGGTTCGGGCGCTTCCAGAGGAAGCTCGTCGACATCCTCCATATCCTTGTCGTGGCGCGCCTTGCGGCGGCGGAGAAGGTCCCAACAATGATTGGCAGCGACTTTGTACAGCCACGCGGAGAAGGAGCGAGAGGAATCGTACTGTGCGAGTTTATCGCGCAGCTTCATGAAAATCTCCATCGTGGCATCTTCCGCATCTTCCTTGCTCGGCAAAGCGCGCCGGCAAAAGCGAAAAATAGCCGGCGCATATTCCCGGTACAGATCGCCCCATGCTTGGGTATCCCCAGCCCGAGCCTGGGCGACTAAATCCGTAGGCTCCGTTTTTCCCGGCACGCTTAACTGGCCTGGTCTCAGCGGTTCCATAACTTATTACGCAGGGAGTGAGACAAAACTATCACAGGTTGCAATAGGGAGAGAGGGGAGGAGGAAGGAGAAGAAGATGTAGGAGACGACGGAAGGGGAAAGTGGCTTTGGCTAAGTGTTCAATTTAAAGAGCTTAGTGGAAAAGAGGCCCGTAAGTGCAGTTGTTGGTCGCGGGTACAGCCAAAGCAAAAATAAACACGGCCTCGGGGCTGGTTCGAGGCCGTGGGATAAATCGAGATTGAACTGCGGCAAACGCGGCTAGAAGTTGAATTTCACGGCAATCTGAAGGCTGCGGGGACCGCCGCTGCCAAGGAACGGATAGCCGATGCCGACGTCACCCGTGGCCGTTAGCGGATAGCTTCCCTGATAATGGCCATTGGAGGTAGCGCCGTTGATGGAAGGATCGGCGATAAAGAAAGGCAGGTAGGGGTTGGCAAAGTTCGGGTGATTGAAGAGGTTGTAGGCTTCGAAGCGCAGTTGCATCTTCAAGCGCTCGGTGAGCAACGTGTCTTTGAAGATGGAGAAGTCGAACTGGCGGAAATGAGGACCGATGAGCGAGTTGCGGCCGAGAGTGCCGTAATGACGAGTGCCTGGAGTGCAGGAAGAGGCACCGCCGGTGAAACCGCTCGGCAAGGGAGTGCAGGGAACGGCGAAGGCGTTCAGGTTGATGAAGTTGTTGGGGTCACTCTGATTGTAGTGAACGGGACCAACGATATCCGGGACACCGTAGAAGCTGGCGCTGCCGTCAAAATCGTCTTCAAAGTTGTAGTTGAACTGGAAGGGCTGGCCGGATTGGAGGGTGACAATTCCGTTTAGGCCCCAACCATTCCGAATGGCCTTGAAGCGGGAGTCCTTTGCGTCCGGAATCTGGTAAATGAAATTCCAAGTGAAACGATTGCGGACATCGAAGTTGGAATTGCCACGGTTCGGATGGATGGCATAGGTCTCGTTGGGCGTCGACGCGTTGGGAACGTATTCCCAGGAGTCGCTGGCATCGTCAATGGAGTGCGACCAAGTGTAGTTGACCGTGGTAGTGAGGCCGTGCCAATCGTTGATGCGGAAACTGGTCTGCAGGGAGTTGTAATTGGAATTGGCGGAGCTTTCGAGATAGTTGAGGTAAAAGAAAGAAGGATTTGAGTAAAAACGGGGAACGTAATTAGGAGAGCCGTTGTTGATGCAATTGCAGGCGAGATCGGCGGCGGTGATCATCGCTTGCGTCGGCTGGTTGGCGTCGACAGTCTGAAGCAACTTGTGACCATTTGATCCGACATAGCCAATTTCGAAAACCATTTTCCGCGTGACCTGTTGCTGGAGGTTCAAGTTGAAATTCTGCATGTACGGAGTGCGGAGGTTGGGGTTTACCGCGAAGCCGTCAGACATAGGCCCGGGAAAACCGTATATTGGGGAGCCGCTTACAATGGGACCTGGGTTGGCGTAGGCAAAACTGATGGGATTTGGTCCGAAACCGGAATAAGCAGCGCCAGGATCGAAAACGCTGTTGTATGGTGCCTGGCCAATGAAGGCATCCTGCGAAAAAGCATCGTAGAAAATCCCGTAACCGGCGCGGACAACGGTCCTCTGTTTCCCGAAGACATCCCAGGCGAAGCTAATACGTGGCGAGACGTTATTGTAGTCAGGCTGGTAGAGACGCTGGGGACCAAGCACGACAGGGGTGGCGGTTTGGGCGGCCTGGTCGAGGAGAATGTTGGTGAAATTGCCGTGCTTTTCCTGGATAAGGCCGTAGTAATCGTAGCGGACGCCGAGATTCAGAGTGAAATTTCTGAACATCCGGTAGCTGTCCTGGAAGTACAAGGCATGAGAATTCTGGAAGGTGTTGCGATTGGTGTTGCCGGTCGCGATGCTGCTGCTCGAAGAAGGATCGCCCGCTAGGAAGCTTGCAAGAGCCTGGCATTGGGAGGGGTTAGCGATATCAGCTGCCGTGCACGGCGTGCCAGCCGCAGGGGAACCACCGAAGGAAAGCTTGCCGCGAAAATCGATATTGAGAATTTGGGAGATTGAGGTGCGGCGAAATTCGTATCCAAATTTGATGTCGTGTTTACCGCTCTTCCAGGAGATGTTGTCAATGAAATGCCAGTTGGTATCCACACGCTGACGCGGGGTGGTGTAGTTTGCTCCGATCTGGGCGTAACTTCCAACGTTCATTCTGGGGAGGCCATAGTTATAGGGATCGATGGTCTCGCCGGGGGTAGTCGTATTCAAACCGATGGAAGCGGGATTGAAGCTGCGATCCTCAGGGAAGAAGCCTTCGGCGAAACGATTCCAGCCCAGTCGTGCCTCGTTGACCGTAGCGGGATTGATGACGCTGACGTAAGAAAGAGCAATCATCTGCACGCGCGTCGGAGTTGTGACGTTGTAGCCGGGGAGAAGACTGCCGCCGACAAGACCGAGGGGAAAACTCTGCTCACTGTCTCCGATGTAGTAGCGGCCAGTGAGGAGATTGTCCTTATTGAAATTGTGGTCGATCTTGACGATGCCGTTGTCCACGCGATTGGAAAAAGGAGTAGCCACAAAAACGTTGTTCACGCCGGAAAAGGGGGCTGTGCTGATATTGGGAGTTGGCCAAGGATTCATCGCGAGCAGGTTAGCAATTACAGTGTTAACGCCCCCGGCCTGCTGCGTGGCGATAGCAATTTCAGCCGGGGAAGGCACGAGGGTGGTGTAATTGAGTTTTCCTGTCTCGCGAACGCCTTCGTAATCGACAAAGAAGAAGGTCCTATCGTGAATAATGGGACCGCCTAGGGAGCCGCCGAACTGGTTGTTGTGGAACGGCTCCTGAGGCTGGCCGCCGGGCTCATTTACGGCAGGATTGAAGTAGTTCCTGGCATTGAGTGCGGTATTTCGGAAGAACTCGAGTGCTGAACCGTGGAACTGGTTTGTGCCGCTCTTCGTCACGACGTTGATCACGCCGCCGGCGCTTCGGCCATACTCAGCTTCGAAGTTTGAAGCCACGCGAAGCTCGGCGATCGCCTCGACGGGGAGAATGGTGGCGGGAGTGCCGTAGGTGCCCGCTTCGTTGATAGCGGGATCGTTGCGGTAGCCGTCGTTCATGTCCGTGCCGTCGAGAAGGAAGTTATTGGCACGGCCGCGGGCGCCATTCACGGAGAAGATGCCGAAGGAGCCAGGGGAATCGGTGATCTGGTCGGGAGAACCGGTGACGCCAGGTGCGAGGAAGATAAGCTTCTGGTAATCACGGCCATTCACCGGGAGCGAGGTGACGACCTTGGACTCGACGATGCCACCGAGCGTGTTGGAAGTAGATTCCACCATGGGCAACTCTTCGCCGGTGACTTCGACCTGCTGGGAGACCTGGCCAGGCTGGAGCGTGAAGTCCGCGCGACGTTCGGAAGAGACCTCGACCCGGACTCCCGTGACGATGCCTTCCTTAAAACCTTCCTTTTGGACAGTGATGCTGTAATTGCCGATGGGGAGCTCAGGGGCGGAATAGCTGCCGTCATCGGAGGTGATGACGGTGCGGATCAAGCCGGTGTCCAGGTTCTTGATCGTCACGGTGGCGGCCGGAATCGCAGCGCCGGAAGAGTCCATGACAGTGCCGAGAATTGTGCCGCGGAAGGTCTGGGCGTACAGATGGAAGGAAAGGAAGAAAAGCCCAAGGCAGAGAAATACCACAGCACGCAGGTTGCGGAAAAACCTGTTCATTCGCACTCTCCTTGAAGAAACAGCCAAATGCCATCTCGAAGCCCCGAGATGGATCAGACGCCTTCCCCGAAAAGCGTCCGGGGACACCCTTGTGAAGTAATGGGAAGCAAGATACTGAGGAAGTGGCGGGGAATCAAGTGATTCCAGCATGAAATGTTTTCATTCTGTAGATGAGAAGCCCGAGAAGAGATGGCGGCTCGCCAGGTGGGAGGGGGATGGGGTAGATTGAGAGATTCAGAAGAACGGCTGGATGCGCGCCGTGGAGTGAGCAAAAAAATATATGGCACAGAAGCTTCCATCGCTGGTGATCGTGGGGCGCCCGAATGTGGGAAAGTCGACGTTATTTAACCGGCTGACGGGGACGCGACGGGCCATCGTGACGGACGAGCCGGGCATTACCCGCGACCGGATTTATGGGAAGTGCGAGTGGCGAGGGCGCGTGCTGGAAATCGTGGACACGGGCGGGATTATTCCGGATGACAAAGCGTTGATACCGGCGGAAATTCTGCGGCAGGCACGAGTGGCGATCGAAAAGGCGTCGCTGATCGTGCTTGTGGTGGACAGCACGGCAGGATTAACGCCGCTGGATGAGGAACTGGCGCGATTGCTGCGAGCGACTGGGCGGCCGTTTGTTGTTGCCGTCAATAAAGTGGATTCGACGCTGCAGGAGGTAAACGCCGCGCCGTTTCATGCACTGGGCGTGCCAGTGTTCCCCATTGCGGCGGAACACGGCACGGGGGTAGACGATTTGCTGGATGCGGCGCTGGAGCAGATCAAAGGAGAGAGCGCGGAGAGTCACGGAGAAGTTGCCAAGGCCGTGGAGATTGCGATCATCGGGCGGCCGAATGTGGGGAAATCGACGCTGCTGAACCGGATGGCAGGGGAGGAACGGTCGATTGTCTCGCCCATTCCGGGAACGACGATGGATAGCGTCGACACGGATGTGGTGAGAAATGGAAAGACCTATCGATTCGTAGATACGGCGGGAATCCGGCGCAAAGGAAAAACCAAGCTGGTGGCGGAAAAATTGAGCGTGGTGATGGCGAGGCGCGGACTGGAGCGCGCGGATTTGGCGATCCTAGTGATCGACGGGGTGCAGGGCGTAACACAGGGAGACGCCACGATTGCCAGTTATGCGGAGCAGTCAGGTCGATCGGTGATTATTGTGGTGAATAAATGGGATTTGGCCGTGGAAGCAGCACAAAAGGCGGCGGAGGAATCGGCAAAGACGGCGAAGGGCAAGGCAAAAGCGGGCGCCGGACAACCGGTACGGCGGGACGTTGACAAGGGAAAGCTGCTCTTCGAGTACGAGAAGATGGTGAAAGAGAAGTTCAAGTTTTTGAGCTACGCGCCGGTGGTGTTTCTTTCGGCGAAGACGGGAGACCGAACGCAGAAGCTGTATCCCCTGATCGACGAAGTGGCGGAGGAACGAGCGAAGAAGATTCCGACGCCGGAATTGAATCGCTGGCTGAAGGAAGAGGTGGACTTGCAGCGGGCGACGAATCCGAAGGCGCGGCCGGTGAGGGTTTACTACATCACGCAGGCGAAAGTGGCGCCGCCGGTATTTTTGTTGTTCACGAACCAGAAGAAACCGCTGCACTTTAGTTTTGAGCGGTTTTTGGAGAATCAACTGAGGGCGAAGTGGCCGTTTAGGGGAACACCTGTGAGGTTTATACAGAGGTTGAAGAGGCGAGGGGAGGGTAAGGCAGCTGACAGCTGATAGCCGTCAGCCGAGAGCATGGAGTCTGAAGGAAGATGCCGCCGAAGGCCCTTCGAAGTTCAGAAGAGGCAAGCCGCTGCACACCAAAAGCGTTGAGGCCGGAGTTGACTTGGAGGGTTTTTGACCTAGGATGGGAGCAGGGAGAGACGTTTGATCGAGATAGAAGAATGAGCAGCGTGAGTACAGCACCGGTTTCCAACGAGACTCGATACTACCGCATCGGAGAAGTTAGCCGGTTGACGGAGCTGAAGCCGTTTGTACTACGGTACTGGGAGACAGAGTTTCCGATGCTGGAGCCAGTGAAGAGCCCGAGCGGACACCGGTTATACCGGCAAGAGGACGTGGACCTGGTGCTGAAGATCAAGCGGCTGTTGTACGACAAGGGTTTCACGATCGCGGGGGCGCGGCGACATTTGCGGGAGTTGAGCAGCGGCGGCGACGCGGGAGAGACCGGGGCGCATGGGTCTGGTGCCGGCGAGGCGCCCTCCGCGCAGTTGAGCCGAAAAATGCTGCTGGATCTACGGGATGGTCTGCGCAGTTTCTTGACGCTGCTGGAAACCAAGTGATAGCCTTGAGTTTAGTCGGGACGTAGCGCAGCCTGGTAGCGCGCACGCTTGGGGTGCGTGAGGTCGCGAGTTCAAATCTCGCCGTCCCGACCAGAAAAGTCCTCAGTTTCCAGTTCTTAGTTTTGAGTAAAGCAAAGATACGGGCCGTGGTGTGTTTAGGAGTACTAATTTTGAGTTTTGAGTTTCAGCTAGCGGGAATGCCCGGCGAGTGGAAGAATTCGCCGGGCATTTTGCAAGTTGGGTGCGTACAGGGGACTGCGCGCACGCGACACGATTGGAGAATCAGGCTAGTTCTGATCCTGGACCAGAGGAAGCTGGGCTCCGATTTGCAGATCAATCATGGCCTGGATGCGGCGGTCCAGTTGCATGAAGGTAGCGGTAACTTTGCCCGGAACAACCTTATTGAAGATAGGAATATACTTCACGCGAAGCTGGGTGACCTGGGCGTCCACATCCAAGGAACGCTTGATCAGGCTGGAGGCCTGGTCGTCGGTCATGGTGCCCCAGGCGTCGGCGTATTCCTTGATCAAGGCGTACTTCGTGTCGTTGATCTTGACGAGATCAGCGGTGTACTGGTCATAGACGGGCCAGAATTTGGTGGCCTGATCCGGGGTGAGTTGAAGATTCGAGGCGATGAGCTTTTTCTTCTTCGCGCGAATGTCCTCGCGGAGCAGGGTTACATCCTTGTCAAGCTGTTGCTGCTGGCTGGCCGAAGGTGCCTGCGCCGAGGCCGGCTGGGCCGTGGCTTGTGCCTTAGTCTTGGGAGCGCAAAAGAAGCAGGCGCCAGCGAGCACAAAGATGGTAACGAGTTTCATTTTCACAGGTGTTCTCCTTATGGTGTGTTGCGAGGTGAGTCCGGCGGGCGGCGGACGTGCAGGAACCGGAAAACACTGTTCGCAAATGCGTTTTCGATTGTTCCGAGCCGTCCAGGCAGTGCATGGAGAACGGCACTACCGACATTCCGAACGATTTTCCAAGCGGTCCCCGTCAAATGGGCGGAAGGAAACTCTCCCTATCCAGTAAGGCTAAGGCACAGCCCTAGACGACCTAGATAAGGGGAGCTTACGGCCTTTGAGGGAAACATACAAGCAGGAGCGGGAGAAAAGAGTATCTGTTTTCCAGGAGCGGGCTGAAGAGGTAGAATCACGTGTTCTACCAGCATGTTGCGAGTGATACGGAGGATTCCATGAAGCTACGGGTTGTTTTGGTTGCGAGTCTATTGTTGTTGGCTGCGAGTGTTTGCATTACCCATGCGCAAACGGGCGCTACGGCCGCGTCCGGCAAGGAAGCAGTGCTGAAAGCCGCAGAGGTTGGCGACAAATTGATGCCGGACAAAGTGTTCTTCCGCGGGCAGTCGGCGCCGGTGCAAGCAAGGAACAGCGCCGGAGTGAAATACGCGGATGGTTTCCTTGTGATGGCAGCGCTCGTGGATAACTCAGGATATTCGAGCGGGATCAAGGAAAGATATCAGGGATTTCTGATCACGGAAGTGCCGCTTGAGATTGGCGGACAGACTCTGAAGCCCGGGCAATATGGTTTTGGCTTCCTCGACGGAAACAATTTTGTGGTGATGGATGTGGCGGCGAATGATTTGGTGAAAGCGGGTTCGACGAAGGATGCGGAGATGAAGCGTCCGGTGCCGCTGCAAATTGTTGCGGGAAAAGAAGCGGGCAAGTACCGGCTGTACAAGGGCCGGGATTACGTGGAGTTTGACCGGGCGAAGTGAGTTGGTAATCGGGAGCCAGTAGTCGGAAGTCAGGAGTTGTGAGCACAGACGGTGCTTGAAGCAGACGTCGAGGAAAAAGGCTTACCACAGAGGGCACGGAGTAACAGAGGACGCGGAGGGTTTTGGAGGCAGGGCGCGGAGGCAGAAAGTCCTCGTCACGCCCGTCTTTGCGTGGCCCCGCGACATCCAGCTCCTATACTTGATCTAAGTTTGTGACTTCGAACTGCTGACTTCAGATTTGCGTCAGCTTTTGATTTGGCTGGAGGCGGCGTCCCAGGTGACGGCGGCGCTGCGGAAATAGGATTCGTTGGCCATGTGGCAGGCGAGCGCCGCGTTGTGGCCGAAGACAGTGTCCTCGGGCAGAGGCTTGCGGCTGCGGACAGCCTGCAAGTAAGCCCACATGTGCGGGCGCTGATCGTCCCAATCGTCACCCTTGTACGTATAGTTTTCGCTCAAGGGTTCCTTGCCAATCGGGGGATCGTGCTCTTCGTGCCATTGCTTGAAGTAAGCCTCGCGCAGGTCGTGCGGAAAACTGGATGCGTAATAGCTTGGTCCGGAGTCCTCGCCGGTTTGCGGGTAAAGAGCCAGTCCGAATTCTGTGGCTTCGAGAATGCCCTTGGAGCCCTGGAAGCGGTATATCTCCGGAGTTTCGCAACCGAGGTTGAGGCGAAGATACACGGGGATTTTTCCGTACTGGAAGATGGTGGCTTGAACGTCCGGCATGTTGCGGCCGTCGGGGAAGCGGAGGATTCCACCGAACGACATGGCGCGAGCGGGAGGCTCATTCCAGCCCATCATGAAATTCATGCCGCTGACAAGATGAACGAGAAGATCCCCGGCCACACCGGTGCCATATTCCTTCCAGCAGCGCCAGCGAGCAAAGATCTTGCCGTCGAAAGCACGCTTGGGAACCGTGCCCTGCCAAGTATCCCAGTCCAACGTGGTAGTTGAGAGGTCCGGCGGAACAGGATAGACCCATGCCCCGGTGGGATCGTTGCGGCCTAGCGAGCCTTCGATGAGGTTCACATCTCCGATGGCGCCTTGCGCGAGCATTTCTTTGGCCTTTTTGCAGATAACGGAACTGACGCGCTGTGAGCCGATCTGGACAATGCGATTCGTGTTCTTCACCGCGTTGACCATCTCGACGCCTTCGGCGGCGCTGTGAGACATAGGCTTTTCGAGATAGATGTCTTTGCCCGCGCTGATGGTGTCCAGGAAGACTTGCTTGTGCCAATGGTCAGGCACGGCGGCGATGATGCACTCGATCTCTTTGTTATCGAGGAGCTCTTTGTAGTGTCGCGTAGCGGTGATCTTCGATCCGGCAATTTCTTTGGCCAAAGTGTGGCGGCCGTCGTACAGATCGGCCGCGGCAATGCATTCGGTACCGGGAAGGCCAACGGCGGTAGAGAGAAGTCCGTTGCCCTGCATACCGACGCCGATGATGCCGAAGCGAATGCGATCGCTTGGCGCAGTCATCTCCAGTTTCGAAGGAATGCTCTCCGGCTCGAGAACGATGCGCTTTGCGGCGATCATGGCGCCGGTGGTACCTCCAGTGGTCTGGAGGAAAGAACGGCGAGAGATTTGATGATTGCTCATGATTTTCTCCGAAGAATGACAACTCCAGTTATATCCGAAGGAAACTACTTCAGGGATTGCACGGCGACTTCCTTAAAGAAGACGATGTCGTTGTCACTGTGATTTTGAAGGCCGATGTAGCCTTCGTTGGGGCGCTGCCCACGCTGGGGTTCGAAATCGAATTTGCGTTCAGGAACGGGCTGGCCCTCGGTGTAGTCGGTGATCTTCTGGCCGTTGAGTTCGACGATCGTGTGCGGGCCATCCAGAGTTATGAGCATGGTGTTCCACTCAGGGCCAGGCTTACCGGGTTTGGAGAGCGGCTTGGTTAGCGAATAGAGCGTTCCGGTCACATGATACTCGTCCTCACCGGATGTCTCCGGGTGATTGTCGATTTGCACTTCATAGCCGTAGTGGACAGGCATCCATGCCTCGCGAGGCTCTATCGGTATGCGAATGAACACGCCGGAATTGTCATTGAAGTCGCGCATATTGTAGACGACGCGAATCCCGCAGTTGCCAAACTTCTCGCCAGTCCAATAGAGAAGACCCATGCCGCCGTGGGTCTGGATCAGGCCATTCTCCACGGTCATGTAGCCCGGACCGACATGTTTCCAACCGGTGAGGTCT
>Ga0187778_10001626_pt1 | contig 15454 bp, 13 predicted proteins | sample 1015_Q2_SP5_20_M_FD_132418 | JGI IMG/M metagenome (GOLD analysis project Ga0187778, IMG submission 132418) | Tropical peat soil microbial communities from peatlands in Department of Meta, Colombia - 1015_Q2_SP5_20_MG | ecosystem: Environmental > Terrestrial > Soil > Wetlands > Peat | place...
AAGAATGGTTCGACCTTGATTGGTGATGTGGATCCCAAAGTCGTCGAGGTCGCGGGCGCAATCACCCCCGTGCCCGGCGGCGTCGGTCCCCTCACCATCGCCATGCTGATGAGCAACACGGTGAAGGCGGCGCGCATGCGGCGCGGCACGCACGCTCCCGCGGCTGCGGCTTCCCGCTCCTGATGCTGCGCATCGGCCTCACCGGCGGGATTGCCTCGGGAAAATCCACGGTGGCGGCGATGCTGCGCGACCGCGATTGTCCCATCCTCGACGCGGATGCGATTGCCCACGAACTCCTCGAACCCGGTCAGGACGCCTACAACGAAGTGGTGCGCGAATTCGGCGAAGGCATTCTCATGCGGGGCGGCGCCGTCGACCGAAAGAAGCTGGGCGCGATCGTTTTCGCCGACGCGCAGAAACGCCAGCGACTCAATCAGATCATGCACCCCCGGATTCAGCGGATCGTCGCCGAGTGGTTTTCGCGGCTCGATCGCCCCGGCGGGCCGGGTTTCGCCTTCGAGGACGCCGCGCTGATTCTCGAGGCGGGCGTAAAGAACAATTTCGACCGCGTCGTGGTCTGCTGGTGCAAGCCCGAGCAGCAAATCAAACGGCTGCGCGAACGCGGCGTGTCTGAAGAAGACGCGCGGCAGCGAATCGCCGCGCAAATGCCGATGGATGAAAAGAGGAAGCTGGCCGACGACGTGATTGATTGCTCAGGCTCGATCGAAGAAACCGAGCGGCACGTGGACGCGCTGCTCGCAAAACTGAAGCAGATCGCCGAGCAACGAAACATTTCCTAACTGCATTTCGTTTTGATCTTTGAGGGCGGCAGAGCACGGACCAAAATGGTGGTTGCAACTTCATTCGAAGCCGTAGAATCTGAGTCAGTCACTGAGGATTCACTGCGATGACGCAAGGAAAGCGTACTCGGCGGGCGTTGCGCCTGCTGGCGATCGGGTTGATCGTCGGGCTCGGCGCCTACTGGGCTGGCACGAGATTCGGCGAACGAACGCCTTCGTCAGTGAACGCACTTCCCGCACCGCCGAACACCGAGTACCAGCTCGATCCTCTCGAAGCGGAAAATGTTCGCATCTACAAGGACGCAGCGCCTGCGGTGGCAAATATCGTTACGCGCACGGTGCAGTACGATTTCTTCTTCAACGCAGTGCCGGTCGAAGGCGCGGGCTCCGGCTTCGTGATCGACACTGCGGGGCACATCCTGACCAACTACCACGTGGTCGAGGGTGCGCAGACAATCGAAGTGACGCTCGGTGACCAATCGCACTTCAAAGCGAAATACGTCGGCGCAGACACGCGCAATGACATTGCCCTGATCAAGATCGATCCGGGCGCACACAAGCTGACACCCCTGCCGCTCGGAGATTCGCGCAGTCTGCTCGTCGGGCAGCGGGTGCTCGCAATCGGAAATCCATTCGGATTTCAGAGCACGCTGACTACGGGAGTCGTGAGCTCGCTCGGGCGGACGGTGCAGACCAGCGATACCACGTTCATCGACGAAGCGATCCAAACCGACGCGGCGATCAATCGCGGCAACTCGGGCGGGCCGCTGCTCAATTCGCACGGCGAGGTCATCGGCATCAACAGCGCGATCTATGCGCCGGCCGGAACGACCGCCGGAATCGGATTTGCGATTCCGATCAACACCGCGCGCCGCGTGGCGAACGACTTGATCACGCAAGGCCGCGTGCGCCGGGCCACGCTCGGCGCCGAAGGCCGCGCGATTTGGCCCAGTCTGGCCGACGCACTCGGCATTCCTGTCGATCACGGGATTTTGATCGAGCGCGTGACTCCCGGCGGTCCCGCCGCGCAGGCGGGAATTCGCGGAGGAACGAAGACGGTGATGGCAGGGCTCCAGCAATTGACTATCGGCGGAGACGTGCTCATCGCGATCGACGGCAAGGACATCTCCAATCAGATGGACCTCAATCTTCTGCTCAATCGAGCGGCGCCGGGTGATACGGTCACACTGACGGTGATTCGTGACGGGAAAAAGATGGACGTGCGGGTAAGGTTAGGGCAGGGATAGGAAAGCGCCGGTCCACCGGAGAGAAAAAAGAACGCATAGGAAACTAGATTCTCCGCTAGGAATTCGCAACCTGAGCGTTCGAAGAAGCCGCTGGGCGAATCCGCTTCGTTACGTCGGGCTCGCGCCACTCGTCGCGCAAATGGTCGCGCTCATCTTCGCCTAACCCAAACCATGATTCGGCCAGATCGCGGACGCGTTCGAGCGCAGCCTGCACTTCGGCTTGCTTCGCTTTCAGTGTGTCATTGTCCGCGTCGGTCGGAACTCGAATCGGCGGTGCGACGAACATCACGGTGCGCGAGAACGGAAACGGGAGACGAAACAGGTCCCACGCTTTCTTGAACGTGATGCCCCGCTCGACGCCGATGTGAAACACGGAAATTGGCCGCCCTGTGCGGCGCGCAAGAATCACGGCACCGGGCTTCGCAACGTAGCGCGGTCCGCGCGGGCCGTCGATGGTGAACGCGACATGCCGCCCGGCTTCGAGCTGGCGCGCCATCGCAGTGAGGCCTTCGATCGCGCCTCGCGTCGAACTGCCCTGCGCGGTTCCAAAGCCGAGGCGCTCGATCACGCGTCGCGTCCACTGACCGTCGAAGTTGACCGTGTTGAGCACGACAATTCCGCGCTCCCGCCAAACCCACGCCGCTGGAAAAACGCAGCGGTGCCAGAACGCGCCAATCGCCGGCTCGCCTCCGCGCGGAATCTGGATCGCGTTGTGAACGCCGACGACTTCGGTGCGCAGCGTGGGACCAATCAAGCGGATAAACCAGTACACGGCCCAGGCGAATATCGGAATTTGCATGCGGCGCCAGCGCGAGAGATGTGGCATCGGGATCTCGCCGGGCGCGCCGGCCGAGGATTGCGAAGCAGCGGATTGGGTGGTTTCCTCCACTGCTGTATAGTATAGGCGGTCGCGATGCGCCCCCACTCCCATTTCGCATTCTGTGCCGCAGTCCCAGCTGCGGCGGCGCGGTCTGCTCTGATTGCCGCGCTATTCAGCGCGATCTTCCTGGGCTCGGCCATCGCACGCGCGGACGATGCGCCCAGCGGCGCCGTGGGACGCGTGACGGGCAAGGACATTTCCGTTGAAGGCGGCGTGGGCGAAAGCGGCCACGCGACCATGGCGCCGAGCATTTACGTTTCAAACGGCAACGTGGTGACGGTTCATTCGGGCAAAGCGCGGATGACGCTGTTCGCCGGCGGGAAACTCGAAATCTGCGGCCCGGCCAAATTTACGGTCTTGCGCACGGGCGAGTCGATCACGATTGCTCTGAGCTTCGGCCACGTGCGCGCAGAGTTGCCGGCGAAGACCTCGCTGCGAATTTTCACGCCGACGATCGTCGGCACTCCGATCGACATCAGCGGGGGGACGCGCGACGTGACCGTCGGGCTGAATCTCGACGATTCGTTGTGCGTCCTTGCGACGAGTGGCGCAATTCAGCTCGAGCATCAGTTCTCGGGTGAGAAAATCATCGTGCCAGAAACGGGCGAATTTTTTCTGAACGCCGGAAAGCTGCTGCCAGTGGCGGGAACGCCGGGAAGCTGCCAGTGCCTCGCGGATGAGCAGCGAGAGGTTCCCCCTCCGACGCAGCCCGGAATCGAGTTTGCGACCGCGGCGTCGGCAGAGCAGCCGTCGGAAGCCGCACCCGCCATCGAATACAGCGTGCTGGAACGTGGAAATCAGGCGCATCCGCTGGTAGCGTCGGCGAAAGTCGAAGTGCCGTCGGCGCCGCCCGTGCCTGTGGCGAGTGGGAGCATCGTGATGTCGGCGCTCGAGTTCATGGCCGGCATGCCGCTGCCGAGGCCCGGGCCGCCGGAGGAGTTGCTCGTGCTGGTTCGCGAAGCGCGCGTGTCGCCTGAGTGGGAGTTTTCAGGGCGCGTCGAACCGCCCGATTTTGGCGCGGCGATGCAGCACGCGCTGGGCGAAAATCCGATGGCGCCAGAGCCGGAAGTGCGCGACCAGTCACAGCTCCCCGCACACGGGCAGAAAAAGAAAGGCGGATTCTGGGCTGCGCTCAAGCGGGCGTTCGGCGGCGCATAGGCGATATTCGCAGTGGTCACATCCCTTCATAATTCGGGCCGCCGCCGCCTTCAGGTGGAACCCACTGAATGATCTGGTACGGGTCGGCGATGTCGCACGTCTTGCAGTGGACGCAGTTCGCCGCGTTGATCTTCAGTTTCGGCGCGCCTTTCTCGGAAACCATTTCGTAGACCGCCGCGGGACAAAAATACTGGCACGGGTTGCCGAATTCGCGCACGCAGCGATCGCCGCAGATGCTCGGCTCGAGCACGACGAGATGGCAAGGCTGATCTTCGTCATGGCGCGTGCCGGAGTGGTAGACGTCGGTTAGCCGATCGAAGGTGAGCTTGCCATCGCCCTTGAAATGCGTCGATTGATCGACAAGCGAGCCATCGCGATTGAGTTTCGCATAATCCTGGTAACCCGGCTTCGTGCGCATCGGATCGATGAGGCCACGTCCGCCGGTGAAAAACTGAAATCCCGCGTGGATGAGTCCTTTCCAGAGTCCGCCGTGAAAAGCCTGATGGAAATTGCGGACGGCCCACAGCTCTTTTTTGAGCCAGCTCTGCTCGAGCTTGGCGCGGTACGCGGAGAGCTTTGCGGCTGAAGTGTCGCCGGCGCAGAGCGCTTCGTAAATTGCTTCGGCGGCGAGCATGCCGCTCTTGATCGCGGTGTGAATTCCCTTGAGGCGCTGCGAGTTCAGCAGGCTGCCGGAATCGCCAATGATCAGGCCGCCGTCGAAGTCGTTGCGCGGCATCGAATACCAACCGCCGTAGGGGACCGTCTTCGCGCCATAGCGCACGAGCTTGCCACCCTCGAGAATTTTCTTCACGAACGGATGCGTCTTGAATTTCTGAAACACCTCGTGCGGATCGAAAAGCGGATTCTTGTATTCGAGGCCGACGACGGTACCGATCGAAACGCGATTGTCGCGCAGGCCGTAAATCCAACCGCCACCGTAAAGATCGGTGCCGAAGGGCCAGCCGAGCGTGTGCGCAACGAAACCCGTGTCGATGCGGCCGGGCTGCACTTCCCACAATTCCTTGATGCCGATGCCGTAGACCTGCGGATTGAGGCCGTCGAGCTTGAAGCGCGCGACAAGATCTTTCGTGAGCGAACCGCGTGGCCCCTCGGCAAGCACGGTGACCTTCGCGCGTAGCTCGTAGCCGGGCGTGAAGTTGTCCTTGGGCTTGCCGTTTTTGTCCAGGCCTTTGTCTTCGGTGATGACCCCGGCAATGCCGTTTTTCTCGTAGATCAGTTCCCTGCCCGCGAACTGCGTGAAGAGATTGATGCCTTTCTTCTCAACCAGGCCACCGAGCCATTTCGCGAGCTTGTTGAGCGAGACGATGTAGTTGCCATGGTTGGCGAGCGGCGGAGGAGTGATCGGGAGTTTGTGTGCGCTTCTTTCGGTGAAAACGTACGCGGCGTCGCCGGTGACGGGCGTATCGAGCGGAGCGGATTTTTCGAAGTCGGGCACCAGCTCGCGCAGGCCGCGCGGGTCCATGATCGCGCCGGAGAGCTGATGCGCGCCGATCTCGCGTGCTTTTTCGAGGACGTAGATATTTTCGGCCGAAAGCGGAGGGGATTTTTTCGCTGCGGAGTGCTGTTCGATCAGATTCGCGAGGTGCAGCGCACAGGAAAGCCCCGCGGGGCCAGCACCGACGATGAGGATTTCGGCTTCAAGTTTTTCGCGTTCGATGGTCACGGGAGAATACTACCAGAAAAGAATGTGCCCTCCTGAAGGCGGCCGCTACGCAAACACAGCCGATAGCGCAATAACACCAAGCGGATTGCCGGGCACAGCATGTTGTACCCGTACGACAACGCAAGACTTACTTCGAAGCGAGGGAGACGCAGGAACTTTCGTAGTTGCCGGAGCCCATCGTGCCTTCAGGGAAGATGTGGTGCTCCGAAATCCAGTGGAACGACTCCTCGAACACTTCCTTGGTGTACGGCTCGAAGACGATGCGCTCGCCGGGGCCCCAGCGGCGCGTGTCCATCATGTTGTGGAAGCGGACGGGAAATTCTCTCTTGTAGTGGTGCGTGTAGAGATCGGGACGGAGATCGATATCGCGCTGGGCTCTGCGAAGCGCGCGGAAATACTTCCGCACATCTTCCATATCGGGATCGCGCTGGATCAGCGTGGCCATCATGAATGTCGAGTCGATGATTTTTCGGAAGCCGAGCTGCTCGAGGAAGTAATAAGGGCCGCTGAAGACTGACGCGGCGGGAACTTTGCGGTCGATCAGCAGCTCCATGCGGCTGAAAAGCAACCCATCAGCGAACGAGAGCTTAATGTCGGAGGGCTTCATGTATTGCTCGAGCGCCTGAATCGTCGCGTAGTGGCTGCCGGATTGGTAGCCGACGGAAATCGGCACACCCGCGAGCTGCGACGGCTCGTGGATCGGCGATTCAGGCGGCACGAAGACTCCGGCGGGAGAGATGGAATACGCGTCGGCGTAGAGCTTGCCGTGGCCGGCCGAAGCGGAAACGTTTACGGTCCAGTGGCAGGCGCAGCCGATATCGGAGCCGCGGCCTTTTTCGAACGTCTGATAGGCGCCGACTTTATCGCCAAGATTGTGCTGCCGAGCTTCGGTGGAAGGAAGCGCCTCGTGAAATTCGTAGTCGAGACCTTCCGCAGTGAAGTAGCCCTTCTCCTCTGCAACCCATTCGTGAAGCCGCATGTGCGGCGCAATAACGAATTTCGCCATGTCTTCCCCCTGACGCCCCAAGCACTGGTGTCCTATCGTACCACTCCGAAACAGACGCGGCGGAGCAACTTCCTCGTCGACACAGTCATCTCACACGCAACGCCAAATTTTTTGCGGACGCTTCGTTGGCGGCGAAGCGTCGGTACGCTATACTGACGCCCCGACACTGAGGCGCACGTACCAAGCCCGGAAGAGAACGGTTCCATTTCCACTGCTCGCACAAATGGACAAAATGTTGCTGTAGTTGGCGGATCTGCCGCCGGACTGTTTACGGCTGCTTTGCTGGCCCGACGCGGTCTGCCCGTGCGCGTGTTCGAGCGCGTCGAATCGCTCGAGCCGGCCGAGCGCACTTTGATCGTGACGCACCGAATGCGCAGCATCTTGGGCCGCGCCGCCGAATCCAGCGTATTGAACGAAATCCGCCGCTTCGAACTTTTCACCGATGGCCGCGCCGCCACCATCGCGCTTGAAGATCCGGACCTGATCATCGAACGGCGCAAGCTCATCCAGGGGCTGGCCGAAGAAGCGCAGAAGTCCGGAGCGCAGATCGAGCTGGGCAGCCGGTTCCACGGCCTGCATCAGAACGGAAATGGTCTCGCCCTGGAAGTCGAGCGCTGCGCGGACGGCGGGCGCGAAGCGGTCCGCGCCAATACGGTTGTCGGCGGAGACGGTGCAGCGAGTCGAGTCGCACGCGCTGCCGGATGGGCGCCGCTCGAAACGGTGCCGCTGGTGCAGGCCATTGTACCTTTGCCGAAGGATATGTCCGCCGACACGGTGCGCGTGTGGTTTGTGCCGCAGGACACGCCGTATTTCTACTGGCTGATTCCCGAATCGCCGACGCGCGGAGCGCTCGGCGTGATCGGTGAGTCCGGTCCCGAAACCCGTAAACGGCTCGAACAGTTTCTCGAAAAGCGAAAACTCGATGCGCAGGAGTTTCAAGGCGCGCGAATTCCCGTGTATCGGCGATGGATTCCGGTGCGGCGGCAATTCGGGCGCGGATCGGTATATCTCGTCGGCGATGCAGCCGCACAGGTCAAGGTTTCGACCGTCGGGGGAATCGTGACGGGATTCCGCGGAGCGCTAGGAGTCGCCGAGGCGATTCTGAACGGCGGCGCGAGCCGCGAACTGAAGGCGCTGCGCCGCGAACTCGATTTCCATCTTCTGTTGCGGCGCTCGCTGCACCACTTCGAACAAGCCGATTACAGCCACCTTGTCGATCTGCTGAACGATCCCGCCAAGAAATCGCTCGGCGAATGCTCTCGCGACGATGCCTGGAAGCTGATGTGGCGAGTCTGCCTGAAGCAGCCGCGGCTCGTCCTGCTCGGATTGCGCGGTCTGCTGATACGAAGCAAATCAATCGATAAGCCGGGCGCGTAGCGCGTTGCAATGGCCCGCCAAATTTCCCTTCGAATTCTTGCCCTCATCGTATTTGCGGCAATGTGCGCGGCGGGCGTTCTCGCGTTTCGCGGAGTTGGGCGCTGGTTGATACGCCAGGACAGGCTTGCGCCGGCGGATGTGATCGCAGTGCTGAGCGGCAGCATGCCGTGGCGTGCGGAGGAAGCGGCGCGAATTTTTCGCCTCGGCGATGCGCGTGAGGTCTGGGTCACGCAACCGAAAGCGCCGCAAGGCGAACTCGCGTCGATGGGCGTCCAGTATTTCGGCGAGGACTACTTCAACCGAGCAGTGCTGAGTCACAACGGCGTTCCGGAAACGGCTGTGCGCGTGCTGCCGGACCCGATCATCGACACAGAAGACGAAGTGCGGGAAATCTCGCGCGAGATGCGGCGCGAGGGGAAGACGAGCATAATTCTCGTGACGTCGCCACAGCACACGCGCCGCGTAAAGACGCTATGGCGCAAGCTCGTGGGCGAAAATCCGCGTGCGATCGTGCGCGCGGCACCTCAGGATCCGTTCGACGCGTACCACTGGTGGCACAACACGCAGGATACGTTTGCCGTCGCGCGCGAACTGATGGGGCTTACGAACGCCTGGCTGGGATTTCCCGTGCACTCTCACTAAAGCCGTTCGCGCGCCGAAGCAAGGCCCCTATTTCTGCTCTGCAACTACAGGCAGGGCGCTCGATTCGAGGATTTTCCAGCGCTCCCACTCGGATTTTTTCGTGAGGTCGCGGAGGCGAAGCTGCCATTCAATGCCGTTGGCGTCGTCGCGGTCGGAATAGAATGCCTGCCAGGAATTTGCAGGCGCCGCGAGTTCGTGCGACGCAGCATCCCCGTTTCCATTGCCCGCCGGGTCGTGGCTGCGGAAGGGCGCGAGTTGCGCCGTATCGAGCGGAACGCGGAAGAAGAGGACGTCCTCAAAACCTGCCGAGGCTTTGTGGCCGTTGCCATTGGCGCCCTGTGCGCGCGCGTCGAGATGCCCCACCAATTCGAGTGAGTTCGCGCGCAAAAGCAGCTCGAGCGACGGAGGCCGCTCAGCGGACGGCCCGATGCGGCCGAGTGCCAGCTCCCACAGCGTGAACGCTTCGCTCGTGCGGGAGGAATCGGAATACAGGTCGAGCGATCGCGTCTGCCAGCCTGCGGCTTTTCTGTCGGGCAGCACTTCCGTGATCGTTGCAACCGTATGGCTGCGCCAACACTCGAGTTTCACTGAGCCGACGAAACTGCCGTGCTCGCGGATGAATTTCTTCTCATCTTCGGTCGCGTGCACACCGTCGGACCAGAAGCGGTCGTCGAGGCGGAAAGAAAGCGTGAAGACCTGTTCGAGCGGCATGGGCGCCGCCTCGTTCAGGCGCTCGAGAAACTGCGGATCGGCGACCGATTCGATGCTGCGCAGGCGCTCCATCAGCCGGCGGACGGACCATTCCTGGTGACGGAGAATTCTCTGCCAATGTTGGATGAGAACGAAGAAGACGAAAACGATTGCGACGGCGACTAAAAGAGCCAGCCAACTGGCATCCATTCGTGCGTAAGCTCCGGGCGCGCTTGAAACGAGCGCGGCTCGCTCTGTGTTTGGCGGATTCTACTATGATTTCTTTGCTTCGCCTAATGAACCGGGTGCGGAGCCACCTTCGTGGCGTGGAGTTGCACCAGTCTTTGCGCGCGGATTATCATCAAGCGGAAATGAATATCGTGAAGCCGACTGCGCTCGCAGTCGCGCTTTGCTGTGCCGCGGCGTTGGGGTACGCGCAATCTCAGCAGAGTGCGTCCAGCGCGGCTTCGGCGAGCAGCTCGAAATCGTACGACATCGATATCGACGCCTCGAAGCAATGGGTCGATACGAACATCGACCTGCGCGCGGGCGAGAAAATCCACTTCACGGCTACCGGAACGATCACCTATCCGGCCACCCAGTCGTCGAAATCGAAGGAGCGTTCGTTCGGTCCCGACGGCCTCTCGCGCGGCTTCGCCGATTTGATTCACCAGTATGCAGTGCCAGATGCGGGCCACGGCGCGCTGATCGGCCGCCTCGGCACATCCGACGCAGGCGGACAGCCGTTTCTCGTCGGCGCGTCTTCGGATTTCGAGGCGCCCGTCGCGAACCGGCTTTTTCTCAGCATCAATCAAAGCCAGAAGGACGGCGAGTCGGCGCAGGGCAGCTTTCACGTCACGATCGCCGTGGTGAGCGAAGGCTCGGCAACAGCCGCAGTCGGCGGCCCTGCTGAATCGCGGATTCCCGGGATTACGCAGGGACTCCTCGATCAGATTCCGCGGCGCGTTGCGGATCAACAGGGAAATCCGGGCGACATGGTGAACGTGCTCCTGCTCGGCACCGAAGACCAGGTGGTCGCGACGTTTAAGGCCGGAGGCTGGGTGCACGTCGATAGCTCGGTGGGAGACACGATGCTTACGGGCCTGGTCGATTCGCTCGAGAAAAAAGACTATCTGACGATGCCGATGAGTAAGCTCTATCTTTTCGGCCGCCAGCAGGATTACGGCTTCGCCCACGCGGAACCAGTGCGCGTGGTGATGTCGCGAAATCACCTGCGCGTGTGGAAATCACCGTACTCAGCCACCGGGAAGACCGTCTGGTGCGTGGCCGCGACGCACGATATCGGATTCGAGCGCGATCAACGCAACAACAGCGTGACCCACAAAATTGATCCTGAAATCGATGGCGAGAGGGAGTTCGTGAACACCACACTATCGAGCACGGGCCTTGTGATCGCCCGCGATCACCTGACGCTACCGAATCCACTGACAACCGCGAAAACCGCAACGGGCGGAGAATTTCACTCTGACGGGCGCATCCTCGTGCTCGTGCTGAAATCCGATACGACCGCAGCCAGCAGCAACTGACTCACAGCTACTTCGAAGACGACGCGCCGGTCACAACAAACTTAAAAATCGCCGTGCCGGACGGATAGAGAAGATCGCGGAATTGCGTCGTCTGCTCGTCCCCGGGATCGAGACTGAGCGTGAGTTTGCCCGAATTCTGGGTGATGACGCTGTTGTCGGCGCCGAGATAGGTCGTTTGGTACGCGATGTCCTTGTAGCTGTACGTGGAGGACATGTTGCGAAGGTCGACGGACCACACGGCGACCGTGCCCGTGGGATCTTTGTCCATTTTCACGCTGACAATGCGCAGATCGTGAACTGGATCGGCTCCCGCAGCAGGCGAGGAGGCGGCAGCTGCGGGCGCAGCCGTTTGCGTCTTCGAGCCGCCTTTCGGGCCCATCACATACCACCCGAGGGCAACCGCTACCACCAAAATGACGGCGATCCCGATCCACATTCCTGCATTGCCTGATTTTTCCTGTTTCTGGGCCTCAAACATGGATGCACCTCCCTATGGCGCCGGCGTCACTTCGCACTTCAAGGATAAACCGTTCAAACGCTTTCGACCGAAGCTCGCACAAACGCGCACCAGATTCCCCCTCAGTTGCGCGGAAATTAGCACGATGGGCCGTACCGGTTCAATACATTCCGCTTTCGGCGCCGGGGTTCGCACGGTTGATAAAAGGAAGCGTTTTGGGAAACGCGAGCGCGTGAGTATCATCCAATGCTTGTCGAATCTCGAAAGCTGATCGTTCAAACCGGAGAATAGCGAATGGCGACCATGAAGGCAGTACGAGTCCACGAATACGGCGGCCCGGAGGTGTTGCGCTACGAAGACGCCCCGCGCCCAGAGGCCGGACCGGGCGAAGTTTTGATTCGCGTGCACGCGGCGGCGATAAATCCGGTCGACATTGCCGTGCGTGCCGGATTTTTCAAGGAGCGCATCAAGTATCCGCTGCCGATGATTCCCGGATGGGACGTTTCCGGAGTTGTCGAAGCCGTCGGGCCGGGCGTATCGCGGCTCAAAGTGGGCGACGAGGTCTACAGCCGGCCGGATCTCGGCCGCAACGGTTCCTACGCGGAATACATCGCGGTGAAAGAATCCGAAGTCGCGCTGAAGCCGAAATCAATCGACCACATGCATGCGGCGGCGATTCCGCTCGCGGCGCTCACGGCGTGGCAGGCGCTCTTCGACGCGGGAAAGCTCTCGGGCGGGCAGACCGTGCTGATTCACGGCGCGGCCGGAGGCGTCGGCAGCTTTGCGGTCCAATTCGCCAGGATCAAGGGCGCGCGCGTGATTGGCACGGCGTCGCAGCGGAATCACGACTTCCTGCGCTCGCTTGGAGCGGATCAGACGATCGACTACAACACGACGAAATTCGAGACCGTCGTGCACGACGTGGACATGGTTCTCGATTGCATCACCGGCGAAACCGCGGACCGCTCCTACGGCGTGATCAAGAATGGCGGAATCTACGTTTCGATTCTCATGCCGCCGTCGGCGGAGAAAGCCGCGGCGCACGGCGTGCGCACCGCGCACGTTTTCGTTCAGCCAAATACCGAGCAACTGGGCGAAATTGCCAAGCTCGTCGATTCGGGCAAGCTCAAGATCACCCTCGAAAAGGTCTTTCCGCTCGCCGACGCCCGCGCCGCGCAGGAGTTGAACGCCACCAAGCACACCCGCGGCAAAATTGTCCTGCGCGTCCTATAGCGGATCGTTGCACGGTCGAAAGCTCGTCTTCGGCGAGTGGCCCACGCTATCTTTGCTTTCCAGGCATTAAGCGGTGACCGAGTGCCAACGTTCATCCCTCGACCACGAATTTCAAACCGCGCCGGAGGGTGCCCCACCCTCGCAGTGTGAGGGTGGGTCCCAGTGCTTTCCCCCTCACACCGAAGTCCACAGAACTCGCTTGACATTACCCGTCCTCTTATCTGCTAGCGTGAATCGGGGCGGCATTTGGGCCCTAAGAAAAGAGGCGCCCACAGCGCGAAAGCGCGTGCCGCGCCGGAAAGGGCCCCCAGGTCGACGCATAACAGGGCTCCCGGGTCGACGGTTAGTCGAGCCCGGGAGATCAGACCAATATGAGAAAGCGTTCTGCAATCGACCGAGCTGCTGAATGGCTCCGAAAGAGCGATCAAGAATCCGCAGGCTTCGATGAAATGGACCGCAAGAGAGCCCCGCGGCTCACCGCAGCACGGCCCAAGCGCCAATCTGCGCCCGCGCGGCACAGACGGAAGTGCAGCGTCTGCCGCCATCGCGACCGCGAGTCCATCGAGCAGGATTTCCTGAGCTGGCAAAGCCCCGACCAGATCGCCGCGAGCTACGGCATCGCGGATCACTCGTCGATCTATCGCCACGCTCATGCCACGGGACTCTTCGACCGTCGCGCGCAGACCATCCGCGTGGCGTTGGCACCAATCGTGGAACAAGCGATGACCATCGAGGTGACGGCCAACTCCGTGATTCGCGCCATCGAGCTCCTCGCGCGACTCGATGCCGACGGCCGCCTAGCCCCGCCAGTGACGCATATCATCCACCAATCGAATCGACCCGCAACTTCACGACCGGAGACTTCGAAGCACGCCGCCGCAACCGCTCAGGACGACGAGTCTAATCGCCAAAATCGGCAGGTAGAACACGATGCAACTCACTGAAACCAAACGCCGGCGATCCAGCCTAATCGCCAAAAACTCGCGATATGGCGAAACGCCACAATCGTCTTCTCGCCCGCCGAAATTGGGCCACGAACTGCGTTGCGTGACGGCGCACAGATGCGATATAACCGCGCGCGTCCAGACGGGGCCCCCGAGTCCCCGCAGAAAAGGGCTCCCGGGTCGACGGTCAGTCGAGCCCGGGAGATCAGTCGAGCTCGGGGGATCAGTCGAGAAGAAACGCGCCGGAGTCGCTGCGCGTCACACTAGATACGCAAAAACTATTTCGAACTTCATTGGGGGGCTGGATGAATAAGGCTCAATTTTTGGCATGCTCATGTCTGCTTGGCTTGTTTGCTGCGGCGGTTGCGCCCGCGGCGCGCGCGCAAGTTGAGGAAGGGATGACGCCACCTGCGGCGCGGCCAGGCGCGGCCGCTCAGGGACAACAAGAACAGCAACCGCCCGCTCCCGGAATGTTCGCTTCCCCGGTCGCGCACGGCGAAGTGAAAGACTACAAGCCGGTGACCAACGAGATGCTGCTCAATCCCAGCCCCGACGACTGGCTGCAGTTCAGCCGCACCTACGATGCGTGGCGCTACAGCCCGCTCAAGCAAATCAACAAGAAGAATGTGGGTCAGTTGCGCGTCGCCTGGGTGCGAGGATTGCCCGCCGGAATCACAGAGACGATTCCAATCGTGCACGACGGTGTGATGTACACGATCGTGCCCGGAGCCGGAGTCCAGGCCATCGACGCGACCAACGGCGACATCATCTGGGAGTACAAGCGCCCGTATAAGGACCCGCGGCTCGGCGGACAAGAGCGCACCAAGGCTATCGCCATCTATGACGACATGGTCTATTTCACTGCCCCGGATGGCTACGTGGTAGCTATCGATGCGAAGAATGGCAAAGAGCGCTGGGCAACCTACAAGACCGATACGCAGAATACGTCCGGCGCGATCGTCGTGGACGGCAAAGTGATCTCGGGCGGCACGTGCGGCCGGGGTCGCGACAGCTGCTTCATCGAGGCGGATGACGCGGAGAACGGGAAAATGCTCTGGCGATTCATGAATGTCGCCGCGCCGGGCGACCCGGGATATGCGTCCTGGAACGGCGCGGACAACACGAACTTCACCGCCTCAACATGGGGGCTTCCCGGAAACTACGACCCGGTCCGCAAGACGATCTACTGGGGCATCGCGAATCCGGCGCCCTACGAACGGCTCGCGCGGCACGGAGGCGATTCGGACGGCGTTTCCCGCACTGCTCCTGCGGATCTCTACAGCAATTGCACCGTCGCGCTCGATCCTCAGACGGGGAAGCTCAAGTGGTATTACCAGCATCTCCCCGCGGACGATTGGGACACCGATCACACGCACGAGCGAACGCTTGTGACCACGACGTTTAATCCTGATCCGAAGTCAGTGAAGTGGTACAACACCGAAGTGCCGCGCGGCTCGAAACACGACGTGGCAGCGATGGTCGGCGAGAGCGGAATCATGTTCGTGCTGGATCGGAACGACGGCACGTTTCTCTGGGCTGAGCCGATTCCGGTGGACGCGCCGAATCTCGCGATTTCGAATATCGACGGAAAAACGGGAAAGGCGACGATCAATTGGGACGTCGTGATGAAGCAGCCGGGCGATCATCACGTGATTTGTTACTGGAATGGCCGCAGCTACTGGCCGACAGCGTATGACCCAGAAACGAATTCGCTGTACACCGGCTATGTCGATAACTGTCTCGACATGAAAGCGAATGGCCTGAGCGGATTCCGCCACGGAGTTTTGCG
>Ga0187778_10001629_pt1 | contig 15445 bp, 15 predicted proteins | sample 1015_Q2_SP5_20_M_FD_132418 | JGI IMG/M metagenome (GOLD analysis project Ga0187778, IMG submission 132418) | Tropical peat soil microbial communities from peatlands in Department of Meta, Colombia - 1015_Q2_SP5_20_MG | ecosystem: Environmental > Terrestrial > Soil > Wetlands > Peat | place...
GAGCCCACACAGGCCCGATCACCCGAGTAGCAAGCATAGCCAAGATGACTGGACGGGAGTGGCATATCGTCATCGCTGATTGGCTGTTTTGCAGTCTGTACAATCTAACGTAGCGAACTTCTTCTTTTCGTGATGGATAGCCCGCTTGAAATCGGGCGCAAACTCAGCCAGCAAATTGCAGAGCACGCCAACCCAGGCCTGGGTAGCAATTCCTTGATAACCCTTAACCACTGGATCCGGGCGGTAGGGCTGCCAGAGCGCTGCCAGCGCTGCTCCTCCGAACGAGCCGGTATAGAGGAATACTTGGGGCCGCAACGATTTTTCATCGCTGGCATAGGTCACAAAGTTGCGGAGATGGCGTGTTTAATGCGCGGTCCTACCCCCTCGCAAGTGCGGCAAAGGTCATAGCGCGGCTCCCATTTGGGCATGGCGTCGCCGATCGCGGTGAACGAGTCCTGCATGAGGAACTGCGCATAGCGGGTCCCCGCACGTTTACCGAAGCCTTCCGCGTCTTGCGGCCAGCCCGGCGGAATATCTCTGAACTGATCGCTGATGGTGAATAAGCCGCTCTTCACCCAGATGCCCGGTGTGGTAAATCCCTGACGCACCCAGAGGTGCCATCGGTCGGCATCACTTAGAGTTTCCAGAGGTGCTTCTTTGGGAATGTAGGCGCCGTAAAGCCAATTGACTGGGAGTTGCTGTTTCGTTGCCGAGGGAACACTTTCCACAATCGGCTTTTCGAGAGAACCAGCACCGCCATCCTGGCCTCGGCAGGTTGGGGCCGCAAATGAAAGCAACACTGCGGTTAGACTGCAAAGCACCCAACCCCGAAGCAAGAACGCAAGCCGAATCCTGAGATGCCCAATCAGAACGTCTGGAGCAGCCATAATGCAGCTCTTTTCGTCTGCAATTAGCCTCTCCTCTTCGCTGCGCTCCTGGTGCCGACCCACGGCGCAGAGATTGTGTCAGCACATCGGCACCGTCAAGCGGTGTTGCTGCATTCAACTCATGCGGCAATGCGCTCGCCGTTTGCGATCTTGACGATTGGCAACGGGATGCGGACGCGCCTCATACGCCCTGACTTCCTGTCGATTGCGTCCACAAGAACCAAGTTGTCCCCCACAACGATTGGATCGCTGACCAAATCGAATTCCTGTCCATAGAGCTTGATTTGATTATCTTGTGCGAAACCGAGCCGCCTTAGCCCTTCGCGAAGACTTACATGTTTCGGTTGTTGGTCGACAGATTTAGCAGCGTCTGGCACGGCTGGAGCAGCCATAATGCACCTCCTTCAGATGCTCGTGCAGCGTGACGGAGGCAGTGACATCCCGGGGCCGAAAACAAGGCAATACCAGGCCCAGCTGGGTCTTCCTACCAGACAACGTAGCACCTGTCAACGGGGGCAGGGAACTAGCAAAATTGCTAGCCGCCAGCCAGCCAGGCGATCCCATGCGATCGCGCTGTGGCACCGTGCCGTTGTTGCATGCTCCTTCCTAGCTTGCTTCGTGGACTCCGCCGGAATCCCGACCACCCTCGGGCCTACTGCCTGGCGCTCTTACAACGCCATGCACAGCCTCTCGTCCAGCTGGCGTGCTGCCCGAGCTGCCACCGGCGCAGCCACGGCGTCAGCGTCAAACGCGGGTGCCACTGAAAGGCGAGGCCTGGCTTAGAATCCCCTCACATCCGAATTACGAAGTTTCGAGCTACCGCAGAGTGCGCCCGGTTCTCCAGGCGGACCCCAACGCTGTGCTGAAGCCTATCTTTGAGTATTGGGGTAAGAAGAAAAGCAAGCCGCGCGTGCGGCACACCGTAAGACTGAACACCGGCACAGGGCGCATGAAACGGGTCGAGGTTTTTTGGTTGACGGTTGAAGTCGCATTTGCTGAAGGACCACCAAAGAAAAAATAGTCAGGAGGAATTGTAAGCATGATCGATGCACTACTCAGGAACAACGTTTACTCACTTTTAGACCGGGGTCACTCCATACGTGCAGTGTCGCGACAACTGAACTGCACTCCAGCCCTGGTGATGCAACTCCGCCATCTGAAAGAGCGCGAAGAAGCGCAGCGTCAAGAACTCAAAGCCCAGATCAAGGCCGAACTGCTCGAGGAAGTACGGGCCATGCTAGAAAGGAAGGCCGACGCCTAACCGCGTGCTCAGAGGCACAAGTTCCTCCACGTAGTGTCCGGCTCGCCCGAGGCCGTTGAACTGAGCGTGCCGACGAAAGTGGGAGCAATGATCGAAACCTTTGAGGTAGGAGGCAATAGTCGTAATTGTCATGTTTCTTCGGTTCTGGGCAGTGGTCGCTGAACAGGATAGGGAGAGTGCTCGAGTCGTTAGTGAAGCAACAGGATAAGGATCAGAGAAGCAAATCAGGAGCGGACATGGCAGCTAAGAAGGTTGTCATGATCGACACGTGCACGGCCCTTCCCCAACTTGAATACCGTTAGAAATTTGACTATCCCGGCGGCTGATGCGGCTGCATGGGTACTCGCGCAAGTTCTACCGGCAGGCACTCAGGAAAGCTGAGCGCATCGGGTTTCGCAAGGCGATCCGCAAAGCAGAGAGCCAGGCGATCATGGATCTGGCGCAATCGCTGGACTAATTTCCCCCGCGTTTTCCACAATAATAACTAGAAAATCAGACCCGCAGAATCATCACTTCGGTGGCTTTGATCAGGGCAGCGGCCGTCTGCCCCGGCTTGAGCTGCATCTCCCGGGCGGAACGCGAGGTGATAATCGCCGTGATTTGCTGGCCTCCAATCGAAATCTCTATCTCCGCCATCAGCCCGCTGATGCGGACCGCCTTGATCCTTCCGATGAGCTGATTCCGTCCGCTGATGTGGCGGCTCAGCAACTTTCGTTCCTTCTCGGTCTTGGCTCGAGTTCGGAAAAGCAGCCGGTCTACCTCACTCAACGGGATACGGTGATGTCCTCCGGCGGTGCGGATGCTGCGAATCTTCTTCTTGTAAATCCATTGTTTGATGGTGGGAAAGCTGATCCCCAATTGCAAGGCCGCGTCGCGGAGCTTCAGCAACTCCTCCTTCCTCTCGTTGGTTTCGCCGCTGCCACCCATCGGAACCAAATCGTACCGTCATCGCAGGATGCGGTCAACCCGCTGTTTCCTGGTCGGCCAAGCCAGAAGGCCGGCAGATAACCGTCCATATCTGTATATAAATGACATAAAAAAAGTATTTTCTGTACACTTCAATGTCTTTCGCTCGATCACGGACGTGGGAGGCCCGGAATGCGCACTTTGGCGTTGGTTGTTGCCCAGCTCGCGCTGTGCCTTTGTTCAACGTTGTCCTCGGCGCAGGACGGATTCTTTGCCGACTGGTTCAACATGGTGTCGCAAACGCAAGCCGAACAGCCTCGCTGGATCACTCCCCTCGCCACCACCACGCCGCGGCTCGAGCAAGAATTTCGCTATGACATTCAATGGCAGACTCACAACAGCGGTGTCACGACGGACAACTACGGCGTCAGTAAGGGTCTCGAGCTTATCCCGGCCCCGAAGTTTGAGGTCATTCTCGCCGTGCCTCCCTACATCGTGAACAACCCGGATTCTACCCATGACGGATTCGGCGACTAGCAGTTCCTGGTGAAGTACCGTATCGCGGCAGCCAACGAGGAAGCCGAAAACTACATTTTGACAGACTTCTACCAGATGACTCTTCCCACCGGGCAGTACCAGCAGGGCGCGTTGAGTCCGGTAATTACGCCCACGATTGCCTACGGAAAGGGTTTGGGAAATTTCGACGTCCAGGGAACATTGGGCTTCAGCCTGCCCACCGGAAACGTGTCGGTCATCGGACACACTCTGCCGTGGAATAATACATTTCAGTACCGCGTCTACAAGAAATTTTGGCCGGAACTGGAAGTTAACTTTAACCACGTCTACGGCGGGAACAACAGTGTTGTCCCGACCAGCCACCCTGGCAAGACTTCGGTTTATCTAACCCGGGCATCGTGATCGGCAGGTTTCGTCTCTGGCATCGGCTCAGCTTCACCGCGGGCGGGGGGATTCGAGATCGCGGCGACCCGGTTCCATCCCACCAAGCACATTCCCATCCTCTCGATCCGCTTTCCGTTTTGAGGTGGGTTCATGCCCAGCCGCGCGTTGGGTTGAGCGTAAGCTCTTTTTCACCATCCCAAGGGGCTCGTGGGCCGGAGGTGCTCTACTGGCCATGCGAAGGCTTGGTTCCGTTGGGTAGGTATTACGAGGTGCCAGCTATCGTCAGGCGCTCAACTCAGAACCTTGCCTTGGTCCCACTGTCATTCTGTGGCCCGCACCCTTCCGTACGTTACTGATATCGCAGGACCTCGATGGGGTCCACTTTTGTGGCACGGCGGGCGGGAACGTAGGAGGCCAGTAAAGCAACTACGATCAGGCCGGTTGCGACCGCCGCATAGGTCGGCGGATCGGTGGCTTTCACGCCGAACAAGAAACTTGCGATTACCCGAGTGAGGGCGAGCGACAACGCGATGCCGAAGGCTACTCCCAGCAAAGCAAGCTTAAGTCCCATGGCAGCAAAAAGGCGGAGGACATCGGCACGCCTGGCTCCGAGCGCCACACGGATACCGATCTCCTGAGTGCGCTTGCTGACCAGGTAGGACAACACACCATAGACGCCCATCACCGCCATGAGAACGGCAACCCCGGCGAAGATTCCCAGCAGACGCATATAGAAACGTGAATAGTCGAGAGAACTGGCAAGCACCTGATTCATCGTCCGGAACGCCGTGATGGGTTGATCAGGATCGAGTTCTGCAACCCAGGTTTTCACGGCCGTCATCAACGGCGCGCGGCCACTCGTGCCCGAGGTCCGGATGGCCAGATCCTGATAGATATGCGAAGTCACCCAGCCACCGGGGTACACTTGCGGCTGCTGTAAATAGGATGTGTAGACGAACGGCGGTGCGGTTTCCCCCAGTCCGAAATGTTTGACGTCGCCTACGATTCCCACAATCTGGCGCGGCCCTTGTTCGTCCACATGGTAAGGTTCGTACCTGAGCAGAACCTGCTGCCCGATGGGATCCTGGCTGGGGAAATAGCGCCGGGCGAAGGCCTCGTTGATAACCACAACCCACGGGGCGCTTTCGGTATCACGCTCGTTCAGATAACGACCCCGCTTCAGAGGAATTCGCAAGGTCTCGAACATACTGGGGCTGACTTCGTCGTATCCCGTTTCCGGCCTCTTGTCCGGGGGTGGAGCCGCACGTCCAACGATCGAAAACGTCGTGGCCAAGGTGCCGTGCGTGGGCAGCCGGTTCATGATTCCGACCGACTCTACTCCCGGCAGAACCGCGAGTTTCTGAAGAAGTTGCTGATAGAAGAACGTAACCCCGGGCGTTGCCCGTTCCAGGTCACCACCGGGCACTCGTTCCACATACTTGCCGCCTTCCGGCAACTGGATCGAGGTGGTGATGACATTGTTCGGATCAAACCCCGGGTCTACCCGCTGCAAGCGAAGAACCGTATCGATCATGAGTCCGGCGCCGACCAGAAGCACCATGGCCAATGCTACTTCGGAGACTGCCAACAAGCGGTGGGAAAAGCCGCGAGCACCGGTCTGGGTTGTCCGCCCCACCTGCTGCAAAGCCAGGTTCACGTCGGGCTTCGAAGCCTGAAGGGAAGGCGCCAATCCAAACAAGAGTCCCGTCAATAGAGAAAGGCCGAGGGTAAAAAGAAGCACGGGCCGGTCAACCGTGATGCTCGCGGCGTTGGGAAAATCTCCAGCCAGGGTGCGGAAGATCGCAATGCCCCCGAAGCTGAGCAGAACGCCCAGCCCCCCTCCTACGAGACCGAGAAGCGCGCTCTCCGCGAACAGCTGCTGCATGAGCTGGCGGCGGCTGGCTCCGAGCGCTGCCCGTAAGGCGTATTCCTTGCGCCGGCTCTCGGTGCGCGATTGAAAGAGGTTGGCGACGTTGACGCAGGCAATCAACAGAACGAAAACGACAGCTCCCAACAGCGGGTACAACACTGGTCCTGCCCAGCCAAAGAGTTCTTCCTGCAACGGGACGATTTTTGCCCCCAACCCTTTATTGGTCGCGGGATACTCCTGCTCCATCCGGCGGGCAATCACGTCCATGTCGACCTGAGCCTGCGCCCGGGTCACGCCCGGCTTAAGGCGAGCCACCGGCATTAACCAATGATCCGCCCGTTCGGAATACCTGGTGCTCTCGGCATGAATCGGCTGCCACAAATCGATGTCCGGAAAGAAGGGCTCGAAGTCTGGAACAACCCCGACGACCGTCGAGCTCACGCCGCTGACGTTAAAGCCTTTTCCGATCACATGGGGGTCAAGGTTGAACCGGTGTCTCCAGAAGGAGCTGCTGATCAGGACCGTCTGCGTGCGGTCTTGCGCCTCCTCCGCATGAAACACTCGGCCCAGAATCGGCTGGACGTTCAAGAGACTAAAGAAGTTTGGAGTGACGTCCTGTACGTGAATGATCTCAGGTTCCCCTGTGCCGGAAAAAGTCCCCTGTTCTCCTCCACTGGTCAATGCGAGGTCCTCAAAGACGTGATTCTGGTTTTTCCAGTCGACGGTTTCTGCAATCGGCGGCGGCTGCTCTAACCCCGGGCCGGATTGCCAAATCACCATCAGGCGGTCGGAATGCTCGTAGGGCAGCGGTCGATATAGCACTGCATTGAGAACGCTAAAGATCGTGGTGTTCGCACCAATGCCCAGAGCGAGGGATAGCAGAGCGACGGCCAGAAACCCGGGTGCCTTGGCGAGGCCGCGCACTGCGTAGCGGATGTCCTGCCACAAGTTATGCACCCAGGTCAGTATCAGCATTTCTTCGGCCTCCCGCCGGGTAGTCGCGGTAACTACATTCTGCAAGGCATTCTTGCTCGCACTCGACTAGGGCAGCGAGAGGAGTATACAAATGCCGCCCTCGCCACGCACACCATTTCGACGGTTGGCGTGCCGGAAACGTGAGCTTGCCGCTAGCGGAATCTTACTGAGAACAACCTCTCTCCATACTTTGCGCTGGTGAAACAGGGGCCAAACTACGTAGTGGCCCATTACGAGAACTTCTAGCAATTGACGAGCGCCTCCGCACTCGGTAGTCTGAAAGAGATCACGAAATCCGAAGGATACTCTTGTGGCAGTCAAGTCGATTCAGCTTGGGCAGGTTTGGCGGCAAAATGGAAGCAACCAAGACTACCTCGTGACCAAGCTCTACCACGAGGTTTTTAGTCAATATGCAGTGTTGCGCCCGGCCGAAGTCACTGCGCCAGACGCTCCTACCGTGCGAGTGAAAGTGACCAAGAGCTCGGATGGCGTTTCACTGCCCGGATTCACCTTTACCCAGGAAGGATCGTTCTAGTAGTTGAGCTATGCAGGTGAAGCCAGGCGCTTCACCCCCCTGCGGTCTTCCGGTGGACGGCAGCATCCCGCGGACAAGCTCTCGATGACAGAAAAAATCCTCGCGCTTCTGTTTGCCTTGATCAACTCCGTCATCGCCGCCACCGGTTACGGCGGGCTTGTCCTCTTGATGGCGATTGAGTCCGCCTGCATTCCGCTGCCCTCCGAATTGATCATGCCCTTCGCCGGGTACTTGGTTTATTTGGGGAATATGAACCTGTTTTGGGTAGCCACGGCGGGGGCCATTGGCTGCAATGTGGGATCGCTCGTAGCCTACGAGATTGGATGTTACGGCGGGCGCCCTCTGGTCGAAAAATACGGGCGCTGGATTCTGCTGAGCCGTCGCGAACTGAACTGGGCGGACCACTTTTTCGCCCGTTGGGGATATGTGGCGGTTTTCCTGGCGCGGCTTCTGCCCGTGATTCGTACCTTCATCGCGCTGCCGGCCGGGATTGCTCGCATGCCGCGCGTACGTTTTCACGTCTATACCTTCCTTGGTTCCTGGCCATGGTGTTACGCACTAGCCTGGCTGGGGATGAAGTTGGGGGAGAACTGGCGCGAACTGGGAAAATACTTTCATCAGTTCGACGCCGTCATTGGTATCGTGCTAGCTGCAGGGATCGTCTGGTTTGTGTGGTCGCACTGGCAGAACCGCATCACGGTGACCGAATAAAGCTATCAGGCTAGGCCCGGAAGCGTGCGAGGCATGCTTCCGGGTCCGTCGAAAGGTGTACCTCTCGGCGAGAGAAAGGCGGTTGATGTGATACATCTGGGTCTTGCGCTGCTGTCCGTCTGGCTGGGTGTAACTTCCGTAGTTGCTCAGGGCGCTCAGGCTTCTCCCGGCCAGCCATTCGCCGTCGAATACTACTACAAAGCGAAATGGGGGCACGCTGATGAGTTCTTAAAGCTCTTCAAGAAGAACCATTATCCCTTGCTCAAAAAAGAGGTCGAAATGGGGCGCCTACTCAAAGTCTGGATGGACCAGCCGCGGTACCACACCACCGAAGACGGGCGTTGGGACTATCGTGTGACCATTCTTTTCAAGAATGCCACCGTGGCCAACGAGCCATTCGACGAAGAGGCTTTAAAGAAACAGCTTTTTCCCGACCAGGAGACTTACACACGCGAGGAGCAACGCCGTTTTGAGATTCTCGACGCGCATTGGGATTTGCCCATCAGGGCCGTGGACCTCGAAAAGTGAAGCCTTCGCCCGCCAAGGTGAAGGCGCGGGATTTGCGGCTCGGTCTTCTTCCTGCGCCGAGCGATGAAGAAATGCTACTGTCCAACGAACATCCACGAGTCTCGCTGTCGCCGGGTTGCAAAAGCCGCCCGCAATACGAGAACATACCTGCTGATCAGAACCGCGACAATGACATAAGGACGTGGCCACCGAATGGCGACTGAGCGCAAGCAGGCACGAAGCGAACCTGGGAAACAACATGGCAGCGAAATTCAACCGGCCAAGGGTAAGTTAGGTGTCCTGATTCCTGGCATGCGGGCGGTGGCTACCACTTTTGTAGCTGGCGTTGAAGCCGTGCGCAAGGGCATTGCCAAACCCTTTGGATCGCTTACCCAAATGGGAACGATTCGGTTAGGCAAGCGTACGGACGCCCGCTCTCCCAAGATCAAGGAATTCGTCCCTGTCGCCGGGCTGAACGATCTCGTCTTCAGCGGCTGGGACATCTTCGAAGACGATATGTACACCGCGGCCTCGAAGGCCGGTGTGCTCGAGCGCGAACTCCTCGACAAAGTGAAGCCCCTTCTCGGCTCGATCCGACCGCGCAAGGCCGTCTTTGACCGCAACTATGTAAAAAACCTCGACGGCCCGAACGTCAAGAAGGGCAAGAACAAGATGGATCTGGCCGAGCAGGTTCGTGCCGACATTCGCGAATTCAAAAAGAGCTCGGGAGCCGCCCGTTTGGTCACCATCTGGTGCGGATCGACCGAGACGTTTCTCGAAGCCTCGGCGGTGCACCAAACCGTCAAGGCATTTGAAAAGGGGTTGACGCAGAACGAGGAATCCATCGCTCCTTCGATGATCTACGCCTACGCATCGCTCAGCGAAGGGGTACCCTTCGCCAATGGAGCGCCCAACTTAACCGTGGACATTCCGGCCATGCACGATCTGTCCCGCCAGAACCAAGCTCCCATCTGCGGCAAGGATTTCAAGACCGGGCAGACGCTGATGAAGACCATTCTTGCCCCCGGATTCAAAGCCCGTTTGCTTGGCCTCAGTGGCTGGTTCTCGACCAACATTTTGGGCAATCGCGACGGCGAAGTGCTCGATGACCCCGGATCGTTTAAGACCAAGGAGGAATCGAAGCTTTCCGTTCTCGAACACATCTTGCAACCCGAGCTTTATCCCGAACTATACGGCAACTTTACCCACAAGGTCCGCATTAACTACTACCCGCCGCGTGGTGATAACAAAGAAGGTTGGGATAACATCGATATCTTTGGCTGGCTCGGCTACCCGATGCAGATCAAAGTGGACTTTCTGTGCCGCGACTCCATCCTTGCCGCACCCATCGTGCTCGACCTCGTGCTTTTCAACGACCTGGCCCAGCGCAGCGTAGAGTTGCGGGGTCTCGGGATTCAGGAGTGGCTGAGCTTTTATTTCAAGTCTCCCATGACGGCCCCGGGACTCTATCCCGAACACGATTTGTTCATTCAGCTGATGAAGCTGAAGAACACCTTACGCCACCTGCGCGGGGAAGAGCTGATTACCCACTTGGGATTGGAATACTACGATTGAGCTGGTTTCCCGGCTCGAGAGAACCCCGGTGTGTGGGTTTTCCAGAGCCGATCCATCCTAGCGAAGCGATTCTTCCACTTCGGTCAACCAGTCGGGCCGCTTCAGAACCTCACGCGGCTTCGGCCCATCGGCTGCGCCCACAATTCCGTCCCGCTCCATCAGGTCGATCAGGTGCGCCGCCCGTCCGTAGCCGATCCTCAATCGCCGCTGTAACAGGGAAGTGGAGGCCTTGCCGAACTCGACCACCAGTTTCACGGCGTCTTCGAAGAGAGGGTCGTGCTCGCCCTCTTCTTCACCATCGTCCACCCCGCCCTCCTCGACCTCCTCTTTGGGAGCCTGCAGGAATTTCTCTTCATATTGCGCGGTTCCCTGCGAGCGCCAGAATTCAACCACCGCGGCAATCTCTTTTTCGGTGACAAAGGGCGCGTGCAAGCGGTTTACCCGGGCTGATCCGGCGGGCAGATACAGCATGTCGCCGCGTCCGAGCAGGGCCTCGGCACCATTGGCGTCGAGAATGGTTCGCGAATCCACCTTGGTCGCAACGCGGAAGGAAATGCGGGCCGGGAAGTTGGCCTTGATCAAACCGGTAATCACGTCGACCGAAGGCCGCTGAGTGGCCAGAACCAGATGGATCCCCACGGCGCGGGCCATCTGCGCCAGGCGCGTAATCGATTCCTCGACATTGCCGGAGTCGAGCATCATCAAGTCGGCCAACTCGTCGATGATGATCACAATGTAGGGCAGCGGGCTCTCTTCGCTGTCATCCCCGAACAGGCTGGGCGTCTCGAACAATTTGTTGTATTGCGCAATGTTACGAACCCCCTTTTCGGCCAGCAATTTCAACCGCCGCTCCATTTCGCGCACGGCATTGCGGAGGGCGTTGGCGGCCAACTTAGGTTCGGTAATGATTGGGGTAAACAAGTGGGGAACCCCGTCGTAATTGCCGAGTTCCAAGCGCTTGGGATCGACCAAAATCAGACGCACCTGGTCCGGAGTCGACTTGTAGAGAATCGACATAATCATGGCATTGATCGCCACGCTCTTGCCTGTCCCCGTCGATCCGGCGATGAGCAAGTGCGGCATCGCTGCCAAGTCCGCGGTCACGATCCGCCCGTTGATGTCCTTGCCCAGGGCCAGCGTGAGTTTCGATTTCGAGCCCAGAAACTCCCCGGATTCGATGTTCTCCCGTAGCCAAATGATCTCGCGTTCGCGGTTCGGCACCTGGATGCCAACCGTGGACTTGCCGGCCATGCGCTCGATCAGAATGCTCTCCGCCTTGAGGGCGAGGCAAAGATCGTCGGTCAGGTTGGTGATGCGGCTGTACTTGATGCCCGCTTCCGGCTTGAACTCAAAGGTGGTCACCACTGGTCCGGGATTGATCTGCGTCACCTGGCCGGTTACTTCGAACTCGCCGTATTTCTCGGTCAGTACCTGGGCCAGAATCTTGAGTTCTTCGGCATCGATGGCGCGCTGTCCCTCGGGACGGTGCAGCAGGGAACTCGAGGGCAGTTTGAAGGCCCCATCGTTGCGGGGTAGCGTCGTCTTCGGTCTTTGAGCGCTGTCCGCGCGGTCCGTGACTTCGGGGGCCGGGGCGGCCACCGGAGCCGGGGCCGGGGGTGGCGCTGCCGCTTCGGCAAAGGTCCGTTCAATTCCCGTTCGGGCCGGCTCGGCCGGAGGCTCCGGGGCGACCGGTTTCGTCGCCACCACCGGAGGCGCGACCGCTGGCTTGGGCATAGCCCGCCTCTTCACCAGATCCTTCTGCATTTGCTTCTTGGCGCACTGCTCTCTCCAGTCCTTCCAGCGATTCCACAGGGCAATCGCAAAGGCAAACCGGGTCGGCACCCACAATTCGACCGCTGCGAAGGAAAATGTGGTCGACAGATACAGGGCCACGGCCAAGGTGGCCAAGCACACGATATGGGCGCCGGCCAAATTCAGGTAATGGATCAAGAAGTCGCCAACGATTCTCCCCAGCAAGCCTTCGACGGGAATCACGCCCTTCCAGCGTAGGGGCCCGGGAAGAAGAGCGAGGAAAGCGGGGAAGAAAACCAGCAGACAGCTGGCTCCCAAAAACTTCGCCGCCGGAGATGCTATCTTGCGCGAACGGAACCAGCGCACCCCGAGCGCCACGGCAAACACCGGAATCAGGATGCTGCCGAGGCCGAAGCCTTGCAGAACCAAGTCGGCGATCACCGCGCCGACCACGCCAATCCAGTTGCGGGCGGCGTTCGATCCCGTCAACCCCGATGCGCTATCGAGCGAGGGGTCGAAGGGAGAATACGAAGCCAGCGCGAGGATGAGGAGGAGCGCGAAGATGCACAACAAGAAACCGATCAGCTCATTGAGCCGGCGGTTGCTGGTCGGCGTAAGCGCCTGAGCCAGATTTCTCATAGGCGGAATGCCGCACAGGAATCATAACTGCTTCCTGCATGACATGGCGGCCAGAGCGTTTCGATTATGCCAAGAAGTGTGCCGGGGAAACAACTGAGGACTGACGGACCAGTATCCACAGTGACAAACACAACCTGTGCCGCCAGACAATTTACCTACCCAAGCTCCAGTGCCTTGGCGAAGGCACTTTGCGCCGACGATGTCGTGACACTGGCCGCTAAACCGTGAGGCTTGGACTGGTGCCAGCAGGGCGTCAGAAGCCCCGACGAGATCAGCCCTGATTCATTGAAGATGCCATAGCAAGGCTAGGCCGATAACAACGATTCCTAGGGTGATCCGGTACACGACGAAGACCTTCAGGCCGTTCGACTGGAGGTACCCGAGCAACCATTGAATGGTCACGTAGCCGACGATCGCCGACACCGCCACGCCCAGTACAAAAGGCGCCTGCATCGCGGGCGGCAGACCCTCCTTGTGGAGTTCGTGAGCTTTGAGCAGCACCGCGCCTGCGATAATCGGCGTCGACAGCAAGAAGCTAAAGCGCACGGCCGCCTCCCGCGTCATGTCGCGGAAGAGTCCCGCCGTGATGGTCGCCCCCGAGCGCGACACTCCGGGAACCAGCGCGGTGGCTTGCGCGCAGCCCACCACGAGTGCGTCCGACAAGCTGACTCGAGTGAGCGGTTTCACCATGCGGCCGATCTTGTCCGCCCACGCCATCAGCAGTGCCACCACAATGAGCGCTGCGGCTACCAGATATATATGCTCGCGAAAATAGTCCTCCGCCGAGTGTTCCAGCAACTTTCCCGCAATCGCGCCGGGAATCGTCGCCAGCGCCAAGAACCAGAGCAACAGGCGTTCCTCTCGCTGCTCTTCGGGGGTCAAGGGCTGATCGGAACCGGCCGACTCGGAAAATCGCACAACTTTGCCGCCGAAGGCGGCTCGGATGATCTGCACCCAGGTGCGGCGGAAATAGAGCAGCACCGCGAGCAGGGTGCCGAAATGCAGGGCTACATCGAAGGTCAGCTCGTGCCCAGGGGAAAGTTCGTTCCAGCCGAGCAGCCGGCGCACGATGATCAAATGTCCCGAGCTTGAAACGGGAATAAACTCTGTCAGACCCTGAATCGCGGCGAGTACAACGGCTTGATAGATTGGCAAGGTCGTCCTTTCCAGATCGGTGATTTGTGTATCTCAGACCTCAGGGGGGACGGCTGGTCTTGGTTGCGCCTGACTCAGGAGAGCCCGCATCACGGCTCCGCACTTCCATACGTCGGAACGCCCTGGGCGATGAGATAAAGCAGAAGCTCGGCCCTGGCTCCCCAATCGCTCTGGGGAAACTGGCTGGATACCTTTTGTGCCAGCGCCAAGGCCTTGGCCTTGGACTGGTCGGATTTCTTCGGCTGATTTTCCGTCTTGTAGATCTCAATCAGGGCGGCCAAGCGCCAGGCTGCATTATATAGGGCCTCGGCGAGGGTGGGCGAGTGCGGGTGTTCCTCGGCGTATTTCTCGTACATCTCAGCCTCTTTCAGGGGGCACTTGGAAGCCGCTTCCCAATCTCCGCACAACTTGTTCTCGATCAGGTGAAAGGCGGCCAAATCTGCCCACTTCGTTCCGGGAAACTTTTTCATCACCAATCTCATGGAGTCTTCATTCATGCCCTGGCGCAGGTACGCCTCCTTCTCATGGGCCGAGGGACGGGACATGACGTCAGCTTTGTCGATTTGCCAGCGGATGTCCGCGGAGCGATACAACCCCTCGCCCGCCAGGGGCGAGTTGGGAAACAGATCATAGACCTCGTAGTAGAGATGGATGGCATCCTGGACGGCACCGCGCCGCCCCTGGCGTTCACTCGCTTGCTCCTCGGAGTCAACCGCCTCACCGAATAGGATTCGGTCGCCATTGGGGGTGGTCGTATCGACGATTTCCTTCTGAAGAATCCATCCCGTCAGCGTTCTCTCTTCCGTGAGGTTGGCTTCCACCTTCAGCCAGTCCCGGCTGGTCTCCAGGACGATCACTTCCCGCCCGCGCTCGATCTGGCCCAGCTTGACCGAGGTGGAGTCCGGGGCGATGTAGATACTGGCAACCCGCACCGGGGCGCCCCGCCGGGCTTGCGCCAAGGCAGGGATACTGCCCGTCAGAATCATCAGCAGCGCCGCCGAGGCGCGCACTCGGTCTCTCATCGCTCGAGGCATGATGGGCCAGCTAGATCCCCACCGGTCTCGAACCTGGTTGTGACGCGGTGGCGAAAGTCTCGGATTGAAGCTGCCGCAGCATCTGGGGATCGATATTTCCTCCGCTCAGGATGGCTACGTTGGCTTCGCTGTCCGGCAGTCGGTCGGGGTGGAATAGAAATGCCGCCACCGCCACCGCTCCACTCGGTTCAGCCACGGTTTTCGGATTCCTGGCGAGCAGGAGCGTAGCTTGACGGATCTCCTCTTCCCCGACAGTCAGGATCTTGTCGACGTAGTGTCGAATGTGTTCAAAGTTGATCGGCCCTACGCTTTGGGTGCGAAGACCGTCGGCAATGGTTTGGGAGACCTGTTCGGCGGAGAGCTGGACCAGTTTGCCTTTCCCCAGGCTGGCCTGCGCATCCGAGGCAAGCTCCGGCTCGACGCCGATGATCTGGATCGTTGGCTTGCTAAGCTTGATAGCCGCGGCAATTCCGCTGATCATCCCGCCGCCTCCGACGGGAACGAGCACCGTCTTAACCTCGGGAAGATCTTCCAAAATCTCCAGCCCCATCGTGCCCTGACCGGCAATGATTTTCTCGTCATTGTAGGGAGCCACCATCACGTACCCATGCTGCCGCACCAACTCCTCGGCCTTCTGCTGTCGCTCGAGACTGGCCGGCCCCACCAGCACGACCGTGGCACCCATGGCCTCGGTCGCTTGGCGCTTGATCAGGGGTGAATCAGCGGGCATCACGATGA
>Ga0187778_10001630_pt1 | contig 15443 bp, 8 predicted proteins | sample 1015_Q2_SP5_20_M_FD_132418 | JGI IMG/M metagenome (GOLD analysis project Ga0187778, IMG submission 132418) | Tropical peat soil microbial communities from peatlands in Department of Meta, Colombia - 1015_Q2_SP5_20_MG | ecosystem: Environmental > Terrestrial > Soil > Wetlands > Peat | place...
TACGGCCTGCCTGATAAGGCGAAAATCAAGGTGGAGGAGCCCAGCACGCCGGCTGAAAAGCCTGCAACAGAAAAATCCGACGCCGGAGCCCGTGAGTGAATCAGGTTGAACATACATACTGGTTCGCTCGGTTCTCCAAGCCGGTGCTCTTCCTGATCATCACCATCGCGATGCTGGGCGCATACCTGGCGTTCACCATTCCAGTTTCCGTTTTCCCGGAGACCAATTTCCCACGAATCCTGATTGCAGTGGACAACGGGGTGATGCCGATCGATCAAATGATGGTTACCATCACCCGTCCGCTCGAGGAAACCGTCAATAGTGTGCCCGGCCTGCAGCGAGTGCAATCCATTACCAGCCGCGGTTCCGCAGAGATCGATCTGTTTTTCAGCTGGAATGTCGACATGTTTCAGACTCTGCAATACGTCAACGCGGCCATCTCCCGCGTGCAACCTGAATTGCCACCTACGGCCACGGTGGAGGCGCACCGGATGACCTTTGCTAGCTTCCCAATCATGGGGTACAGCGTAACCTCGGCGAGCCTTCCGCAGACACAGCTTTGGGAAATGGCTACATACGAGATGAAGCCAAGGCTCAATCGGCTGGATGGTGTTTCAACCGTTCTGGTCCAGGGCGGGCAGACACCAGAATTTCACATTGTTCCCGATCCCTCCAAGCTTCTCACGGCGAATGTCACCGTCACGGACATCCTGGACACGATGCGAAGGACGAACCTGATCGATTCGCCAGGATTGTTTGAACGCAATCACCAGCTCGTGCTTGGGCTGATCAGCGGGCAAGTGCGCACACCGGACCAGATCGCCAGCGCTGTGGTTAAGACGACGCAGACTGGCATTCCAATCCGGATTGGAGATATCGCCAGCGTGAACCAGTCGGTCAAACCTGTGTACACAATCGTGACTGGCAATGGAAAGCCAGCAGTATTGCTCAACATCAATCGCCAACCGGATAGCAACACGGTGCAGGTGGCCGATGAGGTGCACTATGAAATCGCACAAATTGAAGAGTCCCTCCCTACCGGCATTCACATCAGCCCGTTTTACGATCAGTCCATCATCGTTAAGGAATCGATCAAGAGCGTCCGTGATGCCATTCTGCTCGGCTTAATTTTGGCCTCCATCATCCTGGTCGTTTTTCTGCGCGATTGGGGTACATCGATCGTGGCCGGTCTAGTAATTCCGGTCACGATCCTGGTGACCTTCGTGGCACTCAGGTTGTTACATCAAAGCTTCAATCTGATGACTCTGGGAGGTCTTGCTGCAGCGGTGGGTTTGGTCATAGACGATGCCATAGTCGTTGTCGAGAACATTGTTCTGCATCGCGATGCCGGCCAGAACCGGCTAGAGGCCATTCACAGCGCCTTGCACGAAATCACGGTTCCGCTGGTGGGATCGACGGTAACACCGATTGTGGTGTTTCTACCGCTTATCTCAATCACCGGCGTCACTGGCACATTCTTTCGTGCTCTCGCTGTAACTATGGCGGTGGCGCTTCTTACGTCCCTGGCACTGGCACTCACCTGGACGCCCAACCTGAGTCTCTATTTCATCAAGCGGCATTCCACCGTGACGAACCAGGATGAAAGCAACCAGCATGAGGAGTCCATCACCCGCCTGCTGGAAGTAGAAGAAGCATCCCTTTCCGGCTTTTTCCGCAAGATTGTCGACTTTCATCACCGATGCCTGGAACGTGCCGTGCGCAAGCCGTTATGGCTTGCGGGCGGAGCTATCGTGCTGATTGTGGTGTCGGGTCTTTGTTACCGCTTCTCGGGTTCGGACTTGCTTCCTGCGATGGACGAAGGCGGCTTTGTTCTCGATTACATCATGCCACCGGGCAGTTCTCTGGAAGAGACGAACCGCGTGATATCGCACGTAGAACAGATCTTGCGGAGGATACCGGAGGTGGAGAGCACATCCCGCCGTACAGGATTGCAACTGGGCCTGGCGGCTGTCACCGAAGCTAATACCGGAGATATTTCGGTACTGTTGAAACAACACCGCAGCCGAAGAATTGACGACATCATCGCCGAAGCGCGAGCGAAAGTTACAGAGCAGGAACCCCAGCTTGACGTTGAGTTCATTCAGATTTTGCAGGACATGATTGGCGACCTGACCAGCGCTCCGGAACCCATCCAGATCAAACTCTTCTCACAGGATCCGACGGTGCTCAACGAGTGGGCGCCCAAAGTTGCAGAGGCGATTCGCAAGATTCCCGGCGTGGTCGACATCTTGAATGGAATCGAGAACACGATCAGCGGGCCGGCGGTTACTTTCCAGGTAGATCCTTCAGTTGCAGCGCGAGCGGGATTTACTCCCGAAGAAATCACCACGGACGCAGCGGCCATTGTGGGAGGTGAACCAGCATCAACTCCGGTCGTTGTTAACGACCGCGCTTACACTGTACGGGTGCGATTCCCTGCGTCAGAACGCGCTTCCCTCGACGCGATCAAGAACACGTTACTTGTCAGCAGCACCGGCAGGACGGCCACGTTAGGGGCGCTAGCGACGGTCACCGAGCTCCCGGGGCAAACTGAGATTCGCCGCGAAAATTTGCAACGGGACGTCGCCGTAACCGCCCGTCTGGAGGGAACCAACCTCGGTAGTGGCATGGCTGCCGTCCAGAGGACTGTCTCTGGTCTACATCTCCCGTCGGGCATTCGCGTCATATACGGTGGGACATATGAGGAACAGCAAAAATCATTCCGCGATTTAGTGTTCGTCCTGGCGCTGGCGATCGTTCTAGTGTTTATCACGCTGCTTTTTGAATTTCGTACGTTTGCCGCGCCGGTCGCGATCCTGGCTTCGGCGCTGCTCTCTACCTCGGGTGTGTTTATTGCGTTACTGATTACCAGAACAACTTTCAATGTATCTTCATTCATGGGGATGATCATGGTCATTGGCATCGTAGCCAAGAATGGAATTCTGCTACTCGATGCAGAACATAAGTTTCGTGCTCTTGGCTTCTCGTATTACGATGCAATGCTCCAGGCCAGCCGCCGGCGGCTGCGCCCCATTGTGATGACTGCCCTAGCTACCGTGGCCGGAATGCTGCCGCTCGCATTTGCTATCGGGGCAGGGTCGCAAATGTTGCAGCCGCTGGCGATCGCAGTAATCGGCGGGATTTTAATCTCGATGGTCCTTTCGCTAATTATCACGCCAGCGGTTCACTATTATCTCAGTCTCAGTCACGAGACGTCACCTACCGCAGAGCCGGTTGTTCTCGAGAGGTAGTCCATCCAAAGTGCAAAGTCTTGCACAACCCGGCGCGCTGGCCTGTGCGTAATAGTTACGAGAGAATCAGGGTCACCCGTCAGAACCAAGTGCTGGCACGGGCCCGGGGCCATGATTTGAAAGCATAACCGAAGCATTTAAAGCACTTGCAGAGCGGTTCCGGATTCGACTCCGGACTGCCGGAATCGGGTTTTCCCCTGAGACCCAGGCCGCTTTGGATTGCGAATTGCACCGGGAATGATAGAGTACTTCTAAGGAAACAGGGGCCGAAGGAGTGCAGCCGCAGGTCGCAAAGACGCATTCGATTAACCAGCTGGATGAGGCAACTTTTCAGCAAATTCTTCAGGCTGCGTACATCATCCAGAAGCAGAATGATTCGCAACGCCGCTCAAAACCGGAGGTCGACTCGGCCGCCAGCCTGGCGGTAGTCGCGGAAACGCAGGAGTTGTTGCGGTCACAGCGGTATGACGTCAACGCCGCGGCAAAATTGATCGTCACGCGGCTGGGAAGGATCGTCAATGCAACAGGCATCGCGATTGCTCTCAGAGCTGACAACAAGGTTACGTACTGCGCCGCAACGGGGAATCTGAAATCCCTTGCCGGTTTCAGCGGCCCGATTACCGCTGATGTATCTAGTTTCCTGCTTGAGGAAGAAAAGCTTCATCGAAGCCCAAATGATGCGCGCTCTGAACTGCTGGTAAGGAGTGACAACTCTCCAGTGTTCTTCCCCGTTTACGTCGAAGGGCGCATTGCTGCTGTGTTGCAGCTGGTTTTCCGCAGACCTGATCCTATCCAGCAAGAACAGATCCAAACCTATCAACTAATGGCGGGTTTGATGGGTGAAGTCATCTCGCATGCGGCCGAAGTGGAATGGAAGCAGTCTTTAGCCAGTGAGCGCGCAAGCGTGCTGCAGGCCTTGGAGCAATTGCGGCCGCACCTTGATCGTTTGGTGACAGAACCGGCCAGCAAGGATTTCTTGCTTCCGACCAATGGCAAAGAGGCGGCGAAATCGGTCAAGCCCGCGTTGCCGACTGGCACGCCGCGGCCGACGCCGGAGCTTGCGCTGCAAGCGGCGTTACCGGAAGCAGACTTTCCCGACCTGCTCGAGCAACTCTTGCGCTCCACTTGCAGCAAGTGTGGCTCTCAAATCAGTGAGGACGCCAAGTTCTGTGGAAAATGCGGCAACCGGATCTCCCTCGAAGAACCCGGCTTTGTGGAGCCACGTTTCAAGCCAAAGACTTCGGACGAACCCGGCGCAAGGAGCGAAGCGGCAGAAGCACGGCCCGACGCTGACCACGAGCTGGCGCCCGGCGTAATTGCGGAAATGCCCTTGCACGCCGAAAACCTTACGGCTTCGCCTGCGACTGATGGCAGCACCGCTCTGGCTTTGGCTCATCAGATTGCTGAGCCTGAGACCGACGCGCAAGAAAACAAGCTTGCTCTGGTTCCTGAACCTGCTGCGCAGGATCACGTTTCTCCGTGGACTTCCGCAACCAAGGCTCGCAAGTGGTTACAGTCCTTAGAGCCGAAGGAATCCGGATGGCTGGTCAAACATAGCGGGGACATATCAATCATCACAGCTGCAGTTGTACTGATGCTGGTTGCCTTGGGTTCAAACTCCCGGCCTCCAGTAGGGAAAGTGGCCGGCAACAAAACCCCACAGCCATCGATGACGCTATTCGAGCGGGTACTGGTGGGGTTGGGTGTAGCGGAAGCCCCGCCTGCACCTGCACATCTCGGTAATCCGAATGTACAAGTCTGGGAAGACTTGCACACTGGACTTTATTACTGCCCCGGCGCAGACCTCTACGGCAAAACGCCCGATGGCAAACTCACCAATCAGCGCGATGCGCAACTCGATCAATTCGAGCCTGCCGCTCGCAGGGCCTGCGACTAACATTGTTCCCCTCTAGCGGTCACTTGAAGCAGTGATCACAGACACTGCTGATGGACAATTACAAGCATAGTGTGACACCGACCGAGGTCCATCCCTATGCAAGCATCGCTGGAAGCTATTCAGCATTTTCTGGCTCACAAACGCATCGCAATGGTGGGCGTGTCGCGGGACCCTAAGCATTTCAGTGCCTACCTATTTCGGGAACTGAGCAAACGCGGTTTCGATGTGGTTCCGGTGAACCCGCACGTCAAGGCCATCCATGACAAGGCGTGCTTCGCCCGCGTCCAGGATGTCCAGCCACCCGTCGAAGCGGCGCTACTTATGACCGCAGCAGAAACCACAGATGTTATTGTGCGTGATTGCGACGCGGCCGGAGTACGACTGGTTTGGATGTATCGTGCGAATGGTCAGGGAGCTGTGAGTGAAAAGGCAATTCAGTTCTGCTGGGAACGCGGTATTCAGGTGGTACCGGGAGAATGTCCGCTTATGTTCCTCGCCGGCGCTGGACCCATCCATCGAGTGCACGGCTGGATCCGCAGGATCACGGGACGATACCCACGCAGTTCCATTCGCCAGGCGGCCTAACAGATGTGAGTCAAGCTAGATTTGTGCCGGGGTTTCGTGCCGGCGCGCCTCATACCACAAGGCTAGTTCGACCCGATTCCAGAGCCCGAGTTTGTCGTAAATCGCCCGGAGATAATTCTTGACGACGTGCTCCGTAGTTCCGATAGATCGGGCGACTTCGCTGTTCTTGAGTCCTTGGGCGACAAGTTCGATGACTCGCTGCTCTCTTGCATTGGGAGTGCGGTTTCCGCGGCGTTGCCCTCCAAACATAATTGCCTCCGGTATAAAAGTGTTGCGAGTTTTACCCGCTTGATGCCGCTTCTGATTCCAAATCGCAAAAACAGCCGATTGAAGTGCGCCTTCACCGTGCGCCGCGCCATATTCAACTGTTTGGCGATCTCTGAGTTGTCACAGCCCTGCAGGAGCAGATCTGCGATCTGCTGCTCCCGTGGACCCAGCCGAATAGACTTATCCTTCATGCTAGTTCTCCCAGGAGTTGCAATTCAGCAGGTCGGCCTGCAAAGGGCCGCACCCACACTTCGCCATCCAGCCACGAAGGAAACAGGTAGATTTTGGCTGGTTGTCGGATTGTGGTTGCACTCTCCGTGCCAACATCCGGGTGATTCCAGGAATTGAGGCTCTTTTTTTCCTCCGCAACTTCGCACAACTGTAACGGCAGTTCCGCTTCAGTGGAGCGGGGAAATGAGCGCCACGGTCGCAAATTCCTAGATTGAGAAGCGTTGATCTAAGTTGTTAACAGCAAACGTGCAAACCCCAAAGGCACTGCCCGCTCGGTTCGATAACAATCATTCCAGGAGGAAGTTGATTATGTGAAACAGATACATCGTCGCAGATGGAATTTAATCGGCTTGCATGCCTCTATACATGAGTTCTCAACAGGTTTTTGTTCTTAGGGCGATTACCTTAGGTCAAAAATCCGCGATCATGTAACCAGGTTAGGTACTAATTACATCTTTGCCCTGGTTAGACAGGGCGATAGAGCACTTAATTCTCCATTCATACATACAAACGGTGGTTGGCTTGTGGAAAATCGACGCAAGCTCAGAACGTGGTTGCCACGGTGAAGCGGAATGTTTTTCTCGGTTCGCGTAGTAGGTACGGCGGCCCAAAAGCATTCTTCGAGACTTGGAATGTGTAATCGCCCGCAGCGCCAGGTGGGAACATGCTGCGAGTGATCGGAATGGGGGAATTTGCAATTTCATCGAGGCGCAACGGATTATAGGCCCAGTAAATTCTGAATGGGGCATTGATGACGGGCAAAAATACCTGCAACTCCAGCCCAGTCGACATTCTTGGCACCCAGTTAGTTCCATTAAGCGGCCGCAGATATTGGGAGAATGTTTCCTTCACTCCTCCCGTGCAGTTGAATGCAATGTCCAATCCCGGACAGCCGAAGACGGTGCCGTTAAGCATCTCCAATTGCGTGGTCGAAATTTTCAATTGCGAATCACGCAGGATGGGCTCAATTCCAGTGTCCAAAAACGGCGCCAATGCGACTGGCCCCGCAATAGTGATTCGGTACTCGAGGTTTCCGGTAATGCTCAAATCGCCGCCGGGAAAGACGATTTGATTGACCGGGATGGGAATCGTGTAGTTGCCTTGCAGCGGATTGGCGGGATTCTTCGGCACAACCGAGCCGTCGGGATTACGAAGCGGAGTCGATGTGCTGGTAGGCAGAAAGGCCACAGGAGAGATAGAACGAATATCAAAACCACGGATATCGTTTTCACCGCCATCATAAAAACGTTGGAACGGCGGCGGCACCAACCCGCCATATCCGCTCAGGAACGACGCCGTAACGTTGAAACCGACCGTGTTGCGTCTCTTCTGGACTGGAATGAAGTGCTTGTACGAGATAACGGGGCGAATTGTTCTGACAGTTCCACCCAAGCCGGCTAATTCAAGGCCTGCAAAAAAGCTGCTGCCCCTGTGCGGGAAGAGCGCTCTGTCTAGCGAGTTCATGGTGAAACTTGGTGTTATTTTGCTGGTAACAATCCCGTTGAGTGCGCTGGGGCCGCTGATTCCGCTGAACTGCAGAAAGTCGAAGAGTGTTTTCGAGGCAGTGGTGAGCGCCACGATCGAAGAACTGTCAAGCTGATACGAAATTCCCACACGCTTGAATGACCGCCGGATCGGATAGGAAAAATTCACCGTGAAGCCTTTGCTGGATTGGGTGTAGTTCTGCAGGTTTTCCTGAAGCGCGCTCGGAAGATTGACTTGCTGACCGGTGAGCAGCGCTGCTTCGCGGGCCTGATCGAATATGAATTTCGTGAAGTAGATGTTGAAACCCGCCGTCAATGGCCGGTCGAATAAATAAGGCTCGGTGAAGCCGAATTGAATGCTGCGCTCAAGATTACCGAGGTTGGCGGAAATGCTCAGCGTTTCACCTTTACCCAGAAAGTTATTTGTTGCGTAGCTGAGGCCAATAAATGTTCCCGCGAGGCCGCTCACACCGCCGCTCAGGCCGATGCTGTTCTTCCCCTTCTCTTTAACTTTCAACAACAGGTCGACCGTGCCATTCTTTTCGTCCAAATGACGTTCCGTGACGCTGGGATCATCCGGCTTCAACGTGTCGAAAAAACCTAACTGATTCAAGCGCTGCAGGCTGACTTCCCACAGCTGCTGGTTATAAACCTGGCCTTCTTCGAGCAGAATTTCGCGCCGGATTACCTTGTCGCGAGTGGTGGTATTGCCTTCAAACTCGATACGCCGCACATAGAACTGCTTCCCCTCATCCACATCGATATCGATGAATATGAGTTTTTTCTCTTCGTCGAAGCGAGTTTCAGGCACTGAAGTGAAATTGATATAGCCGTACTGCCCATAGGCTTTTCCCAGAGCCTCCAGGCCCTTGCCTATTTTGCTGCGGTCGAAAACGTCACCATCCTTGATAGGAAAAAGAGTGCGCAGCGCTTTTGTATTCTGGATCGCCTTGTTGCCTTTGAACGTGATCTCTCCCAACCGGTATTTATCGCCTTCCTCGATCGGCATAGTGATATCAACAGCCTTCCCCGCTCCGGCCTGGAGTAAGGGAATGTGAAAGCCCTTGTGACCTGTGTCGTGAATCACGGTCTTGGGTTCATTGACGATCACTTTGAAATAACCGCGGTTTTGAAATTCCTGGCGCACCCGCTCGGTATCTTCGTCGAGTTTGGTAGCGTCGTACGTTCGGGCAAAAAGATTTTCCAGAAAGATGGAATGAGGAATACCGATCGGCTTCAGGTTCTTCATCGCACTTCGCAGCATGCGCGACTTGACATGCTTGTTGCCTACGAAAGTGATCTTGCCAACTTTAACCTTTGGACCTTCCTTGACGACAAACGTGATACTCACTGCTGCGGGAGGGATGGGTCGGACCTCGGTGCGGATGGTCGAGAATTGACGGCCGTGTTCCGAGAGGAGTTCCTTAATGACAACTTCGGCGTGTTTTACCTTGGTGGGATCGTACTGACTTTCGACCGACAGGCCAACTTTGCGTTCCTTAAAACGGTCCAGCACGTCACTTTTTGAAACTGAGCTCAGGCCTTCATAGTTGATTTCACGAATTGTCGGCCGTTCTTTGACATAAATGATGATGTCCCAGCCCTTAGGAGTTTGCTGACGCTCAAAGCGGATGTCTTCGAAATACCCGGTGTTCCACAAGGAATTGAAATCACGTTCGAGGGCAGCCTCATCGTACACATCGCCCCCCCTGGTAAAGATGCGGGCCCGAATGGTATCGGCGGGGATGCGCCGGTTGCCGCGAACTTCAATTCCCGAGATCACTTCCTGTTGTTGGCCGCTGAGAAAGGAACAGGACAGCAGCATGATACCCAGCAGGGCAATCACGGAGCCGCAAAGGCTGGGGAATGAAGAAGATGAACCGTGCCCAGAGCTGGGCATCCGCAACCCACGAGCCTTCCAAACCCTGCTTGCAGCAGGGAAACCCTGACGAGAGCGACGAATCTCCTCTACCTCAGTAAATGGGAGTATGGAAAACCGCAATTATACGGTAGCTCTACGGAGAGCGTCCAAGGGCGCGGCCTCAGTTGCCCGTGGAAGCCGGCTTGAAAAGCTCTACTTCAACCAAGACGGAATAAAACGTGGCGGAGTTGCCCAAGTCGGTAAGTTTTTGCGAGGTCAGGACGTTTATGTTTCGCTGCTGCGAATCCAATTTGGCCCAGGCAAGCCGGGCACCGACGACTCCCGGTTGGACGGTTCCGTCCACTTTGGCTCGAAGTAGAAGTTCACCACGGCGGTTGAAGACCCGCACCGTATCTCCGTCGTGAACGCTGCGGACTCGTGCGTCGGCTACATTCATTTCAAGCCATCCGACCTCTTCCATTCGCTGAATGCTGGGTAGATTCGAAAAAGTAGAATTCAGAAAATTGTCCGCCTTGCGGGCCAACAGTTCGAGTGAAAAAACTTTGGCCTGTGCGGTGTGACGCGATTCGGCCGGGGGCACGAATTGAACTACGGGATCCAGGCCTGCTTCCTTTACGGATTGGCTGTAAAGCTCGGCCTTGCCGCTCGGCGTGGGGAACTTGCCGTCCGCGAACGGGAGAAAAGGAATCGGCGCTCGGTTAGGAGTGTCACTCCCGGCCGCCCTTGTTTCCGTGGGATCGTTGCAGAAGTTCAGTCGGATGGATCCTTCTCTCTCCAATCTCCCTCGATCGATATCCTGCAACCAGGGGTTTTGGGAATTGAGCGCCGTGTCGATCATCTGCTCGACGGAGTCTTTGAAGCAGGCATCTTCAAAACCCATCCCGCGAGCCAAGGCGCGGAACACTTCAACATTGGAGCGGCATTCGCCTAAAGGCTCGATCGCCTGGTTCGAGAGCTGTAGATAGTAGTGGCCATAAGCTGTCTGCAGGTCTTCGTGCTCGAAGAACGTTGTCGCCGGGAGAACGATATCCGCATAATCGGTCGTATCGGTGAAAAACTGGTCGTGGACCACCGTGAACAGGTCAGAGCGCCGCAAGCCGCGGAGTACCTCGCTCTGATTCGGACAAACGGCAGCCGGGTTCGAGTTGTAGACGAATAACGCTTTAATGGGCGGATCTTGAAGCCTGTTTAGGGCATTGCCCAGTTCCACCATATTTACAACGCGAGCCGGCCTTCCGAGAGAATTGCTCATGAGGTCAGTGCGCTCGATCGCTTCACGATTTAAGCCAAATGCGCCGCTGGTTGAAAGCTGCAAGCCCCCGCCGACTTGCTTCCAGGAGCCGGTAATACACGGCAGCATCGTGATCGCACGGGTGGCCATTCCACCGCCCTCAGACCGCTGCACTCCGTAGTTCAAGCGGATAACGGCTGGAGGCGTCGTTGCGTACTCGCGCGCTAATTTCCTGATGTCAGGTTGGGAAATTCCGGTCCACTCGGAGACCCGTTGCAGCGGATATTCCTGCACTTTCGCTCGAAGCTGATCGAAGCCGATGGTATGTCGCTGCACGTAATCAGCATCGAACAGGTTCTCGTTGATGATGACTTGCATCATCCCGATTGCGAGGGCCCCATCCGTCCCCGGGTTGACGGGCAGATACCAGTCAGCGCACCTGGCGGTACGAGTTCGGTAAGGATCGATTACCACCAATTTCGCGCCCTGCCGCCGGGCCTCCTCTATGAACGGCCAAAGATGGACGTTGTTGCCGTGGATGTTCGCAGCCCACGCGATAATGTAGCGCGAGTGGCGGAATTGCTCGGGCTCAGTGCCGAATTTCGCTCCAATCACAGACTTCAGACCGGCTTCCCCCGCCGCTGAGCAAATGTTCCGCGCCAGCTGCGAGGCACCGAGACGATGAAAGAAGCGCCGATCCATCGAAGCGCCATTCAGAACAGCAGTTGAGCCCCCATAGGAATACGGCAAAATGGCTTCCGACCCAAACTCAGCGGAAATTTGCCGGAAGCGAAGAGTGATTTCGCTTACGGCTTCGTCCCAAGAGATCCGTTGAAACGATGTGCGGAATTGTGCTGCGTCCGGCCCCCTCGACTGCGCTCGGGGCAGGCTTACTCGGGCGCCCGTCCCCAAACAGGCTGTGGTAGGTCCCTTCGGCGCCACTCGGCGCATCGGATAGAGAACACGATCGGGTGAATATACGCGGTCGAGGTACTTCGCCACTTTAGCGCACAAGAAACCGCGGGTTACAGGATGCGCCGGATCGCCCTGAATCCTGGTTGCTCGCCCATTTTCTACAGTAATGAGAACTCCGCAGGCATCGGGACAATCGTGGGGGCAAGCAGCATAAACGATCTTTTTCACCCTCTCGATTATACGGGGTAATCCGAATCAACAGAACGCGCGTTAAACGCGGGAGAAAAGAAAAAGGGCGGCATCGAGGCCGCCCTATGAAGATTCAGAGTGTCAATTACGGTAACACGCGAACGCGTCCGGCAACGACGACTGGTTTGCCACCACTGTCGAAGACCAGCCCCCGGGTGATCAGATTGGCCGCTCCCGCGGACTCGAGTCCGACCAGCCCGTTGATGTTCTCGAACACTGTCAGGTTCCCTGTATAAACAGTGAACGCCCCACCCGCGGCGTAGCTCATAAGCAGATCATTCTGCATCTGGAAGCTACCCTGGTTTCCGCTGGTGATGCTAACGCTGTTCTGAACCAGTTGCCCAAGGACGCCCTGCCGGCGCAACGACACCATCTGCGGAGTGAATACATTGCTCTGGAACGTACCGCCCACGAAGATGCGTTGCCCAACAACGAGGCTGCTGGGGTTGAAGAATTGTCCGGTGAGCCAGTTGTCCATGAAGCAAATGTCATACTGGCTTACTCCAGTCAGATCGATGGTCTGAACCGTGTCGATGGGAATGGTTGGGCTGAGGTTCGGCAGTTCCTCACCCACGAACATGGTCACCTGCGGGCCAGGATTGACTGCAAGAATGCGCCCAGAGACGAAAGCCTTGTTGGTTGTGATCACCTCGACATCGGCGGCAAGAATGCTGCCGTCCGCCTGAACCGTGCCCTCAACTGCCACGATGGAGTTGACAGGCAGGCTGGCCAGAGTATAACTGCCGCTAAACTGCGTGACCGGCGACTGTGTAGAGACGTCGATTACTTCCTGGAAGCCATACGGGCCTTGCACAGTAAATGTGCTGGCGGTGCTGTCGGTTGAGAGAACCGAACCGACGAATTCAGTGATTTGGCCCAACTCCTCGGAAGCTGAAACTGCCATGAGTTCGATTGTTGGATTGACTGTGCCATTGATCTGGCCGCCAGTGGTTTCCAATGACTGCCTGAGATCGAAGTCCATGTGCAGACCAGCCAGACCGTTACTGCTAACCGTCAACGGTTTTTCTGTCGGGAAGGCAACGGTAACCGTCGAGTTGGTGAGCGTTCCATTCATCTGAGTCACGGACGGCGTTGGGGTCATGGTGACGTAGTAGATGACTGGATTCGAAAGTGAGAACGTGGCGCTGGTATAGGTGCCAGGATTGACCGTGTTAAAACCCAACAGTGAACGCAACCCCATTAGGCGGCCAAAATCGACCGTCGTAGGAGTGGAAAGCACGGTCTGACTGCCGGAACTGTTATTGAGCGTAATGCTGTTGATGGTGATGTAGAAGGAAATTACGGATGGCAATGGCGCGTCCTCTCCCGTGACAAACACCTGAGCTTGAGAGTTCCCAGAATTGTTGTTGTTGGAAGAACTGCTTCCGCCGCCGCAGGCCACGAAAGTCAGCGCCGAGAGCGCAAGTACAGCCACAAACAATATCGCTCGCTTCATGAATTTGCTCCTCCTGTACAGATCGCCCAGGGGGGAGCCAAGGCATATCCGTTATGCGGACTAAACACTGGCAGGGTAAGAAAGTTCCGTGGCCTGAGGTAGTTACCGAAGTGACTGGCCGACAGAACGGAGTTTCAGCCCGAGAATAGGTAACCAGTGGTACACATTATTGAAATGCCGCCTTTCTGCAATCAGTCAGTAACATATACCTGCATCGGCAAATCTAGGGCGGTCGTTAATAACGCGACTGGAGAGCCATATCTGTGCCGTCCCAAAACCGCCTTAACAGGCAGTGACGTGGCGCGATTTTTCAGCTATACTCCCCAGAAAAATTCAACATAGACCCAGCCACTGGTACTCGGAAGTACATCATCCGGATGAACGCGCGTACAGCACGACACATGCAGACCATTAGAGCAAGAGAAATGTCCCTTTAGAGGACAGCATAGCTGCGCGAAAACGCTCCTTTGGATACCAATGTCGGATAGAATGTGGCAACGAGATTTTCTATGAGTGCTGGAGCAGTGCTCGCAACCTCCAACGGCCAACTAGTTGATGGACGATACCCGCTCCTTCAGCGCCTGGGTGGCTCCAGGGGCAGTGAGGTCTATCTCACCGAATTACCGGAAGAGCCTTCGCGAAAAGCTGTCATCAAGCTCATTCCTGCCGACGAACGCGGGCCGGAGAGGGTTGTCTCGCGGCTGGAAGCTATTGCAAGACTCTCGCATCCGAACCTGATCCGGATCTTTCGGGTCGGGCGGTGCAAGATCAACTCCGCATCTCTGATTTATGTGGTGATGGAGTACGCGGAAGAAAATCTTTCCCAAATCCTGCCTTACAGACCGCTGACATCCGCCGAGACGGAGGAGATGCTGCGGGCCATCCTCGACGTTCTCATATTCGTGCATCAGAACGGTTTTGTACACACGCATCTGAAGCCCTCGAACGTCATGGCGGTAGGCGATCGCCTGAAAATTTCCAGCGACAACTTGCAATCTTCAGGAGAACAGGACTACCACCCCGCGGAGCCGGATGCATTCGATGCGCCCGAACTTGGAACCGAAGCGGTTTCGGCCGCAAGTGATGTGTGGTCACTAGGCATGACCTTGGTTGCGGCTCTCGCTCAGAATCCTCCCGCGTGGAATCGAGAAGCAAAGACGGAGCCTGTCGTTCCCGCTTCAATTCCTCAACCTTTTCGTGGCATAGCGAGAGATTGTCTCCGCTTGGATCCGCGCCAGCGCAGCACACTTGAGCAAGTCAAAGTTCGTCTGGAGCCCACCTCAGTTTCTGTAGCTCGTAAGAGGTCGCGTACAGGATTGCTGGTAGCCGCACAAGTCATATTGATCGCGCTACTCGCCACTCTGTGGTTCGTGGCCCACCGCAGTTCGACTGTCAAAACACGGCGCACTACTCGCAAGCAGGAAGCCCAACCAGTGCTCAATGCTCCCACCGCCCAACAGCACGTTCAACCGGCTGTCAGCACGCCTGCTCCAGAGCCTGCGCATCCTCCAGCTTCCGCTGGCAACCTGCACCATGGCATTGTCAAAGGTGCTGTAAGCGAGAAAGTTCTGCCAAATGTATCGGGGAACGCCCGTAATACCATTCAAGGCAAAATCCGGGTCAACGTTCGGGTGGATGTCGACGACACTGGTGCCGTGTCCGCAGCAACACTCGAGAAGGCAGGTCCAAGCAAGTATTTTGCCCGTTTGGCACTCGAATCAGCCCGCCGCTGGCAATTTCAGCCTGCACAAGTTGACGGGAAGCCGGTTCCGAGCACGTGGATCCTCCACTATCGCTTTGGCCGGGAAGAGACCGAGATAGTTCCTTCAGAGACTTCCCCGTAAGCCGTTGAAACCCCACTGATCTCGAAATACACCTACGGGTCTAACCGCGTCAGAGTGGATGACTAGCAAGCAGATTCCCGCCCGATCAGGAAACGCCCTTTACTTGCCGGAATGGGCCTGGAAACATCGTTTGTGACTTGGCTCACAAGCA
>Ga0187778_10001631_pt1 | contig 15443 bp, 14 predicted proteins | sample 1015_Q2_SP5_20_M_FD_132418 | JGI IMG/M metagenome (GOLD analysis project Ga0187778, IMG submission 132418) | Tropical peat soil microbial communities from peatlands in Department of Meta, Colombia - 1015_Q2_SP5_20_MG | ecosystem: Environmental > Terrestrial > Soil > Wetlands > Peat | place...
CGCTGGGGAATACCTGCTTTGCGCGCCGAGTCTCGAATCAATGCGAGAACTTCGGGATCAGGGTTGGGCTTGCGATCCTGGCCGTAGGCGTACCAGCCCTTGCCTGTCTTCTGGCCGAAGCGATCCATCTCGCAGAGTTGATCGGCGACGAGAGGTCGGCGAGCGCCGGGCTCGGAAAAGTGGCGCAATTCTTTTCGAATGCGCCAAGCGACGTCGAGGCCGGCCATATCATCAACTTCAAAGATGCCCATGGCCATGCCGAAGCGAGCGAGAGCGAGGTCCACTTGTTCGGGCGTGGCACCCTCTTCGACAAGAAACTGTGCTTCGTACATGTAGGGAAACATCATGCGGTTGCCGACAAATCCCGGACAATTGCCAACGACAACGCCGACTTTGGAGATTCGCTTCGCAAACGCCAGCGCGGCGGCGACGGTCTGACTCGCAGAGGATTTCGTCCGGACGATTTCGAGGAGGCGCATGACATTCGCGGGGCTGAAGAAATGGAGGCCAAGGACATTTTCGGGATGAAGTGTGGCGGCGGCAAATTCATCTATATTCAACGTGGAGGTGTTGGAGGCGAGAATTGCCTGCGGCTTGGTGATGGCCGTGAGTTCGGAAAACACCTTGCGTTTCGGTTCGCTATTTTCAAAGACGGCTTCGATGACGAGATCCAAGGAGTCGAAGCCGGAATAGTCGAGCTGGGGATGGATCCTCGCGATGCGCTCCGCGACCATCTCCGGGGTGAAGCGGCCGCGCTGCACGGAGACGTCGTAGTTCTTGCGGATGGCAGCCATGCCAGCGTCCAGGGATTGTTGATTACTGTCCTTGAGCAAGACGGGAATTCCGACATTCACGCAGGCCATGGCGATACCGCCGCCCATGGTACCGGCGCCCAGAATACCGATGCGCTCGATGGGCAACGCGGGGGGTTCCTTGGCCACGCCGGGGACTTTTCCTGCGCCGCGTTCCGCAAAGAAGGCATGAATGAGCGCACGGCACTGATCCGAAGTGACGCATTCCTGAAAAAGAGCACGTTCGCGAGCGCAACCTTCGGCAAAGGGGAGGGTCGCGGCTGCGGCGATGGCCTCAATAGCTTTCAGAGGTGCCAACATGTTCTTTTTCGATTTGGCGGCCAGCTCGCGCGCTTTGGCCAATGCTGCGTCCAGCGTGCTAGCGGACTTGAGCGCTGCAGCGCGCTCGCGCGTTTTTGGATGAGGGCCGCCCTCTTCGGAGATGCGGTTGGCAAACTTTACGGCTTGCGAACGTAAATCGCCTTCGAGAATGGAGTCAAGCAGACCGGCTTCCAAAGCGGCTGCGGCCATGAGGGGTTTTCCAGTCACGCACATTTCGAGCGCTTTCTCAACGCCCGCCAGCCGGGGCAACCGCTGCGTACCTTCGGCTCCCGGGATAATTCCAAGATTCACTTCGGGCTGGCCGAGCTGAGCGCTGGGCACGGCAACGCGGTAATGCCCCGCCATGGCGACTTCGAGGCCGCCGCCCAACGCGGTGCCGTGAATGGCCATGACCACGGGCTTGGCACAATCTTCGATTTGGAGGAGAAGATTGTGCAGGTTCGGCGCACCCGCGCCACGGCCCCAAGCCATGTCTTCGAGTTGCTTGATGTCGGCGCCGGCGATGAAAGTTTTGCCCGCGCCCATGAGTACGATCGCGTGGGCATTTGAGTTTGCCTCTGCCGAACGGATGGCCGCAGCAATCGCTTCCGGCACGCCCGCGGACAACGCGTTCACGGGCGGGTTGTTCACCAGTAGGACCGCAACGCCGTCCACTTCCTGAAGTTCGGCTAGATCGTTCATCCCCTTGGTCCGTCCCGCGATGAATTTGAAGCTGCGATTTTCCTGCGTTTTCAGGAATTAAGATGCGTGCTGGCTTGAAAGGCGGCAAGCCAGGGGCAGAATGGCCGATTATCTCTCAAGAATGAGGATTTCGGGCAGCGATATCATTGACAATTTTGCGGAGGGGAGCAGACGTTGCGCCAAATGCCCAGGGCCTGGGCGAAACGTTAGTGGAGATACAACGGGCGTTCGATATACGCACAGGAATGCGTTTATCGGCCTTGACCTCCGGGGTCTTCTCCCGTAAATTGCCAGTCTCCCGCCCGGCGCGCTCCCGCCGCGGCGGTCACCGGGGATTTGGGCCCATTCGCTGGGGTTGACGGGCGTCAGGCGAATTTCCAACTCGTTCTGCCAGGAGGCTGCGTCCATGGGAAAGCTTGTGGGCTACCGTAGGCCATACCCCGGGACTCAGCCGAATCATCTGCACCCGCCGTATGTTTCTTCCATCACACGCGCGCCGAGCAAACCGTTGGTGTATCTTCCGCACACGATTTCCGAAGTCACGGGGCCAGTTTTTGATTCTTCGATTGTGGACCTGAAGGCCTGCGATTTGACGCGCCAGCATCACGGCGAGCCGCTCGGAGAACGCATCATCGTCAGCGGGCGGGTGCTGGACGAGAACGGCCGACCGGTGCCGCATAGCTTGGTGGAGATATGGCAAGCGAATGCGGCCGGCCGGTACTTGCACAAGGTGGACCAGCACAATGCGCCGCTGGACCCGAACTTCACAGGATGCGGACACACGCTGACGGATGCGAACGGCCACTACCGGTTTGTCACGATTCGCCCGGGCGAATACCCCTGGAAGAACCACTACAACGCGTGGCGGCCGGCGCACATTCACTTTTCGTTGTTCGGGCCGGCGTTCGCGACTCGCCTGGTCACGCAAATGTATTTTCCTGGGGATCCACTAATTCCCTTTGACCCGATTTTTAACTGCACGGCGGATGAAAAGGCGCGCAATCGGCTCATCTCTGTGTTCGACTGGGAGACGACCTTGCCAGAGCACGCCTTGGGCTACAAGTTCGACGTCATTCTGAGCGGGCGTCACGCCACGCCGTGGGAGAAATGAAATGAGCCTGCAAGCAACAACGTCGCAAACGGTGGGGCCATACTTTCGCATCGGCTTGCAATGGCTGTTTGTGGACGAGCTGGCCGGCCCCGGCGTAGCGGGTGAACGCATCGAGATTGAAGGGCGCGTTCTCGACGCGGACGGACAAGGTGTACCGGATGCGATGCTGGAGATTTGGCAAGCCAATTCGCACGGCAAATACGCGCATCCGGAAGATAACGAGGGAAAGAGTGGCGAGGCGGGATTTCAGGGATTCGGGCGGATACCTACGGACGAAGACGGAAACTTTCGATTCAGCACAATAAAACCTGGCCGAGTCGTGGGCCCCGACGGAAAGTTGCAGGCGCCGCATCTTGTGGTTTCCGTGTTCATGCGCGGACTGTTGCGCCGCCTGGTGACACGAATCTATTTTCCAGATGATCCAGCAAATGCCGAAGATTATGCGCTGTGTTTAGTTGAGCCATCGCGCCGAAGCACGTTGATTGCGGGTAAATCGGGAAGGGGCGAAGGGCACCTAGAATGGAACGTGGCGTTGCAAGGACCGCAAGAGACGGTGTTTTTCGATTGCTGAAGCGAAAAGAGAAAATCCGGCTCTAATAGGCTGTGCACTCAGATTTATCAGTGCTTAACCCCACACACGACGCGCGGTGTCAACGACGAGCTTCAGCTTAGCCCACTGTTGATCTTCGGAGATAAGATTGCCTTCCGCGGTTGAAGCGAAGCCACACTGCGGACTGAGGGCCAAATTCTCCATGGGAACGAAGCGCGAGGCTTCTTCGATCCGCTTCATCAATTGGGCGGGATCTTCCATTCGTGGCACCTTGGAACTGATGAGTCCCAGCACCACAGTCTTGCCCTTGGGGATGAAGCGCAGTGGCTCGAATGTTCCGGAGCGGTCGTCGTCGTACTCCAAAAGGAAGCGATCCACTTCCAGTGTACCGAAAAGCTTTTCCGCGATGGCGTCGTAGCCGCCTTCGGCATACCAGTGGCTGCGATTGTTGCCACGGCACAAGTGCATGCCGAGCGTCACGCCGTCGCGGCGCGCCGCCCGCAGGCAGGCGTTGTCCGCGCGAACCGCTTCGTCAAATGCGGCATCGGGATCGGTCTGAAGTTCGGTCTTAATCCAGGAGCGCCACTTTGGATCCACGTAATAGCTGTAACGCGGAGCGTCAATCTGGATGTATTGCACGCCGTCGGATGAGAGTTTTGTCAAATCGCGCTTCATGATTTCGACGATGTCCCAGAGCAGCGCGGAGTGATCCTTATAGACCTTGTCGGTAATGCCACGCTTGAAAGAAATCGCCGGAAACTGCGTAGCGCTGGGAAGCGTCATCTTGATTGGCAAGGGGCTGTTGGCTTTCAGGAATGGAAGTTCGTGGCCGGTGAGCGGCCGCAGCTGACGCAAGTTGGAAGTTACGATCCCGGTCACGCTGCTGACGGGCGCGGCCGCACCTTGATCCGAGCTCCAACTGCGGCCGACGGCGCCGGCAAGGTCGAAACCTTCTACCGCGTCCGTAAAGTCGCTCATAAAGTTGCGGCGGCGAAATTCACCGTCAGTCGCGGCGTCAAAGCCAAGTTCCTTTTGCTTCGCGAGAACGCGCTGGACGTGCCGATCTTCCAGTTGCCGCAAAACTTCGGGATTTGCGGCTTTTCGCGCTTCAAGAAGTTCCGCGGGACGTAGAAAGCTGCCGACATGATCCGCTCGATAGAGTGCGCACATGTTTCAAGCCTCCTGCGGATTGCTACGAGCGGTCAGACAGCAAGGCGCGCATGAGGTGGGTGCAGTCAAACCGGCCAAAAGACGTTGTTGGAAGCATAATTATGCCGTTTTCTGCGTGAAAAGTCCGGAGAAGTATTGAAAGTGGCGAATAAAGAGCACAAACCAAAGAATCGTCACAAAGATGGCGACATAGATGCCCGTGAACAAAATCAGGATGTGGAAACACAAGATATTGAAGATTACCGGGCCGAGGATCGCCAAAGCCAATGGCACGTAACGATTGAGCAGCAGGAGCGCACCGCCGATGACCTGCACCGCCGAGACAACGAGAGCATAGTGCGATTGAGCCAAGACGGTGATGAACTGGCCGGCGAGGCCGCCGGGCAGTTCCTTTACGGGGATGAATTGCAGGAAGCCGTTCAGGCCGAAGACCACGAAGATCAGGCCTAAAAGAATTCGGGAAATCAGAGCGAGAATCTTCATACTTCTCACCTGGAGTTTGGAATCAGGGACGCTACTCTATCACAAGCCGAGTTGAGTTGAACTGCACGAAACGTTGACAAGGCACAGCCTGTTGTTCCTTGGTGAATCTTCCTGCCTTTGTTATCCTGCTCGGGGAATTTTGCGCTAAAGGAGCAGGACATGGGATCGAAAAAGATTCATTGGCTGAGCGTTGTTCTGATTGCTGGGCTTTCGCTTTCGCTGTTTGGCGCACAGAAAGAGAAGAAGGAGGCTGCCGCCAAGGAGGCGCAGAAGCCTTCGTATGAGTTGCCGCAACCCGAGAAGGAAAAACTCGACTATGGCATGTACGTCAGCATCCGCGAGGAGGCTCTTTCCCACTCCCACATCATGGAATATGCCTCCGCGCTGATGGACGGCATCGGGCCGCGGCTGACCGGCTCACCGAATGCGAAAAAGGCGAATGAATGGACGCGCGACCAGTTCACCGCCATGGGCTGCAGCAACGCGCACCTGGAGGACTGGGGCGAATTCGGAATGGGCTGGGAGCAGCAGAACACATGGCTGCGCATGACCTCGCCGGACAAGGCCGTCTTCATAGCACAGGCGGCGCCGTGGTCGCCTTCCACGAAGGGCCCGTTGAGCGCGGCGGCGGTTTGGGCGGACATCAAGGAAGAGAAAGATTTCGATACTTACAAGGGCAAGCTGGCGGGGAAGATCGTCTTGCTTGGAGAGATGCGAGAAGTCAAACCGGTCGAAAAGCCATTGTTCCGGCGGCCAGATGACGCGGAACTGAAAAAGATCGAGGAATACCCCGTGCGCGCAGAACGGCAGGCTCAGGGACCCCGGCAATTCATGCAGAGAATGGGCTTTCGAGAAAAGCTCGGGCAGTTCCTCACGAACGAGCAAGTGGCCGCGGTCATTGTTCCTAGCAGGGATGGAGAAAACAGCGGCGGGTCCGGTGGGACGATTTTCGACGATAGCAGCGTGAATCTTGGGAGGAATACGTATCAGCGAGAGCACGCGAGTTCCCTGCCCCTTGCGGTGACGGCCATCGAGAACTACGGGCGCGTGTACCGTCTGCTGAAGGCAAACGTGCCGGTAACGCTGGAATTGAACATTGAGACCCGCTTCACTGGGGACCATGAACATGGATTCAATACGGTCGCGGAAATTCCCGGGACGGACCCGAAGCTGAAAGATGAAATCGTCATGGTTGGAGGGCACCTGGATTCGTGGGCATCGGGGACAGGAGCGACCGACAACGGCGCAGGGTCAGTTGTGGCGATGGAAGTGATGCGCATCCTAAACACGCTGCATGTAAAGCCGCGGCGGACAATCCGCGTGGCGTTGTGGACGGGAGAGGAGCAGGGATTATTCGGCTCGCGCGGGTACGTGAGCCAGCATTTGGGGGTGATTCCGAGATCCACGGACCCCGAGCAAATGAAGCTGCCTGAATTTGCCAGGAAGATTTCCGGCCCCATCGAAGTGAAACCCGAACAGGAAAAGGTGTCCGGGTACTTCAACGTGGACAACGGGAGCGGAAAGCTAAGAGGAGTGTACCTGCAAGAAAACGGCGCGATTGGACCCATCTTCGAGCAGTGGATGGAGCCGCTGAAGGACGTGGGAGTGACGACGATTACGCTGCGGAATACGGGCGGAACCGACCATTTGAGCTTCGACGCCGTGGGAATTCCCGGATTCCAATTCATCCAGGACGAACTGGACTACGATACGCGCACGCACCATTCGAACATGGATACTTACGAGCGACTGCAGGCCAACGATTTGGCGCAAGCGGCGTTCGTCGAAGCCATTTTTGTTTACAACGCGGCAATGCGGGACCAGATGCTGCCGCGCAAACCTTTCCCTCACCCTGAGCTGCAGCAGCTTCAGGAACCACTGAAAAACGTGATGCCCGGCGCGGAAGCAAAGCCGTAAAAAAAGAAACTGCGGCTTCGGCGAAGCTTCTGGCGTTTAGAGCGCTCATCTCAGCCACTGGTTTCCTCCTGACGCAATCGTTGGAGTAGAATGCAGCGAGCAGCTAAGGAGGACGCTGATGCGCTATTGGATCGTTTTAATACTGGGGAATCTGCTTTGGTTGACGGGGCAGGCCAACGCCCAGACAAAGCTCTCCATCAAATGGGAAGAATTGACGGCAGGAGATTTCCGCGAAGCGATTGCAAAGTCGCAGGGGACCTGCCTGTTGCCGTTCGGCATTATCGAAAAGCACGGGCCGCACCTACCGCTCGGAACGGACTTGCTGAATGTGCGCTACGTGGCGGAGCACGCGGCGCAGCAGGAGTACGCGGTGGTTTTCCCGGCATACTTCGCGGGGCAGATTTTCGAAGCCAAGCACGAGCCGGGAACGGTGGCGTATAGCGCGGAAATTCAGTTGCGGCTGCTGCAGGAAACCACGGACGAAATGGCGCGGAACGGCTGCAAGAAGGTGCTCATCGTCAACGGCCACGGCGGAAACGAGCACCTCCTTCCCTATTTCGCGCAGGCACAGCTTGAGAAGCCGCACGACTATGTGGTCTATGTGCAGTGGGGCCATGAGGCGACGAAGAAGGTTGGCGCGGAGAAGAAGGGGCCGGACTGGCACGCAGGGGAATCTGAGACTTCCAATGTTCTGGTCACGCATCCAGATTTGGTGCACATGGATCGCGCGGGGAGTGAATCCGGGGCCGACCAGGGGCGGGTGAAATTGCCGGAGAGCGTGTACACGGGGATCTGGTGGTACGCGCGCTTTCCCAATCATTATTCAGGAGACGGGACGACGGCAACGAAGGAGCAGGGCGAAGCGGACATCCAGAGCTGGATTAATGCGGTGGTGCGGGCCATCAAAGCGGTCAAGGCGGATGAGGAGAGCTTGAAATTACAAAGGGAATTTTACGAGAAGAGCGCTCATCCACTGGATACGCGGCCATAGAAGAGAGGCTGCGGCGACTGTTGTCAACGGGTGCGGCGAAGGCCTTCGATCCAAGCCGAGAGAATCTGGTCGTTGGGCGGTTCGAGATCGAAGAACTCCGCGCCAAGGCCGATGCGTGGCTTGACGATGCGGACGACGATGAGAGCGTCAAGGACCTGACCCTTGCGGGTGAGGCGCAAACGGGCACGCGAGTTCGAGGGAAGCGGCTTGCTGGTGCAAATGAAGCAGCCACCCATAGATATGTCGGAAGTCACACCAATGACTTGCGTTCCGGTATCCATGTCAATCAATTCGGCATCAGCGGCGAAGGGATAGCGGATAGAATAGCGGCGGTCGCGCAGGCCGCGAACTTGAGAAGAGGCGGCTGACACGCCACCGGTCATCGGGTTCACTTTGCTCACAGGTCTGTCTCGGAAAGCTGGATTACACCCCTAGCGCCCCAAGGCGGTTGAGGCCCCACACAATAGTGTCTCCGAAGACAACAGATTTGAAAACCGGCACGGGGAGACAAGGCGGCGTAAGGGTAACACACCCCGGAAACTTAACAAGCACAAGCTGCTATTAGTCGGTACGACAAGCGGCCAGGGCGCACGGGCACAGGAAAATGCGGGTCATGCTAGCCTGAGGAAGAAAAGTACCCACTTCGAAACTTCTTCTATGCGCCCCGAAGGAATGCGTCAGAGCGACAGGGTCAGCCTGCGAGTGCAGGTGGAAGCGTCCTGGCTAACAACCAGCGGGACGACTGTGCAGCAGCCTGCGCAATCGCTGCTGGTGAGCCGCAACGGCGGCGTGATCCGGCTGCAAGACAAGCTGTTCGTGGGCCAGGAACTCACGCTGCATCGAAAGCTCGAAGGCGACCAAACAAAAACAGTGCGGGCGCGCATCGTCGCGGAAGTGGACAAAGAGCCGGAAGGCTTCATTTATGCCGTCGCGATTCTGGAGCCCCGCGCGGATTTCTGGGACATCGAATTTCCTGCGCTGCAGAAGGCGGAAGAGGCTCTGGCGCGATTACTGATGGAATGCAGCTTTTGCCAGAGGCGCGAAGTGGTTTACCTGAACGAGATGGAATTGAAGTCCTTCGAGATCCGGAAATGCGTGGCGCGGCTGTGCAAGCATTGCGACTCGCCATCCATCTGGATCGAGGCGCAGGCTCAGACTCCCTCCGAGGGCGAAGGACCGGCGCGCGGCGGCAGAGATGAACGGGTCATACCGCGGCGCAACCGGACGCGCGTGCGGGCGCGCGTGCTCGCGTGCATCCGGCGGAGAGGATTTCAGGAAGAAGTGGTTGTCTGCGAGGACCTGTCGAAGGGCGGGATCAGCTTCCGGAGCCGGAACCAGTATCCCGAGGGCAGCCGCCTCGAAGTGGCGGTTCCGTACACCCCCGGAGCGGGGGCGATCTTCGTGCCGATCCGAATTGTGTTCTCCCAGGCGATTGCCACGGCCGGATTGTTCCGGCACGGCGCGGCATACGTACGGCCACCTGATTAGTTTTCTGTCGTTTGCCTCCCAATCAGAACAGGGCACTAGCTGATACTTCCCTTTCACTCCGCTTGATGCAGCGGGTGTAGAATGCGCTGCAGTCACTTCACGCACGGAGACATGAAATTGAAGAGAACCGTGGGGTATGTTTGCGCCTTGTTGCTTCTGTTTGAACCTGTGGTTAGCGCGCAGGTGACCGTAATCAAGGCGGGGAGACTAGTGCAGACGGAGGAAGGCACGGTCGCAAAGGATCAGTTGATCGTGGTGCGCGGGAACAGGATTGAGGCCGTTGGAGCAGGAGTCACAATTCCTGCAAACGCGACGGTGATTGACCTCTCGAAGATGACGGTCCTGCCGGGACTGATTGACTGTCATACGCACCTGGCCGACGGCAAGTTCGGCGAGGGCGATCCGATGTTTCAACTGAAGAAATCGGCGTCGCAGACGGTGCTGGAATCTGTCCGGAACGCGCGAGTCACGCTGGAATCGGGGTTCACGACGGTCCGCGACGTAGGCGTGTACCGTGCGCTGAACGATGTGGCGCTGCGGGACGCCATCAATCGCGGCGACATTATCGGCCCGCGGATGTACGTAGCAGGAGCGTACATCACGATTACCGGCGGGGCGGGAGCAATGACGGGCATGGCTCCGGACGTGCCGTTGCCTTGGGACTTTCACTACGGGGAAGCCAATAGCCCGTGGGAAGTGCGGCAAAAGGTGCGTTTATTGGCACACAACGGTGTGGACCATATCAAGGTGTTGTCAAGCGGGGCGGTGCTGACGCACGGGAGCAATCCCAAATCGCAGGAGTTCACCTTGGAAGAATTGCAGGCGGCGGTGGATGAGGCCAGCCATTTCGGGTTGCGCGTAGCGGCGCACGCGCACGCGGCGGAGGGAATCAAGAATGCGATTCGCGCAGGGGTGGCGTCAGTGGAGCATGCTACGTTGATTGACGACGAAGGAATCGCGCTGGCCAAACAGCACGGGACTTATTTGGATATGGACGTCTATGACGAGGAGTGTATTCAAGAGCAAGGTAAGAATGGAACGATGCCGACGGATTTTCTGGAGCATGACCGGGAACTCGGGGAGATTCACAGACAGAATTTCCGTAAAGCGGTGAAGGCGGGCGTGAAGATGGCGTTCGGGACGGATGCGGGGGTGTGCGACTACGGGACGGCGGGGAAGCAGTTTGCGTTCATGGTGAAATATGGGATGACGCCGATGCAGGCGATTCAGGCGGCGACTTCGTCGGCGGCGGATTTGCTTGGCAGGAGTAATGAGATTGGCTCGATCAAGCCGGGGAAATACGCGGACTTGATCGCAGTGCCGGGTGATCCGTTGCAGGATGTGAGCCTGCTGGAGAATGTGCAATACGTGATGAAGGAGGGGAGGATCTACAAACAGAAGTAGGCAGTGTGACGCGGAGAATCAAAACCAGCACCCTTGAAAAACCCAAGGCCAAGGGTGCGGCACCCAAAGCCCTCTCACTCACGAATCTGTCGGCCACCCGCCTTACTTGACGCTTGTGCCTCAACGGTCGTGAGCAGCAAAGTCAAGATTGCGAGTTGGCGCGCGAAATGAATTCGGATGATGGAAGGCGCCTTTGCTAACTTGCCGGTTTGTTTTTCTTGCTTCGGCAGTGTTGCTCAAACAGAACCCTACCAGGGTCTGAATGGGCGGATTCAAACTCCAGCATGCAAGTGGTGGGAATGTCTGCCCCCTTGGGACCGGGCCAGTCGTAGTAGTTCTCATTGGCCTGCTCCGCCAGACGGAGGGTCCAGTCCTCCTGCGCAAAATCCTTACCGTTTACATGAAGGAGTCGGATGTGACTGCCCGCTACGTCAGTTTCGAGGGTAACCCTCTGTGCGGCGACGATTTCAGGAGGAACTTCGAACTTGCCCTCTCGAACTGGTATTCGCAAGGAGTGGCCGGCGAAACTGACTTTGATTTCAGCAGGGGCGAGCGTCTGGCGACCATTGTGGATGACTTTAAGGTTCACAATCGTTGGTGGTTGCTGGGCAGCCGACTGGACAAGTGACAGTAAGAGCATTCCTATAGTTCCGAACCTCGCAAGATTCTTCATGTTATTGTCCCACAAAATGCTTAAGCTTCATTGGCTCTCCAATGACTCCGGAGGTGTTATAGAAATAGACTTTTTTGTCGCGCGCTCCGAAAACGATATTTATCTTACCTTGTGCGGCATTAGGTATGTCGGCGTCTTTCGAGGGTGGCTGCACCCAGGCATGCGTTGCGGTGGTCCCGGATGGGTGTACGTGGGCGAATACGCGAGGATCAACTATCGCGTCGGCCAGCGCCTTGTCTCTTGGCTGATAAGACGGCTGGGCTATATGGTCTGTGTCGGGATTTGCGTGGGCACCTGGCTTATCTTTTGAGATAGTCCAGTCGCCAAATTCATTCTTACCTGCTACCGCATACTCTTCGTGGAATCCTCCCTGCTTGTCGTCAGCCGTAGGCGAGTCGCTGTCCAGAATCAAAGTCGCAAGCGCGAGCCTAACTTGGCCTGGTATCTCATCTTTAAGGCTTTCTGGGGTCTCCTGATTTTGTGCCTGTTGCTGGCTCGAACCCCCACCGGCCACCCACAGAGCGTTCATCGAGGCCCCCCACGCCGCTTCTGCCCGGTCCATTTCGCTCATTTCCCCTTCCATGGCTCTAACCCCCTGGCACCACTCGCCTTCGTGGTTGGGCTGCATATAGTACCCTGGGCTGAGTCCGCTCGGGTCGTTGAAGGTGATCGGATTGTTTCCCACATAGGCGTACTTGTTGAGAGTCTGTGGATCCCCAGAATGGCCGAATAGCGGGTCGGGTGACATGAAACGCCCCAGGTTGCTGGCGTCGTACCTAGCTCCAAAGTTATCCAGCCCGGACTCGCTGTCGCGTTCTTTGCCGGTGAATTTGTAGGCGGAGTCGCAGCTGTCCGTGACTGTGCGTTCAACCCCAAAGGGATAAAAGTCCGCGTCGTAGCAGAACGTCCCCGTGTTTTGTCCTGACAGAACTCGCTCGATCCCGTGGGCAGTGCCGAGGTGATCGGCAAAATAGTAGCTGACGTTGTTCTGGTAGTCGCGGCGGGCGACGCGCGCTCCACCAAAGAAGATGTACTCGCCCGTAAGGTTGCCGGAAGCGTCGGTCTCGTCGAGCGGATCAGAGCCCGTGCCATACCAGTAGAGCTTGCCATTGGATTTCTGCACGCGGCGGCGTAGACCATCGTAGCTCCAATTCACAAGGCTTCCGGGGAGACGGGTGTTGCGCGCACCTAGCATGAAGTCAACTCTAAACCCGCACCCTTGAAAAACCCAAGGCCAAGGGTGCGGCACCCACGAGGAGAAACCCAAGACCCACCCTCAGAATGCGACGGTGGGGCACCCTCCGTCCCTCAATACGCTTTCTCTAAATTGGAATGGTGTTAGTCTCGCGTCGATTATGGATAGAGAGTGAACACACGGCAATTTTCGGGACACGCCGCCAATGAGTCAAGACCGGCACCCTGAAAACCACAGGGTGCGGCACCCGCGCGGAGAAACCCAAGACCCAGGTTCAAAAACCGAACCTGGGGCACCCTCCGCTTTGATATGTGACGCGGGGTCAGTCGAGGGCTGGGACGGCTTTTTGTTCGCGGCGGCGCCGATGGAGATAGCGCATGGCGATGTTGAGATAAACCTCGCCGCAGGGCGTCTCGATGCAGATGACCATGGCCTCGGTATCGGCAGTTCCCGCAAGGCCTTCCTCGCTCATGTGAACTTCCGGCGGAAAGACTTTGAAGCGGAAGCCCTGGTCGTTGAGAAGCGTGACGGAATTGCCGATGACCATGTTGGCGATCTCGCAAACCGTTTCGCGGATTACCTGTTCGCTCTCCGGAAGCGGGCCACCGGCGAGATGGTTGGCGACACGCATGGCAACATCGGGAGCCAGGTCCAGAATGACGCGCCCTTCGATGTCCCCCTTGATGATAATCAGAGCGGCGATGCCCTTCCGCCGATAGGTATTCTCGTCCATGGTGAGATCGCCGATTTTCGTCGGGGCCTGGAGAGACTCCGCGAAGACGGCGTCGGCAGCATTGATGAACGGCTGGATGAGTTCCATTCTCATGAAAGATGCTCCCCCGCGAGCGCCACAGGCGCGTTCGCAGCTTGTGGATCGTCCCCGAGAACGTAGCGAAGAATTTCGTAGAGTACTTCGGGCTTGACGGGTTTCTGCACGAAATGCTTAGCGCCCTTCTGGAGCGCCGCCAAGATATTCTCCTGGTAACCAACCGAGGAGACCATGACGATGCGAGCGTCGGGGTGCTGGCGCACGATTCTCTCGACGGCCTCAATGCCTTCCATCTGAGGCATGGTGATGTCCATGAGGACAATGTCGGGGTTCGAGCGGTTGTATTCCGCGATAGCGGTCAGGCCGTCCCCCGCCTCACCGGCTACTTCCCCGCCGAAGAGTTCGATCATCTTGATGAGATTCTTGCGGGCGAAGACGGAGTCGTCCACAACCAAATAGCGGACGGGCTGTTGGTCTTTCCGAAGCAGCGCTGCAAACTGTTGCATGACCTTCTCCTTTACCCCCGCACTCCCGGTCAGGAACGCGGAGTTGAAACTGGGACCCGATCGTTCTTCTCGCTCTTGTCAGATTTTTCGGAACTTTCGACCTTCTCGCTGGCCCCGGAATGCCCTCCGTACTGAAGACAGAGGTACGCACCCAGGGTTTCGAGAGGCAAAATCTTGTTGGCGTAGCCCTTCAGGATGGCTGCGCGAGGCATGCCGCTGACGACGCACGTGTCTTCGCTCTGAGCGATGGTCATTCCGCCCGCGGCTTTGATTGCGCCAAGACCTTCGGCGCCGTCTTCGCCCATGCCAGTCATCAGAATTCCGACAGCGGTCAAGCCGAACTCCTGCGCGACGGAGTGGAACAGAACATCCACTGAGGGCCGGTGCCCGTTGAGGGGCGGGCCGTCGGAGAGAACCACCATGTCGCCACGGGGCATGCGGCGCACCATCATGTGCCGGTTGCCCGGGCAGATCAGGACGCGCCCGGCAAGCAGCAGGTCGCCGGACTTGGCCTCCTGAACTTCCAGGGCGCAGCACTCATCCAGGCGATGCGCGAACATGTCCGTAAAGCCTTCGGGCATGTGCTGGACGACTACGAACGTGGCCGGAATATCTCCCGGAATTTGCGTAAGCAGATATTGGAGCGCGTTGGGCCCGCCGGTAGAAATGCCGATGGCGATGACGCGATTCGGCGGCAGCGCCGCCCGGTTGCGCTTTTTCTGGGGCGCCGGCGGTTCCTGCTCGGGGCGAGGCAGCGACTTCGGGCCGCCTGCGCGCTTCGCGACTTTAATTTTCTCGATAAGCTGGTTTGCTATGGGATCGAGATGGCCGGCGGCGGCGTCTCTTGGCTTGGCGACGAAATCGATGGCACCCAAGGCAAGGGCCTTGAAGGTGGAATAGGCGCCTTCCTTGGAATGGGTGCTGAAGACGATTACGGGCAAAGGAGCGTTGCGCATGATCATGCGCAGAGTCTCGATGCCATCCATGCGGGGCATTTCGAGGTCCAAGGTCACAACGTCGGGCTGTAATTCAGAAATTTTCCGAAGCGCAAAAGCGCCATCCATGGCGGTGCCGACAACCTCGATGTCGGGATCGCGTTCCAGCATCATCGGAATCAGCTTCCGCATCAGCGCGGAGTCATCTACCACGAGAACTCGGATACGTTCTTTCATGCGATGGCTCCGAGCGGCAGAGACCGCGACAACCTGGTAAGAATTGCCGGCACGTTCAAAATCAAAACGACAGTGCCATCCCCAAGGATGGAGGCGCCGCTGACAAGGTCGCTGGTGACGATTTCGCTGGGCAATGCCTTGATCACGAGTTCTTCTTCGCCGACCATGCTGTCCACTACAAGGCCGAAGCGCTTTTCCGC
>Ga0187778_10001632_pt1 | contig 15438 bp, 16 predicted proteins | sample 1015_Q2_SP5_20_M_FD_132418 | JGI IMG/M metagenome (GOLD analysis project Ga0187778, IMG submission 132418) | Tropical peat soil microbial communities from peatlands in Department of Meta, Colombia - 1015_Q2_SP5_20_MG | ecosystem: Environmental > Terrestrial > Soil > Wetlands > Peat | place...
CGTCCACTCCCGCGACCGACGGCACCCCGCGGCCGAAGTACGAGCGCTCGACCGTGAAGTCGAGCACCGTCAGACCTTCTCGGTCTCCTTCACGCCCTCGCGCTGCTCGCGGATGCGGCCCGCTTTCCCCGCCAGGCGGCGGAGGTAGTAGAGCTTCGCGCGGCGCACCTTGCCCTTGCGCACCACCTCCACGCCCGCCAGGCCCGGCGAGTGCAGCGGAAAGATGCGCTCCACTCCGACGCCCGCCGACACCTTGCGGACCGTGAAGGTCTCGCTGACGCCGCCGCCCCGCCGGCCCACGCACACGCCCTCGAACGCCTGGAGGCGCTCCTTGTCACCCTCGCGCACGCGGACCATCACCTTGATGGTGTCCCCCGCGCGGAAATCGGGAAGGTCGCTCCTGCGCCCTTCCAGTCGCACCGACGCCAGCCGTTCCATGGTCATTCTCCCGTCCGTTCGAGGTAGCGCGCCCACAGGTCCGGGCGGCGCTCCCGCGTCAATCGTTCGGCCTCCGCCTGCCGCCACATCGCGATCCGTCCGTGATCGCCGGACAGCAGCACGTCGGGCACCCCGTGCCCCCGAAACTCCGCCGGCCGCGTGTACGACGGCGGCGCGAGCAGTCCTTCGTAGTGCGAGTCGCCCGACGCGGACTCGTGGTCACCGAGCGCCCCCGGCAGCAGGCGCACCACCGCGTCGATCACGCACAGCGCCGCGGGCTCGCCGCCCGACAGCACGTAGTCGCCGACCGACAGCTCCTCGGTCGCGAGATGGTCGGCCACCCGCTGGTCCACGTCCTTGTAATGCCCGCACAGCAGGGTGAGTCCCTCGCCGACCGCGTAGCGCACCGCCTCGCCGTGCCCGAACGGCCGGCCGCGCGCCGACAGCAGCACCACCGGCCCCGCCGGCTGCAGCGCCTCGACCGCCTCGAAGAACGGCTCGGGCCTCAGCACCATCCCGGCCCCGCCGCCGTAGGGTGTGTCGTCGGCCGTCTGGTGGCGGTCGTGGGTGTAGTCCCGCAGCCGCACGACCCGGTACTCCACCAGTCCCTTCGCGGCGGCGCGCCCCAGGATGCTGACCCCGAGCGGCTCGGTGAAGAACTCGGGGAACAGCGTCACCACGGCCACCCGGAGCATCTAGATCTCCAGCAGCCCCGCCGGCGGCGCGATCACCACCAGCTGCCCGGCCCGGTCCACCCGCTCGACCACGGCCCGGGTGAAGGGGATCAGGTGGTGCCGCCCGTTTCCCGCCACGTCGAGCAGCCAGCCCTGCGGAGCTTCGACGACCTCGGCGACCGAGCCGACCGGCGCTCCGTCCACCGTCGCGACCTTCAGCCCCACCAGCTCGTGCATGTAGTACTCGCCGTCGTCGAGCGGCCGCGCGTCCTCGAACGGGATCGCGAGGTGGCGCTCGCGCAGCTCGTCCAGACCCTCCCGGACGTCGATCCCCGCGAAGTGCAGCAGCCAGGCGCGGTGGTAGGCCCGGCTCCGCTCGACCACCAGCTCGCGGCCGGTGGCCCTCCCGTCCCGGTCCAGCACCACCAGGCGCTTGCCGAGGGCGAAAACGGTCTCCGGCTCGTCGGTCACGGGGTAGATCAGCGCGTCGCCCTTCACCCCGTGCGGCTTCTTGAGGAGACCGACCACCAGGTGGGTCGGCCCGCCCACGGTGCTACGCCTTGGAGACCGGCGGCTCGGGCAGCGTCGCGGCGAAGCAGCCCGCCTTCTTCAGCAGCGAGGCCACCGTCTCCGACGGCGTGGCACCCTTGCCGAGCCACGCCAGCACCTTCTCCTTGTCGAGCTGGATCTGCTCGCCCTTGCCGCGCGGGAAGTAGTGCCCGAGCAGCTCCACGAACCGGCCGTCGCGCGGCGATTCCTGGTCCGCCACCACGATCCGGAACGCCGGCTGGTGCTTCCGGCCCACTCGGCGCAGTCGAATGCGTACCGCCATCTCAGTTCGCTCCTCGGCCGAGCTGCGGGAGACCCGCAGCCTTCATGCCCTTCATGCCTCGCATGAACTTCCCCATCTCCTTGAACTGCGTGAGCAGCCGGTTGATCTCCTGCACCGGCCGCCCGGAACCCTTCGCGATCCGCGCCCGGCGCGATCCGTTGAGGAGGTCCGGGTTCTTCCGCTCCTCGGGCGTCATCGACAGGACGATCGCCTCGACGTGTTTCATCCGCTTCGGGTCGGCGGCCTTCACCGCCTTCATCGCCTCGCGCCCCACGCCCGGCAGCATGCCGAGCAGGGATTCCATCGGTCCGAGCTTCTGCATCTCGCGCAGGGCGTCGAGGAAGTCGGCGAGGTCCATGCCCTTCCGCGTCGTCACCTTGCGCGCGAGCCGCTCCGCCTTCTCCCGATCGAGCGACTGCTCGGCCTTCTCCACCAGCGTGAGCACGTCGCCCATCGCCAGCATCCGGCCCGCGATGCGGTCGGGCCGGAACGGCTCGATCGCGTCGAGCCCCTCGCCGGTGCCGATGTACTTGATCGGCGCGCCGGTCGCCGCGTAGATCGACAGCGCCGCTCCACCCCGCGCGTCGCCGTCCATCTTGGTCAGCACCACGCCGGTGAGCCCGACGGTCTCGTGGAATCCGCGCGCGATCCTCACGGCGTCCTGGCCCGTCATCCCGTCGGCCACCAGCAGCACCTCGTGCGGCGGCACCGCCGCCTTGAGGCGCCCGAGCTCCGCCATCATCTCCGCGTCGATGGCCAGCCGACCCGCCGTGTCCACCAGCACCGTGCGCGCGCGGGCGTGGCGGGCGGCCTCGACGCCGCGCTTCACCAGGCCCACCACGTCGGCCGCGCCGGGCTCGGCGTGCACCCCGACCTTCACCCGGCCCGCCAGCTCCACCAGCTGCTCGATCGCCGCCGGCCGGTAGACGTCGGCCGCCACCAGGAACGGCGCCTTCTGCTCCATCACCAGCCGCCGGGCCAGCTTCGCCGCGGTGGTCGTCTTGCCCGAGCCCTGCAGCCCGACCAGGTAGACGACCGTGGGCGGCACGCTCGCGAACCGGATCGCCGCCGGCTGCTCGCCCAGGAGCCGCACCAGCTCCTCGTGCACGATCTTGACGAGCTGCTGGCCCGGCGCCACGGTCTTGAGCGCCGGCGAGCCCACCGCACGCGCCTCGACCCGCTCGCTGAACTGCCGGGCGGCGTCGAACCCGACGTCGGCCTCGAGCAGCGCGCGGCGGACGGTCTTGAGCCCGTCCCTGACAGCCTCTTCCGTGAGAACGCCGCGCCCGCGAAGCTGGCCGAGCACGGCGGAGAGCTTCTCGCTAAGCTGCTCAAACATGAGCCTTTAAAGTTATCCGCGGCCGCAGCCCCGGGCAACCGGCCCGGCTCCCCCGAGGCGCACCCGGGTCGGTACTGCGCGCCCAGATCCTAGCGCGGCGCGGCCGCCGGCATCCCGGAGCGCGGCGCCAGCGACGCCGTGACCTCGCGCAGGCCCGTGACGCTCCAGCCGTCCCACGCGGCCGGGGCGTCCGTGAGCAGCACCACCGCCGCTCCGCGCACCGTCCCCCGCTCCACCTTCCAGCGCCGTCGAGTCGCGCCGCCGTACGCGGTGCCGGTCGCTCCCGGCCCGAGCGGCCGGCCCGCGGCGCCGGTGCGCGCGCCCCACCCCTCGACCAGCGCGCGCTCGTACTCGTCCGCATCCTGCGGCGTGGTCCAGGCGCTCGCCCACAGCACCACGACGCCGCCCGCGGTGCCCAGCACCTCGAAGCGGTCGCCGTCCCATCCGGCCGCGGCCGCCACGGCGGCCGCCGTGTCCACGCCCCAGGTCTCGAGCGCGACGCGGGTCTCGAACTCGCCGAAGTCGTCGTCGTACACCAGGGTGTCGCGCGCGGGGCGCCTGGCGAAGCCGACGCGGAGCGGCACCTGGCGCGACGTGTAGAGGTGCGGGTGCAGGATCTGCGCCGTGGAGATCGGCATCCGGTCGCCGTAGGGCTCCTCGTCCGACCGCACGCGCCGCGCGTCGAAGTCGCGCATGAACTGCGCCCCGGCGAGGTACGGGAACAGCAGGCCTTCACGGATGATCGGGGGCGCGGTGGCGAACACCGGCATCGAGGCCTGCTGCTGGCGGATCAGCTCGCGCACCCGGTCCCAGCCGCCGAGCGCCTCGTCCAGATCGACGCCGGGCGCCAGCGCCTCGATGGACGCGAGGGTCGCCTGGCCTTCGGCCACCGCCTGACCCGCCATCTGCCGGTCGTTCTGGCGGCGCAGCTTGAGGATCGCGTTGAGCGAGGTGTACTCGTCCTGCAGCGCGTGCACCAGCTCGTGGGCGAGAATCAGCTTGAGCACCACCGGATCGGATCCGCGCACGACGAACAGCGCGGCCGAGTCGGGATCGTAGTAGCCCGCCACCTGCTCGGCGTAGAGGTCGAGCATCAGCTTGCGCAGGTCCACGGTGTCGGGGACGAGCCCGAAGGCGCGGTAGGTGCGCTGCACGCCGGCCAGCTCCTTCGGGGGCAGCGCCTCGGCCATTTCCCGGTTCAGGTAGCCGCGCACCTGCTCCCGCGAGCGGACCGCGATGGCGGGCGGGTGCCGGAACTTCAGCCCCACCGCGCGCTCCACGTCCGGGATCACGTCCTGCGCGATCTGCTGCGCCGACCGCTCGTCCTGGGCGCGGACCGCCCGGGCCGTGACCGCGAGCGCGGCCACGGCGAGCAGCGCCGCGGCTCGGCGGTTCATCCCGTCCACTCGATCCGCTTGCCGACCGCCACGCCCACGGCGCGCGCGACGTCCGGTCCGCGGACCACGATGCCCAGGTGCTCCAGGCCGCGCCGCAGCTCGCCGTCCAGCCGCTCGCGCCGCTCGAGCAGCGTCTCCCGCCGCGCCGGCTCCCGGTCGCCGGCGCGCGGCGGCGGGCGCCGGTGCGCCGCGTCCTCGTCGCCCACCACGCCCCCGAACAGCTTCTCGATCTCCGCGCCCAGGCGCTCCATCGCCGCGCCGACGTCGCGGGTGAACGTCTCCAGCGCGTCCCCCTCGCCGGCCGGCTCGTCGCGGGCCGGCGCCCGCTCGGCGCCTGCGCCCGCCCCGCTCGGGCCGCCGTCCACCGGCTCGCCGCGCGCCAGACGGCGCCGGATCGCGGCGTCCACCCGCCGGCGCTCGCGCACGATGCGCTCCAGATCCGGCGGCAACGTCGCCGTCGCCTGCGCGTGGGCGCACGCCTCGTCGAGCACGTCGATCGCCTTGTCCGGCTGCATCCGGTCGGTCACGAACTTCCCGGTCAGCACCAGGGCCGCCTGCAGCGCGTCCTCCTCGATCGCCACCGCGTGGTGGTGCTCGAGCCGCGGCCGGCGCGCCCGCAGGATCTCCATCGTCTGCTCGTCGGTGAGCTCCCGCACCAGCACCGGCTGGAAGCGGCGCTCGAGCGCGGGGTCGCCCTTCACCCAGCGGTCGTACTCCACCGCTGTGGTGGCGCCGATCACCCGGATGTCGGCACGCACCAGGGCGGGCTTCAGCATGTTCGCGGCGTCCATCGCGGCGCCCATCGCCGTGCCCTGCCCGATCAGGTTGTGCAGCTCGTCCACGAACAGGATGACGTCGGGATCCTCGGACACCGCCTTGACCAGCCGGCGCAGCCGCTCCTCGTACTGGCCCCGGTACACGGTGCCGGCGAGCAGCGCCACGTGGTCGAGCGCCCAGATCCGCACGCCGCGCAGCGCCGCCGGCACGTCGCGCGCGACGACGCGCTGCGCGAGCCCCTCGACGATCGCGGTCTTGCCCACGCCCGCGTCGCCGACCAGGGCCGGATTGTGCTTGGTCTGCCGCAGCAGGATGTCCACGACCCGGCTGATCTCGTCGTCGCGGCAGCGCACCGGCTCCAGGTCGCCGCGGCCGGCGGCCGCGGTCAGATCGTAGCCGAGCCGCTCGAGCACCTCGTCGCCGGAGGCCCCGCCCATCCCGAACAGTCCTTCCGTCATGCGATTCTCCCCCGACCCGCCGGCCCTACCACCACCTGCCTCGGCTCGCGCGGCCCGGTTTCACGGCACGCTCGCCGCGACCAGCGATCCGTACCAGGCGACGAGCCAGTCGCCCGCCACCATCGTCACCACGGCGCCGATGGCGAGGAACACGCCGAACGGTACCGGGCTCCGCCGCTTGAGCAGCAGCAGCGGGAGGAACACCACCACGCCGGCGAGCGAGCCGAGGAACGCGGTGAGCAGCACGCCCCGCCAGCCCACGAAGCTGCCGACCATCGCCATCATCTTGAGGTCGCCGAGCCCGAGGGTCGTCGGCTGCTCGCCCTCCTCCAGCACCTGGTCCAGCTCCTCGCCGTGGATCAGGCCCCGCGCGAGCGCCCAGTCGCCCGTGGCCTTGACGGCCCACAGCAGCGCGAAGCCGGCGGCGGCGCCCAGCACCGCGTCGATCGGCCCGAGCCCGCCGGGCGCGAACGACAGCGCGAGCCCCGCCGCCAGTCCGCCGAGCGAGAACTCGTCGGGGATGGTGTAGTGGCGGGCGTCGGTCAGCGCGATGCCGAGGGCCAGCGTCGCCAGCAGCGCCGCCCGCAGGGCGCCGAAGCCGAGCCCGAACCACACGACGGCGCCCGCCCAGATCAGCCCCACCGCGAGCTCGACCAGCGGGTACTGCACGCTGATCCGCGCGCCGCAATGCCGGCACCGGCCCAGCAGCGCGACGTACGACAGCACCGGCACGTTGTCGTACCACGCGATGGGCTTCCCGCAGCCGGGACAGCGCGACCGCGGGGCGATGACCGACTCGTTCCGCGGCAGTCGGTACACGCAGACGTTGAGGAAGCTCCCCAGCATCGCGCCGAAGATCGCGACGAACGCGACGACCACGGGCTCAGGCATCGGCACGGGTCAGCTCGAAGAGGAGGATGCCGGCCGCGACGGCCGCGTTGAGGGACTCGGCGCCCGGCCGCATCGGCACCGCCACGGCCCGGTGGCCGCGCTCCAGCCACGCCGGGCGCACCCCCTGCCCTTCGTTGCCGATCACCAGCGCGACGTCGGGCGCGGCGCGGTCGCGCGCGCCGAGGGGCTCGCCGCGCGCGGCGGCGACCCAGGTGGCGATCCGCTCCCGCGCCGCCCACTCGCACCACTCGTCGAACGTCGCCGACGCCACCTGGTGGCGGAACACCGCGCCCATCGAGCCGCGCACCACCTTCGCGCCGCGCACGTCCGCGGTGCCATCCAGCGCCACGGTGAGCCAGGCGCCGAAGGCGTCAGCGGTGCGAATCATGGTGCCGACGTTGCCCGGGTCCTGTACGCCGTCGATCACCAGCGCGCGCGCCGGGCGCGCGGCCGGCCGCCGGACCTGCCCGAGCGCCAGCGGCTCCCACTCCACGACGGCGAGGACTCCGCTCGGCGTCTCGGTGTCGGCGAGCGCGTCGAATTCCCGCCGCGGGGCGACCTCCGCCCGGATGCCCCGGCGCCCGCTCTCGTCGAGCAGCGGCGTCGCCTGGTCGCGGACGTCGTCGGCCACCAGCATCGCGGTGACCTTCGCCCCGGCGCGGAGCGCGTCCTCCACCAGCCGCCGCCCCTCGGCCACGACCAGGCCGCGGCGCTCGCGCGCCTTGCGGCGTTGGAGATCGCGCAACAGCGTGTGCAGATTACCCGCCATGCAGATCGCCCTCACGATCGCCGGATCCGACTCCGGCGGCGGCGCCGGCATCCAGGCCGATCTCAAGACCTTCCATCAGTTCGGCGTCTTCGGCACCAGCGTCGTCACCGCGGTCACCGCGCAGAACACCGTCGGCGTGCACGGCTGGGAGCCGCTCTCGGTCGCGCTGGTGGTGCGGCAGCTCGAGGCCGTGGCCGACGACCTCCGTCCCCACGCCGTGAAGAGCGGCATGCTCGGCACCGCCGAGCTGGTCGAGGCCGTCGCCGACGCGCTGGCCCGCCTCGCGCTCCCGAACTACGTGCTCGACCCGGTGATGGTCGCCACCTCCGGCGACCGGCTGCTCGTGCCCGAGGCCGAGCAGCGCGTGGCGCACCGGCTGGTCCCGCTGGCCGCGCTGGTCACCCCGAATCTCGACGAGGCCCGCATCCTGGCGCAGCACGACGTCGCGACGGTCCCCGACATGGAGCGGGCCGGCCACGCCCTGCTCAAGATGGGGGCCGGGGCGGCGCTGGTGAAGGGCGGCCACCTGGAGGCCGAAGAGGTCGTCGACGTGCTCGTCACCCGGTCGGGCGTGACCCGCTTCCCGCGTCCCAAGCTGGCGACCCGGTCCACCCACGGTACCGGATGCACGCTCTCGGCCGCGGTGGCGGCCGGCCTGGCCCACGGGCGGCCCCTCGAGCACGCCGTCGCCGACGCGCTGGACTTCGTGCACCGGGCGATGGTCGCCGCCCCCGGCCTGGGCCGGGGTCACGGCCCGCTGAACCATTTCGTCGAGGCCCGGGCCGCGAAGGGTTGAGGCTTGCCCGCCGCGCCCGGGTGGGCTAACTTTGCTTCACAAAGTACTTCGCACATCCAAGTCAACGCGGGAGTGACTCGCATGGCACGTCCCTGGTTCAAGTCCTGGGGCTGGATCCACCGGCCCACGTCGGTGGAAGGGGTGCTGCTGGTGCTGCTCACGCTGGTGTTCTGTGTGCAGGTGTTCGTCGCGGTGGACCGGCACTCGCACTCGGCGAGCGACACGCTGTACGGGATCTTCCCGTTCGTGGTGCCGGCGTTGATGGTGCTCGAGTGGGTGGCTGGCAAGGCGAGTGCGGGGGGGAGCGTGAGAGGTGAGAAGTGAGCGGTGAGACTTTCAAGTGAGAGGTGAGCGGCGGGAAGCGTGAGAGGGAAGGCGTGAGAGGTGAGCCTCACCTCTCACAGCTTTCTGACAATTCCCCTCACCAGCCTCGCCAGATCTCCCTTCACCCGCTCCGCCGTCTCCAGCACCTCCGCGTGCGACAGCGTCGGCGCGCCGAGCCCGGCCGCGAGGTTCGTCACCGTCGAAATGCCGAGGCAGCGGATGCCCCGCGCGCGCGCCACGATGATCTCCGGCACGGTGCTCATGCCCACCGCGTCGGCGCCCACCCGCTTCAGCATCTCGATCTCCGCCTTGGTCTCGTACGAGGGGCCGAGCGTGGCCGCGTAGGTCCCCTCGTCGATCGGGATCCGCTCCTCGGCCGCGACCGCCCGCGCGAGCGCGCGCAGCTCGCGGTCGTACGGGTCGCTCATGTCGGGGAACCGCTCCTCGCCTTCCACCACCGGCCCAGCGAGCGGCTGCCGTCCGGAGAAGTTGAGGTGGTCGGCGATGAGCATCAGGGAGCCTGGCCGCAGCGTGCGCCGGATCCCGCCGGCGGCGTTGGTCACGATCAGGGTGCGGACGCCCAGCTCGGCGAACACGCGGACCGGGAGCCCCACGACGGCCGGATCGTGCCCCTCATACATGTGGAAGCGGCCGCTCTGGGCGAGGACTTGCTTGCCCTCGAGCGCGCCGGCGATCAGCTCGCCCGCGTGGCCCTGGACCGTGGGTGCGGGAAAGCCCGGGATCCGCGCGTACGGTACCCGCACCGCGCCCTCGAGCTCGTCGCCGAGGAAGCCGAGGCCCGAGCCGAGGACCAGCGCCACCACCGGACGGCGCGGCCCGATCGCCCGGCGCACCGCGTCGGCCGCCTCCCGGATCGCCGCCGCGGCCGCCGCGGTCGCGGCCCGCTCCGCGGTCACCGCGCCGCCTTCACGGCGTCCGCGCCGTTCCTGAGCTTCGCCAGCTCCCGCTTCGCGTCCTCGACCATCGCCGTCCGCTCCTGGTAGGGCAGGAACGCGCTGGCGAAGCCGTCGAGGATCATCCGCTCGATCTCCGCGCGGTTGAAGCCGAGCCGGGTGTGCGCCAGCCAGTACTCGTCGGTGACGGTGGTCGCGCTCATCAGGCGGTTGTCGGTGTTCAGGGACACGACGATGCCGAGATCGAAGTAGCGGCGGACCGGGTGCTGCTCGATCGAGGGGACCGCGTGCGTCTGCACGTTGCAGGTGACGCACACCTCGAGCGGGACGCGCCGGTCGTTCACGTAGCGCTCGAGATCCGGATCCTCGAACAGGCGGGTGCCGTGGCCGATCCGGTCCGCGTGGCAGTAGTGCAGCGCCTGGGCGATGGACTCCGGGCCGTACGCCTCGCCGGCGTGGATGGTGGCGTTCACGTTGGCGTTCACCACCGTGTAGAACGCCTCGCGGTGTTTCTTGGCCGGGTAGTTGTACTCGGCCCCCGCGAGGTCGAACGCCACCACGCCCTTCCCCTTGAACGCGACCGTCAGGTTGGCCAGGTCCATCGAGGTCGCGGGGCTCATGTTGCGGATGCCGCAGATGATGAGCCCCGTCTTGACGCCGAACGCCTCCTCCGCGCGCCGCATGCCCCGGAGCGGCGCCTCCACCGCCTCGGTGAGCGGCATCCCCCGCTTGGTGCACAGGATCGGCGAGTAGCGGATCTCCATGTAGCGCACGCCGTCGGCCGCGCCGTCCTCGACCAGCTCGTAGGTGACACGCTCCAGCGCCTCCGGCACCTGGAGCACCGACAGCGTCACCTCGAAGCGCGTGAGGTAGTCCATGAGGTTCCGCGCGTCCGACACCTGCAGGTAGCGCGTCAGCTCGGCGATGTCGGTCGAGGGCAGCCGGACCTTCTGCTCGCGTGCCAGCTCGGCCAGCGTCGCCGGCCGGACCGAGCCGTCGAGGTGGACGTGCAGCTCCGGCTTGGGCATGCGCCGGATCAGCTCGCGCGTGAGATGGTCGCCGCCCGCTCCGGGCCTCCGCGGACTCATCGTCCGTCCTCCGCGACGCGGACGTCCTCCGGGGGCTGCACCGGCTGCGGCAGCTTCCGCAGCCAGTCCGCCAGCGCGTCCAGATCCACGACCCCGCTGTTCTGCGCGGCCGCGCCCCGCAGCATCGCGTAGCCGCTCCCGCCCGCGGCGACGAAGTCCGGCACCGACAGCGTGTACCACGCGCTGTCGGCCACGGGCCGGCCGCCGGCCAGGGTCAGCGCGATCACCCGCTGGCCCTCCGGCGCCGCCGAGTTGACGCGCGCCGTCACGCCCGACAGGTGGGCCCGCGCCTCCCCGGTGCCGACGGCGTGCTCCAGCGTCTGGCGCAGCACCGCCCCGGTGACGCGGAGCTTCACCAGGAAGTTCTGGAACGGCTCGACCTCGAACAGCGCGCCCCAGGTCACCGGTCCCTCGGCCAGATCGGCGCGGATGCCGCCGTTGTTGACCAGCGCCACGTCGGCGCCCGTGGCCGCGCGGTCGGCGTCGGCGATCAGGTTGCCGAGCGGGTACTGGTCGCCGGCGCGGGTCAGTGGAGCGGCGAGGGTCGCGAGCACGCGCGAGGTCAGCGGAGCGACCCGCCGCGACTCGGTCGCGACGATCCGCGCCACCGCGGTGTCGGCCCGCTCGCGGTCCGCCCACACCGTCTCGACCCGCATCCGCACCACCCGCACGCCGGCGCTGTCCACGAAGTCCACGACCCCGAGCGACGTGCCGTTGGATCGCGCCTGCACGATCGGGATGCCGTTCACCGTGGTCTGCACCAGCGAGTGCGTGTGGCCGCTGACGATCAGGTCCGGCCGGTTCCGCAGCGCGTTGGCGACGTCGACGATCTCGCCGGCGCACCCGAGGTCGGGGTTGCAGAACGCGCCCGCGTGCGCCACCACGATCACGTAGTCCGGATGCTCGGCCCGAGCCGCGCCGATCGCGGCGTCCAGGCGCGCGGCGCCGCTGTCGAACGCGAGCGCGGCGACGTTGGACGGCCGGGTGGTCACGGGCGTGCTCTCGGTGCTGTAGCCCACGACGGCGACCCGGAGGCCGCCGGCGGCGACCATCCGCCACGGCGCGGTCCACGGCGGCGTCGCGCCGCTCGCCCGGTCGCGGACGTTGGCGGACAGCCAGGCGAACCGGGCCTGCCGCGCGCGCGCGGCCAGCGTGTCCACGCCCCAGTCGAACTCGTGGTTGCCGACCGCGGCCGCGGCGTAGCCCATGGCGTTGAACACCGCGACCGTGGGGCGGCCGTAGGCCAGGTTCGACACCGGCGAGCCCTGCATCACGTCGCCGCCGTCGAGACGGATCGTGACGCAGCCGCAGGCGCGCGCGAGGCGGTCCATCATGCCCGCCAGCTCGGCGGCGCCGCCGACGGGCCGGCGGTTGCTCCACGGCTGCACCCTGGCTTCGAGCGAGCCGTGAAAGTCGTTGGTGGCGAGGACGCGCAGCAGGATCGAGTCGGTCGACGGGCGCGGTTGCGCCACCAGGAGGACGGCGCCGGCGACCGCGGGCAGGAGCAACATCAGGGAAATCTATTCCGCCGGCGGGGCGTGGCAATGGCGCCGCCGGCCCGGGCCGCGGCGTCGGTGCCGTTGCCGGACTCCGGCCGCCCCGCGATAATCCGCGCCATGGCGACCACATCCGGCGCGCGCGGCGGCGCCACTGCCAACGCCCGGGAGGCGCACGTCCTCGTGGTGGACGACGAGCGCGACATCACGGCGCTGGTCGCGTACCACCTGGCCCGGGCCGGCTACCGGGTGACCACGGCGGGCACCGGCGTGGCCGCGCTCGAGGCGATCGCCACCGAGCCTCCCGACCTCGTGGTGCTCGACCTGATGCTGCCGGGCCGGAGCGGCTATGAGGTGCTCGACGAGCTGCGCCGCCGCGAGGACACCCGCGACGTCGGCGTGATCGTCCTGACCGCGCGCCGCGACGAGTCCGACCGGATCAAGGGCCTCGCGGGCGGGGCCGACGACTACCTGACCAAGCCGTTCAGCCCCGAAGAGCTGGTGCTGCGCGTCGGTGCGGTGCTGCGCCGGCTGCGCGCGCCGGCCGCGGCCTCCGGGCCCGTGCTGCGCGCGGGCCCCATCACCATCGACCGCGGCGCGCACGCCGTGACGGTGGACGGCGAGGCGGTGGAGCTCACCCCGCTCGAGTACCGCCTCCTGCTCCTCCTGGCCGAGCGGCGGGGCCGGGTCCAGACGCGGCCGCAGCTGCTCGAGACGGTGTGGGAGTCCCAGCCCGACATCCAGACCCGCACCGTCGACATGCACGTCCAGCGGCTGCGCGCCAAGCTCGGCGCCGCCGGCGACCGGATCGAGACCGTCCGCGGATTCGGGTACCGATTCCGCGCCACCGACGCCGCCTCGCGCCGATGAGGCTGCCGGGCAAGCTGTTCGCCTCCTACGTCGTGCTGGTGGCGGCCAGCACGACCACCCTGGTGATCGCCTCCGACCGCTCGCTCCGGTCGCGGCTGATGCGCGAGGCCACCGCGGAGGTCACGCGCGAGACCGCGCTGCTCGCCCGCGCGGTCGGCGGCCTGCGCGGACCGGCGCTCGACTCGCTGGTGCGCGCGCTCGGACGTGCCACCGGGCGGCGCCTCACCGTGATCGACACCACCGGCGTGGTGATCGCCGACACCGACTTCCCCACCGACCAGCTGGCGACACTCGAGAATCACGCGTCGCGACCGGAGTTCCGCGAGGCCCTCGCCGGCCGCACCGGCACCGATCTTCGGCACAGCGTGTCGACCGGCCGCTGGGAGCTGAAGGTGGCCATGCGGATCCCGGCCGGCGCGGTGCGCGTCTCGACGCCGCTGCCCCAGGTGGACGCGGTGGTCTCCGACGCCCAGAACGCCGTGCTGCTCGGGGGCCTGTTCGCGCTCGCCGTCGGCGTGCTGCTCGCGCTCGGCTTCGCGCGCTCGGTCGCCCGCCCGCTGCTGCGCCTGCGCGACTCGGCGCAGGCCATCGCGCGCGGCGAGCGGCCGGCGGTGGACACCCGCGGGAGGGACGAGGTCGGCGACCTCGCCCGCGCGCTCCGCTCCATCGACGAGAACCTCTCCGGGCGGATGGACGACCTCGAGCGGGAGCGCTCGGAGACCGCGGCACTGGTGGCCTCGATGGTGGAGGGCGTCATCGCGGTCGACGCCGGCGGCGCGGTCACGACGCTCAATCCCGCGTCCCGCCGGCTGCTCCGGCTCGGCGCCGGCACGGCTCCGCCCTCGGCGCTCGAGCTGTTCCGCCAGCGCCCGGCGCACGAGGCGGTCGAGCGCGCCCTGCGCGGAACCGAGACCGCGGGGCTCGAGGTCGAGCTGGACGAGCGCACCGCGCTGCTCTCCGCGCACCCGCTGCCGGGCGGCGGCGCTGTCCTCGTCCTGCACGACGTGACCGGGCAGAAGCACCTGGAGAACGTGCGCCGGGACTTCGTCGCCAACGTGTCGCACGAGCTGAAGACGCCGCTCACCGTCATCCGGGGCTACGCCGAGACGCTGGCCGGCGGGGACGTGCCGCCCGAGGTCCGGCGCGACTTCCTCGACAAGGTGCTCGCCAACGCGCGCCGCATGCAGCAGCTGGTGGACGACCTGCTCGACCTGTCGCGCATCGAGTCCGGCGCCTGGTCGCCGCGGCCGGAGCGCCTCGCCCTGGCGCCGCTGGTCCAGGACGTGTGGAGCACGCTGAAGCCCCGCGCCGACGCCGCGCGGCTGACGCTCACCACGCGGATCGGCGAGGCCACGCTGTTCGCCGACCCCGAGGCGGCGCGCCAGGTCGTCCTCAACGTGCTCGACAACAGCGTGCGGTACACGCCCGACGGCGGGCACATCACCGTCGCGGCCGTCGCCGAGCCCGGCGCGCTGCGGCTCGACATCAGCGACACCGGCGTCGGGATCCCGGGCGAGCACCTGCCCCGCATCTTCGAGCGCTTCTACCGCGTGGATCCGGCGCGCTCGCGCGAGCTCGGCGGCACCGGGCTCGGCCTGGCCATCGTGAAGCACCTGGTCGAGGCCCACGGCGGCCGGGTCGAAGCCACTAGCTCGCTCGGGGCCGGCACCACGATCCGCATCCACTTCCCTGAGGTCGCGTCGAGCTAGGATCCCGTAACTGTTACGGATGCGTGACTTAGGCGTGGCCGCACCTTGACGCGGCGTCGCCACCATGCAGCCGTGCGCATAGCCTTCGTCACCGACACGTACACGCCGCAGGTCAACGGCGTCACGACGATCGTCCGGCGCATCGTGGAACTGCTCGGCGGCTCCGGACACCACGTCGCGGTGGTCGCGCCCGCGTACCCGGGCGATCAGGCCCCGCCGACGGGAACGGAGCTGCGGATCCCGTCGATGGGGTTCCCGCCGTACCCGGCCGTGCGCCTCTCGCTGCCCCAGCCGCGGCGCGTCGCGCAGTTCCTGGACGCCTTCCGCCCCGACCTCGTCCACGTGATGACCGAGGGCCCGCTGGGGTTCGTCGGACGGCGCCATGCGCTGCAGCGCGGAATTCCCCTCGCGACCAGCTTCCACACCGATTTCCCCCGCTACAGCCGGCTCTACGGGCTGGGAAGGCTCGAGCCGCTGGTGTGGCGGTGGCTGGTGTGGTTCCACCGGCCGGCCCGCTTCGTCCACACGCCGGGCGAGGCGGTGCGCGCCGAGCTGGCGAGCCGCGGCGTGCCGCGGGTCCGGGTGTGGGGGCGCGGCGCCGACACGGCGACGTTCGACCACCGCAAGTGCAGCCCCGCCTTCCGCCAGCGGCTCGGCGTCGCGTAC
>Ga0187778_10001634_pt1 | contig 15433 bp, 13 predicted proteins | sample 1015_Q2_SP5_20_M_FD_132418 | JGI IMG/M metagenome (GOLD analysis project Ga0187778, IMG submission 132418) | Tropical peat soil microbial communities from peatlands in Department of Meta, Colombia - 1015_Q2_SP5_20_MG | ecosystem: Environmental > Terrestrial > Soil > Wetlands > Peat | place...
AGATAACGCTGCTCAAGAAGGAGGACGAAGGCTTCTTTTCCATGTGCGGTTTGCCTTTTGCATTGCAGGGTATGTATAGCGCAATCTCGCTCAACTTATTTAAACCAGATTTTTATAGAGATAGGGGAATCGACTTTAGGACCTCAGTTGAAGTCACTGGCATCGATCTTAAAGAAAATCACGTGCTTCTCAGCTCTGGCGAGCGGATATCTTATGATTTTTTGGTGATAGCCACGGGAAGTTTGCCCGTCATCCCGCCAATTAAGGGGACAAATATAGAGGGCGTCTATACAATAGGCAGCAGCACGGATGGCAAACTCCTAGAGAAGGCCATAAATGAAGAAGAATTGGAAAACGCCCTAATCATTGGTGGCGGCTGGATCGGGCTGCAAACTGCGGTTGCTTTTTCGAAAAAGGGGATCACCACTAGAGTCGCAGAGAAGCTCCCCCACCTAGTCCCCTCCCTTCTTGACGGGGACATGGCATCGATTGTTAAGAAATACCTGGATGACGACTTGATATTTCTCTTGGGAACGACTGTCGATGCTATAAAAGGACGGCAGCGTGTAGAGTCGGTGAAGGCAGGCGTAGATGAATTTCCCGCAGATATCGTTCTTATATCTGCCGGGATGCTTCCCAACGTTGACATATCCAGGAACGCAGGTATAGAAATAGGAGAGAGCGGGGGAATTGTTACCGATCTGTCGCTCAGAGTCAAAAAAGAGAGGTCCCATTTGGAAAATGTATATGCGCTTGGCGATTGCGTTGAAGTCATAGACGCAGTGACGTATCGCCCACGCCTCAGCTTGCTGGCATCAACAGCGCTGATCCAGGCCAGGGTGGTTGCCCGTAACATACTGGGTGAACCTTCATACTACGAACCCTGTTTGAGTCCATCGGTGGCCAATATATTGGGCCTGCAGGTGGGATCGGTAGGAGCGACAAGTGAGATGGCGGGTAAATACGGGATACCAACCAAGGTCGGCAAGTCTGTAAGACAAACGAAGGCCAGGTTCTTTCCGGGTGGAAAGGCCATCACGGCTAAACTCGTCTTCGAAGCATCTAGTGACAAGCTAATAGGGGCGCAGATAATCTCTCAGGAATCCGTGGCGGAACGCATAAATGAGCTTACCCTCGGAATTAAGGCTGGGATTACTGCCAAAGACATTTGGATGAGAGAGCGATGCTTTGATCCGTCGCTTACCATGGTGGAAGATGTCACAGTTGATGCGGCGATTAACGCTGTAGAAAGCTGACCGCGTGTTTCGCCATAATAGAGCAACGCCTTTTTAAGTCAATTCTAAGCTTAAATTATTGCGCAAAAGGCCACGCAACGGCAAAGCCCTGCGACTGCCGCCCCGGTTTTCGCGAGGTACATCTCAAACTAACCAGCTTTTTTTTAGACGCGCGGGAAATCGCAACGGTAAACGTCTACCTTTTGCACTCACCACTGCGCTAGAGGTTCAAGATTATCCAAATCTTTTTCCTGAAGTTGTGAGCCAAAGTACAAGCTGTTGAAGATTTACCGTATAAGATCTCGCTACACCACGCGAAGGCAATTATAGGTATCCGACGATTAGGCTACCTTATTCCTCTTCGAAACTTGCGGGGTTACTCACCAAAATCTATCAGACTGTTCACGACGGAGCACTAGTTTTTCTTGTGGTTATTTCACCTGCAGGAAAAGCCTCAGCAAGTCTCGAATCCTCTGTCTTCACACGGCGGAGGTCGCCGGTCCGAATCCGGCCTGCCCATCGTTTTCAATTTTAGAGAGCTTTTCAAGCTCGTTGTTAGAAAGAGCTGATTTTAGCTCTTCGATTTCTAATTAGAGATCTTGAAGGCGCTGAATATAGGCGTTTTGGTCCTTAAGCTTTGCAACTCTCTGCTATTCCGCGCTACTCCACCGCCCCCTCCAGTGCACGGCGAAGGATCTCAACTGCTGTATCGATGTCGTCTTGCTTTATCGTCAGTGGGGGGCAAAATCGAATGGCTGATCCTCCAGCCGGCAGCAAGGCTAACCCGTTTTCAAACGCATCAGTGAGAATTGCCTGCCTTTCCTCAACCGCGGGTTCTTTCGTCGCTCTACTTCGTACGAGTTCGATTGCAGCCATCAGGCCCATCCCCCGCGCGTGACCGATGAGCGTATAATCCTGTTGTAGCTCATCAAGGCGTCCTCGCAAGTGCTTTCCCATACGCATTACCTGATCCCCGAACCCCTCGCTGTTTAGGATACTGAGTACCGCTAGACCAGCTGCGCACGCCACGTTGTTTCCCGCAAACGTGCTCGCATGCGACCCAGGGAGCCACGTGGAAACCTCGTCCGAGGCGATCATTACGCCAAGAGGCAGCCCCCCGCCGATAGCCTTGGAGAGACAGACGATATCCGGCCTGACCTTAAATTGCTCTAAGGCAAGAAATGTCCCTGTGCGGAAGCAGCCCGTCTGTACCTCATCGACGATGAGCAGAATCCCGTGCTCGTCACAAAGCGTACGAAGCTCTCCTAAAAATGGTTTTGGTGGGACGATGTAGCCTCCTTCCCCCTGAATCGGTTCAACGAAAATAGCGGCGACCTCGTCTGGAGGTACCTCTTTTTTAAAGATCTCTTCGGTAATGGTGCGCAGGACATCGGCATCTGATGATTCCGGCCCGGATGAGCGGTACGGATCAGGGAACGGCGCGTGAATGACTGGTAAGAAGGGTCCAAACCGTGCCCGATAGATTGACTTGGTGGCAGTGAGGCTGAGTGCGCCATACGTTCGTCCGTGAAAGCCGCCGTAAAACGAAATATAGTTTTTTCGCCCGGTATGATAGCGTGCTAATTTCATCGCTGCTTCGATGCTTTCTGCTCCCGAGTTCGTGAGGCACACGCGGTTGAGCCCGTGTGGGAGCACGTCAACGAGTCGCTCTGCAAACGCGACAGGCATTTCTGAACAAAATGAAAGGAACGCCGCGTGGGAGAGATGAGCGGCCTGTTGCTCTACGGCGTGCACGACTTCAGGATGGTTCCACCCCACGTTCATGACGGCAAACCCGGCGGTGAAGTCGAGATACCGGTTTCCATCAACGTCCCATACGTTAACATCCTGCGCCTCCTGGAGCACGAGCGGATACTGCCGCGCCATGGACTGCGAAATGACTGTAGCATCCCGTTTGAGAATGGCGACGGCATTCGGGCCAGGCGGCCTTATCTTTATGAGCGGTTCCATACGTGCGAGTATTACCTTTTCACACAAAAGCGTTCTGCGTCGTCCTGCTTGAGCTTTTGTACACGTTCAGGAGTAGAAGTGTTGTTATTCGGAGCCTCTGCACTTCTCTGACCGCCCATATCAATTAATGCTCAAAGAATGCTTACCCTCGCCCTTGGGCACGTGCCCTTGCTAGTATGTCTGTAAGACTTAGCAAACAAGCACCTCAAACCGCAGATCTTTAGGCTCGAATTTTTAAAGACAGCACGCATACCCACTGACAGCTATCCCTACGCGGATAAGTACATGAAAATGAGTCGCTATCGACTCCTATGTGTTGGTTTAAGGCGCGCAGATGAGAGCCGTATCATATCTCCTACGCGATGCGTTGCTATAAAGCGCGTTACGGGTTTAGATCACAGAAACGTCCTGACCAGTCGTGGTTTTGTGACTCAACGTGTATACGTGAGCGATCGATCTTCAGGCGTACGTGCACACGCCTCCCGTAACTCAATTGTATGAAATTAAGTGGTGACAAAAATGTTATTTGTAGCAGAACACACGCATCCTGCCTCAGAATGTCCTATGAACACACAAAGCGGTAAGGATATGCTAAAAGAACTGTTTTCAGAGCAACATATCGGTAGCGCGGGTATTCAACTGGTTGGGGCATATATGAGCTGTCCAGAAGATACAAGCGCGAATCACAAAGGATACTTTGTAATAGAAGCCCCAAATGAAGAGACCATTACAAAGTTCTTCGGCCCAATGAAAGTCGCCATACGAGCGGTCAAACCGTGGAGTGAAGTTGCGAAGATGTTATAACTTGTATTGCCTTTTGTTTCGGAAATATCTACAGACTTTCGTTTTATTCTGCTTAGCACCTTGTCCCCGCCTCTTGATGCACGTGCCTTGTAATCCGTAAGATCTTACTGCAGCTGGCAATGGAAAAAAAGAGGCTTTGCTACACAACTCCGCGTTCCTCGAGCAAAAGAAACCTCCATCGAATCGTTTACTACCGCAACAAGCTTTAAACAGGTGAAAGCATTCATAGTTGAATCGCAATGAAGTCGTTAGTAGTGTTTTACTCACGAACCGGTACTACCAAACGAATAGGAGAAGCACTCGCTCAACTGCTCGCGTGCGACAGTGAAGAACTCGTTGACACGAAAAAACGCAGCGGTCCTCTGGGCTTTGTGTCGGCAGGGCGAGATGCGCGAGCAAAAACGCTTACGACGCTCGCAGACATCAAGCGCGACCCGGCGCTCTACGATCTGGTGATACTCGGCACACCTATCTGGGCCGGCACATTGTCAAGTGCGATGCGAACCTATATCTCCGCGAACAAATCGAAATTCAAACGCGTCGCATTTTTTTGCACGCACGGGGGACCGAAAATATACAGCTGTTTGACGAGATGGAAGCACTCTGTGAGCAGCATCCGGTAGATACCCTTGCCGTTTCCCGAGAAGAGGTCAAGAAAGGAGCACATCAAGACGAGCTCCGCCAGTTTGCTTATAGATTAGATTAGAAGCGTTAGCACCGTGGATCGCTCATATCAGACGGCGAACACTTATCAGCGCGCATCCGTATAGACGTATGGAGATGTGAGCCGTGTGCTCAGGCGGCGGACCAATCACAACGATAGAAACACGCTGGTTTCAGCGCTACCGCTGCAACGCGTGCAACAAGGAGTTCAAATCGACGGGCAAGAATCCGGTATGCCCGTCGTGTCAATCGCAAGATCTTGAAGAGCTTCCGCAGGACTGAACAAGGTGCGCGTCAGGAGACCTTCCAGTTGGCGAGTTTATCGAGCAGTTTGAGTTTGCCGACTAAAAGAAGAGATGAGTCGTTTCTTCGACGCAATGGATCGGACAACGGTATACTCATCGCACCCTCTTCGTCTGCACGAAGCAATATCGAGCGCTACGTTGTGAGCGGATCAGATGACGAATAAATGGAACCCAATCGATTATCACAAACACTCATACCCACAATATGCGTTCGCGTTGGGACTCCTCGAAAGGCTTCACCTCAACGGTGACGAGCACATCTTGGACATCGGCTGTGGCGATGGAAAGGTGACAGCCGCGCTTGCGGCACGCGTGCCGCGAGGCTCTGTGCTTGGTATTGACGCCTCCCCCGACATGATCGCGTTCGCGCGCGCGATGTTCCCTGAATCGGCGCACCCGAACCTGTCATTTCGCTATGGAGACGCAGCGAAACTCTCGTTCGTCCATGAGTTTGATATCGTCGTCGCTTTTGCGTCTCTCCACTGGGTCAAAGACCTGCCGACTGCGCTGCGCGGTATCAAGCAAAGCCTCGCGCCTGGCGGCCGATTTGCTGCTCAGCTCGTGGCTAAACGTCACGCCACCGTTGGGATCACGTCGCCTCTGCATCGAGCGCGAAAAGAGGTCATGGACCGCCCAGCGTGGAGAACGTATTTTGAAGGATTCGAGCAGCGCAGGGCGTACAGTGCCGACGAGTGCGAACAGCTCCTCAGAGACGCCGGCTTTGTGCTGCGGCGCTGCGAGTTCGTCACCGAAGAGGTGACGCACCAGGATGCCGAAGCGCTCAAGGGATACGCACGATCGACGTGGCATCGATACACCGACCGGATTCCCGCACAGAAGCGCGACGCCCTTCTTCACGAGATCGTACAGCGCTGCATGGAGCTGTCTCCCGCAGATCGAAGCGGACGGATACGCGCCCGCGCGAGCATGCTCGAAGTCGACGCAACGGTCGCAGGCACGTGACTACACATCCGTTCTCCGCATCTTCCCTCATTGCCTCACAACACACTGAGCACTGTGCCCGTGTCAAGTGTTTTGTCATAATGTATATAGAGTCGCACGAGGCTAATCACAACAAGTAAGTGCCAAGCACGAGCGAGCACTGGCCTTCGTCGGGGTCGCCTCGCCTGAAAATCACCTCAGAATGTCCAAAATCGTAGTCTTGACATGAAGGAGACCATTAGTCCTAGTTACGAACTCAGGGCTTGGATCATTAATATCCCAGAAAATTCTCTTGCTTTATCTGCGTCTCAGGCAGTCCGAGGTCGCTTAGTATTTTTTGCATAGCGTCGACCATGAGAGGCGGGCCACTTGTATAGAAGACTCGCTGTTGATAATCAGGAGCCTTGCTCTCAATCAGCTGTTTCGTGATTCTACCTGTTTGCCCCTTCCATTCTTGGCTTGGCCGACTGATGGTGATGAAGACCTTGAGTTTTTGGTTGTGCCTTTGCATATCATCAAAGTCATCGGCAAAAGGGATTGCGTCTTCGTACCGATTCGAGTAAAGAAGTATGATGTTTGTTTTCAGACCTCTATCGGTCGTGTAACGAATCATGCTACGCTGCGGGGTTATGCCTATCCCTCCCGCGAGCATGCATACCTTATCGTACTCTCCGTGAAACGTGAAATTACCGTTCGGTCCACGAATAAAAGCCACTTCTCCAACGGTTAGATTGTCTAAGGCGTTTGAAAACTCATGACCAGTGAGTCGCTTGGTGACTTCTAAGAAATCTTCACTAGGACTGCTTGATAACGAAAAGGGTTTCGTTTTCCGTTCATCTCCTCGACCCAATGTCAGTAATATCCACTGCCCTGGAAGATAGTCAAATTGGTCAGGCCTTCTGAATCGTACCGATTTGGCATATTTGGTTCGCTGGATAATCTGCGTTACGGGAGCTTCAAATTCAAAAGACGGCATTCGTTTTCGGGATAGCATCGCACTCGCAGGCTTATTATAGTTTCTCACGAAAAAGCTATGAAAAACTATGAGTTGTTTAGCTGTGGTTCCCACTAGGCGTCTCCTTCTGCGGACTTGGCTGATGATCAGGAGCTGCAGTAATCCTGTGCTGAAGCTGTGAGACGCAACTGCGTGGGAAAAAAGACATCATCCAGTACCAAGCGCGTTGGCGCTATTTCTTGCAAGCTCTCAGCTGCAGAACTTCAGCTTTGGCTTTGCGGCCGCCTTCGCTCCCGGCTACGGTACAACACGCGAGCAATCAGGCGTCGCTGAATGGGTAGCTGCTGCTATTACCGTCATAAACTTTTTCTTATGGGCAGCGTTTATCGCGGTGTTCTCACGAAAGTATATCAACCGATGGCTCTCACAAGAAGCTCATCGAAGGAGCAAGAGGCGCTCTTCACTTAGAGATTGTGATGACTCCCTCACTACCCGAGCAGAAGATGACGAGAACCTTATTACCAAGCATTCGACGGATGGGTGCGCCGTCAGCTGTAGCAACAATCTGACACAGAACCACAAATCGCTTTAAACTGGCAATGAGTATGTAACGCCGTGGATGAATCTAGGAAGGAAACCCCTATCAAGCTCTGCTGGATCGTCATACTGTTGATTGCTCTTTATATCGCGCTCAATGTTCTCATCCAGAGCCTGCCGCCTCACTACAGCCCATTAAGCTAGCCTGCAAGCGATCTTGCGGTCGGCACATTTTGATAATCATGACCGTGAACTTCTTGAATCGGGGAGTGCTCTCGCTCGTGTTCGTTTTTGCGTTTCTCAGACCTGTGGATCTTGTCGGGGTCCCAAGGTCGCATTTTCGAACCGGGACTTACTTGCTCGGAGCGTGGGCAGTAGGAGCGCTTTTGCTTGCACTGTTCCCGACTGACGTCCCGCCCATTCCGATCTCGTGGCACGGTGCGACCCTCCTCGTGGCTGCCGCGATAGCCTTTGTATGTGAGTGCTTTAAACGATCTGTATACTGAACGATCGACGGCTTTAAAGGCCATTTAAAGACTGCTCAGAGCTTGCAAGAGCTTGGCTCCGTCAGGTGTGCCGAACCCCGTACAGGGATCCCAGCCCGACCCTGCCTGGTAACTCGGGATATTCAGGAAACCGTTGTTACCTTCGGTGATGTCGTTGAAAACGCCGGCAGTGGCTAAGTGGGCGTACAGCAACGGATTAAGGTACCCCACAGGCTTCTCCAATTTCTGGTTAATGAGGGCTACAAGGCCTGCCCATAAGGGAGCCACGGCACTCGTACCGCCGAATACTTCCTCCTGCCCGTTGAGCAGAATCACATAACCGGTGTCTGGATCCGCATCTCCGGCAATATCTGGCACTCCTCTCCCTGATTTACCACCAGGATTGGCACCCGGTGGAACATTGGCGTTCGTCTGCCAATCCGGCAAGGCGAAGAAGTCACTCACTCCTCCCCCGGTCGCACTGTTGGGGCCGTTGTTCCACACCACCTCTCCTGTCGAATCGAGCCGTGTGCCGCCACAGCCAGTGACGTAGGGACTGGAAGCGGGGAAGTCTGTGTGAGCGAGGTTATCCTGTGTGTTATCACGCGAGCCGTCATCGCCGGCCGCACAAAAGACGGTCACACCCACCGCCCCGGCAGCCTGGAAGGCTTGATCCATCGCTTGCTTGGCCTGCGGTGTCCATTGATCCTCTGAAGCGCCCCAGCTTATCGATATCACTGTCGGAGCATTGTGCGTGTCGTGAACAGCAGCGTTTATGGCGTCAAGGAACCCTTTGTCAGTATTGGGGGTGAAATAAACAGCGATCTTCGCCTTAGATGCTATGCCCGCGGCTACCTCGATGTCTAGGACCACTTCACCGTCTGCTTCACTCCCTGGGGCGTTAAGCGCACCGTCGACTGAGACCGGAACGACGTTGGGCGGAGTTATACCCAGCTTGTTGAAATACGCCGTGATATCGGCCGTTTTGTAGCCGCCTCCCAGTTCGATGATGGCGATGCACTGGTTGCCGCCGTCCAGACCGGATGGAAAATTGTACCGCTTCGCGAGCTCGGGCGGGGTATACGACACCTGAGCGGCCCGCGCCTTCACTACCGTGCCTCCTCCTTCACGGCGGACCAAATGGGGGCGAAACACCTCACGGTTGTCGAGCCCTAAAACGGCCACGATGAGTGGGGCGAGCTCAGCAGGCACTTGGACGGGTCCGACACGTCCTCTGTACTTGCCAGTCGGGCTGTCATAGACCGACAGCTTAGTTCCAAACGCCTCACTGAGCGCTTCGACGGTTCCTGTTAGGGATACGCTGTTCGTCTCAGGGCTTACCTTGACGATAGTCAAGCCGTGCTCGTGGGCGTACGCTTCTATCTTGGCGATGTCCTCTGGGTCCGGGGCGTTTGCCGCAGCGAGCTCTTCACGGCTTAAATACGAGCGCTCCTTCAGCGGCTTGGCGCCCATCTCTCGCACTGATGCCTTCCGTTGTTCCGATGCCTTTGGTCGCAGCACCACCGTGACCTCAACGACTTCATGAGGGTCTGGTGTGCCTACTTCCTTCGCGTTAGCAAGCGGTGCGCGCTCACTGCCCGGAATCGGCTTAAGATCTTTACTCACTACCATACACCTACCTTCCTTGGCGTAAACATGGAGATGAGCGCGCTAACGCCATAAAATTGTATCACTTAATTTCAGCAGTATTGAGCTATTTTTCCGATTAAAGATTGGAGAGTTTATCCTGCCAACGCGAGAACTTACAGATTCACGCGTTCATCGCCGGAGACAAAAAAGACGCGGTCGGCATTTCAACCTCGTCAGTTACGGTGGTGGCTCCTTGTACTAAAGGAACAAAAACGCGTTTATTTCCTGTGAGTGCCCAAAAAATAGTTCTGTATGGGCATGGCTTGCTGTGTCGAAGGTCAAAGAGCGTGACCACAAACGACAAATGAGGCGGACGAATGATGTACTGAAAGCCGTTTTAGCCAGTCCTCACGCAACACCGGCTGTATCATCGCCTTCATCATGCTCATCATTCGCACAGGGCTTGTTTTCGACGACATTACCCACCCGTTCCAAACCTAAAACTTTAAATGTGCGAACGCACCGTGATTAGCTTGGCTATTCTGTCTTGAAAAAATATGATGCCTCCACGCTGTCCGTCTTGCGGCGCTCACGTCGCTACTAAAGAGGGTATTCTTGACAAGGCTGTCTGTGATAAGTGTGGGGCACCTTTGGAGGCAAACACAGCCAGCAGTGCAACTCAGCTCACAGCTTCATCCCAACCAACCGATATATGGGATGCCTCCTCCAAGCTCGCGCTCTACAAGATGTTCTTTGATCTCTGGACCAAAACGCGCGATGAGCGGACAGAGTATAACAAATACTTCACCAATCTGCTCTTTATCAGCACGTTGGTGGCGATCGTCCTCGGGACACTGGGGGCCTCGAAAACGACTCTCTTTACGGGATTTACTATGTTGCTGCTCGCCTTTACGTTCCTCGCTGCCGCCGGCATCTCGCTCATCTGGTATTACAAGCTTCAGGCCCTGTGGATTCTCTACGGCTCCCAGCGGGGAGCGCTAGAGACAGTAGAACGGGATCTGGCGCTTCCGTCGAGGGGGGTACATTCGATCAGCGCCAATGCGAGTCGATATGATGATGCCAAGTACCGAAGGGCCATCATAGCCAACTATTACGGCCTCCCCCTTGCATTTTTTGTCATCTTTCTCATCTTGTGTATCTTTTTCTTTTTTCTGGCTCTCGTTGCCCTGTTCAATCCTTCGATCCTTCCATTTCTGTAAGTCTCGCCCCGACAATCACACGAGTGAATGTGCAGGGGAACTCTGAATACACGCTGGTCTGCAACATAAGCGAGGCCGAATAGGTGAGATAAGTATTTTCACAACTGCATGACGACTGGCACGTGAAAGGTTTAGCACGACGGATTTCAAAGATAGCACGCGCCTTCGTCACGTTCAGCACTCGATTCAAAAACGACCGCGTTGTCAAGATAAACCGACGGCAATAATGCAATGGGCGGATCAGGAATCACAGCCTCTGCACCTAGGAGGGGCCAACAGGTCTTCTTATCAAGGGTCGCCTGATTCAGCCATGATTTGACAAAATCACCGGCAGAACGAGCATCTTGATCAGCAAGCCCAGACCACGAAGAGAAGTCCTTCAGTGAGCTGGGTCGTGGCTGGCAACATATCCAAGCAGCCACTCTTCCGATAGTATCAGCTAGCTGCGGTGAAAGGCGGACTTGTGCGTAGACTTTATCTTTTGACTGAGAGCTTGCCAATTTTTGAAGTACCGGTATGTCGCATACGGGACCAAGGTGAGAAGCTCTCACTCAGATACGCACGTCATTAGAGAAGCTTGGAAGCCTGCAGCTCCTGCGAACAAAGCGAAGGAGCGAAGCGACTGATCGGTAGGAGATCTGAGTAACTCGACCAATCGTAACGCAGGATTGAGACAGTTCTGAAGCGCGCGTGAACGAATGCGGTTCTGATCATCCGGCGGTTTCGCTTATGCATTCTACTTCTCGCTCTCGGTAGGATTGGAATTAGCGGGACCACTAGGTGCCGAGTGCGACCGGGCAACATTGTCTGCCGCGTGACTGTTGGAAGCGATTTCTGCCTCCACTTGTTGCAGCGACATGCCATTTTTCTCAAGCAGGTGGATCACCATACGAGTCTGGGGGCAGCTCCTCGTCTTGTGCGGTGAGATGTTGCATAATCTGTTCGATATCAATATAGCTTGTCATCGTTGTGTTGAACTGTTCGTCTGCCTGAAGTTCGGATTTTCGTCCTAAGACGTTTTGCCCAACCGTGATAATCGGTAGTAAGGTCAGCTGAAGAAACGTTTGGGAAATCCATACCACGAGTAAGGCGACGATAGGGCTAAGAACGCCGACGATAGCTATCAATCCGACGACAGCCGCGCTGCAAACGCGTAGGCCGTCCACATCGTGCCAATCCTTTTGGTAAGTCCGACAGCAATGCGCGTATTGATGCCTGCCGCCTTTACCTCAGCCTTGTGAACCAGACTAACGTTGCGCGGCTGGTGCGGACGATGTTCGTGATCAAACAACGCGCTCGTATGACGATGTGGCTGCGCCTGTCTCGGTGGTACAATCTCTTTTTTTACCAGCGGTAGAGGTGGTCTCTCCTTGCATACTAACTATCCTCTGTTTGTTAAAATCTGCCTACATCTTCGACAACTCACACTATAACGCCTACGGCCTTTGAATAGCTGTCGAGGTTCCGCTGGGAAGACTACCTTGTTTGAGCGAGCGAGTGCATTTTGGATTTAGATCGTCTCTCTCACACGAGTGGCAAAGTCGTCCAACTGGCTGCGATGATTCGTAATAGCGACATGCAGCGCTTTCTGTCCCGATGCTGACGGGCGAGGGGCAGCTATCCCTCGCTCTTGTCTGCGGGTCTTTGTGCCGTGTTGAGATGGTCGAGTTTCGCGTCGTTCGCTTATGCTATGTCGGATATGCCGAAAGTTGCCGATGTGCAATGAGGTTGACAGCGCCAACTCAAGTCCAGGAGCGGCTTTGATGTATCGTGTGAGCGATATGGAACTCACATCACGGTCGAGAAGATACTGATCGAGAGGGCCGCTTCAGTCCCAGGCGGGCCAGAGCTCGGTGGATGCGTACCGCCTCCGCCCGCACGGCGCCCACATCGCCGCTGCTGAGCCGCAACCCCTCGAGGACGTGGTCGACCGCCGCATCGTAATTGCGTTTGTACCGCTTGTTCAGATCGTGCCACGGCACGCCGGCGAGCCACTTAGCGACCGCCGGATCATAGGGCACCCGGCTTATGAGCAGAAGCACCGCGATAATTGGATAACCCAGGTACCCCTGCCAGCGTGTCGCGTTATCGTCGGAGGTGATCTCGCCGCCGTCGGGCGACCACTTGACGGTGTAAGTCTTGTCGCCGCCAGACGACACGACTTGCGCGCTCGTCTCTCCGGTGAGTTTCACGCGACCGTCGGCAACGGCGCTGAGCGCCTCGTAGACTTTGGTGATAGGTGGTTGCTTCCACGTGGCCACGATCGCATAACCTCTCAAGCTGCGCCGCAGAATTCTCGCTCAGATCTGGTTCTCCATTCGTTCAGGACGCTATACAAAGTGAAGGCGACGGGATCAACGTGCTCGAAGACGGGGTCGAGATTCCTATCGATAAAGCGGGGATTCCGCTTTAGGTATAAACAGGCCTGGTTACTATTTTTTGTGTCCGTTCCCTCTTTTCTTCGTTACTAAAAAACGCTTTCCCCCGTTTTTTCACCCGAGCGAACGTTTCGACACGAGCAACCGTTTTAAACGTGAGGTAGAACACCAAATACACTATGTCACTTCAAGATAATAAAGCGGTCATTCGCCGCCTCTATAACGCCTTCAACGCAGGCGACCTGAAGGCGATGGATGAATCGCTCGCTGCTAACGTGGTTGACCTTTTCCCACTTGAGGGGCAAACACCCGGCGTTGAAGGATTCAAGGAACGTCTCACTAGGCTTCGTAAAAGCTTTCCGGACCTCAGCTTCACCATCGAGACGATAATCGCCGAAGGGAATATGATAGCAGAACGGGCGACGTTGCGCGGCACACATTTGGGTAGGTTTATGGGCGTCCCAGCGACAGGCAAACAAGTTACAGGCAACATGATGGGCTTCAACAAGTTCGCCGACGGCAAGGTCGTAGAGAGAGGGCGCATCATTAATGTGTTTGGTATGACGCGGCAGATCCAGAGCTAGTCCATCAATCTGTGATTTTTTGCCGTAGCAAGCAACGGTAGTATTGTCATTTGTTAGAGGCTGTATGCCGTTTTTAGGAACACAGCGATATAAGAAAGCTGAACCGCCTCATCGTGAGAAGAGTCAAGGGAGACATCGTTCCCAAACACACCTTGATCGTTGGGCCTACCGGATCAGGAAAGACCGTCTGTGTAAAGCACGTGCTAAGAGAGGTGAAAGATCACAAGAAAGTATTGTGTTCCTATTTGGTCGCAGACACATCGATATACCAGATACTCAAGAGGATTGCCACGAACTTTGGGATCGAAACGAGCAATCGTCTGATAAATACGAACGAGTAATGGACACGGATCGAGGAGAGGGTAAAGGGAGACATCGCGATCATAGTTCTCGACGAGATCGACAAGATGCTCATCAAGAACAGGAATGAGGTGTACAGTCTTATCTACAAGTTTACACGCGATCCCAACATCTGCCTTATCGGTATAACAAACAAGTACGACATCCGTCAATTGATTACCGACGCGCGAGATCAATCATCCTATCTTTACAATGATGTCACCTTTCCGGCGTACAATGCAGTTCAGTTGAGAGACATCTTAGAGTATCGTGTTGAACAGGCCTTTTACCCCAACGCATTGAATGACGAGGTCATTCCCTTATGTGCAGCGTTGGCAGCCCAATGAAACGGCGATGCCCGCTACGCTCTTGATCTGCTCTCGACAGCCGCCGATCTCTGTGAAGAGGAGGGACGGAACGCAGTGACCGAAGATGACGTGAGACGTGCGGAGCGATTGGCTGAGGTCTCTCTGCTACGAAGAGAGGTGGTGCGATTATCCCCACACCAGAAGGTGCTGCTCGAGAGCGTCTTTAGCAAGGAAGAGAAACAATCACCCACTGAAGTGTATCGTGAGTTCAATAACATTATGCGGCTTAGTGGCCGTGAACAGGTCTCTCATAAGACGCTGTCGGAACTCGTCGCCGAACTCGAATTGTACGGATACGTCGAAGTGGAACGAAAGGGACGAGGGAGGGGTCGTGGGGTCGACTTTTACATCTCTCCGACCGGGTCAGTAGACCGGAAAGTGCTGTTGGACGCGCTCAAGGATTTGGTGGTGTAATACGCTGCGGACCTTTCAAAGCAGCTCGAACTGGTGATGCTTCGATTGCCAGCACCTAGGGTCGGTGTTCTGGGCTGTTTTACGCCCGATCTCGATCGTGGCGCCTTTTAGCCTGACTCGCCTTCAATCGTGCTACCTCTTTAGTCTCAAAGTCTAGCGCCGCCTTCAACCGTGTAAGCTCTGTAGTAAGTGAGCTTATCTCCCTTTCGTGATGTTGCTTGTAGTCAGCTAACTGTGTCTTCACCGTTTCAACTTCCTCAGCACTGTCAGCCGGAAGCTGCTTACGCTCAAGGTGCTCCTCGATGTAGCGAGTTGCGAGCGTCGCTGCCGTTGTATGCAAGTCGCGCGCCTCCTCGTTAAGCTGTAAAAAGATGGCCGGCGTTAAACTGATGGTCAATTGGGCTTTTTCTGACTCTTTTTTTCGCATCACAGCGTGGTCCCGTCGGTTGTGTTCCTCATTTCATTTGGTGTCTTCACGAGACTGATCAGTGTCTGGTAGTCCGAATTCGCGCCCTGCTCTTCTGCTTTGTACTTCAATTCGAGGTCGTCACGCTGCAGCACGCGGGTGAGCGAGCTTTTTCCGCCCGCACCTCAACTCTCCTTGCTGGCGTCCGACGCCGGTTCGCGTTATCTGACGTGCGGA
>Ga0187778_10001635_pt1 | contig 15429 bp, 12 predicted proteins | sample 1015_Q2_SP5_20_M_FD_132418 | JGI IMG/M metagenome (GOLD analysis project Ga0187778, IMG submission 132418) | Tropical peat soil microbial communities from peatlands in Department of Meta, Colombia - 1015_Q2_SP5_20_MG | ecosystem: Environmental > Terrestrial > Soil > Wetlands > Peat | place...
GACTCGCTCTACCCCGTCTTCGAGCTCGACCGGCCCGTGATCGAGCGGCTCGCGGAGGTTGCCACTCAGCGAGATGTGCCGCCGGCGCAGGTCGCGCTGGCCTGGCTGCTGCACAGGCCGGGGGTGACGGCGCCGATCGTCGGCGCGACGAAGCTCTCGCACCTCGACGACGCGCTCACTGCCGCCGAGCTCGAGCTGAGCGACGAAGAGATCGCCCGGCTCGAGGAGCCGTACGCGCCGCACGCGATCGCCGGCCACGCCTGAGAGCGGCGGCCAGATAGCGACGAAGCCCAGCTAGAACTGTGCTGTCGGGAGGCGCTCGGCCACCGCTGCCAGGACTGTGAGCGCGATCGACGGCGTCCGCTCGAGCAGCCGGCGGAACTCGTTGTCACGGATCACGAGCACGCGTACCGGCGTGGTCGCGGTCGCCGTCGCGACACGGGGGAGGTTGGAGACGAGCGCGATCTCGCCGAAGAAGTCGCCCGCCTTCCGCGTCGCCAGCTTCCTGCCCTTGCGGCGAATCTCGACCTGTCCGTCGAGCATGACGAAGAACTCGCGGCCGCGTTCGCCTTCGCGTGTCAGCACTTTGCCTTCGCGCAGGTCGATCTCGTCGGCGATCGACGCGACTGAGCCGAGCTGCGCTCTCGACAATCCCGCGAACAGCGGGACCTTCGAGAGCAGCTCGACCTTCGCGTCCTTGCGCAGTCGGAGCGGCACGCGCGCAGTCTACGACGATCGTCCACCGGGCGACACCCGCCGAGGCTCGAGTCGAGATAAGAATTCCCATCGTGGAGCAGCCGGAGACGCGCTACGCCCGGAGCGGCAAGGTCAGCCTCGCGTACCAGGTCCTGGGCAAAGGCCCGCCCGACCTCGTCTTCGTTCCCGGGGTGATCTCGAATGTCGAGTACGCATGGCGGCTGCCGGCCCTCGCAGCCTGGTTCGAGCGCCTTGCCTCGTTCACGCGTCTGATCTGGTTCGACAAGCGCGGCACCGGCGCCTCCGACCGCGTGACCGAGGTGCCGACGCTCGAGACGAGAATGGACGACGTCCGCGCCGTGATGGACGAGGCCGGGTCGGAGCGGGCCGTCCTCATGGGCGTGTCGGAGGGCGGACCGATGTCGATCCTCTTCGCCGCCACCCATCCGGAGCGCGTCTCGGCGCTCATCCTGTGGGGCTCGGCCGTGAAAGGCGTGCGCGCGGACGACTATCCGTGGGCGCCGAGCTTCGAGGAGGCGATCCGGGCCGTCGAAGATGCCGCCGAGCGTTGGGGGAGGCCCGACTACTGCGACGAGGCCCTCCGCGCCGTCGCCCCGAGCCTCGCCAGCGACGCGGACTTCGGGCAGTGGTGGGGCAGCTACATGCGGCTCGCGGCCAGCCCGGCGTCGGCAGCTGCGCTTCTCCGCATGAACATGGAGATCGACGTCCGGCACGTCCTGCCGACGATTCACGTACCTGCACTGATCCTCCACCGGGCGGACGACCGCCTCGTCGACGCAGGGAGCAGCCGCTACGTCGCCGAGCGGATCCCGTCCGCTCGTCGCGTCGAGCTGGCGGGCTCCGATCACTTCGCCTGGATCGGCGACACCGAACGTGCCCTTGCGGAGATCGAGGCATTCGTGTCCGAGATCCCCGACGACGTGGACCTCGAGCGCAGGCTCGCGACGGTGCTCTTCACCGACATCGTCGGCTCGACGGAGCTGGCCGCGCGCCTCGGCGATCGTCGATGGCGCGATCTCCTCGAACGGCACAACGATCTCGTCTCGAGCCAGCTCGAGCGCTGGCACGCACTCGAGGTCGGCGATCGCGGCGACGGCGTCCTGGCGTCGTTCGACGGGCCGGCGCGGGCTATCCGCTGCGCGTGCGCGATTGCGAAGGGCGCGCGCGAGGTCGGCATCGAGATCCGGGCCGGCCTCCACACCGGTGAGTGCGAGCTCTTGGACGGCAAGATCGAGGGCATCGCGGTCCACATCGGAGCACGGGTCGCTGCCCTCGCCGCGCCGGGCGAGGTGCTCGTCTCGAGCACCGTCAAGGAGCTCGTCGTGGGCTCCGGAATCGAGTTCCGCGACCGCGGAGAGGTAGCCCTCAAGGGCGTCCCGGGCGAGTGGAGGCTCTACTCGGTCGAGGCGGAGGCCGCACCGAGAACCGCGTGAGCCCGGCGCCCTGGCGTCTGCCTCTCAGGGAACGAGGACGGCCGCGCCGCGAACCTCGCCCCGGCGAAGCCGGTCGAGCGCCTCGTTCGCCTGCGCGAGCGGGAACGCCTCCACCTCCGTGCGGATCGGCACGCGCGGCGCGAGCTCGAGGAACTCCTCCCCGTCGCGCCGCGTCAGGTTGGCGACCGACCGCAGTACGCGCTCGCCCCACAGCAGCTCGTACGGGAACGCGGGAATGTCCGACATGTGGATCCCGGCGCAGACGACAGAGCCGCCCTTTCTCAGCGCCCGTAGCGCCGCGGGCACGAGCTCGCCGGCAGGCGCGAAGACGATCGCGGCGTCGAGCTCCTCGGGCACGTCCTCCACCGCGCCCGCCCACGCTGCGCCGAGCTCGAGCGCGAGCGACTGCGCAACGTCGTCGCCGCCCCGCGTGAGCGCCAGCACACGCCGTCCCTCCCACACCGCGAGCTGGCAGAGGATGTGCGCCGCGGCGCCGAAGCCGTAGAAGCCGATCGTCCCGGCCTCGGCCGCCATCCGGTAGGCGCGGTAGCCGATCAGCCCGGCGCAGAGGAGCGGCGCGGCCTGCAGGTCAGGGTAGCCCTCCGGCAGCGGAAAACAGAAGCGCTCGTCGGCGACGGCGAGCTCGGCGTAGCCGCCGTCGAGGTCGTAGCCGGTGAACTCGGCGGAGTCGCAGAGGTTCTCCTGCTCGGCGCGGCAGTAGCGGCACTTGCCGCACGTCCAGCCGAGCCAGGGCACGCCGACCCGCTCCCCGGTGCCGACGACCTCGCCGACGATCTGGTGGCCGAGCACGAGCGGGAGCTTCGGCTCCGTCAGCTCGCCGTCGGCGACGTGGAGGTCGGTGCGGCAGACGCCGCACGCCTTCACGCGGAGGAGGATCTGGCCGGGACGGGGCGTCGGATCCGGAAGCTCCGTCTCCTCGAGGGGCTCCCCGGCACGGCGCAGCACCATCGCGCGCATGGGCACTCTTCCGGAGCGGCGGCCCTACTCGGGCGCGAGCTCGGCAGCGCGCCGCCGAAGGTCGTCCAGCACGCCTGCGCGGTCGCCCGAGCTCGCGGCCGACAGACCGGCGAGGAACGACGCGAGCGGCGCGCTCGTCCGGTCGCCGGTGCCGTGTGCCGCGACTGCGGCGAGCGAGAGGACGGATTCGATCTCGGCCGGCGTCAGCGCCGGAACGCCGATGTGGGCGGCGAGCCCGTCGACGAGGTCGGCCCTGGTAGCTCCCATCTCGATCCTCCTTGCGGTGACGGGGACAGCTCGTGCCGCCTCGATGCTATGCGACCGTCTGCGCGGGCGCCCAGCGGGGAATTACCGAGCGCCGATCACGGGGTGCACCGATGGATGCAACGGCACCGCTTGGTTGTGTTCCTCGCATCACTACGACGTCGGCTCGCTCCGAGGACAGGAGGGTGTCAGATGAAGGCCTTCACGCGACGAGCGTTCGTCGAAGGAGCGGCCGGCGGAGTTGGGCTCGTGACGGTTGGTGGGTCGCTGCGCTATCTCGAGCACGCGTCCTCGGCGGAAGCAGCGCAGGTGCTCGGCAAGGAGACCGTCTTCCGCACCGGGCACTCGAACAACTGCGACGGCGCCTGCGGCCACCTCGTCAAGGTCGTCGACGGGCGCGTCCGCATGATCACCGGTGCGGCGTGGAACCCGGCGACGATCGACGGCAAGCAGACGCAGCACTACGACCCGCGCATCTGCCTGCGCGGCGTCTCGCAGATCCAGAACACCTACAGCGCCGACCGGATCAAGTACCCGTACAAGCGCGTCGGCGAGCGCGGGTCGGGCAAGTGGGAGCGGATCAGCTGGGAGGAGGCGACGAGCACGATCGCCTCGCGCTTCCAGGAGATCCAGGCGAAGCACGGCAAGAAGTCGGTCTGGATCGCGCCGTACACCGGCTCGCTCGCGATCCTCGAGGGTGTCGTCGGCGCGGGCTTCCGCCTCGCGAGCGCGATCGGCGCCTCGGCCGGCGACTTCGAGGGCGACAACGAGGGCGACAGCTCGACCCCGGCCGGCTGGAACTACGTGCTGGCCGACCCGGACGCGACCGCCGGCGGGATCTTCGACGGGCACGAGTCGACCGACTTCCTCAACTCGAAGGTGATCGTCCTCTGGGCGAACAACGTCGCCGAGACCTCGATCCCCGACTGGCGGATCGTCCTCGACGCGCGCCGCGACAACGGCGCGCAGATCGTCGCGATCGACCCGCGCTACACGCCGACGTCGGCCGGCGCCGACACCTGGCTCCCCATCCGGCCGGGCACCGACACGGCGCTCGTCGACGGGATCATCAACTACGTCATCGAGCACGAGGCGTACGACGCGGCGTACCTGAAGGCGTACACGGTCGGGCCGTTCCTCGTCGACTCCGGAACGAAGAAGTTCCTCAAACAGGGGAAGTCGTACCTCGTGGTCGACGCGGCGGACGGCCAGCTGAAGCCGGTCGAGAAGGCGAAGGACCCGGACCTCTTCGGCAAGCACCCGGGAGCCTCCACGGCGTTCGAGCTCCTCGCCGCCGAGATGGCGCCGTACACGATCCAGAAGGTCGCCGAGATGACCGACCTCGAGCCGGACGCGATCGAGAAGCTCGCCAAGCTCTGGGCCGAGACCCACCCGGTCGGGATCCGCGCCGGGTTCGCACTCTCGCACTGGTACCGCGGCGACCTGACGATGCAGGCTCTCGTCACGCTGCAGGCGTTGACGGGCAACATCGGAGTCCACGGCGGCGGCATCACGACGTTCGCCGGCGGGCTCACGACGACCGCCTTCGACCTCGGCAACTGGTGGGCGCCGAAAGGCACGGAGATGTTCACCGTGCTCGAGCCGATGGACGCCTGCGACGCGATGCTCGAGGGGAAGCCGTACCCGGTGCGCGCGGCCTGGTTCATGGTCGACAACTACGCCCAGCAGATGTCCGACCGGAACAAGGTCGTCAAGGCGCTGAAGTCGCTCGACTTCCTCGTCGTCTCGGACTACGTCCTCTCGGCCACGGCCGACCTCGCCGACATCGTCCTGCCCGCGTGCACGTACCTGGAGAAGACCGACCTGCTCTCCTCGAACAACTTCTACCTCCAGTACATGCCGAAGGTGATCGAGCCGCTGTGGGAGTCGAAGTCCGACCTCGACGCGATCACGCTCGTCGCGAAGAAGATGGGCGTCGGCAAGTACTTCGACCGCTCCGCCGACGAGTACCTCAAGGAGATCCTCCACATCGGCGACCCGAAGGCGGACGGAAACGTGCGCGGGCTCGAATGGAAGCAGGTCACCGAGGGCGCGCCGCACCTGAACACGCCGACGGTGCCGTACGTCCCCTTCTTCGACAAGTCGTTCCCGACGAAGAGCGGCCGGATCGAGTTCTACGTCGAGCTGCTGATCCCGTACGACCAGCAGCTCCCGGGCTACAAGGAGCCGGTCGAGGCGAGCCAGACGAATCCTCTGTTCAAGCGCTACCCGCTCGTCTTCCTCTCCACGCACACGCGCTTCCGCACGCACTCGCAGTACGTGAACCTGCCGTGGCTGAAGGAGATCAACAACGGCGGGGAGGGATTCCTCGAGATCAACCCTGCCGACGCGAAGGCCCGCGGCATCGGCGACGGCGACGTCGTGAAGGTCTTCAACGACCGCGGCTCCATGAAGGTGCGCGCACGCCTGACGGAGGGGATCAAGCCGGGCGTCGTCAACTGCTACCAGGGTGGCTGGGACACGCTGAAGGTGAAGCACTACATCGAGGGTCACCCGAACAACCTCACCCACCAGATCGCGAACCCCGCGCAGTCCGTGATCCCGAACTTCCGCTCGAACGCGGCCTACTACGACTGCCTCGTCGAAGTGCAGCGGGAAGGAGCGTGATCGGCGATGGCTGAGACGACGAAGCCAGCCAAGAAGAACTGGGCGATGGTGATCGACCAGAACCGCTGCATCGGCTGCTGGACGTGTGCCGTCGGCTGCAAGCTGATCAACAACGAGCCCGACGGGTTCTGGTGGAACCGGATCCTCACGGCCGCCCCGGGCGAGACGACCGGCGAGTCGAACGACGCGGTCACCTCACCGGCGAGCGACTCGATCGACGTGCCGCACGGCACGTTCCCGAACGTCGAGCTCGCCTACCTGCCGGTCGCGTGCCAGCACTGCGACGACGCGCCGTGCGTCAAGGTCTGTCCCGTCGGTGCCACGTACCAGCGCGACGACGGCGCGATCCTCGTCGACTACGAGCGCTGCATCGGCTGCCGCTACTGCATCGCCGCCTGTCCGTACGGGATCCGCGTCTTCAACTGGGGCGACGCCCAGCGCGAGCCCGACTTCACCGTCGGCTACGGCAAGGACTACCGCTCGGACGGGCGGCTCGTCTTCACGCCCGATCGCCCGCGCGGCGTGGTCGAGAAATGCACGCTCTGCGTCGAGCGGATCGACGAGGGCGAGCAGCCGTTCTGCGTCGAGGTCTGCCCCGTCGGCGCCAGGATCTTCGGCGACCTGGAGGACACCTCGAGCGAGGTGACCAAGCTCGTCACCCAGCAGGGCGCGACGCAGCTCCTGCCGGATCTCGGCACCGAGCCCCGCATCTACTACCTGCCCAAGGAGCCCCCGGTGGGGCGCGTCTGAGCGAGAAGGGAGCCTGAGATGGAAACCCCTGCGATCGCACCGTCCGCTGGCAGCCCCGTGCGCCTCGGCCGCGTCGGCCAGGCCTGGCTCGCCGTCCTCGCGCTCCTGATCCTGCTCGGCCTCGGCGCGTGGGTCTACCAGCTCACCCAGGGCCTGATCGCGACCGGAATGCGCGACGTCGTCTCCTGGGGCCTCTACATCTTCACCTTCGCGTTCTTCGTCGGGCTCTCCGCCGGCGGGCTGATCGTCGCCTCCGCGGCCGAGGTCTTCGGCGTGAAGAGCCTGCAGCCGCTCGCGCGGATCGGCGTGCTCACCGCCGCCGCCTGTGTCGCGATCGCCGCGATGACGATCATCCCCGACCTCGGGCGGCCCGACCGCGTCTACAACCTCTTCCTCCACCCGCACTTCTCGTCCCCGCTGATCTGGGACGTGCTGATCATCATCGTCTACTTCGTCTTCGCGGTCGTCGACCTCGGCGTCATGGTCGCCCGCGGGCAGGAGCCGACTGGCCGGGCGCGGACGATCCGGATCCTCGCGTACATCGGGCTGCCGACAGCCGTCCTGCTCCACTCGATCACCGCGTGGATCTTCGGTCTGCAGATCTCGCGGCCGCTCTGGAACACGGCGTTGATGGCACCGCTGTTCGTCACCTCGGCCGTGCTCTCGGGCACCGGGCTCGTCACTCTCGTCGCGCTCGCGGCGCACCGCTTCGACCGCTTTGCGCTGACCGACGCGACGCGCAACGCGCTCTGCACGCTGATGGCCGTCACGCTCGCGATCGACCTCTTCCTCGTCGGCAGCGACTACCTGACGATCATCTGGGGCAACGTCCCGCGCGACCGCGCGGCGCTCGACCTGATCCTGCCGGGCGGCAGCTGGCAGTGGCTGTTCTGGCTGGAATGGGTGGTCGGCGGGATCGTCCCGTTCGTCCTGCTCGTCGCGCCGCGCTTCCGTCGCAACCTGGCCGTGGTCGCGGTCGCGTCGCTCCTGGTCATGGTCGGCGTGTACGCATTCCGGATCGAGCTCGTGGTCGGCGGCCTCCTCAAGCCGCTCCTCCACCTGCCGCCGGGCATCGCGGTCGGCACCTTCCGCTCGACGCAGACGTCGTTCCAGTACGTCGGGCTCTATCACCCGACCTGGGTCGAGTACTCGATCGTCGCCGGCCTGATGGCGCTGCTCGCGGCGGTGATCACGCTCGGCTACCGCTGGCTGCGCACCCGCGAGCCATGAGCGCCGTCGCCGTCGACCGGGCGCTCGCGGCGCAGCTGCTCGCCCACTGGTGGAGCAGGCCAGTACCGGAGGAGGTCGCAGTCTGGCGCGGGGGCTGGCTGGACGCAGCCGACACGGCGCGGTCGCTTGGCTGCTGCGGGGCGGACCTCGTACCGCTCGCGGCCGCACTCGACGACGAGGCGGAACTGCTCGCCGAGTACGAGCGGCTCTTCGTCGGGCCCGGCCGCGTCCCGTGCCCGCCGTACGAGGCGCTCTGGCGGGACGACGGCAAGCGGCTCGAGCAGGGTCGCCTGATGAGCGCCGCGACGAGCTCGGTGACGCGCCTCTACCGTTCCCTCGACCTCGCTGTCCGGCGCGACGCCCACGAGCTGCCCGACCATCTCGTCGTCGAGCTGGAGGCGCTCGCCTACGCGCTCGGCGAGGACGAGCAGGCGGCGGACGAGCTGCTCGACGAGCACCTGCTCCGCTGGGTGCCGAAGCTCAGCGCGACCGTCGAGCGCGAGGCCGAGCTCGAGTTCTACCGCCTGCTCGCCCGGCTGACGCCGACCTGGCTCGCCGCGATCGCAGAGCCGGGGTCGCAATGACCGTCCAGCCGCGCAGCAACCGCCGCGCGGCGCTCGTGATCCTCTGCGGAGACCTCGCGGACCGGCTCGACCTCGACGCGGTCGAGGAGCTGCTCGCGCCGACTCCGGTCGTGGTCGTCGACGGGCTCTGCCGCGATCCGGGCGCCGTCGCGCGGACGCTCGGCGCGACCGGCTGCGAACGCGCCGTCGTCGGCCTGTGCTCCGGCGACGTGCCGACCGCGGATCTCCTCTCGCGCGCGCGCCGCGCGGGCGCGGAGCCGTTCGGCGTCGCGCCGATCTCGCTCGCGGCCGCAGCTCGAGCCTCGTCGACCGCGGACGCCTGCCGGACGCTCGCCGCCGCGGTCGCGCGCGTCCGGGCGCTCCCGGCCGGGGAGAACGGCCGCGCGGCGCTCGGCCGCGCCTCGTTGAGCAGGGCGTCGCTGCTGTCGCTCGGCGGAGCGATCTCGATCGAGCCGGTCGCGGCCGTCGAGGCGCCGGCATGCGTCGGCGCGACACGGTGTGGCCTCTGCGTTTCTGCCTGCCCGCAGCAGGCGATCGTCGCGAACGGCACCGTGGGCATCGACCCGAACGCGTGCGACGCCTGTGGCCGGTGCGTCCCGGTCTGTCCCGTCGGCGCGATCCACCTCACGGGAGCCGCATCAGCGCAGGTCGCCGCCCAGCTCGCCGTGCTCCTCCCCGAGACCGAGGTCCTCGTGTATCGCTGCCGGCACGCCACGATCTCGAGCGACGACCTGCCGGCGGGCTGGGCCACGATCGAGCTCGCGTCCCTCGCACCCGTCACCACGGGGTGGATCCTCCAGGCGCTCGCCGGCGGAGCGCGGGCGGTGCGGCTCGCGCCGTGTACGCGCTCGTGCTGCTCCGAGAGCGCCGGCCGGGTCGCGTTCTCCCGCAGGGTGCTCGCGCAGCACGAAGCGGGTGACCCGAGCCGAAGAGTCGCCCTGCTCTCGACGGCCGCGGACGACACGGCCGGGCTCGACCCAGTCCCGGCGGCCGCCGGAGCGGTAGTGCTCGAGGAGCCGCGAGCGACGGTCGAGGCGCTCGACCGTCTCGCCCCCGCGCTCGAAACGGCCGTGGTCGAGCACGAAGCGGCGCCGCTCGGACTGCTCCAGCTCGACGCGGACGGCTGCACGCTCTGCGGCTCGTGTGCACTCGTCTGTCCCACGGCCGCGCTGACGCTCGACGCGTCCGAGGCGGAGGTCGCCCTCTCGCACGACCCGCGCCTCTGCACCGGCTGCTCGCTTTGCGTCGCCGCCTGCCCGGAGCACGTGATCTCGATGCGCAGAGGGCTCGATGGAGCGCGCCTCGCGGCGGGCGAAGTCGAACTCGCCCGCGGCAGGCGCCGAACCTGCGCGGGCTGCGGTGCCGAGCTTCCGTCCGACGCGATCGTGCGCCGCGTGCGCGAGCTCCTGGGTACGAGCTGGCTGGAGCCGGAGAGCTTCTGTCCCGAATGCGCGCGGCGCGCGAGCTGAGACAATGCGGTCGATGGCGACGGGGGAGCCGGAGCGGCCGCTGCTCGACTACCGGGCCGAGTTCCCGGTGCTCGAGCACACGACGTACCTGATCAACCACTCGCTCGCGGCCATGCCCGGAAAGGCCGCGGATCGCCTGGCGGAGTACGCGCGGATGTGGGGCGAGCGCGGGATCCGCTCGTGGGAAGAGGGCTGGTGGGAGATGCCGATCACGGTCGGCGATCAGGTCGGACGGATCGTCGGCGCACCGCCCGGCTCGACCGTGATGCACCAGAACGTCGCCGTCGCCGAGGCCGTCGTGCTCTCGTGCTTCTTCCCGATCCACCCGCGGCGAAACCGCGTCGTCTACGAGCGCGCGAACTTCCCGTCGGTGCGCTACCTCTACCAGGCGCAGCCCGACCTCGAGGTCGTCGTCTGCGAGGACGACTCCGCGATCGTCGACGCGATCGACGAGCGCACCCTGCTCGTCCCGATCAGCCACGTCCTCTTCAAGACGGCCGAGATCCAGGACGTCGAGCCGATCGTGCGGCGCGCGCACGAGGTCGGCGCGTACGTGATCCTCGACTGCTACCAGTCGGCCGGGATCGTGCCGCTCGACGTGACGGAGCTGGACGTGGACTTCGCGGTCGGCGGCTCGGTGAAGTGGCTCTGCGGCGGGCCCGGGAACGGGTGGCTCTACGTCCGGCCCGACCTCTCCGAGCGCCTTCGGCCGACCTTCACGGGCTGGCAGGCGCACGAGCGGCCGTTCGGGTTCGAGGAGGAGATGGAGTACGCGAGCGGCGCCGCCGGCTTCCTCACGGGCACGCCGAACGTGCCCGCCCACTACGCCGCGACCGCCGGCTACGACCTGATCGAGGAGATCGGCGTCGAGCGGATCCGCGCCAACTCGCTCCGCCAGACGCAGCTGCTGATCGACCTCGCCGACGAGGCGGGCTTCGACGTCCGCAGTCCGCGAGACCCGGCGCGGCGCGGCGGCACGGTCACCGTGCGCGTGCCGGAGTTCGCCGCCGTCTACCGCGAGCTGATGGAGCGCCAGATCCTCTGCGACTTCCGGCCCGATGCCGGGATACGGCTCGGGCCGCACTACTTCAACTCCGACGACGAGCTGCGTTTCGTCATCGCGCAGATCGGCGAGATCCTCGAGACCGGCGCCTACGAGCAGCACATCGGCGCCGTCGCACGGCATTAGCAGGAGATTTACGATCCCGGCGTGAAGCCCACCTCGGCCGAGCGCAACGCCGACGTCCTCGTCGAGATCATCTCGACGGTCGCGTCCTCGCTCGACCTCGACGAGGTGCTCGGCGGCGTGGTGCGCCTTCTCTCGGAGGCGAGTGCCGTCCACGCCACCTTCGTCTACCTCGTCGACGGGAGCGGCGACCGACTCGTGCTCGCCGCCGCGGACGAGCCGTACGCACGGCACGTGGGCAAGATCGTGATGGAGCGTCCCGAAGGGCTCGCCTGGTGGGCCGCCGAGCACCGCGAGCCGGCGTTCATCCGCGACAACCTCCTCACCGATCCGCGCACGAAGTACTTCTCCGAGCTCGAGGAGGAACGGTTCCAGTCGCTCCTCTGCGTCCCGATCCTCGCGCGCGACGGCTCGGTGATCGGCGTCATCTCCGCCCACACGGAGGCGCCGCGCGAGTTCACGGAGGCCGAGGTCGCGTTCCTCGTCTCGAGCGCGTCGCTCGTCGCCGGAGCGATCGAGAACGCACGCCTCTACACCGAGACTCGGGCGCGCGTGCACGAGCTCGAGCAGCTCACCGAGAGCGCGGAGGCGATCGCCGCCGCGGAGACGCTCGACGAGCTGCTGCCGGCGGTGGCTGCGCGCGCCCGCCGGCTGCTCGCCGCCTCGGCCTGCCACCTGTACCTGCTCGAGCCGGGAAGCGAGGAGCTCGAGTGGCAGGCGTCGGATCCCGCCGCGGGCGGACCGCGCGAGCCGATCGGGCTCGCCGCGCTCGGGCCGGAGCTCGCCCGCGGCGGCCGCGCCACCCGCGTCTCGGTGCCGCTCGTCGCGGGTGACGAGCTGCTCGGACTGCTCGTCGCCGAGGGCACGTCGGCGGTCGACCTGGCACGAGCCCTGGCGAGCCAGACCGCGGTCGGGATCAAGAAGATCCAGCTGATCGAGCGCCTCACGGAGAAGAACCTGATCAAGGACTTCTTCGAGGAGCTCGCGGGCGGCCGCGCCGCAGGCGACCTGGAGGGTCGCGCCGCGAGGCTGGGCTCGGATCTCGACTCGCCGCACGTCGTCCTGATCGCAGAGCCGGCGAGCGACGCGCTCGAGCGGGCCCTCGCCGTCGTCGCACCGGGATCGCTGTTCGACCGGCGGGAGCACTCCCTCCGCGCGCTCCTCCGGGTGCCCACGGGTGGCGTCGAACACCTCCGCGCCGACGTCAAGCGGGTGCACGGGCAGCTCGAGGCGCCCGTCGCCGTCGGTCTGTCGAGCGTCTGTGCCAGCGCTGCGAGCTACGCGACCGGCTTCGACGAAGCGCGCCAGGCCGTGCTCGGGACGGCCGTCGTCGCCCGCGCGCCCGCCGTGGTCAGCTACGAGGAGCTCGGCCCGTACAAGTACCTCCTCCGCGTGGCGCTCGAGGGCGGGATCCGCGACGCGACGGCCGAGGCGGTGGCCCGGCTGGCCGACTACGACAGGGAGCGCGGTGCGTCGCTGCTGCAGACGCTCGAGGAGTTCCTCCGCCGCCGCGGCTCGATCAGCGCGACATCCGAGGCGCTCTACGTCCACCAGAACACGCTCCGCCAGCGGCTACGCCGCATCGCCGAGATCTCGAGCCTCGACCTCCGCACCGACGACTGGCTCGCGGTCGAGCTCGCCGTGAAGATGGTGCGCCTCCGCGAGGCGCTCGGCAGCACCGCGAGCAACACAGCCGGGCCCTCGCAGGTGTAGCTCCGCGCCATCGGCAGCGGGCGACGAACGCGTTATCGTCGGGCCACCCAAGCGAGGAGGGAGACAAACCATGGCCGCGAGAGCGCCTCAGTCGATCGACGAGGTGAAGGCACGCGCGCAGTCGGACGGGATCGAGTTCTACTTCGCCCAGTTCGTCGACATGTACGCGCGGCCGAGCGCGAAGCTCGTGCCTGCCTCGAACTTCGATTCCCTGATGACGGAGGGAGCCGGGTTCGCCGGGTTCGCCGCCGGCGAGATCGGCCAGGTCCCAGCCGACCCCGACATCGCCGCGATCCCCGATCCGTCCAGCTACACGCCCGTCCCCTGGCAGCCGGGCCTCGCGCGCTTCGCATGCGACGTCACGGTCGAGGGCGAGGCCTGGCCGTACTGCCCGCGCACGATCCTGCGCAACGTGCTCGCCGCCGCGAAGGCGAAGGGCTTCGAGTTCAAGATGGGCCTCGAGCTCGAGTACTTCCTGATCCACAAGCTGGCCGACGGGTCGATCGAGATCGCCGATCCGTACGACACGCTCGAGAAGCCGTGCTACGACATGGCGGGGCTGACGCGGCGCTACGACTTCCTCACGACGGTCTCGAAGTACTGCAACGAGCTCGGCTGGGGGAACTACGCGAACGACCACGAGGACGCGAACGGCCAGTTCGAGCAGAACTTCGCCTACGACGACGCGCTCGTCTCGTGCGACCGCGCGATCTTCTTCCGCTACATGGTGCACACGCTCGCCGAGCAGCACGGGATGATCGCGACCTTCATGCCGAAGCCGTTCACGACCCTCACAGGCAACGGCTGCCACTTCCACATGTCGCTCTGGAACGGCGACACGAACCTCTTTCTCGACGAGGCCGACCCGCGCGGTCTCGGCCTCTCGGCGCTCGCCTACAACTTCATCGGCGGCCTGAAGAGGCACGCCCGAGCGTACAGCGGACTGACGGCGCCGACCGTGAACTCGTACAAGCGGCTGAAGCCCGGGACGACGACCTCGGGCGCGACCTGGTCGCCGGTGTGGATCTCCTACGGCTACAACAACCGCACGCAGATGCTCCGCATCCCCGGCCCGGGCCGGGTCGAGGACCGGACGATCGACGGCTCGTGCAACCCGTACCTCGCGGCGGCCGCGGTGCTCACCGCTGGACTCGACGGGATCGAGAACGGGCTCGACGCCGGCGAGCCGAACTCGGAGAACCTCTACGACTTCACCTACGAGCAGAACATCGCCAAGGGGCTCAGCTCACTTCCGGCGAACCTGCTCGACGCAATCGGCGAGCTCGAGCGGGACGACGTGCTCCGCGCAGCGCTCGGCCGCGGCCGGGAGAACGAGGACTACGTCGACTACTACGTCAAGACGAAACGCGACGAGTGGTTCCGCTATCACGAGCAGGTGACGCCTTGGGAGATCCGCGAGTATCTGACTCGCTTCTGAGGTGGTGGCTACGCCACCACCTCAGTGTTCCCGTCGCACCGCTCCGCGGCCTGGGGGAGCTTGCCGCTGATCGCGGCAAGCTCCGCTTGGCCGCTCCGCTTTCCTGCTCGGGGAAAGCTCCGCTGTGGCGTCTGTGTGCCGCGCCCGCGCTGGTCGGGCGCGGCAGCATATGTAGCAATCCTCTATATGCGCACTGGGGGTTGTGGACTGAATTGCTGAGAAATGTTCAAACCTCCCGTGTAGGGTTCTGACACATGTGCGGGATCGTCGGCCTGTTCGCAAAGTCGCCTGCGATCGAGGAGCGGCTCGGCGTGCACCTCGCCGCGATGCTCGAGCAGATGTCCGATCGCGGCCCCGACAGCGCGGGCGTCGCCGTCTACCGCGATCCCGCGCCGTCCGGCTGGAGCAAGCTCACGCTGTACTCGGCCGACCCGGCATACGACTGGGCCCCGATCGCGGGGGGGCTCGCACAGGCGTTCGGCGGCGTCGAGGAGTCGCCGACGCGCGCGAAGCACGCGCTCTTCGTCATCGAGGCGGACGCGGACGCCGCCGAGGGGTGGGTGCGTTCGTGCCACCCGGAGCTCCGCATCATGAGCGCCGGCAGGGTGATCGAGATCTACAAAGAGGTCGGCCGGCCGGAGCGCTTCGTCGAGCAGTTCCACCTGGCCGAGTTCCAGGGGACGCACGCGCTCGGCCACACGCGGATGGCGACCGAGAGCCGCGTCACGACCGAGGGCTCCCACCCGTTCTCGACCGGCCTCGACCTCTGCCTCGTCCACAACGGCTCGCTCTCGAACCACAACCGGCTCCGGCAGAGCCTGCGCCGCGAGGGGATCGAGTTCCAGACCGAGAACGACACCGAGGTCGCCGCCGGCTACCTCGCGTGGCGGCTGCGCGAGGGCGCCTCGCTCGAGCAGGCGCTCGAAGGCTGCCTCGACGACCTCGACGGCTTCTACACGTTCCTCGTGGGCACGGCCGACGGGTTCGCGGTGCTCCGCGACCCGATCGCGTGCAAGCCGGCGGTCCTCGCCGAGACCGA
>Ga0187778_10001637_pt1 | contig 15420 bp, 14 predicted proteins | sample 1015_Q2_SP5_20_M_FD_132418 | JGI IMG/M metagenome (GOLD analysis project Ga0187778, IMG submission 132418) | Tropical peat soil microbial communities from peatlands in Department of Meta, Colombia - 1015_Q2_SP5_20_MG | ecosystem: Environmental > Terrestrial > Soil > Wetlands > Peat | place...
CCCATCAGACACAGACGGCTTTGGCGCGGAAACGTCCGGGGCACCGGTTGCGCATTTGCTGCCCCGGAACCGGTGAAGGTGTGTCGATATCGCCGTCGCACCGCCGGTTTTTTCTTTGCCGCGCAGGACTCGAATCTGTGGCGAGCGGACAAAAAAATCGGACGAATATTTTCGCCTTGCAAAAAAAGCACTACAGCGCGGAAAATCGACGCATATCAAAGTGTGCGAAAAACGCGGCGTTTGGCACGCTTGCGCTGCGCATCGATGCTTCGCATTTGAAATGAGAACTTCGTCTCCGTAATTCACTCAGTTTTTGCGTGGCGGCCCTTTTTTTAAACCGCGTCTACCGTTCATGGTACGGGACTACTTTTGCTACGTTTTTTTTCGAGTCGCGCTCGATCTGCCCTATCGTCCGCTTATCCCCTTTTCCATCGCCCGCTTCGGGGTCAAAAGTTCATATCATTCGGCCAACACACTGCGTCGCTCTAGGCTCCGCTGGTCGGGCTGATAAAAATGATCTCACCCGAAGGAACTGCAAGAGAGAACGCGACGGCCATGTTTTGGGCCGATGCGGGAGCCGACTGTGCGCGCTAGGGGTAGCCTGGACCCTCGCTGGTTCAGCTACGGCTCCACATCGGCCGTTGTGACCGGGATGGCATTGGTGACGGGTTTGAATGCGGCAAACAGCAGCCGCTTGACGATCACGGCTGGTCTTCTGATTTTTGCGATTGCCGACAACCTTACCGACTCTCTTAGCATCCACGTTTACCAGGAATCCGAACGCCTCGACGAGCGCGCATCCTTCCGCGCCACGCTGGCCAACTTTGCCACCCGGCTCGGTTTGTCGTTTAGCTTCGTGTTGATCGTCCTGCTCGCGCCGGCGCAGGCCGCGGTGAGCGCCGCGCTCGTATGGGGCACTCTTGTGCTGTCCGCGATGACCGCATTCGTCGCACGCACCCGGGGAGCGTCCGTGACCGTGGAGATCGGCAAACATCTGGCACTGGCGGCTGCGGTTATTGTCTCGAGCAAGATTATCGGTGCGTGGCTGCTGCGATTTTTTGGATGAGGATGGGGATGGTCGCAGCCGTGAGCGCAGGTGAGCTTCGTGCACGATAAGATCGGCTACTTCGATCTCGAAATCCGCCGTGTGGAGCCGGTGGACAACCCGTTCGGAGCGAAGGTGATAACGATGTGCTCGGTATAAACTGAAAACGATGCCTTCGGTACATACGGGAATATTTTGGTGGGCCGTGCAGGACTTGAACCTGCGACCAACGGATTAAAAGTCCGCTGCTCTACCGACTGAGCTAACGACCCCGGGAACAAATGCCGGCGACGGTTCGGCCGCGGGCAGACAAACTGACAATTATCGTGACAGCGATCCGGTGCGTCAAACCGCGCGGGGGCTCACGCCTTGGATTTTTCTCGGCTCGCGGATTGAGCCCCGCGCCTCCGCGCCCAACCTTACTTCTTTTCTTTCGTTGGAGCTAGTGCCACCAGCCGCTCGCGCGCAAGCTTGGCGGCTTCGGAGTTCGGATAGTCGTTGGCGATTCGAGTCAGTGTTGCGCGCGCGCTCTTGCGGTCATTGAGTTCGACCTGGCTCGCGGCAATGTTCAACAGCGCCTCGGGAATGCGTGGCGAATCCGGATAGCGTTCCATCAGACTTCGCTGGGCCGCAACCGCCGCCGGATAATCCTTGATCGCGTAGTAGGAGCTCCCGAGCCAGAACTGGGCCGCCGGGGCGTAAACGGACTGGGGAAAGCGCGTAACGAACCCGCTAAGGGAATTGATCGAGCTGCGGAAGTCTCGCGCCCGGAACTGCGACATCGCCGCGTCGTACGCCGCTTGCTCTTCGCGATCGACGGTCCCGCTGCGGCCGTCGAACGTAATCGTACTGGGCTCAAGTCGGTGCAAACGCTGGTCCAGATCCGCGTACAGCTCGCGCTCGCGCTTTTGGGTGGTGGCCAGGTCGTTGGCCAGTTGCTCGGTTATGCCACGCAACTTGGAGATTTCGACCATCGACGAATCGTGCTGGTTGGCGATCTCGGATTGACCATGCTGCAGCGCCGTGACCCGATTCTCGAGGTCTTCGACGCGCTTGGTGAGCGCATCGAAGCGCTCGCGCTGCTGCCGATCGAGCGCGGCAACACTGTCCCGTAAGTCGAGGATCGCCTTGCGCGCCTCGTCGTCGCCAAATAGCGCCGCGCGCGCGGGCACGAACGGCATTGCGAGCGCGGCGAGCATCAACGCGGCTAGAGCCAACTGCGGAGCGATTTTTCGCATGTGCACCAGCTTCCTTTGCACGGAGCCATGGGTACAGGAACGCGCGACGGCAAGACCGCTTCGCGCCGGCATCCCTGCGAACGTCCGTTACTTGTACACGATGTCCGCGCGGCGATTTTCCGCCCAGGCCGCATCGTCGTGTCCCGGATTGCGCGGTTTTTCCTTGCCCAGACTGATCGTTTCGACTCGGTTTGTGGAAACGCCGAGCACTTTGAGCCGTTCGCGAACCGAGTCGGCGCGACGCTGTCCCAGGGCCAGATTGTATTCGCGGCCGCCGCGCTCGTCACAGTTGCCCTCGATGCGAAGGGCGCGCCCTTGGTGATCCACAAGGTAGCGACCGTGCGCTTCGACAATCGGAATATCGGCTTCGTTGATCGACGAGCGATCAAATTCGAAATACACGCTGCGTCGCGACAGCAGGCTCTTGGGATCGTTGAGCGCGTCGAGCGGCGCACTCGAGCCGGTCGCCGACTCGACGGGCGCCGCACCTGTTCCGGTCGCCGGCGTCGGTGCGGGCGCCGCGGGAGCCGGCGAGGTTTCGGGTGCCGTGCTCGACGGTTTTTGTTCCAGACTGGTACTGCTGCAGCCGGCGGCAACGAGCGTGACGGCCACGGCCAGAAAACCAATGCGCAGCGTTTGCATATTGCTGACTCCTTCCCGTGTCATTTGGAAAACGGTCCCCAGGTGGGCTCTCGCACATCGCCGTTTGGCCCGGAGAGCCGGGCCCGGGCACGACCGTCCGTCGAAGCCAGGGCCAAGATGCCGCGTCCGCCTACGTCGGTGGCATACAAGATGAGGCGGCCGTTTGGCGCAAAAGTGGGCGATTCGTCCTTGACCGTATCGGTGATCGTAAGTTCCTGGGAACTGGCAAGGTCAAGCACCTCGATCTGAAACAGGTCCGAGCGCCGCGAAACGTACGCAAGGGTTTTGCCATCGGGACTGACGCGCGGACTGATGTTGTAGTCACCATTAAAGGTTATGCGCTGGGCCTCACCGCCCCCGGACGGCATGCGGTAAATCTGGGGTCCTCCGCTTCGATCGGAAGTGAAGTAAATCCAAGCACCGTCGGGCGAGTACGCCGGTTCGGTGTCGATCGCCGGATCGTTGGTCAGGCGTCGTAGCCCTGAGCCGTCGACATTCATCGAGTAGATTTCCGAATTCCCGTCCCGGGTCAGCACGAGGGCCATGGTTTTGCCATCGGGCGAAAACGCCGGTCCGCTATTGCTCCCCGCGAAATTGGCCAGGATCCTACGCTGACCGGTGGCCAGACTGTGGTAGTAGACCACTGCCTTGTGGGACTCAAACGATACGTACGCCAGTGCGCTGGCGTCCGGGGACCAGGTCGGGGATATGATGAATTCGCGCGATTTGAGCGCAACTTGCGGGTTGGCGCCGTCGGCGTCGGCGATCTGCAATTCGTAATGGTTGGCCGAGTACTGCACGACATACGCAATCCGCGTGGAGAACACTCCTTTGACGCCGGTCAGAGCTTCGTAGATCCGGTCGGCAATCTTGTGCGCAATCCGCCGCAAGTCGGTGCCCCCACTTACAAAGGCGAGCCCGTCGAGTTGCACGCCTTTGACGGTGTCGTACAAGCGATAGCGCACCTCGGTCCGGCCATCGGCCAGGCGCGTTGCCGAGCCGACGGCGAGGCTGTCGGCGCCGCGGCCCTTCCATTGGCCAAAATCGATCTGCGCGCGCTCGTCGATCGCCGCAGAACCCGCGTCGATGATGCGAAACAGTCCCGAACGCGTGAGATCGGCGCGGATCACACTGGCAATATCTTCCGAGACGGGGACCGCCGCCAGGAAATTGGCCACCGCGATGGGAAACTGTTGAGATCCGACTCCCGTGATCTCGACGGTCATCTGCGCGCGTGCGCCGCTCGCAAGCAGCGCCCAAGCGCCCAGAAGCGCAACGGTGCGCAACAAAGCGCGCCCTTTGGGCATCCGCGCGATAAGGACGTGGTAATTCACACTCAGGACGCGGAACGGTGAACGAAGCGACCGCTGCACAGCGGCGAGGAACATGGGTCGCGGATTATAGGCATCAGCGTGTTGCGGCCTTTTTTTCGTCATCGCGTGTCCTGGGGATAAAGCCGTAGGCTCAACGACCGAGGTACCGTTCCGTCCTCTCGCCGGGGAAACGGATCGGTGCGCAAGATCGCGCGCCGCGCCGCTTCGTCGAAACCGGGCAGACCGCTGGGCTTGACCAGTCGCGGCTCGGTGGCTTGCTCACCGGTGGGAAGCAGTTCGACGGCAAATTCGGCGTACACCGAGGTTGAAACGCCCTCGGGTACCGCGTAGGAGAGGTGAGCGCGCACGGCCGATTGAATCTTCGCGCTGTATTCGTTGCTGATGGGCGCGGTGCTACTGACGCTGGGTGCACGTGCGGTCCCGAGCGCTTGATTGGCCAGGCGCGTCATCTCGTCCTGGCGTTGTTTTTCGGCCTGCATCTGCTGGCGACGCAGCTCTTGCGCAGTCGGCTCGGCGTGCGCTGGCTTGGCTTTTTTGTCGGTTTTTGGTGTCTCTTTGGGTGGCGCCGTCAGCGGGCGACGCGGCGCCTCGGACTTTTGCACGATTTCGGGGTTGGGGGGAGTGATCTCCTCGCTGCGTGTCGGCGCAACGGCGACCGCCGGTGGCGGTGGCGACGCAGGAGCCGGTGGCTCCTCGACCGGCGCCGGCAGATCCCAGAGCTCCGCTACGGCCGGCGCCGACGCACTCGTGTGCCACTGAACGGCAAACCACATCCATCCGACCAGTGCCGCGTGCATCGCCAGCGCGGCCAAAAAAGAAGGAGCCGTGTCCTGGTCGCGCAGCTGCGGCAGGGATCGTGCGGCAATGGCGGTCATGTCGCCGGCTTGACCGCCAACCCGACGTGGCGCACGTGCATGCGGTAGAGAGCATCCATGACTTTGGTCACGGACTCGTAGCGCACATTCTTGTCCGCCGAGATCACGACTGGGGTGTCCGGATGCGGCTGCAGCCGCTGCTGCAGCACGCTCTCGAGTTCCTCGAGGTGCACTTCTCGAGGGGCACCGGTGTCGCTCCCCGGTGCACGGTCGCGCAGTAGCAGCCGGCCATCGGCCTTGACGACGATCTCCATCGGGGCGTCGGGCACGCGCGTGGATTTGCCCATGCTCGGAAGCTCGACCAAGCTGGGGTTGACGAACGGTGCCGACACCATAAGGATGACGACCAGCACCAGCATAACGTCGATGTAAGGCACGACGTTGATATCCGACAGCATGCGCCGGCGGCCTGCTATGCGGCGGACGAGGATGGCCATTGGTATGAGCGAATTCGAGTCGGCGAGAGGGCCGCGGCGCTAACGCTGGCGCTGCAGAATGTTCGAGAATTCTTCCATGAACGTTTCGAAACGGTTGGCAAGCCGGTCGATGTCGTGGGCGAATCGGTTGTACGCCACCACGGCCGGTATCGCGGCGAACAAGCCGATGGCGGTTGCAATCAGGGCTTCCGCAATGCCGGGTGCGACGCTGGCGAGCGTTGCCTGCTGCAAGCTCGAGAGGTTGGTGAAGGCGTGCATGATGCCCCACACGGTCCCGAATAGGCCAATGTAGGGACTCACCGAACCGGCCGACGCCAAAAACGCAAGGCGCGCCTCGAGACTGTCCATCTCGCGCTGGTAGCCAGCACGCATCGCGCGCTGCGCCCCGTCGAGTAGCGCCTGGCGGTCGACCTCCCCTCCCCGGCTGCCCCGCAACTTCAAAAACTCTGCCATTCCGGCTTCGAAGATGCGTTCGAGCGCCACGGTTTTGTGGTGCGGATTGGTCGCCGTCTGATACAGGTTGACCAGATCGCTGCCGGACCAAAACCGGCGCTCAAAGGATTCCGTCTCCCGTCGCGCGCGGCGAATCGCCAGTCCCTTGCTGAAAATGGAAGTCCAGGATGCCAGCGAAATGAGCAGCAACAGGGCCATGACCAGCTGCACCACGAGAGTCGCATGGGTCACCAGAGAAAGGATGGATAGGTCGGCAGAGATGTTCATTCGATCAGTTTTCTTGGTTGACTCGATCCGCAGGTACCGCGGGTTGCTGCGCGATTTTGCCCAGTGCGGTCACCAGCGCGATCGGCAAGCGCGTGGGCTTCATCGTGCGTGCACCGATGCATGCGACTTTGACGCGTGCGCGACACAGCAGTTCGGAGCCGCGCATGGCCTGCTGGTCGAAAACGACGTAGCTCGCATGGCGCTCGGCAAGGCACGCTCCGATCGTAAGTTCGTCGTCGAGCACGGCCGAGCGCAAAAACTGCAGCTCGGCGCCCGCAACGACGAAAAGCACACCGTCTCGCTGCGACAATTCCCGCTGACCAAAACCCAGGGCCCGCATCCACTCCGTGCGACAACGTTCGAAAAACCGCAAGTAGTTCGCGTAATACACGACACCGCCTGCGTCCGTGTCTTCGTAGTACACGCGAACCCGCCACAAGTACCCGGCCTGCGCTCGCGCGGCCAGACGTTGCACCCCTTCCGCTGCCACCTGGGACACGGCAGTCCCAGCTCGTGCCAAAGGCATCGGCATTGCCGGCGCTGCGCAAAGAGGGGAAGGAGATTGCTTGGGGTCGGATGGCAGGGATTTTGGCACGGCGCCGAGTGTAACGGCTGTTACGCCATGCCGCTTTGCGCCGGGGCAGGCAAGTGCGCCGTATACGCCGCGCGCGCGCCCCGAGTATCGGTGCGCAGGCGCTTGGGTTGTCGGTCCCTGCCGCGGCGGGTCTTCGAGGGCGAGCACGCCGGCCGTCGATTGCCCCCGCCGCCGCAGGCCTGCCGTTCGGACTAGCGCACTCGTTGCTGTCGTACGCGGCACGTCCCGCGGTTTTCCGCAAGACTTAGGCGGGGAGTGCGCGCGGGGTAGCGGCCGCACCCTGTGATTTGTGCGCCTCACGCGCCGTGGCGTTTGCGGCTTGACGCAGGCGCTTCGATTGCGCGGGCCCGAGCGAGGGCCAACGACCGCGTTGCGCGCGAAGGGGCAGCCGCCCTCCCGGGCGCAAGGCACAGCCCTTGCGGCCGAGGCGTCAAGATGCCGCGCGGCATTGGAACGACGAAGCGAGGAATTGCGCCGACGAAGCGTCCCAATTTGCCGATTTTGCGACGCGGCGTCTTTGTTAGTCTGAAAAGACGGTCGCCAAAAGCTCGTATTGGACGTTATTGACCGGGGAATCCGGGCGGTTCGCACCGCAGAGGAATCCGCGGGGCGAGCAGTTTCATCCGGGGGGCGTCGCAGGACAAGGCAAGCCGAAGAACGTCGACGCCGCCGCACGGCCCGACGGGGGGAAGAATGAAGAAACGGATCAGGGCGTCCTGCGCGTTGGCGTTGGGGATGGGAGTGATCTCGGGTGCGCAGCTGTCCTATGCGCAGCAAGACTCCGCGCCACCAGTAGCACCGCCCGCGCTTGCGCAAGCGGCGCCCGAACAAACGCTCGAAAGAGTCGAAATCACGGGTTCGAACATCCACCGCGCCGAATCCGAGACCGCGGAGAATGTGACCGTCATCACCGCCGAGCAGCTCAAGCGCAGCGGCCAGCCGACGGTAGCCGACTTTCTGCACACGGTTTCGGCCAACTTCGCTTCCTTCAACGAAACGTTCATCAACAGTTTTGCCCCGGGCGCGGCCGGCATGGCCTTGCGCGGTCTAAGCCAAAAAAACACACTGGTGCTGCTCAACGGCCGGCGGATCGCCAATTACGGTTTTGCACAGAACTTAGAAGACACCTTTGTCGATCTGAACGTCATCCCGACCATCGCAGTCGAGCGCATCGAGATCCTGAAAAGCGGGGCCGCGGCCGTCTACGGGTCGGACGCCACGGCCGGTGTCGTGAACATCATTTTGAAAAAGAACAGCACCGACCGGATCATTGACGCCGGGGTGAGCACGACCGCGGATGCCGGTGGCGGGACCCGCGATGCCGCGCTTGCCTTGGGATTTGGCGATTTTGGCGTCGACCGGTACAACGTCTACGTGACCGGCACCTTCTTTAAGCGCGACGATTTGTCCGCGGTCCAGCGCCCGTACACCGCAGCCCAGGATTTCCGCGATAAGCCGGACGGCTACTTGACCTGGCTGCAATCGGCCAACTACACGAACAACTCTAACACCGCAAACACCGCGTTTGCGACCTGCGGTGCCAACGGGTTGCCGGGCCAGGTCGTGAACATGAGCCAGTTTCCGACGACCGTTACGGGGACGACCTGCGCGTACAACCCGGCCAGCCAATTCTCGTTGATTCCCGGCACCCAGCGGGTCAATCTGACCGCCATGGGAAACTTCAAACTATCGTCGGAGTGGACGGCGTTTTCCGACGTCCTTTTCTCCAACATCAAGACGACGTCCCTGTACAGCCCCGCTTCGCTCGGTCCGACTTCGATCGCCTACAACCCGGCGACCGGTGGCATATCCTCGGTGTCAAACGTTTTGCCGGCCGGCAATCCCAGCAATCCGTACGGGGTTCCGACGCAGATCGACTACGTGTTTCAGAGCGTGGGCGGCCGCAACGAACAGATCATTTCCAACACCTACCGGGTCAGCGGCGGTGTGAAGGGGTTCTGGGCGAACTGGGAGTGGGAAGCCGCCTACGGACACTCGGAAAACCACGTCGCGTGGACAAACTTCAATTCGATCAACGTGGCCGCCCTGGAAAATGCGATCCAGAACGGATCGTTTGATTTTTTGAATCCGTCCGTTACGCCCGACGCCAACGAAGCGATTGGCGTGCGCTGGGAGATCGATACGGTGAGCAAGCTCGACACCTTCGGCGCAAAAGGCAACGGGTCGCTGCTTGCACTTCCCGCTGGTTCGCTCGACGGGGCCTTCGGCGTGGAATTTCGACACGAATCCATCGACGATGTGCCGCCAGCCATCCTGGCCTCAGGCAACATCCTGGACTACGGCCTGGCTTCCGTTGACGGCGGGCGCTCCGTCGTGGCCGCCTTCGCCGAGATCGCCGTGCCCGTGGTCCGGGGTCTAGACGCCGATGTGGCGGCACGGGAGGAGCATTACACCGACGTCGGGGGAAATTTTTCTCCCCAAGCGGCGCTGCGCTGGCACCCGGTCCGGGAAATTACCGCGCGGGCCGTTGCCTCCAAAGGATTTCGCGCTCCCTCGCTGCCCGAGATCAGTAACGCGTCCTCCGTATCGTTTCAGTCGGTTACGGATCCCTTCGATCCACTGGGCCGGCCTTCAGAACCCATTGCCGTTCTCACGCAAGCCAACCCGAACCTGCGACCCGAGACCTCGAAGAACTTGGATCTGGGTCTGGTCTACTCGCCGCTGGCCAACCTCAGCCTCTCCGTGGATTACTACAAGATCTCGATCGATCACGTGATCGCCACGGAAAACACCCCGCAAAACATTATCCAAAATCCGGCCGCCTATCCGGGCCAGATCTTCCGTACCGCGAGCGGGCTGCTCAATTACGTCGTCGTGCCGTACGAAAACATCTACCAAATCATGACCAGCGGCGTGGACGTCGAAGGCGAAGCCTTCTTTCGCTTGTCGGCAGGCGCCCGTCTGTACTTTGATGTGACCGCCACCTACGTTGCTAATTTGATGGTCGGCAGCAACGGCAGCTGGACCGACTACGCCGGAACCAACGGGTGGGCGTACAACTCACCGATTTCCGGAGGCGGCCCGGTGCCGCGCTGGAGAGGAACGCTAAGGGGTGGATGGGAAAACCCCAATTGGGTCACCCAAGTTGCGCTGCATTACACGGCCAGCTACACAGACGTGTGTTACGCGGACGGATTTTGCGGTCCGGAAGCGGCGCAAGTCGCGTCGTACTCGACCGTCGACCTGTTTGCGCAGTACACCGGCCTGAAGAAGTGGACATTCTCGGCGTCGGTCATCAATTTGGCCAATGCCACCCCACCTTGGGATTGGTTTGCGTTTTCCTTCTCCGGTTACGAGCCGTTCGATCAAACGCTGTACGACGCCCGTGGCCGGGTGATCGCGCTACGCGCGCAATATCGTTTTTGAGGGGCCGGTCGGGCGATGCTGCGTGGCGACGCGCCACGAGCCCGAACGCGCTAGTTCTAAAACAGGCCGCCGCCCGTTGCTTGCGCCGGTCCGACAATGCCGAAGTGCCGGTACGCCTCGGCCGAGGCGATGCGTCCCCGCGGCGTGCGCTGCAGCAATCCTTGTTGAATCAAAAAAGGCTCGACCACATCTTCCAACGTGTCGCGCTCCTCGCCAATGGCTGCGGCCAGGTTCTCGATTCCGACCGGCCCCCCGGCAAAACGCTCGATTACCGCGCGCAGCAGCTTGCGGTCCATGATATCCAGCCCCAGAGCATCGACTTCCAGCATGCCCAGGGCACGGTCCGCGACCGACTGCGAAATGCGGCCCTGCTCGCGCACCTGGGCAAAATCGCGCACGCGTCGCAGCAGGCGATTGGCGATGCGCGGTGTGCCCCGTGCCCGCCGTGCGATCTCCTGCGCCCCCGCGGCGTCGAGCTGGGCCTGCAGCAGCCGGGCCGAGCGCGCGACGATGGCGGCGAGTTCATCCTGGGCATAAAACTCCAGGCGGGCAACAATTCCAAAGCGATCCCGCAGCGGGTTGGTGAGCATGCCGGCGCGCGTCGTGGCACCGACCAAGGTGAATGGGGGAAGCTCGATCTTGATCGATCGGGCCGCGGGACCCTCGCCGATCATGATGTCGATCTGAAAATCTTCCAGTGCCGGGTACAAAATCTCCTCGACTACCGGACTCAGACGGTGGATCTCGTCGATAAACAAGACGTCGTTGCGTTCCAAGTTGGTCAGCAACGCCGCCAAGTCGCCGGGTCGCTCCAGTACCGGTCCGCTCGTTTGGCGCAGATTGACCCCCATCTCATGGGCAACGATATGCGCCAGTGTCGTCTTGCCCAGACCCGGCGGACCAAAGAGCAGCAGATGATCGAGCGCTTCGCCGCGATCGCGGGCGGCCGTAATAAAGATCTCAAGCTGCTCCCGGATCTTCGCTTGCCCGACGTAATCGACCAGGCGCTGCGGCCGCAGAGTACGCTCCAGCGCCTCCTCGTTGGCAGATGACGGATTCGCAGCGATCAGGCGGGAGTCTTGCAAGAAGGTGCCTCAACGTACAGCAACGACGAACGCGAGTCTAAGTGGGCAAGCGCGGCGATTTGCGCCTGCGTGCGCTCGTGCTTAGCTCTTGGCCAGGGATTTTAATGCCTGTCGAATGCCTTCCGAAACACCCAGTCCCGCGGGCACCCCTTTGACGGCGATCGCGGCCTCGCGCTCCGAGTAGCCCAACGCAACGAGGGCCCGCAAGACATCACCGAGTGTCTCTCCCCCGGTAGGCACCGTGTCGCTTGGGCCCTCGAGCGCGACCCCGAGCTTGCCCTTGAGTTCGAGCAGCAGTCGCTGCGCCGTCTTGTTGCCGATACCCGGGATTCGGGTAAGCAGCGCCGCCTGTTGGAGCGTCACGGCCTGCGCGAGCTCTTCCACGCTCAGACCCGATAGTACCGACAAGGCCGTGCGCGCTCCGACTCCCGAAATGCGAATCAAGGCTCGAAACGCCGTGCGCTCGGCGGCGGTGGCAAAGCCAAAGAGCTGGTGGGCGTCCTCGCGCACCAGAAGGTGGGTGAGCAAGGTGGCTTGCTCGCCAACGGCGGGCAGCCCGTAAAACGTGCTCATTGGTGCCTCAATTTCATAGCCCACGCCACCCACATCGAGCAGCAGCGATGGCGGGCGCTTTTCGATTATGGTTCCGACGAGGCGGCCGATCATTGCGGCAGCCCTTCACGAGCCCCCATGCCGGCGCGGCGTCCTATTTGCCGCCCGCAAAAGCTCGCCATGCGCTGCGACTGCGGCTTGGACTGCGGACGCCGTGGGCGCGCAGGCTCGACGCTGTCGCGGTACGGGCGGCCGCTTCAAACTGCGCGGCGACACTGCGCGGCCGGCTCGAGGCATGGGCGTGGCATATCGCGCAGGCCAAGGCGTCGGCCGCATCGCTGGGCGGAAGCCGTTGCAGTCCCAGCAGCCGTTGCACCATTTTTTGCATTTGCGCTTTGTCGGCGCGCCCGTAGCCCACCGTATTTTGCTTGACCTGTAGCGCGCTGTATTCGTACACGGCAAGGCCGGCACCAACCGCCGCGCAGATCGCCGCGCCGCGCGCCTGTCCCAGCAGCAAGGTCGACTGCGGATTGATATTGACGAAGACCTTCTCGACCGAGGCTTCGTTCGGTGCGCCTCGGTCGATCACCAGCGCCAGTTCGCGCAATATCGTCTGCAGCCGATGCGGCAAATCCGATGGCGGCACGCGGATCACACCGGAGTCGATGCAGCGCAGCGTGCCGGAGTCGACTTCCACGATGCCGTACCCGGTTCGGTTCAATCCCGGGTCGATTCCCAGTATTCGGCGCAATCTCGTCAAGGCAACATTTAGTGCCGAAAGTGCCGCATGCCGGTGAAAACCATCGTCACCCCGCGCTCGTCGGCGGCGGAGATGACCTCGGAATCGCGCACGCTGCCGCCGGGCTGAATGACGCAGCGTGCGCCGGCATCGACGATGGCGTCCAGACCGTCGCGGAAAGGAAAAAACGCGTCGGACGCGGCGCAGGAGCCCGCGAGCGAGAGGCCGGCCGCGCTTGCTTTGATTGCGGCAATCCGTGCCGAATCGAGTCGGCTCATCTGGCCCGCCCCAACGCCGAGCGTTGCCCCCTGGGCGGCAAAGACGATGGCGTTGGATTTGACAAATCGCACGACCTTCCAGGCAAAGAGCAGATCTTCCATCTGCTCTTCCGATGGCGCCGTGCGAGTTACGATTTTCAGCTCGGAACGAGGCAGCGATGCAACGTCCGGCGTCTGCGCCAGCAGCCCCCCGCCGATGCGCTTGAAGTCCAGGTCGTTTTGGGCGTCGCCCGGCGCAAGCTCCAGCACCCGCAGATTGGATTTGCCGGCAAACACTTTCTTGGCCTCGTCCGCAAAACCGGGCGCGATCACCACTTCCGCGAATTGTTCCGAAACGGCTCGTGCGGTCGCTGCGTCGACGGCACGGTTAAATGCCAGGATGCCGCCGAAGGCGGAAGTGGGATCCGTGGCAAAAGCGCGCCGGTACGCTTGCTCGGTCGTGCGCGCGGTGGCAACGCCGCAGGGGTTGGCGTGCTTGACGATCACGCAGGTGGGCACCGAAAAGGCGCGCGCGCATTCCCAAGCGGCGTCGGCGTCGACGACATTGTTAAACGACAGCTCCTTGCCTTGCACCTGGCGGTACGCGGCCAGCAGCCCGGGTCCCACGACCGCGTCACGGTAAAAGGCGGCGTGCTGGTGCGGATTTTCGCCGTAACGCATGTCCTGCAACTGGTGCCACTGACGCGTGAGAATTCGCGGAAACCGGCTGCGCGAACCGTCTGCGCGCAAGCTCGACAGGTATCCGCTGATGGCACCGTCGTAGGCGGCGGTATGCGCGAAGGCCTTGGTTGCGAGCTCAAAACGCGTGGCATCGGAGACGCTACCGGTCGAGCGCAGCTGTTCGAGCACGTTGGCATAGTCGCGCGGGTCCACGAGCACCGTGACTGCCGCATGGTTTTTTGCAGCCGACCGCAACATGGCCGGACCACCGATGTCGATGTTTTCAATCGCCAGCTCGCGCGTGCAGTCGGGCTGCGCCACGGTCGCCGCAAATGGGTACAGATTGATTGCAACGATATCAATCGGTGCGATCGAATGCGCCGCCAAGGTTGCCATGTGCGCGGGATCGTCCCGGCGGGCGAGCAGTGCGCCATGGATGTTCGGATGCAGCGTCTTTACTCGGCCGTCCAGCATTTCCGGAAAACCGGTGATCTGAGAGACTTCGGTCACTGCTAGACCCGCCTCGGAGAGTATCTTTGCGGTGCCGCCGGTCGAAATCAGGTCAAAGCCAATTCCCACGAGGGCACGCGCGAACCCTACCGCTCCGGATTTATCGGAAAGGCTAAGCAACGCGGTGCGAGCCGGTTTGCTCATCGCGTCGCTAGCCTCAATGCAAGCCGTAGTCCTGCAGCTTGCGCCGCAGGGTGTTGCGGTTCATTCCGAGCAACTCGGCGGCCGCCGACTGGTTGCCGTCGCAGCGGCGCAAGGCAAACAAAAGCAGCGGTTTTTCAATGGCGCCCATGACCATCTGGTGCAGCGCATGCGGTTTGGCGCCGCCCAGATCGGCGAAGTATTGGTCGAGACTGCGAAAGACGCACTGCTCCAGGGATTCGCCGTCCTGAGCGGGGGGACGTGCCACCGAGCGCACCGCGCTCGAACCGGAAAATGGTGATGCGCTGTGCCGCGCGGTGACCGGGCCGCTGCCCGGCGAGGTCGATTTGCCCGCAGAAGCCGCTGCCTTGCGTGTTGCCAAGCGGTTCACGCCCTTTTTCTCCTGACAGGAATGCTCCGTCGCCTGCACGCCCTGGAACGTGGGCCCCGGTGCGAAAGAAATGTTTGCTTTTCAAACGGTACACGCTCGCGTGATCTTGCCGCAGCAGTCTATCGCGAGACGCAAGTCCCATCGTCATCAATGTACTCAAAAAACGGATGGCGTGCAGCCGATTCCAGCAAAAATTCGTCCAGCGCTCGACGCTGCTCCGCGCAACTTTCCGTCGCGTTGATGTGTTCGCACAGCTGCCGGCCTCCCCGCAGCCCGCGCGCGAGAAAGTGGATCCGCTTGCGCGCCGTTCGGGCGCCCGTCACTTCACCGTGATGCAAATGATGCTCATCCAGATACCGTAGCAGCAGCGGCCGCAGGTCGGCGATACGCGTTGGAGTCAATTTCGTGCCGTTGCGCAAGAAATGGTCGATTTCGCGGAAGATCCAGGGTCGCGATTGCGCGGCCCGGCCGATCATGACGGCGTCGGCTCCCGTATAGTGCAGTACTTGTCTGGCCTTTTCGACCGTTGCAATGTCTCCGTTGGCGACGACCGGAATCCGAACCCGACTTTTGACCTCACCAATGGTGTCGTACTCCGCCTGACCGCCGAATCCGCACGAGCGAGTGCGGCCGTGAATGGTCAGCAGCTGAATTCCCGTCTCTTCTGCCATCTGGCACACCCAAAGGGCGTTTCGCTGTTGCGGCGACCAGCCCGTGCGCAGTTTCAAAGTTACGGGTACGGTAACGGCTCGCACGACCGAATCGAGGATGCGGCCCACTAGGCTTTCATC
>Ga0187778_10001638_pt1 | contig 15418 bp, 13 predicted proteins | sample 1015_Q2_SP5_20_M_FD_132418 | JGI IMG/M metagenome (GOLD analysis project Ga0187778, IMG submission 132418) | Tropical peat soil microbial communities from peatlands in Department of Meta, Colombia - 1015_Q2_SP5_20_MG | ecosystem: Environmental > Terrestrial > Soil > Wetlands > Peat | place...
CCGATCGACCACGCCGACATGATGAACAAAATCACGACCACGATCTTGGCCATGATTCCCATCTGGTGCCACAGCGAGACCGGGTCCCACCCGATCTGGCCTTCTTGAAACATCCACAGCGCCGCGCTATGCACCGAGCTCGATCCGAAACTTGCGATGTGTGCTAGAAACATTCGTCCTTTCCTCCTCAAAACTTCTCTGACACGTACCTCATCCTTGAACCCAATCTTCCAGAGCTGTCTTCCCCATCCACATCGGGTACCCCAGCCTAGCACGGAACTCGGCCGCCTGCGGGGTTACGGGCGGACGTGACCATCTCTCTACAACCCCCGCCTCAGGCTCTTACCCTCCCGACAGGGTGAAAGTCACAGTGATGGTAGTCTCCACCGGCACCGGCTCGCCATTGAGCAGGTAGGGCTTGTACCGCCATTGCTTGACCGCATCCAGGGCACTCTGTACCAACATAGGATGCCCGCTGAGGACATGCAGGTTTTCGATCGTACCCTGTTTGCTGATCTCCGCCTGCAGGACTACCGTCCCTGAGATGCGGGCGGCCTTGGCAATGGCCGGATACACCGGGTTGACCCGGTTGACCAGATTTCCCTGCTGCACTCCACCAGACACCCGAATGCGGTTGGGCACGGCCACCTTGGGGACCGCCACGGGCGTGGAGCCAATGATCCCACCGATCACGCCCCCCATCGACCCGCCCGGCACTCCGCCGGGTACTCCGCCAATCACACCCGCGGAGGTCATCGGCGGCGGCGCCGATTCTTCCTTGATCATGGCAACTTTCTCTGGGATCTTCGTAGGTGTGCGCAATTGACCGTTGATAATGTCCGTCTGGATCACCTTGACCACCTTCACCGGTATGGCGGCCGGCGGCGGTGGCGGCGGTGGCGGCGGTGGCGGCGCTACCAGGAAAGTCATCAGTTGCTGTCTGGGCAGCGCCTCCGTGTAAATCAGTGGGACCAGGATCAGGATGCCGATCAGGGCACATTGCAGGAGAAACGACAGCACCGTCGTCCAGCTCCGCCTGGTCTTCAGTTTGCCTGCGGATTCCAAAAGGCTGTCTTCGAACATAGCCTCTCCCCAGTAGTTTCCAACCTGTTAGACACCGCCAGCCAGCACTTTGCTCCCAGTCTCGCCGCAGTTACCCCTAAAACAACCCTGTCGTCGGCGACGACCGCGGACCGACGACCTTCTAGGCCTTCACTTTCACCTTCTCCCGCCGATTGGCCTCGGCGGTGGCCTGCATCTGCCGGCCCCGCTGGACGCCACGCCAGTCCTGGTAGGCCACCAGCATAGGGGCGGCGACCGCGATCGAGGAATACGTGCCGATCAGAATCCCAATCACCAAGGCAAACGAGAAGCCGTGCAGCACTTCGCCGCCGAATAAGAACAGCGAGAGCACGGTCAGGAACGTCAATCCCGAGGTCAGGATGGTCCGGCTCAAGGTCTGGTTGATGCTGCGGTTCACGATGTCGGCGAGCTTGTCCCGCCGCATCAGCTTCACGTTTTCCCGGATGCGGTCGAACACCACGATGGTGTCGTTCATCGAGTACCCTACCAGGGTCAAAATGGCGGCGATAACAGTAAGCGTTATCTCCTTGTTCGTCAATGAGAAAGCTCCCACCGTGATGAGCGTGTCGTGGAAGCACGCCACCACCGCTGCTACCCCGTAAATCAGCTCGAAGCGGAACCACAGGTAGACCAGCATTCCCGCCAGCGAATACAGCGTCGCCAGCAGGGCCTGCTTGCGCAATTGCGCGCCCACCTGCGGGCCGACAATCTCTACGTTCCGCACTCCAAAATTGGACACGAAAAAGTCCTGGTCAAGCGCCGTCAGCACCGCGGGCGGCGCCGTGCCCTTTAAATCGTCCAGCGAAGCGAGCACGCCGCCGCGCACCTTGTCGCGATAACTGACGATCTGCTGCGCCATCTGCCCGTAACGTACATCTGCGTCTGTGCCCAAGTGCAGCGGATCGCGGCTGAGCAGGTCGTCCTTGACGCTTTGCACGCTGCTGTTGTTCAGGTCCTGCTTCCCTGGCGGGGTGTTGCTCTCAAGTGCTTGGATAATCTGGTTCTTGCCTTTGTCCAGGGCCTGCTCGGTAGTCTCCTGGATGTCCAGCGCGACCACGACCTCGTTGTTCGAGGGCAGGCCGTAACGCTGAATACGAGCATTGTGCAGGCCGGCACGGTCCATGGCCTTGCGGATGTCATCAGCGTTCGGCTGTTGCGCGAACTTCACATACACCAGCGTTCCACCGCGGAAGTCAATCCCCAGCGGGATATGGTGCCAGAACAACATGGAAAGCACGCCGGCCACGCTGAAGATCAGCGAGAACGACAGGAAGTACCACTTCTTCCCCAGGAAATCGATGTTGGTGTTTCTGAAAAATTCCACTTCTTTTGCTCTCTACGTTACCTTGTTGTCATCCTGAGCTTGCGACCGCGTCGTTTCTTGTTTGCGGCCCAGTTTTCCACCACCCCAGCAAACCAAAACCCGGTTTGCCGGGGAACGGAGCAGGCCGCGCGGTCGCAAGCGAAGGATCCTGACAATGTCGTTCTCCGCTGACGAACGTCTGCTGAAGCCCTATCCCGACCGCATGGGCTCGCGATCGATATCTAGATCCTTCGCTCGCCCTCACCTCGCTTAGGCTCGACTCGTCTTCGCTCAGGATGACATTCTTGAGAACGAAGACGGCGCGAACCAGCCACAATTACCCTCTTACCAAATTACCCAATTTACTCAATCATTCGACGATCCGATGATCAGATGCTCAATGCTTCTCCTCTGCCCTTCCGGTTCAGCACCGCATCGAAGATCACCCGCGACACGAATACCGAGGTAAACAGGTTGGCCAGCAGACCGAAGGTCAGCGTCACGGCAAAGCCCTTCACCGGACCGCTGCCGAACAGAAACAGAATGGCCGCCGAAACGATGGTGGTCACGTGCGTATCGATAATTGTGAGCATGGCGCGGTGAAATCCCTGGTCTACGGCTGAAAATGCGGTTTTGCCGTTGCGAATCTCCTCGCGGATGCGCTCGAAGATCAGCACGTTGGAATCCACGCCCATGCCGACTGTCAAAATCACGCCTGCGATTCCCGGCAGGGTCAGCGTCGCCCCACTGAACCCCAGAAAGCCAAGCAGGATAACCAGGTTCAGGATCAGCCCCACATTGGCGTTGATGCCCGCGCCGCGGTAATAGACCAGCATGAACGCCAGCACCACCGCCATGCCGATGATGGCCGCGCGTACACCTTCGCGAATCGAGTCCGCGCCCAGCGACGGCCCCACGGTGCGCTCCTCGAGGTAGTGTATGGAAGCCGGCAGCGCGCCCGAGTTCAGCACCATGGCCAGGTCCTTGGTCGCCTGCTCGGTGAATGCCCCCGTTATGCGCCCGGTATCGTGAATCTGCTCCTGGATGGTGGCAACTTCCATCACCTTGTTATCGAGCACAACGGCCAGCTTGTCGCCGACGTGGGACCCGGTGAAATTGGCGAAACGTCGCCCGCCATCCCCGGTCAGGACGAAAGTGACGTCGGGACGGCCGTTCTCATCGCGCGACGGTTGCGCCTGCCGCAGATCGGTTCCACTGACCGCCGCGGTGCGAGAAACGATGTAGAACGCTTCCTGGGTCTCGCCCGTGCTGCCAATGCTGCGGCCCCTCAGCAGGACGGTATTGGCGGGCAGCATGCCGCCGTTGGCCTGCAGCGCTTCCTGCTCGCTGGCGTAGGGCCCGCTGATCGCCTGACGAATCTCGAGCATGGCTGTGGACTGGATGATCTGCTTCACGCGCGCAGGGTCGTCCACCCCCGGTAGCTGCACGAGGATCTGATATTGCCCCAGACCGTGCTCCTGGATTGTGGGTTCAGTAACGCCCAACTGGTCCACGCGGTTGCGGATGGTCTCAATGGCCTGCGTCACCGCCCGGTTCTTCAGGTCGTTGGTGACGGTCGGCTTCATCTCCAGCAGCCAGTTGTTCTCCGCCTGGGAGGTAAGGTTGTACTCGGGAAGCTTGTCTTGCACCAGGCTGCGCAGGTCGCTGCTGGACTCCGGCGGCACACCCTTGAGAGTGATCTGCTCGGGGTGGTTCGCCGGGTCGGGCTTGGCGATGTCGGTGTAGCTGATGTTGCGGCTGCGCAGGTCTTCCTTAAGCCGCTCGATGGCGCGGTCGGTATCGGCGTTCACCGCATCGTTCACCATCACCTGCAGGATCAGATGGGTGCCGCCCTTCAGATCGAGACCCAGGTGGATGCGTTCCAGAATGGCCGATGCCAGCCCCTGGCCGCTTAGCTTCTGCGGAAGTCCGAAGATGCCGTACAAGAAGACCAGCAGCACCACGATGATGAGCAGTGTCTTGATCCAGAGGTTCTTGGTCATGAAAAAGTACCGAGTACCGGGTTGCGAGTACCGAGTGGCCGCTCGGGAACACTACCGAACTCGGTACTCGGTACTCGGTACTCGGTGCTCACTTCGCCGGCTCCTCCGGACCTGCCACCGAAACCACCGACGAACGCAGCACTTCCAGCCGCAGATTGTCCGGGGGGACGCGCAGGTGGACGGTGTCGTCGCGCAGGGCGATGATGGTGCCGCGCAGTCCTCCGCTGGTGGTGACCCGGTCGCCCGTCTTTAGCGCCCCCAGCATGGCCTGCCACTTCTTCTGGCGGCGCTGCTGCGGCATGATCAGTAGGAAGTAGAAAATCGCGAAGATGAGGACGAGCGGCAGCCACAACATGGCTCCGCCTTGTCCCTGCGCCAGAATGAGGTTGCCGATGATCTGTAGATCCATCAGGAATGCTTACTTGCGCCGCCGTCACGAAGGCGGGCTTCCTTCCCTTTATTTCCTCAAGGAAATAATCAGCTAGGCCGGGTCTTCCCCCTGGGTGGAAGAGTTCAGGCTGCGCGATCGAACCTCGGACAGAAACGCTTCCAACTGGCCAAGCTTAACAGATTGCCGCACCTGCCGCATGGTGTCAAGGTAGAAGGCCAGGTTGTGGATGGTGTTCAGCACTGTTGCCAGCGTTTCGTTCGAGCTGTAAAGGTGCCGCAGATATGCGCGCGAGTAGCGGGCACACACCCGGCAGCCGCAGCGCGGATCGAGTGGCGCGTCGTCCCGGGCGAAGCGCGCGTTCTTGATCGCCAGCTTGCCCTCGGATGTGTATAGCAACCCATGGCGCGCCGCCCGTGTGGGCAGCACGCAATCCATCATGTCAATGCCCAGCGCAGCGTATTCCACGATCTCCTCCGGCGTGCCCACGCCCATCAGGTAACGCGGCCGGTCTGGCGGCAGATGCGGCAAGGTGGCCTCGACCATCTCTCGCGTCAGTGCACGCGGCTCGCCCACGCTCAGCCCGCCGATGGCATAGCCGGGAAAATCGATCGCAACCGTCCGCTCGGCCGACTCCCGCCGCAACTCCGGGTACATGCCGCCCTGGACGATGCCGAAAAGTGACTGGTCGTTGGTCGCTAGTTGGTGGTCGGTGGCAGAGGAATTGGCTAACGACCGCCGACGACTACCAACCACCGACCCCCAAGGCACCTCGCTCTTGTGTTCGTCAAAATACCGCTTCGCCCGTTCCGCCCATCTCGCCGTCATTTCCATTGACGCACGGGAATGATCACGGTCGGCTGGATATTCCGTGCACTCGTCGAAGGCCATGATGATGTCCGCCCCCAGCGCGATCTGGGCCGCGGTCGCGGTTTCCGGGCTCAGGAAATGCAGGGCACCATCGAGATGCGAGCGGAATTCCACGCCCTCCTCACGCAGCTTGCGCAAATCGCTCAGGCTGAAAACCTGGTAGCCGCCGGAATCGGTGAGGATCGCGCGATCCCAGCTCATGAAGCGGTGCAGTCCGCCGAGCTTGCGGATGGTCTCCGTCCCCGGACGAAGGAATAAATGGTAGGTGTTGGCCAGCAGGATTTCGACCCCGAGTTCTTCGAGCATCTCCTGCGGCACGCCCTTGACCGTGGCGACTGTGCCCACCGGCATGAAGACCGGCGTCTCGACGTCGCCGTGCGCAGTGCGAAGGCGTCCCGCACGCGCCGCGCCGCAGCAGGCGTCGATCTGGAAGAAGCCACTGGACATCCGGCGACAATGTTACCGGAGGTGAACCTCTGCGGTTGCAGGGGAGAGGCCTATAGCCTCTAACACCGGGCGGATGTTCGGGCGGTTTGTTGATCGGCTCTTCATGAGGCGCCGCGCGCCTTGGTGCAACAGTTCGTCATTCCCTGTTGCCGATTCTGGCATGCCTTCGTAAACCGCCGCGAAGAGGGGGAGGCCCAATTTTAGGCAATCCCGTCCCGCCTGGATGCTTCCGCCGTTGGATCGCGCCTCGATAAGGATCATCGCCTGCGACAATCCACAAGTCGTGCGATTGCGCTGCATCGCGTGGCTCACGCTCCAAGGAAGGCTCGGCCCAAACTCGCTGACGACTAGGGTTCGTCCCTCGTCCCACTCCTCGCGAATTTCCTTCTTAACGCGAAACCGCAGAATCCCTTCTGCCAATACCACCGTTGTGGTGCCTCCTGCGGCCAGCGCGGCGCGGTGGGCACTCATATCGACGCCGGCCGCAAAGCCGGACACGATGTTCACGCCCTGCCGGGCCAGCAGGTCAGCGCAATCCCACGCTGTCGCCGAGCCCTTCTCCGTCGCCCCGCGGGAACCGCAGAAGCCCACTGATGTTTTTTGGAAGAGTTCCAGGTTCCCCACACAAAGCAACAAGACTGGTGCTTCCTCGCCCAGGGCCTGTTTCAGTGCTTCAGGGTAGGCCGGATCGAGGATCGAGAGCACGTGGACGTTTTTCTTCGAGAGTTCATCCCAATGACGCTTCACGCGCTCCTTGCTCTTTGGCAATGCTGCCACCTGAGATGCGCTGAGAGTCTCTCGCAGCAAGCCGCCGTCCAGGAGAGAACCGCCGTCTCGAAGAAGCTGCCAGCGCTTCAGCACCTTCCTGACTCGGCTGGGCCCAACCCCGGGTGCGTCCAGCAGCGTCATCAGGTCCAACGCTACCGCTTCCGCCGTCATGACCTATATTCTCGCACTGACATTGTCATCGTTGCGACAGGTCTTTTCGCAGGCGAGCCCGAATATTTTCCGGGCACCTGCCCGCAACAGCAGCAGAGCGCAATAGTTCATGCTAATTCCGGACTGGTAAAGGTCATCGATCAGCAGCACCTGTTTCTCGTCGAAGACGCCGGCGTCCACTTCGATTGTGCCAAGTAGCGCATCCAGTTTGCCTGCCAACGGAACCCCTTTGATTGAATCTCGCGCCTTAATGGTCTGGACATGCTTCGTCAAGTCTTGCAACCCAGTTTTGGCAGCAATTTGGCTAGCGAGATACCGGGGAAGATTGTATTTCTTCGCCGGATCCGACGGTGGCATAGCAACAACGCAGTCGGCAGACTTGTAGCAAGTCATCTCCTTCAAAAACGCCAGGCAACGGTCCACGAGCTGGTCTGCAGCAGCGGTCGTTTGCCGTGTAGCCACTTGACTCCCATAAGGCTTGGCCTGCGCTCGGAGGGCACCGATATCGGTCTGGGGCAGGTTTGGATTGCCTTCCTCCCTTTCGTAATCGAGCGCAAAGGAAAGAGCGAGGAAATCCTTCATGACAACGTACTTTCCCACTATTGCCACCCACTCAGCGACCTCCGCAGGCGGCTCGTCGTCGGGACCAAAGCCCCGAAGGTAAAGACACAGCTTTCCGGTTGGCGCGTGGTGTGGGTAGGCGTCAGTGCCGCACATACTGAAGTACGCATTCTGGTAGGTATTAGGGAACGGAAGGATGAGGCACCAATCTTTTTCGGGGCTGTCGGGTTTATAGAGCGTCTTCGGCCACTCGGTCCTCAACTGCCTCCGGCCGACGTTCATGCCCCGGATGTCGCTTTCGTCGAAGCTCTCTTGAATTGGCGGAAGGTCGAAAGTGATGATTGGCATGCTCACCTTCGCTGAATCCGTTCCCCCCGGTCCATGGCCTCATTGGCCAGCCGGTCGGCTTCGGCGTTCTTTTCGCGGCGGACGTGTTCGATGCGGAACCATTGCAACTGCCGCGCCAGCCGCTTCGCCTCTTCATAGAGCGGACGCAGCTCCGGCGAGCGCACCTTGTACACGCCGTTCATCTGCCTGACCATCAGTTCGGAGTCGCTCAGCACGCGCAGGGCTGAGTGCTTGTGCTCGAGCACATAGGCCAGCGCCGCGACCAATCCTGAATATTCTGCGAAATTGTTGGTGCGGTGGCCCAGGTAGCAGTTTAACTCCGCAATCCGCGTCCCATGCTGGTCCTCGATCACGACCCCAAAACCGGCCGGCCCGGGATTGCCGCGGGCGCCGCCGTCCACGTGTGCCACCAAGTGCGCCGATGGACCTAGCATGGATTTGTCACGAGGAGATTGAGTCATTGTGCGATTGAGCCATTGAGTCATTGAAATCGCCCGCAATGCCTCAATGACTCAATGACTCAATCTGGCTATCTTCCTTCCGCCAGTCTTGTCGCCAGCCGGTCGGGCAGATTGGCGGCAACGATGTGGTGCTGCGCCTTCTCGATGTTGTAGGGCACGCGGTAGAAAGTGACCTCGTAGCGGTCGCTGTCGAGAACGCAGAATGCCGCCCGCGGATCGCCGTCCCGCGGCTGTCCCACCGACCCGGGATTGATCAGGTACTTGGCATGGCTGCCCAAATCGAGCACGCAGGTCTCGTGATGGTTCTGTGTGCCCTGGTAGATGGGCCGCAGCGTCTCCCAGCGCTCGTTGTCGAAGGCAAAGCCGCCCTGAATGTGGGTGTGCCCGAAGAAGGTGAGCGGATAATTGCTGCGCAGCAGCGCTTCCTGCGCGTCGCGCATCACGATGACGTATTCGTCTTCATCCAGCGGCGAGCCATGCACCAGTTGTACGCCGTCTGCCTCCGTGCCTGCCCAAGTCTCCTCCTGGCTGAACCCGTAGCGAAACGGAAGGAACACCGGTCCTTGCGGCATCAGCTTCAGCCACTGTGCGTTTTCTGGCGTGAGAACCTGCATAGTCCAGAGCGCGGCGATAGCGGCCACGGGATTGAAGTCCTCCATGCTGATCAGCCCGGTGCAGGCCTTGTCGTGATTGCCGCGCACCAGCAGGCCGCCCAGCTTGCGGGCGGCTTCCGTCACCTCATTGGGACTGCCGCCATAGCCGACGATGTCGCCCAGGTTCGCCACCTTGTCGCACGACGGAGCCACCTCCAGGCACGCCTTCAGCGCCTCGAGATTGGCGTGCATATCGCTCAGGATCAGGATGCGCATGGAGACGTTACTCAGCAGTCAGCAACCAGCCCCGACGGGGATGAGATCATACCCTTCGCGGCCTTGAGTTGCCAGTCGCCAGAGGGCAACTGCACCTCCTTTGGAAAGGTCCGCGTGACGCGGTAGATCGCGGCGACAAGATCGATGCCTTTCCGCCATGCGATCAAGTCCCGATACGACTGTCCCAAGTGCCATCTCTGAATCAGTTTGTGGCACTGGCAACTGGCGACTGCCGACTGGCGACTGGGCACCTCGCCCAATGTCCGGGCTCGAACTCAATCAGCGGCGGAAAGACGCGCGCGCATTCTTCGACGCGCAAGCGACAGCGTGGCTCGAAGGCACACCCACGCGGGAGCTCACCCATAGCTGGCACCGTCCCTTCAATGGTCCTCAGTGGACGCGAGCGGTCCGTCGCCAGCGTAGGCACGGCATCCAACAACCCGCGGGTATAAGGATGAACCGGGGTTCGAAACACCTCGGCCGCGGTTCCCATTTCGACAATCGATCCCGCATACATCACCGCCACGCGCTGCGCTACTTGTGAAACTACCGCAAGATCATGCGAGATGAGCAGCATCGCCAGGCCATATTTCTGCTGCAGCTCGCCCAGCAGCTCCAGAATCTGCGCCTGGATTGTGACATCAAGCGCCGTGGTGGGTTCATCGGCAATCAGCAGTTGGGGGCGGTTGACCATGGCCATGGCGATCATCACCCGCTGCCGCATCCCACCGGAAAGCTGGTGGGGATAGTCGCGGGCGCGCCGCTCGGCGTTGTCGATCTGCACGTCTTGCAGCGCCTCGACCGCCCTCCGCCAAGCCTCTGCCTTGCTAGTGACTGGCGGCTGGCGACTGGCGACCGAGTTGTGCGCGAGCACAGCTTCTGCCACCTGGTCGCCGACGCGCATCACCGGGTTCAGCGCTGTCATGGGCTCCTGGAAGATCATGCTGATGCGGGCGCCGCGCACTCTTCGCATCTCTTCCTCGCCCGCGCGCAACAGGTCAAGGCCGGCAAAAGTGATCTCGCCCGCAATCCGCGCCTGCTCCGGCAGTAACCGCAGGAGGGCGAGTGAGGTCACTGACTTGCCTGAGCCCGACTCCCCCACCAATCCCAGGACTTCGCCCGCACGCAGCTCGAAGCCGACATCGCGCACAGCCAGTGCGCGACCTTCGGCCGCCGCAAACTCCACTCTCAGATCTCTGACTTGAAGCAGGGGGGAGGGCATGGCCCTAGTGTACCCGCATCGTTCGCAAGCCCGTTCCTAGAGCCAGCCTCTATTTTCCCTGCCTCGCCCCTGGCACATCTCTTCTGAACACCGCATAAAACCTGGCTTCAACCACGTTTTCCACAGTTCGAGTTGTGGAAGTCGGACTAGCTTGCGTGGTCTGTCGCATCGACCGGCGAGCCTGCTGCAGCGCTCTCGCTGCATATTGCTGTGGAAAACCTCTACAACGCAATTAGTGCAATACTGTCCTATTTTTCTCGTTTTTTCATACTTCACGACGATAGCGCCTGGCCAAACTGTGAAGGCTGCATTAATTGCGGCGTGCGTGACAGTGCACTTAATTTGCACCATAGCCCTGTGGATGGCCCGCAACACGATGAAACAAAACCACATAAAATCATACGAAATCGATTGACTTCATATTCCGCGAGTGTAAAAAGTTCATCGTTCTTTGACGCTTGCTTAAGTTTTCCCGGTTGGCAGCGCGTCCGGGGCTCAAGCCAAGTCACTATCCAGGTTCTCGAGACCGAAGGATGGAGGGCATGGCGAGGGTCGTAGCAACCTGCTGGTCGAGGAGAACGAGAAGCTGTCGAAGGCAAGATAGAACCCCGGGGCGGTAACCAGTTTTCCCGGTTGGCGGTGAGCCCGGAGCCCGAGCTGAGGGCGCAAGCCTTCTTAAAGATCGCAGGTCGCGACCCGCAAGGTGGTGGCCGTCGCAGGTCGGCAAGGGTCAATTCGCGAGCCGCTGGGCGAGGAGAATCGGGGGCCATAACCTCGGGGTTCTTGCTTTTAACTGCCCTCCCTAATCGGCTTCGGCCCCCCTCCCCCAGGAGGCCCGTGGTTCGCCACGGGCCTGCTTCATGTTTGACGTCGTTACCACAGATGGGCGCGGATACACGCGGATAAACGCGATCACAGCGGTATATTTCCGTGTTTCTTGGGCGGGTTCTTGTCGCGCTTAGTGTCCAGCATCTCCAGCGCGTCGATCAGCTTCTTGCGAGTTTCGCGCGGCAGAATCACCGCATCCACGTAACCGCGCTCAGCCACGACATAGGGATTGGCGAAGCGCTCGCGGAACTGCTCGATCAGCCGGGCGCGTTCCCGGTCTTTGTTCTCGGCCTTGGCGAGTTCGCGCTTGTATACGATATCCACCGCTCCTTCCGGCCCCATGACGGCGACTTCGGCGCTCGGCCAGGCATAGTTCACGTCGGCGCGGATATGCTTCGACGCCATAACGCAATAGGCGCCACCATAGGCTTTGCGCGTGATCACCGTCAGCTTAGGCACGGTGGCTTCGGCAAAAGCGAACAGCAGCTTGGCGCCGTGACGAATGATGCCGCCATACTCCTGCTGGGTCCCGGGCAGGAAGCCGGGTACGTCCTCGAAGGTGATCAGCGGGATATTAAAGCAGTCGCAGAAGCGCACGAAGCGCGCGCCCTTGACCGAGGAATCGATGTCCAGCACGCCCGCCAGCATGGCCGGCTGGTTGGCCACCACGCCCACGCTGCGCCCGTTCAGCCGGGCAAATCCCACCACGATGTTCTTGGCGTAGTGCTCGTGCACCTCGAAGAAGTAGCCATCGTCCACCACCATGCGGATGACGTCCTTGATGTCGTAGGGCTTGTTGGACTCCGCGGGCACAATCGTGTCCAGCGCGCTGTCGGCGCGGTCGATGGGGTCGGTGCAGGGACGACGCGGCGGATCGTCGAGATTGTTGGAAGGGATGAAGCTGATCAGCTCGCGGATCATGGACAGGCACTCGGCATCATCGTGCGCCAGAAAATGCGCGACCCCCGAGGTTTCGTTGTGGGTCATGGCGCCGCCGAGCTGGTCCTTGGTGACCTCCTCGTGTGTGACGGCCTTGATCACGTCCGGCCCGGTGATGAACATGTAGGAGGTCTTGTCCACCATCAGGATGAAATCGGTGATCGCCGGCGAGTACACAGCGCCGCCCGCGCACGGACCCATGATGGCGGAAATCTGCGGCACCACGCCCGAGGCCAGCGTGTTGCGCAGAAAGATGTCGGCATAGCCGGCCAGCGACGCCACGCCTTCCTGGATGCGGGCCCCGCCCGAATCGTTCAGCCCGATGACCGGCGCGCCTACGCGCATGGCCATATCCATGATCTTTACGATCTTCGACGCGTTGGCCAAGGACAGCGACCCGCCGAACACGGTGAAATCCTGCGCGAATACCAACACCAGCCGGCCCTCGATGCGTCCGTAGCCGGTGACGAAGCCGTCGCCGTAAACCTTCTGCTGCTCCATGCCGAAATCGGTGCAGCGGTGGGTCAGCAGCTTGTCAGTCTCTTCGAAGGTACCCTCGTCGAGCAGGAAGGCGATGCGCTCCCGCGCCGACATCTTGCCTTCCTTGTGCTGACGCTCGTGGCGCTCGGCTCCGCCGCCGGCTTCGGCCAGTCCGTCGCGTTTCTTCAATTCTTCCAGTTTCTCTTCCAGAGTCATGCGGGGAATTATAAGGAGTCAGTTGCCAGTAGTCAGTAGTCAGTTGCCGGTTAAATGCCGAAGGCGAGGGCCCGCCACAGGCTAACAGTCAAGCTGTTGCGCTTAACTGGCGACTGACTACTGGCAACTTGCTACTGGCTTGTCGAATCCGACCAGCGATACTTCTTGCCGTCCCAGAAGACGGCTGAGGTCAACTCCTCCTGGATCAGGTTGACGGCCGGGACTTGCCGTTTGCGGAGAGTCACCCGGGTGAGCGAGAGGCTGTCGAAAGGCAGGTTGATGATGACGAACTTTGCCTTGGGCGTGGCGGCGCGCCAAGCTTCTTTTCCCGCTCCATGGATCACCAGCAGCAGGTTCTGGCGGTAGGGATCGGCGCTGTTGAATTGCGCAGTGATCTTGGGGTTGCCGTATCCGTAATTGGTGTAGTAGGGATCGGTCACCTTGTAGTTGTAGGTGACCTCGTCGGCCAGCGGCGTCTTGCAGCGCGCCACGATGATGGCGTCTTCCACCCCGTCGCCGTCCAGGTCAGCGGTCAGGAACGTCAGCCAGGGCGATGTTTCCTTCTGCCGGTGCAGATAGTTGACTTTGATGGCGGAACGTTCTGTGGCAAGTTCGAAGCAGGGGCCGAACTGTTTCTTGACGACTTCGGCGAGATCGGGAGGCGGCTGCGGATAGTCCTCCGCCCGGCCTTTCGGCGCCTTCCATAAGATCCAGCCCCAGGTTACGAAGAAGAGAACGATGAAGAACCAGGCGAGCCTAAGCAGACGCATACGAAGAGTCTAATCCCGTTCTGCTCTGTGGCGGTGGTTACGAACTGGGCACATCGGCGGGAATCCGGCCACCTGAACTTTCCGCCTTCCGGACATTCCCTGAACAGGAAGAAGCCACGGATCCACACGGATGAAAACGGATCAAGAAAACAAGCGACCAGAAATGATCCGTGCATATCTGCGAAAATCCGTGGCTACAGGCTTGTGGCTTTCTCGGCGATGAGCTTGCAGACCCTGGCCACGAACTCCACCGCCGGCATGTCGTTGGTCTTCTCTTTGCCGCGGGTGCGAACGTTCACAGTGCCGGCCTGCGCTTCCTTGTCTCCCACCACCACGATGTAAGGCGCCTTCTGCAGGGCGTGCTCGCGGATCTTGGCGTTCATCTTCTCGTTGCGGCTGTCCACGTGGACGCGCGCGCCGGCCTCGCGTAACTGCGCTCCCACCTTCTCCGCGTACTCATGATGCTTCTCGCTGATCGGCACAACCACCACCTGCACCGGCGAGAGCCAGAGCGGGAACGCCCCCGCGTAGTGTTCAATCAGCACGCCGAAAAAGCGCTCCACCGACCCCCATAGCGCGCGATGAACCATCAACGGCTGGTGACGCTGGCCGTCTTCGCCCACGTACTCCAGGTCAAAGCGCTGCGGCAGGTTGAAGTCGAACTGGATGGTGGAGAGCTGCCACAGGCGGCCGATCGCGTCCACCAGCTTCACGTCGATTTTCGGCCCGTAGAACGCGGCTTCGCCGGGGATGACCGTGTACGGGATGCTGCGCGCCTTTAAGACTTTCTCCAGCGAGCCAGTGGCCAGCTCCCACTGGTCATCACGTCCGACAAAACTCTTGCGATCCTTCGGGTCCCAGGTGGAGAGCTCCACCTGATACTCGTTGAATCCGAAGGTGTTCAGCACTGCGAATGCAAAGTCGATGCAGCCCACGATCTCGTTCTCGATCTGCTCGGGAGTGCAGAAGATGTGGGCATCGTCCTGAGTGAAGCCGCGCACCCGCATCAGGCCGTGCATGACCCCCGAACGCTCGTAGCGGTAGACCGTTCCCAGCTCGCCCAGGCGGACCGGCAGATCGCGATATGAGCGGAGCTGATCTTTGTAGATAAGGATGTGGAACGGGCAGTTCATGGGCTTGACTCGATAATCGGCATCGTCGAGCTTCATGGGGGTGAACATGTTCTCGGCGTAGTAGCCTTCATGCCCGGAGACCTTCCACAGGTCAACGCGCGCCACATGGGGAGTAAAGACCAGAGAATAACCGCGCTGCAGGTACTCCTCGCGCAGCCAGTCTTCCATGGTCTTTCGGATAATGGCGCCCTTGGGGTGCCAGAAGATCAGCCCCGGGCCGGCCAGCTCCTGAATAGAGAACAGGTCGAGCTGTTTGCCCAGGAGACGATGGTCCCGGCGCTTGGCTTCCTCCAGCTTGTGCAGGTAGTCGTCCAGCTCTTTCTTCGTGTAGAACGACGTACCGTGGATGCGCTGGAGCTGCGGGTTCTTCTCGTCGCCCAGCCAGTAGGCGCCGGCGATGCTCAGCAGCTTGAAGGCCTTGATCCTGCCGGTCGAAGGAATGTGCGGGCCGCGGCAGAAGTCCGTGAACTTGCCGGTGCGGTAGAGCGAAATCCTTTCATCGGGAGCGGTGAACTGCTCGATGAAATGACACTTCATGAAGTCGCCTTCCGCCTTGAA